>Ga0164243_10000923_pt1 | contig 51348 bp, 58 predicted proteins | sample OricompcompostOP_FD_108781 | JGI IMG/M metagenome (GOLD analysis project Ga0164243, IMG submission 108781) | Organic Plus compost microbial communities from Emeryville, California, USA - Original compost - Organic plus compost (OP) | ecosystem: Engineered > Solid waste > Mixed feedstock >... | reverse complement strand
AGGGTTAACCCTAACTATTTTGATGATTTTGCGTAACGTTACCCGCCCCGGATTAGGGTTTTCCCTAATTCCGGGTGCCCAGGGCGACCTCTCATGTGACCTCATGTGACCAAGTGCCCTTCAGAAGGTCAACCGGACCTTGCCCTTTGGAACGTCACCCGGACCTTGTGCCCTTCAACGTTGCAGCCGGACCTTGTGCCCTTCGGCATGTCACCCGGACCTTGTGCCCTTCGGCATGTCACCCGGACCTTGTGCCCTTCGGCATGTCACCCGGACCTTAATTCGAAAAAACGAGTTGACACTGCTAAGCATTACCCGGTACTATTCGCCTGTAGTCACTGTTCATCACTGGAATCGATATGGAAACGAAGAAAGCACTGGCCGCGACAGAGGCTCAGACGATCCCGAGTCGCGTGCAACAAATAGCAGAACTCAAGGTCGGCGAGTCCTTCGCCATCGTCGAGCGCCTGGACGGAGATAGCGCGACCAAAGAGGCTATTCAGGAAGCCCGCTACCGCCTGCGCAATCTGATTGCGGCTGCCGTCAAGCGGGCCAAGGATCGCACGGGCGCCGTCTACACCGTCGAAACCGGGGAGATCACCACCCGATCGCTCGACCTGCTTGTCGTCGTGACCGTCACACGCATGGAGTAATCGTGAAAACCGTAAATATGAAACTCGACAGCTCGATCATGAAAGGGGACCACACGCTCGAACTCGCCCGCTACGTCACCACTCATCTTGCCGCCCAGCACGAAGAAGCCATCCGGGTGGCAATCGGAACGGTGCTTTTGAAGCTGGGCGAGACAAGCATCGAGATCACGCACGAGGATGTAGAGCGCGTCTCGAATCGAGAAATCAAGATCGAGCAAGGGCGCAACGGCAGCTGTGTTTTGAAAATCGTTTGAAAGGTTTCGGGTTTTTGAAATCGCTTTACCACCCTTTGTGAATTTTGAAATTCATTGGACCCTTCCGGGCTCGCAGGACGCTGTACCACCCTGCGCTTACTAACCTTCTTTCTTCTCTGACCTATGGACTACGACAACCTTGATTACTTCCCTCGCCGGGGAAAGCCGACCACTCGTGTCGATGAGAAAGGCGAGTGGACGAAGGAACAAAACCTGAAGGCCATGCGCGAGAGCGGCCTGGCGTTCCACGAAGTCAAGAACGGCGACGTGTGCGTCTTCCGCCAACCGGGAAAGCCTACCGTTGACTTCTTCACGCGCAAAAATCGTTGGCAGATTCGCGGCCAGAAGAAGACCACGCACGGCACCGTGTCGGAATTCCGCCAGTTCATTGCGCGACTGTGGGGCGAGCCTGTCACGCGCACGGCACCGTCCAAGCGCCGCCCGTACAACGCCAGCGGCTCACTGAGCGAGTACGGGCTTTTCCCCGAATGCGATGCCGCCAAAGACGAACTCGCTACGCCCGCTTTCTTGAACGATCCGAGGGGCCTCGAATGATGGGCGCTCTTCTGTTCGGCATCATCGGCCTTGCAAGCGGCTTTCTGAGCGGGGTTTTCATCACCCGCGCTTTCATCAGCATGCGGGGAGACGAATGAATCGCGTCCTTCCGCACGTCGAGATGATGGGAAGCTTTTACGTCGCGACGTTCGAAACGGACAAAGGACCTAAGCAGTACATAGTTGAAATCGAAAAGGACGGCTCGCTTTCCATCAAGAACTGGGCAACTCGGCGGCCAGTGGCTGCGAGCACATACGCAAAGATCCACATGAAGATCCGCGTAGCCCTGGACGACCACTCAAGGAACTAATCATGCAAACCATTTACAAGCTGATAGCCAAGCACATAACGAGCGACAAAAGCCGCGTCGATCGGCTTATCCATTACGCTCGCCGTCACCCTTACTCGCACCTGGGCGACTACATGGGCCGCTGGTGGGTGTTCAATCCCTACCACGACGAAGAGGGAAACGATATCGAGCGAAACTGGCTTATGCGCAATGTGCTGCCGTCTCTGCGCATCCATCACATCCGTCGGCCAGACGCGGACCGGCATCTGCACAATCACCCATGGAACGCGCAGCGCATTGTCCTGCGCGGCTGGTACACGGAAGTTTGCGACAGCTTCTTTCCGCAGAACGCGGGCGATCCGCTTGAAGCGGTCACGTTGACATGTCAGCGCACTTTGAAGGCCGGCGACACCGCCCCGCTGCGCTGTGGCGAATTTCATCGGGTCGCCGAAGTGTCGGAAGGCGGGTGCTGGACCCTCTTCATCACCGGCCGAAAGCGAGGCTCGTGGGGATTTAAGCTCGACGACGGCACCTTCGTGCATTGGCGTGAGTATCTTGCGAATCCGAGGATGTAACTATGGACCTGCCCATCAGACCTCGCCGCCCGGAAGACGGCTGGATCGAGAACGACGGCAAAATGCCTGTCTTGCCTCACATGCTCGTCGATGTTGTGATTGACCGCGACTTCGACCGAGCGATCTGCGGAAAACCGGCTGGGCGCTTCATCTGGCTAGTTGACGGCTCGCACTGGAACGTCACGCACTGGCGTCTACACGAAGAACTCGTGCCCGCCTGAAATTCGCCCGGCGCTTTGCACTTTTAGCGAGACCAGTACCACCCATCTCGGAGAAAGGAATGCCCGCAGAAGAGATAACTGCGACTCTTGAGTCGGCAGACAGACTGATTAAGGATGCCTTGTCGCTCAGTGCTTCTGTCTACCAGGTCGGCACCATGATCGATTTCAGAGAAAGCCACGACGCGACCGAATGGAAGTTCGGCATCGTGGTAGGCCACCGCGTCACCTGCTACTACCTGCAAACTGACCCTGAAAAGCTCGACCGGCGCGTCAAGGCCAATCGGGACACCTGGGGCTGCATGCGTCTCGAAATCCAGATACGCACACGTGGCGGCAGGATCACTTACGCGGCCCCGTCCGATGTTCGTTCGCACCAGGAGCGCCCGTATGAGTAACTTCACGCAGTTGGTTGTTGGTGTCCGCAGCCTGATCTACGTCCAGACTGAAGACGCGCTCAACGCCGTCATCGGCGCCTTGCGCGTGAAGCTTGTTCCTTACTACAGCACATACGAGTTGGGCCCGATCCGAGCCCTCTTACGCTACGTCGAGAACAAGCAACAGACCGCCGCTCTGGTAGCCATGCTGCCGGCGCTCACCAGCCAGGTCGCCATTCGGGCCGACCGTTTTATCTGGATCGAAGGTCCGTACTACCGGGCTGAGCCGAACAGCACTGTGTTCGAACTCGCCAAGTCCTGCGTGCGAGGCTCCGAATTTCGCAAATACATTTTGAAGAAGGAACAAGTATGAGCCGGATTACCGTCGGCGCAGAGTACCTGCGTATCGCTAGGATGTTCGCCGTCACCGACCGCAAGAAGGCGCACATCCATCAACGTTTTATCACCGCGGCCACGTACATTCTCTTGCACCCCACGGGCAAGACGGGCCTGCACGTCATCTCGACTGACGGCGCCGTGGTGTGCATCCAGTACGACAAAGACGGTGCTGCTGACCGCGCGTACACGATCAAGATCGACGACGATACGGCCGGCCACCTGAAAGGGAATACGGTTGACTCGCGCCAGGTCGTCATCGACATGGAAAAAGATCGCCTGCGGGTCCTGGAAGGCACCGAGACGGTCTTCAAGGCTGCGCTCTGCAACAACGTCCGAAAGGCTCACATCTTCGAGCACGCTGGGCCGAGCCTTCCGACCGGCGAGAACGGCGTGATGATCTATCCCGACTGGCGGCGCATCGCGCCGTCGGAAGAAGACCTTACCGGCATGAAAGAAGGCTTCCCGGGCATTATCAGCATGCGCTACCTGCGCACCATCGCGGCCATGTACGACGACTGGCTCGACTACCGCGACGTTCGAATCCTGCATAAGCCGCGCGGAACGCTGGACGACTCTACGATATACGCGCAGTTCCCGTGGCGGCCGCAAATGCTGCTCATCATCGCCCCGCTGACCGGCGGCGAGTTCGACTCCCAGGGAAACGCCTTGGAAGTCCTCAACCCTGAAGCAGAGGATGACGAGCTGTGAGAGTAGCAATTGCTGGATCAAGCTGGGTGAATGATTTCGGCGTCATGTGCGAGGCAATATCGGGCAGCGGGCTTTCCGACAGAATTCGAGTTGTGCTTCTCGGCTGCAAGCGCGGGCCTGGCGTCACCGCTCGCACCTGGGCGGAACTGAACAACATCCCGGTCAACTACTTCCCGCTGATGAAGGAAAGCCCGAAGGGCAACAAGAACGGGATGCCGCACGTTACACGAAACAAGGCGCTGATCAAGAACGCGGACGCGCTGATCGCGTTGTGGGATGGCGAAAGCTGGAACACCGCCCACGTCATCTACCTGGCGCAAAAGAAGGGAATTCGGCTGTACGTTCATTTGGTCAAACCACCGAAATAGGGAGTCATCGTGAAGCCTGTCACTATCACCGTGGCGATGGATCGGCGCAAGACGCACCACCGCGACAACGAAGTGTGCTTGAACACGGAAGTCATGGCGAAGCTACGCGAGGCCGGCGTGCCGGTTGTCGGCAATATCAGCATCATCGGTGTCGAGCGCGGCACACTCAGCATCACCGCCGACCGAGTGTTCGGGGACTACATCTTCTCTTGGGTTGACGACGATGAAGACGAGGACCCGGCAGCAGGGCTGTAACTACACTGTTACAATTCAACATTTGACACGGTTTAACAGTATCTGAGAGAGTTATCACTGGTGAACCGTAACCAAGCAAGGAAAGGAAAATGAGCAACTACATCGAGCAAATCCAGCATCCCGAGAACCGCTACGAAATCGAGGAGGCAGCAGCGGTCCTGCTGCGATACTGCCACGGGATCGCCAAGGAATCCGGCTGGTGGACGAACTTGAAAACGGGAGAAGACCTCACGTCGCCGCTGTTCGGCTTGCACAATGACCCGGCCAGTTTGAACGTGAACGTGCCGGAAAAGCTGTGCCTCATTCACTCGGAAATCAGCGAGGGGATGGAAGGCTTTCGCAAGAGCCTCAAGGACGACAAGCTCAAGCATCGCCAGATGCTCGAAGTCGAGTTGGCCGACGCCGTGATCCGAATTTTCGACCTCGCCGGCGGTATCGGGCTCGACTTGCCCGGCGCTATTGCCGAGAAGTTGCATTTCAACACCGTCCGGGCCGACCATAAGCTTGAGAACCGTAAGCAGGAAGGCGGCAAGGCGTTCTGAGGGGAGAGCCGCTGCGGATCATTTTGTTGGAGCAGATGCCAATGTTGACAACTCAAGGGGATAACACGTGAAAGCACTTTTTAAGAACGCAACCATATTCAACCTGGACGCTGATTTCGTCAGGAATATCATCGACTCTGAAGGGGCGGACCTGTCTGAAGCCCTGCTTTCCCGAGAGTTCAAGCCCATCGACGGCGCGGTGCCGCTTTCGGCGGGATTCGTTCCGCCGTGCGAGTTTACCGACGAACTCGACTACACCTTGAACACCTATTCGCTGATCGCCCTGCGCATCGAGAAGAAGGTGCTGCCGGCCAGCTTGGTCAAGAAGGCAGTGGAAGAAGAAGTCGAGCAGTTTCGTGCCCGTAACGGCTACCGACCGGGCCGCAAGCAGCGCATGGAGCTGGCCGAGGATGTGAGGTCGAACCTGCTTCTGAGAGCGCCGAGCGTTCATCGGGACACACGAGCGCTGATTGACCTCAAATGCAACCGGATAATCGTCGATAGCGTGAGCACGGGCGTTGTCAGCCAGTTCGTTGAGGCGCTGAACCGCCTGGACGTATCGGTGGGCCTGAGCAAAATCCAGACGGTCAAGCATCCTCGCGCCTGCATGACAGACTGGCTGCTCGACGGGGACATACACGAGTCTTTCATGGTGGGCGAGAGCGCCACGTTCGAAGGCCAGGGTAGCGCCAAGGTCACCTACAAGCAGGCCAGGCCGAGCCACGAGGAAGTCCTGAAGCACACGTCAGAAGGCCGCGCCTGCACTCGTCTTGAACTGACTTTCCGCGACTGGTTTACATTCACGCTGACGGCCGGCTTGGAAATTCGAGGCATCAAGCCTATCGACCAAGGGACGGAAAAGGCCGACGAGCTTGACAAGGAAGGTCAATTGCAAGCCGACATCGCGCTTTTCGGCGGCCAGATGCGCGAGCTGTGCGATGACTTGTTTGCTGCTCTCGGCGGACAGAAGAAGTTCGGCGAGGAAGAAGAAGACGACGAACTTTAATGACCAGGGCGGCATCATCTTGGTGTCGCCTCAACAAATAGGATCCCCCATGGACATCATGAAAGCAAACATGGCTGCGCTGTTCGAAAAGGCAATGAAGGCCATGCCGAAAATGCGCACATCTGATTTTCTGAGCCCGCATTACGACGCCACTATCAACCGCCTGATGAGTAAGGAAATGTTCGGCTATGTGCCTGGCGAGCCCGGGGCGAAGCTCGGCAAGAAAGCCGCCAAAGGCACGGTGGGCCTGCGGCACGGCGCCCCCTTCGGCCAGCGCTGACCCCGACGAACTCACTCCAAGGAAAGGATGATGAAAACTATCGACCAAATCTCGGAAGCAGCCATCGAACTCGGCGACGAGTTTATCGAGAATGCCTTCCGGCGCGTCTTCCACAAAATCAAAGGTCCGGGGTTCTCCGATCGCCAGATCGTGAAGCGCCGCTTCGCCGCCGAACTGCAACGCGCAGCAGATCGTGGGGCGTTCGTACAGGCCGGCGCCAATCTGGTTCCGTCGATCAACGCCATATTCGAAACCGTCGGTCATGGGGTTACCGGATTGACCGATGCGAAGGTTAAACGTGTCGAACGTCAAGACGACGGCTCGTTGACCGTGGTGATCGACAGTTGGCCCACTCCGACCACCGTCATTCCCACTACCCAAGGTCGCGCCTACGCCATCGAGGGAACGCAGGACGGTACGCAGTCGTCCTACGGCACAGTCGTCAAGAAGGGCTACGAGAGCCTGTTCGGCATCCTCGTCGAAGCCCTCAACCAAGCCCAGGCAGGCAAGGGAGCTGAGCGCCACAACCTCGGCGGCGGCCTGCCGTTCGAACGCCAGCGCATGCAGCAGATCAGCGAACTGATCGGCAGCGTGGACGGCATGAGCTACCAGGCGTGCAAAAAGATCACCGAGGGCGTGAAGCTGCCGACGCTGGACCGCCAGGTGGCCGAACTGCTGGGTGCGATCAACTACATCGCCGGCATGATCACCTTCCTGCGCAAGCGGGCGACCGAGAAGGGCGACGACTGCGATTGCGGCCTTTGCGACGCGCCCGATCCCAAGACGGTCACCGCCAAGGTGACTGCGGATGCCACGGAAGCGCAGCGTGTGTTGGAGCGAGAGGCCGCGAAGCTGCGCCTCCGTCTCGACGAACAGCGCGTGATCGCGATGGCCCGCCAGTACCTGACCCCTGAAGGCGTCGCCAAGCTGGAAGACGCCTTCCTCAACGACGTTGCTGACGCCTGACCTGGAACCATCATGACAAAACTGGAAATCCCGCCGAGCGAGTTCGCGACCGAACTGACGCGCGGCAACCTTAAGACCGCGATGAAGGAGGCCGGCGCGAAGTCTGCCGACTTGTGGGCAGTCCATCCTTCCAAGCTGCGCAAGATTGAAGGCTTCAACGGCCGCATACGCACGCCGGCCTATCTCGAACACCTGGCCCGCATCAAAGAGTCGATTCGCGAGAACGGCTACTACCAGGACAAGCCGCTTGCAGGCTTTGTCGCCCGAGAGGACGGCTGCGACGTGATCTACATCACGGAAGGCCACACGCGCTTCGAGGCGGTCTGCGAGCTGATCGCTGAGGGTCACGAGATCGAGAAAGTCCCGGTCGTCGTCAAGCCGAACGGGACGACGATGGAAGACCTCACCTTCGCTCTCGTCACGTCCAACGAGGGTCGCCCCTTCACGACTTTCGAGACGGCGCTGATGGTGAAGCGCCTGGTCGGCATGGGTGTCGATGAGGCAACCATCGCCAAGCGGCTTGGCTTCAAGTCGGGCAAGAAGTACGTCGATGACCTGCTAACGCTTGCCGGCGCCCCGAAAGCCGTGCGCGACCTCGTGATCGCCGAGAAAGTGTCGGCCACCCTCGCCATCCAGGAGCTGAGCAAGCACGGCGCCAAGGCCGCCGAGCGGCTTCAGGCGGCTGTGGCGAAGGCCGAGGCGAAAGGGAAGAAGAAAGCAACCGCCAAGCACGTGGAAAATCGGCCCGCCACGGCGACGAAAAAGGGCAAGGCAGGGGAAGACCCCGCTCATGTTGAAAAAACGCAGCCACGGGGCGAAGTCAACGCCGACGATGTGCTCGCGGATGCCGTCGCATCCGGGTTTGACCCGGCCGACGAGGCTGCCCGGGAGCGCCTGCTGGTCTTCGCGGCGACGTTGCTGGCCCGGTTCGGCATAGAACTATACGCGCTGGAACCGGATTCGGTCGAGCCTGAAGAAGTCGATCCTGCCGAGGGGCTATGATGGCTACCACCAGTGAAATCGCCCATAAGCTGCTGCGCTATTACCGAGGGGCGCAGCGGATCTTCAACTACGGCCGTTTCCGGGCGATGCGATGGGCCGTTTCTGAAGTGCTGAAAGAACTGGTGGAGCAACGCAAATAGGATTGCCTCAGCTTGTGCCAGGCAAAAAAAGCCAGCCCGAAGGCTGGCTAAGAACGGCCCCTCAAGGAAGTCGGGTCGGACGGGGCTAACTCATGTTTATCTGGCCTCGTCCGGCTGGATCATTTTCAGGCCCAGCCGGATGAGGACCGAAAACGGGTTCTCGTCGCTGATGTCGGCCCCGGCCAGGAGCGCCTGGCAGTCGGCCAGCGTGGCCGAGATGCCATTGTCCTGGCAGGCGGCGAACATGGTCGCGCCGGTCGCATCATCGAATGCTGCCCACATCTCTTCCGGGGCATAGCCGGTCATCATCCAGTGGGTGGCCGGCTCCGCGCCGGTCGGCGAGAGCTTCGTGATGAACTGCCCTTCCACCGGCCCGCCACCAAGCGCCGAGGCGACTTCACGCCCAAGGGCTACATATTCATCCGTGAGAACTGCCGTGCGGAAAACATCCATAGAATCCCCCGATTAGAGAATCGCGGCGCGGTAGCGCATCGCTTCGTTGATGGCGTGCTCGACGGCCACCAGCTCATCGTCAGACGGCATTCTCGTGACAAAGGCGAAAGCGAAGATGTTGCCGTTGAACGGAAGGGTGCTGCCTCCGCGCATCCCGATGTAAAGCGGGTAATTGCCGAGGTTTCCCGTCCCCACTGCGGCCGTGCCCTCGTCCTTCGTGACGCCGCCCAATCGGATTCTGCTGAGGTTGCCCCCAATGTCGCCTAACCCCGATGCGACCCCCATCGAAGGGGCGGCGAGAGGGGTGCCGCGAATTACGATGGCCGAGTTACCGCGCAAAGCAAATCCAATGTTTGGGTTGCCTGCTGAATAGGGGGAACTCACATAGAAAGATCCGTTGTTGGAATTAGCGTTGGCGCTCATCTCGGCGATCATGGCGATGGATGAATTTTTCATCTTCTCCAGCCCAATCATCACCGCTACTTCGCTAAACCCCGTGCAGTCAATGTCACTCGTAACCAGGTAGTCATCTACGCCATCAAACTTGAGGTAGGTTGGGAAGCCTGCCCGATCGTAGCTGGTATCCGAATCGACCCACTGGTACGGCTTGATGTCGGCGCCGTTCGTGACCTGGGGCTGGGCGACAATGAGGTCGAAAGCTTCTGTAGTTGACCCGCTCGCCCCGAGGTACACCCTGATAGAGTCCCCGACTGAGATGCCGCTGCTCTGGGTGTAGGTGCAGAGGTAGTACCCGTTACCCAAGGGGCGCATTGACCACCCGGTGCCGCTCATAGTGCCCGTACTCAGGTTGACCGACGCAGCGGCAAAGTTTGTGCTCGTCGTCGCGTTTCTGAGCAGTAGAGTGGCATTGACGGCCATCCCCGGCCCAGCTTTGATCGCCACCGAATAGGTGACAACCGTAGAAGTGGCCGTGAAATCGGCAAACAAAGGCCCGGTAGACGGGCCGGTGAACCGAACACCATCCATCAGCCCTGTCGGCCCGAGTTGCCCAGGCGACCGAGTGCCGTTGGCAAAGTTAACCGCGTCCATCTTCCGCGTATCCGTCAACAGGTTCACGCGAGCGCTGATGGTCGGGCGACTTCCCGAAGCAGACTGATAGAGATGGTTCCCGAGGATCTTCCGGCAGGACACATTGGCGAACTCGAACACCGTCCCCGCGCCGCCCGATGCCGGGACGTTGCGACTCGCCAGAGTCACGTAATGTGTCGTGTCGGTGGCCCGGAAAACCATCCGGCCTTTTAGCATCGTGCTGCAAGGCGCCGCCTTGTTATCCAGGTACACCTCGGCATTGTTGACGAAGTTCCCGGTCGGGTAGCCTGCGATGCCGAAAGCCGGCAGAGCGCTTGGAGCTCCTGCGCCTGCCGTTTTCTTCCGCCCTTCCAGCGTGACCTCGTACCACGCGCCTACCTCGCAGGTGACCGGGTACATATACCGGATCTGGGAGTCCTCGTTTTCGATTTCCAGAACACCGTCGTTGACGGCAATGTGGTAGGTGCCGCTGTAATTCGGTGCGATCACCCAGCCATCCGTACCGTTCGAGAAATCCCCGTTCGTCATCAGTTCCGGGCCGCGCTCCAACCCCTTGCTCGGGTCCAGCGACAGGCCAACGGTTTGCTCCACCGACATGACCGGCTGAGCGCCGAACTCGTCGCGGAATAGCAGGTGATTAGGGAACGCCTCGATGAAATCCCAGTCCGGGTTTCCGATCTTCTGGTAGGGGGTTCCGGGGTAAGGGTTAAGCTCGAAGGCCGTGACTTTGAATCCACGATCCGAGGACGTGCTGTTCTTTTGAATTCCTGTGGCACCGGCAAGGGTAGTCAGTGTGCGGGCCACCCTTAGCCGGTATCTGCCACCCCCAAGATCGTCAACGGTGACTTGGCCTGAAACAATGGCCCCGGCGAGGTAGATCACAGCGTCTGCATTGGCCCCGGAGAGAGAAATCGGCCCTCCGTCGTCCATTTCAACAACCATGCTGAATTGGACGGTCATCCCGACCTCAGCGCCGGTTCCGCTCAATGCCTGCCGCACATAGGATGCCGCGCTTTCGTGCCTGCCAATGTGGATGGCACCGTCGAAGCCATCCATCGTTGTGGCCTCGACATCGCCGTTCGTCGCAGCATCGGACAGTCCGTGTGGGAACTCCGACCAGTCGAACAGATTGCGCCGCCAGCGCAGCTTTTCGTCAGTTAAATCGGCGGGCCACACAACGGCCCCCTGCTCGCCGTTCGAGAACAGGGACCCAATGACATCAGCAATGGCGGCGCGATGGGCAGGGTAGGTTTCTCTGCCAAGGCGGGTAGCACGCAGTCTCATGCCAGCTCCGTGATTTCGAGAACTCCGTCCAGCAAGCCGTCACGGATGGCGGCGATGGTCGATCCAGCATCGACTTGAAGGTCCAAGCGCTCGCCGTCGGCGATGAAGTGGTCGGTGGCCGTGGCGGTTTGCGAGCCGCTGCCGATGCGATAGCGGGCATCGCCGCTGCGCTGCCGGATAGAGATCCGCGTGACGCCGGCCGTCAGCGCAACGGACGCGCTGGTGGCCCCGGTAGTGATCTGCCGCGCGACGGTCGGCTTACCGAGAGTTTCCGTAGGCACCCGACCGCCGACCAGCGCCGGGATGCGACCAAGCAGCGTCGTCCAGTTCTGCATCCCGCGCTTGATGAAGGCGATGATGCTGTATGAGCCGGCGTCGCTTCCTGCCGCTGCGTCAGCCAGAACACCAAGGGCGGTGTTTGTCGTCGAGGTCAGCGTGCAGAGGCGCTTGATGAAAGCGATCAGCGAGGCCGTGACTGAGTTGCCGGGTGCGGCCGTATCTGACGGCGATCCAATGCCAGCGACTGCGCTTTCTACGGCCTCTTTGACCATGAGCTGCGTTGCTTCGAGCGCTCCGGCCACTGTGCCGAGATAATCCAGGTCGGCGCTGTTGGGCGCAGCGATATTGGCGCCTGTCGAGGCATTGAACCAGATCGTTGCGACGAGCACGGCCGGGTCGGCGGTGACGTTGTAGATGTCCGACCGCACGATGCGGTCGTTCAGGCTGTAGTCATCGCCATCTGCTATCGCCTTGTATTCGATGGTGCGGATTTCGTAGTCGGTGCTGCTGCCGCCAGGAATGTACGGCAGGCCGCTGGAATCTACGAGAATGACGGGGATGGGGTAGCTCATGGGATTTCCTTGACGAACGGGGAAATTTTACCGCCTCGCCAGCTTTGCGGGCGTTGCACGCTCCCATCCGCAGCGAGAGGCGCCGGTTTCATTGTGAGAAAGGATTTGCCGCGCAGTGCCGTCCGAAAGGATGTCGGACTTGCTGACGTAGATCGGCCGCGTCCAGGTGCAGCCGGTATCGATGATCTTAGTCGCGGGACCAGTCGTTGCGCAGCCGGTCAGTAGCGCCGCCAGCAGGCAGGCGAGAGGTTTCAATGTCAGCATCGTTGCGCTCCTTTGCGGCATTGAGCGCTTCGTTCAGCGCTGCCGCATCTGATTTCGCCTTCTCGGCCTCAGCGGCTTGATGGGCGGTCTGCTTGCCCTTGCTGCGGCCGACCACGAAGGCCGTGCCGATCGCAGCCAGAACGGCCAATATAGTAACGGCCCAGCCTTGCAGCCGGGCCACCAGACCACTCAGAAAGTCGCCGATCATGGTTACACCGCCTTTAGCGTCCGCCGCTTGCGCCATAGCGCATATGCCGCCGCGCCGGCCGATGCGACGGTAAGGACAATCAACGCCACACGCAGCCAGCTCGGCAGGCCCGTAGTTGCCGTCGAAACCGCCTGGGCTTGCTGGATGGCCGGAGTGATCTGCTGGACAATCTCGATGACCGCAGCGGCCCCGCCGGCGGCAGCGGCGGCTCCCGCAGCGGCTCCGTCGGCAGTCATCAACGTGGACTTCACGGGCTTAACTACGCCGGCCAGGCGCATGCCCTCGTCAATCGTCGTGGAGTTGTACCAGGTGTTCGGCGTCTTGAGCGGGCCGGGGCCGTTCTCGTGCCGGATGATCGCTTCGATCATGGGGCGCAGAACGTCGTAGTCATGGAAGTTCAACCTCGCGCTCGGAGATACGCCCATCGCCGCGCTGACGATGTTGATGTAGTCCGCGGTGCTGTTTTCGGTCGGCGGCGCCCAGCGTGTGATCGCGCCGCGCACCGTGTCGATGCCATACTTGTCGTAGTACGTGATCAGCGTGCGGCACATGGCGCGGATGCCCCAAGCGGCCGTCTTGAACACGCAAAACCGCGAGTCTTTACTGCGGCCGTTCGGATCGAGACCCTGCCAGGGCTCGCCCCATTCCAGGTTCCCGGGGTTATTGTTTCGAATTCCGCGTGGCTGGCTCATTTCGTCCACCCTTTGAGGTCATTGTTGATTCCTGCGCGGTTGAACAAGAGCATGTCGAGCTTTTGGCTCATGTCTCGCAATTCCCCCTTGATTTCGGTGCGAAAGGCTTGAATCTGCTCGGCTTGGTTTCGCGCCTGAGCGTCCTGAATACGCTCCAACCGCTTTACATCTTCAGCCGCGCCTTTCGCGATTACTTCGATGGACTGTATGCGCTCATTCTGCGAAACGATGAAGTTGAATACACTTCCAACTGCCACAAGCATGCCGATAAGTGTCGGAATGTTGAGGGTTCTGTCAAAAGTCCATCGTCGAACTCGTGGGGTTTCCGACATGCTCACTGCTAAATCTCCGGCTAGCGTACAGGTGAATTAACACCAAAATGTTGTCGCTGACAACACGGCTTCCGGGAGCCAATTGTACTGCGTTATCAGCGACGATCACATATTTTCGGCCTTCGCAATTAGGCTTTTGCCTCGTATCCAACTTCCAGGTCCGCTATGGCGGCCGGGGTCAGCGGGGAGCCGTCCGGCATCGTTTCCATAATCACCATATCGGCTCCGAAATCGCCTGTACGCTGAGTCACTTCCTGCTCGAACTCGTCGGTGTCATCCCGCGCAATAAGGGCCAGCGTCCGAGGGTTCGCGTTGACCTTGCGGTGAAATGCGTACATCGCCACCGCGTGGACCGTGGCCCCGCTCGGAACAGCGGACGTATCTATCGTGAACGTGTCAGGCAGGTCGTTGGTATCGGGCGACTGGTTGTAAGTGGTAGTCGAACGATTCGTCTTGTTCACTGCGGAAATGTTGGTCGTAGCTCCACCCATGGGCGTGAAGTTGGTTTCAACTTCAGCCACGAGCGGGGCGCGGCGGACCTTAATAACGCCGAGACGGGATGTGTTTTCCGTCCCGCTATCGTCCAGGGCGTAGATGTCGTCAAATATGTTTTGAAAGCTAGATGACGAGGGCGCAGTGGTTACTCCTAAGTTGAAGCGGTCGGCGCTTGTCAGCGAAGTGGTCGCGCTGATTATCGGAGTGGTGCCGCCGTCAAGATACACATCGACTGTGCCGGAGGAAAAGTTGTATTCGACAGTGATGTAGTAGTACCCGCTCAGACTGACAATTCCATTCGCCGAATACGTGCCGTTGATGTACAGCCGCCCATTGGTAGCATCGAAATAAAGGATGTCATCGGCACTCGTGGAACTTGTGTTCAGGGCGCCGGAACCTACTCGTAAAAATCCCCACGTTCCGCTCACCCGGGCGCCGAGCAACAACCCGACGACAAGTTTCGTCGTTACCGTCTTGCCTAGGTCGATGGCTACATTCGCCCAATACCCGCTTGAATACGTCACGGCTAGTGCTCGTGAGGTAGCTCCGTCCGGTCCGTTCACAAGCTCAGTCATATCCGATGTAAAGAAGGCGTTCGACGTGAGCGTACTGTTCGGGCACATCGTTTTAAACTGAGTAGGGGTAATCGAATCCTGGTTTGCGTGAGCGTCAAAAGGGTCTACAAATAGGAGCGCCATAGTTAACCTCGTGCTTGTGCAGTTGTCAGGACGCCGGCCAGGCGGCAGCGCCGGAAGGTTTGTTCAAAGTGTACTCAGGGATGCGGACGGCGACTTCTTCATAGCTCGGGTCGGTTCCTGCCGAATATGCGAACACTGCCAGGTATAGCGACTGGCCACTGACTGTAGCGGGGTGCGTCCCTTGCAAGACGCCGTTCTTATAGAACGAGATTTCGCCAGTGGTCCTGTTGAGAAGAACGCCAATGCGGTCACCAGGGGAATAGGAATCTCCGAATGTGACGTAGTTCGGCGGGTTACTTGCTTCGCCTGACGCGAAATACGAATAGGTTTGCGCCCCGACTGGCGACGAACCGTCCATCACGTCCTTCGTTCCATACGCTGTGCTTTTCAATGACACAGCTATATATCGAGACCCGGCGTTGCAGGCGATCACTTCCAGCTCAGCCCAATATGTTCCTGTCGCGCCAGAACTGATCGTAACGGGCAATACTGCTTTGCGCCAACCCGTGACGGTCGAATGCCGCGTAAAGTCTACGCGCCTGTCGTCTTCGCTCAATTCAGCATACGCTGTGCTTCCAAAAAGCTGGAATGTCGCCGGCTGGTATTCGCCCGCGACTTCAGAGTACATCGCAAGCGCGGACAATTGCGCCACCTGGATATCTGGCGCACCGGGGTTCATAACGGTAAGCGCGGACAGTTGCGCCACGTCGATTGGCGAGCTGAGGGTCTTGAACATCACCAGCGGCGAGAGCTGCGCCACTTGTATCGGAGTTGGCGGCGGCTCGACTTCGAAGATACCGCCAACACGCGAAAATGAAGTGAGACCGTCGCGCTGCGTGTACATCGACCATCCGATATGCCCCAGCTCAGATACGGAAATCAGCTCTGCGTAGGTAACGGTCTGCGAGGTTCCTGTTGTGACCTTGCGAAGTCCGTAAGAGTTATCGGCCTTGGGCGTCCCATCGAACAGCTCTATTACCGTCTCTTGGTCGTCTTCGGGAGAAATCGACGCAGCAGTCCAGTCGAGTATCTGCGTCACTTCGGTTAGCCGGTTGCGATTTGACCAGGTGAAAACAGCGTCGCCCCCCATCGGAATTTGCGTTGTCGGACCCCACGGCACATTGTTAATGCGGACATCGGCCGGCCGCATCGGCATGTGCGGGCGACGAGATAGCGTGCGGTTGAATTCGACGGCCAGGGATTCGTCCAGGGATCCTTGCGAAGTGATCGGCAGCGCTTTGTACCGGGCAAGTTCGCCGGCGGCGCGGATTGTCGCGATGTCGTCGAACGAGACGGCCGGGTCGATGATCCAGAATGGCGTGCCGGCGTCCCAGGCGAGCGGCTGCGTGTCCAGCACGCCGCGTCGAACTGTCCAACCGCCGATGCCGGACCCAGTGATCAGGCACAGCTCAGCGCGATTAAACGCGGCGTCATCGTTTGCTTCCGAGAAGTTCTCCGGCGCACCGATCCAGATGAATGCGCCGACCTTCGGGAAGGTCGATCCGTAAAGCGGGGCGAGATTGCCAATCGTCGAACTCGCTTCGCGAGCCAGCGCCGCCGGCAGGACGCCGTATCCGAGCGTGGCCTTCTGGTAAAGGTGGGTCCACTCCGGCGTGCCGCCTGAGTTGGTCAGGTAAGAGAGCAGCTTGTATTCGAAGGTGTCGCCGCCCGTTTGCGACACAAGCGTGCCCGCTCGCACTTCGGGGTCCTCGATGTTCTCGGCATCCGTGAGGTTCGCGAGGAAGTAGGTGGGCAGCGTAACAACGAGCTGCATGCTTGACGGAATAGGCGCGGGCGGCTTGGACGGGTCCACCCAGCTCGTCGCGGGCGGCGTGACATAAGATCCGACCGGGACAGCGAATACGTCCTCGACCAGGTTCACCTTGATCGCCTGACTACCAGGTGCGCCGTAATCGACCTTGCCGACTCGCATGACCAGCTCGTTGAGGCCGTAGTCCGGCCAGGTGACCTTCACTACGTCCCCTGGAACGAGATCCCAGTATTTGCGGTTCAAGATCACGTCACAAGCGGCAAGCGGCGCGGCCGCAACGCGGATGTCACGCAGTGCCAACCTGGCCGCCAGTGAGGCGTTCCGGATGGCGTAATAGTTGCGGCTATCCGAGACGATGCCGCCCTGCGCTGCGATATTCCCGAGGTCGTGGACGGTGACCGTTTCTTCCTGCTCGTTTTCAGGGTTGGTCCAGGTAGCGACGATCTCGTTGACCGTTTCGCCGAGGCCCTTGCGCTGGAAGTTCGAGAAAATGGCGTCGTTCGGTGTGATGACCGGCAAGTCGTTCACGTCGTAGTCGTCACGCACGAGCTTGATCGTCCACTTGCCCGTGCGCGGATGCTGAAACACCCATCCGTTGATGTGGTCCTGCATTTCCTTGACGATCTGCTCGACGCTCGACTGGTTGACCCATGCGAACGCCCCGCCCATCCCCTCATCCCACAAGGTCTGCGCGGCCGCATTCCAAGAGGCAAGGTCGAAGGACTCCGGCGGCGCACCCATCCCGAGTTCGGGGATGGTCATAAGCTCGTAGATGATGTGGGCGAAATTGACTGTGCCGTCGGGAAACTGTGCGATACCGCTATTAAGGCCACCCGGGACGTTATGGACTGTCACCCATACCGGCTTGATGTAAGGCTGGTTCGCTGACCAGTAAAAGCCCGGGCGGTCGCCAGGAAAGCCAGTGAAGAAAAGCGACACGAGACCGCGGAAGCCGGGCACACCAGGCTCGCCGGTCAGCTTTGCGGCCAGGAAGTCGCTCAGAACCTGACTGTCGCCACCCATGAGCACATGGCACTGGCCCGACACGCCGCCTTCGCCTTTGATGCCGCCGAACAGCTCAGGGTTGTGAATGTCCAGGGTCGTGTTGGCGGTGACTTCGCCTTCCCAAAATTTCTTCTCGTCGATGTAGAGGGCAGTGATTTTGTCGGCTCTGACGCACACGCCCATATGAATGGAAAGCCGATATTCGGCCACTTCCATCTTGGCACTGGATTTACCGCCCATCGCCATCTCCTACTCGACGGCGAGCAACCTCGACGACTTGGATACCGTAGGCATCGCCAGTCGCGAGCAGCTTCGAAGCGGGTATCCCTTCATCCAGGAAGGCGCGGAAGTCCAGCTTGTAACGTTCGAACCATTGCTTGGCGCCGCGCACACAATGGCCGGCGCCGCGCACGTCGTCGATGGTCACGGTGAAATCGTCGCTCATGCGTCCACCTTGAACTTGTAGATGTCCTTCTCGCCGTACCAGAGGATGTTTGAACTCTTGATGGTCACCTTGCCCCATACGTAGGGGATCGGGCGGCCAGCTTCGGCGGTCGGGTATTCGATATCACGGGTCGCGGCGGATGGTTGCTTCGGCTTCGGGGAAATCAGGTATGCGATCACCTGCAAAGCCAGCGCGACAACGAATGCAGTTAAAAAGTCCATGGCTTACTTGAAGGGACTGCTGTTCGACATCGGGTTTTTGAGGGGGATCCAAGGCATCCCGCCGTAATTCAGGATGTTACTGTGACTTGCGCATCCCGTCATCGAATGGTCGCATCCGCGCACCAGGTTGACCGTCATGCCGGCGGACATTCCGGTCGGCACGCCTGAAAGAAGGTATGACCCGCCGACAACCTTAATGATGGTACGGACTTCCTGACGGCCGTTCGGCTGTGTCCACTCGACCATACCACCCTCGTGCTCGTATGCGCCTGTCACAGACAAGGTTACGAGGGTGCCGTTGATCACTTGAACGGTGGCGGCGACGGTCGCAGCGGCCTTGTTTGCCCGGCAAGTGCGCGGGTCGTAGAGTACGTGAGGGCAGCCATACTGATAGTTTCGGCGCAGCCCTGGGCGCTTGAGCGAAGTGGTGATCGGCTCGCACGTCAGCGCCGCCTCGCGGTTCGTCCAGCGGCAATTGAGGACGCGGCCCGACCATATCAGCCGGAAGTCCTTGTCTGCGTCGTTTACATGCCCTTGTCGGATTTCGACGGTGACCACCGAGGACGGGGCGTAGACGCGAAACAACTCAGGTACGTCGCCAGAGCCGGGCATGTTGATCGTAAGCGCGGCCTTGTCGAGGGTACCGGTGATGGTGATCGGTCCGCGCTTGATAGGAATTGGCGTGTAGGTGATCGCGCCGACTTGGATTTCAACCTCGCCGTCCGTGTATGCGTAATATTGCTCAGAAGCGGCGCCGTACCTGAATATGTACAGTTCGACGGGCTGGCCGCGCTCGACGCTGGTTTCGTAGGTGGCAAAGCTCATGTCTCAATATCCGGCCGGGTCTGCATGCTGACACGGTACTGAGCTACTTCATCACTCAGCCACTCGATTGTCAGGATGTCTGAAGCGAAGCGGCATGGCAACAACCAGGAGATCATCGTGATCTCGGAAAGCGGGATGCTGTGCGACCACTCCGTGCCAACATCGACGATTGTATCCTCGCCGGATACCGTCAGCGCCGCTACTGGCCGGATGATGCTGGTGCCGTCCGCCAAGATAACGATGATGTGCTTGAATACCTGACTGCCTTCGTACAGCCGCGCGAGGTCAACACCTTGGACGTTGATGAAGCGACTGCCGCTGACAATCTGCGATTTCGGCACGATGTCAGGCTGCCACGTCGGCATGTAGAAAGTGCGCTGGCGCCCTTTCATGCGTCGGAAGAATCGCTCGATCTCGGTCGCTTCGGCGCGATTGCGAGACAAAAAGGTAGCCTGGACGACGCGATGGCGGAAGTCATACATGCTGTAGAAGTCAGCCTTCCCGCGGCCGTAATCGATGACTTCCATATCCCCTCTGAACGTGACAGACGGGGAATTCGCCCAGTTCGGCTTGCGCATGAATAACTCACGGCCGTTGTAGCTCGCAAACGGCGTGCCGTCATTCAGGTTCTGCTCACTGGTCGGCGTGACGTTGTATTTGAACGAGAATTGCGTGACCTGGCTTGTCAGGTTTGTCGTCGCCTGCTCGGTTTCGACGCGACCAGGTAAGCCGGGATGTATCAGCGTGCCTTCAGGCCACACGTCGGAACCACCAGACGTGAAAGTCACTTCCGTTCCGTCTATCGACTCGACGATGCGCATGCCGTGGCGGTCGCCAGATCGCAGGACGGCGTAAGCGCCAACCTTCAACCAGTCGGGCACTGAATCGACAAGGACAAGGCGGTCTCCCGCCTGCATAGTCGAAAGGCAGGTAACCGAGCGCGTCAGTTCCGGCATCACGAAGCCTTTGTCCTGCCAGGCGTCCATCGTGGCCCGTAAGCGCCAGGCTTTGTCATTCGTAGCCGTCACGCTGAACTCGACTGACTTGCGCGGGGTTATGCGAAGGGCTCGGCGCTGTTCGGAGCCGGATCGACTGGTGATTATCTCCGTCTTAAACTCGTAGGAAACCCTGTATCCACCGTCCCAGCTAGGCAGCAGACTCCACAGTTCGGACCGAATGCCGCCGACCTTCAGGCGCATCGTGCGCACGTCGAACACGAAGTCATACGTGGCGTCGATGGCAGCCGGCCCATTCGGGTCTGCCGTTAACGTGAAGAGCGTGAATTGCAGAGGCAGGTACGTCGAAGTGGGCGGCGTCGGGTTCGTTAGCGTTAGGCCCTGGTCGCCGATAACCTGAATGTCTTCCAGAGTGACAGGACGCAGGTATGCATTCCAGATAAAGAACGTCCTCGTCGTCTCGGCGACCACGGCGCCGAAGTCGATGCCCTGCGGGATGAGGAAGATGTTGTCGTAAAAATGCTCCTTGTACGTACCGGCCAAGAGAGCGTCTCCGTAGTTCGGAACGACGGTAGGCACGATGGGGTCCGGGTCGCCAGGTGCGGCTTTATCCGTAAACATGGCCCGGTTCACGCGCCAAAACGTATCCGTGCGCTCATACACGGACTGGCTCAAACTGGTCGTCAGGCCGATGGGGGACATCGGCAATGCGATGGCGGTATCTGCCATTTCAATCATTCACCAAGAATGCGTAGCCATAGATGCCGGACGTTTCGACATTACCGGTGGTCGTATTCGGACCTTTCCTTCGGCAAGGGTATACGCGCCATTCGGATCCATCCGGGAGGGTCACGAGCTGGCCAGGGGCGAAGTTCTGCAAGGACGCTGCGCGAACGCCAGCGGGCGTTCCGATTGGTATCCAATAATCGTCCGTTTGCGACTGGCTGCCGTAGAACAATTGGATCGGGTTGAACGGGCTGTACCCGCTGAATGCGTTCACTGCTGTAAGCGGAGCCAACATAGCCCGACTGCGGGGACCGCCTTCGATGAATCGCTGCGTCGAAGTATTACGGAGAAAACGCCCCCACTCCCCGTTCAAATTAATACCTCCGCAGTTGTTAGTAATCCGGATACCTATGGGCGTAGGGTACTCGAATAACGAAGGCGTAGCGTAGCCGGTGTAATCTTCGTAATAGTGGGCTAAGTCGATGTCATTGGAATCTCGACATCCGGCAACAATCTCACCGCCGTCGAAGACGCCGAGCTTTTCCAAATAGCCCACATAAAGATGCTTGTAGGAGCCGGGATAGCATTCAACCGCAGCCACGATGAACGGCTCTGCATCAGACCTGCCGAAGAACTCAACCCTGGACGGCGGCCCGCCGCCTGGTTGAAGCAAGCCGGATGTGACAGGCTGGAAGATAGTAACCGACGGCTCATAGCCAGTCGGCGTCGTGCCGCCGGTGAGACCGAGCGTAATAGAGGTGACAAGGCCGCTACCAGCGGCCGTCGCGGTGAAACTGCGGACCTTCCCGGGCGCGGTCAAAGTCGCGACCGAGCCGGACAAGCTGGCGGTCCACCCAGCGAGATCGTTGGCGAATTCAACCATAGCCTCGACGATCTCTTGCGCGTTGGATACGTTATAGGATGCGTAAGCCATAATCGATCAGCCGTTGAGCGCGTAGGCAGCGAAGAAGTCGTTGCCCAGGCGGTTGATGTTCGGAATGCAAAGGTATTCGATCCCGTCGTATTCCAGGATCGTCTCGGCGCTCATGTTAAATCCAGGAACGTGGTACACGCCTTCTAGCACGCCGAGCTGTGCGTTCGCAGGGGATCTCTGACAGATGGTGGCAGGCGTAAGCACGTATTTGCCGTCAAACGTGGTCTGGATTTTCTGAAAGAACGTCTTTCGGTACGATGACATCGAGGATGAGACGTTTTCGTCCAATTGGAATTTCGGACACGAGCCTGGGTTCCATGGTGCGACCGTGCAGTTCTGCTCCTCGCGCCGCCCGGAAGTAGACCAATTTTGAACGTTCGCCCACGTGTTGTCGTATCGAAAGATTTTCAGGTTCGCACTCGTGCCGGGGTCCGCGAAGTGCATCATGGCGTTCGTCACATCCGACCAGCGAAGGCTGGAATCCGCTGCCGTGCCACCAACCGCGAGCGGGTAAGACCAGATGTTCGGCGGGGCGTAAGGCATGATGAATCCGCCATAGCCGACCTGGTACGTCGTGCTCACGCGCACAATGATGATGAAACGACGGCCGTTCGCGATGAACCAGTACGGCATCGCAAAATCGCCGAAGTGCATCGTCACACCGGAAGACGTATTGGTATGCTCGTCGTAGGTATTGGCGGCCGGGTTCAGTCCGACCACGCCAAGAAGTTCCCATGCGTAACGGTCACTCGCCGGCAACGGAATCCGCCGCAATCCGACGAAGATCTCATCGGAGCCCGCCATGCCGGACCCCTTCAGAACAACGTCCTCGGGCATGGCCGGCATACGCCCGCTGCCGGTCCAAGCGATCTCCCACTCCTGGCCGTCAGCCACGAGATCGCTGTTCGTAGTCAAGAACGAGACAAACCTGTCATACAGGTCCGCGTAGTCCGTCGCTGTGCCTATTTCATACGCCATCTATGCACCCCTCATGCCTGTCCGAGAGCGGCCCTCACGGCGCTCGAATTGGACCGGATGTAGTTGAGTATTGCTTCTTGCCCGACATCGGTATTCATGCCCTGGCTCACGAAGTCGCCCGCGTCGATGGCGTTCACCACCTTCACGTTGACCGCGCCGCCGCCATTGGCGACATGTCGCGGATCATCCCTGGTCAGAACCTCTTCGCCGCGCTCCAAGATGGCCGGCACTTCGTTCGGGGCCAGGCCCGCGATGCCGCCAGTATGATAGCGCACGGCGCTAGCAAACAGACCAGGGCTGACGAACCGCATCGGCCCGCCGGCCCCGACCAGGCCGCCGTCGTGCCTGATCAGGCTGTTGATGCCGCCGGCGATCCAACTGCCGATACCGCCCGAACCAGTAGCCCCGCCGCTGATCAGGTTGAAGATCATTTGCTGAATGATCATCTGCGCGATCTGGCGCAAGAAGTCAGCGGCGAACTTCAGGAAGGCATCGCGGATATCCTCGAACACCTCAGACGCGCTCTTGCTGCCTTCGATGAACGCGCCAATCGCGTCGCCGGCCGTAGCGAACGCATTCGCGGCGCCGCTTGCGAACTGATCGTTGATCGTTTTGGCCTGGATGGTCCTTTCGCTGAGGTTCTGGATAGAGTTTCCGAGGTTTTCCAGCCTGGCGATGGCGATATCGGCCATCGGACCGCCGATGCTTTGCCAGAACTCAATGGCAGACTGAATCGCCTCGCGCAGCCTGTCGTTCACGTCGTTAAGCTGCGATTGCAACGCGGACGCCGCATCGAAGTTGCCCTGATCGCGGTTGAACTCGATCTGTTGCTGAATCTCACGGCGCAGAGCCATCAAGTCATTGACCCGCTTCTCGGCTTGCTCGCGGTCAAACAACTGGCCTTTCAGCTCGGCGTACTTCTTGCCCTGCTCGCTGAGTAGGTCGATGCCTTCCTTGCGAGCCTCATTCGCAATGTACTCTTCGCGCGAGATTGCCTTTCGGCCCTCAGACAACTGAGCTTGCAACTCGTTGATCTTGATCCGGGCCTTCTCGGCAGCCTGCGCGTCGAATGCCTCGCCGGCCAGCTTGGCGAGCCGCTGCGCTTCGTCGGAATAGAAGCGCTCCTGCTGCTTGTGCAGCTCTTCGGCAAACTTCTCAGCGGCCTCTTCGGAATTAAAGATGCCCAGGTGCTTCCCGGTCTGCTGGAACTGCCGGATGGCCTCTTCGTCCGACATGATCCGGCCATCGTCGCTGACGGTCGGGACCAGCGCGACCTTGCCATCCACTTCGACGGAGATCGAGCGAACGGTGCTTATCGTGCCGTCCTCGTTGCGGACTTGCGGGCGCTTGGTCAGGTCGATGTTGCCGCGTTCGAGCATGCCTTCCACGGCCTTGACCGCCGCGCTGATGCCGGCTCGTTCCAGGGCATCGCGGATGTACTTCTCGCGTTCGGTGAGCCCGATCTGCGTGATCTGCTTGTTGAGGTCGGTGACAACCTTCAGGGTCTGATCGACCTTCGACTGGATCTGCTTTTGCGTATTCGCGGCCAGTGCTGCGTTCGGCTGCTCGAACAGAGCGGCCTCGGTGAAACGACGGCGACGGTTGATTCCGCCGTTGTCGCCAGCCAGGCGGCGAACAGCGTCGGCAATCTGTTCCCCAGTGCCGGTCCTGACCGCTTCGATGATGCGCTTCGGCAAGCTCCCGTAGTTGTATGCGATGGACGTGAGCGCTGCCTGCTGCTCGGGCGTAAACGCGCTCCACCGCTCACTGCCGATCTGCGTCTTGATGGTCTCCTGGAACTCGCCGATGCGCCGTACCAAGTCACGCAGGGCGTCCTGCATCGATACGGTCGTCGCCTGGGTGACCTTCTGGATCGTCCGCTCGTCCAGGGTCACGGTATCCGAGCCGTATCCGACGCGGTATCTGCCGTCATTGTCTTTATAAGCCGTGGCGCGGAAACCCTCGAACTCCCGGAGAAGTTGCACGCTCTGGTACAGGGCGTCGCCGCGCTTCGGCTTCAGATCGTTGATGAGGGCTTCGTCGAACGCTCGCTTGACGCCGGCCATGATCGTGGCGGCGCGATCCATGGCTGCGCGTTTCAGCTCTTCCTCGTTTTCTTTCCCCGTAGCGCCATCGAACGCATCTTGCAGTTCTTTGCGAAGCTTTTCGACGTTCTCTTCGAATTCAAGCTGGCGCTTCAACTCGGGAATCATCTTAGCCATGTTTTCCATGGCTTTCGTGTACTTGCCGAGAGCGTCTGCCCCGCGAGTCGCAGCAGTGCTGCTTTCGTCCATTGCGGACGCGAGGCCCAGCAGCTTCCTATCGGCTTCAGTGGCGGCGCCGTTCTTCAGGCGGATTGCGGCTTCGAGCTTCCTGACGGCCTCTTCCGTCTCGACGGCGCTTCCGGCCATCTGAATCAGGCTCGTCGCGACCTTGGCTAGCTCGGGGTGTTCCTTGCCGATATTGTCCAGGCGTTCGCGGAATTCGTTCAGAGGAATGTTACCCTTGCGAGCTTCCTCAACGAGGCGCTGGATTTCCTGGTAGACCGGCTTGAGCGGCGAATCCGAACGCTCAACACGGCTCATGAATGCCCGGCCGAACGGCTGGACGATCTGCTCAAGCTCGCCTTGTAGCTTCTGACGCAGGCGCTTCAGGTCCGCTGCCATTTCCAGCTCGGACATGCCTTTCAGCGCTTCGACCCATTCTTTCGCCGAGCTGGTGCCGTTGTTGTAAGCCTGGGTGATCTTGTTGACATTTTGCTCGACGCGCTTCAGAGCCACGTCGGCTTCGCTCACACGTGTCGCGAGGAAGGTGAATCCGGCTGCCAGGGCCCCGACCAGGATTCCGACCGGACCCGCGAGAGCCGACATCGCGGCCCCCAGGCCGCCGAATCCGGCCGACAAGGCCGTCACAGCGGGGATGCCTGCTCGGAGACCCAGGACGGCAGCTCCGAGGCCCCTGACGGCAGCTCCTGCCCCGCCAGCCGCAGTGACCGTGGTGGCGAATGCGGCACCGAGCTGCATGATATAGCTCGCAGCCTTGGCGCTACCGAGTAAAACCAGCGCGGAGATGATCATGTCCATGTTCTTGAGAAGACTCATCAAGAACTTGATCACACCGCCGATTGCCGCGCCAATCCGCTCGAAGTAGACCTCAGCTTCAGGGCGCTTCAGCAGCTCGGTAAGTTCGCGCAGAGCCGCCGTGAACTCGTCGATGACGCCAGAGTCGGCAATCTTGTTCAGAGCGATTGTCAGGGCCGTCTCGAAGCGACCCATCTCGGCCTGAGTGGTCTCAAGGGCCTTAGAGAGCTGACCGCCGAATCGCTTTTCGAGAACGTCGGCGAACTTCAGCAAATACTCCGTCGTCAGCTCGCCGCGCTCCATCATCTTTGACAGCTCGGCGCCGGACACTCCGGCGGCTTCCGCCATCAGGGCGAAAGCGCCCGGGATGTGTTCGCCCAGTTGCTGCCGCAGTTCTTCAGCAGAGATCGTGCCCTTCGACATCATCTGCGTGATGGCAACGAAGGACCGTTCGACCTGCTGCGAATTGAGCTTGAGCACGCGGCCGGCTTCAGACACCGCCGTGAAAATCCGGCGCGTCTCGTCCATCGAGAAGTTCGACGCCTGCGCTGCCACGGCGAATTTCGACCACTCGTTCGCGAGCGACTTCATGCTGAAGCCGAGGCGTTCGGACTCGCTGCGTATCCACTGCATCTCACGAGCGGTCGCCTGCGCGTCACCGCCCGTGACGACGTTCAGGCGCGACTCGACGGCCTGCATGTCCATGCTGGCCTGGATGATGCGGTTCACGCCCTCGATGGCGGCGTACAGGCCCACATAGGTGCTGATCAGCGACAGCACTTCGCCGCGCATACGCTGGTACAGCGACAGCGATCGGCGGGAATTCGCGAACAAGCTCACCAGGGCGCGATCGAGGTTCGTCGCACCGCCAGCGGCGCGGTTGCTCGCCTCCCCGAACTCGCGGGTGGCGGTCGCGTTGCGCTGCGTGACCGACGCTAGTTCGACCATCATGTTGCGAGAGCCGGCCAGGGCGGCACGTGCGCGTTCCTGCGCGGCGGCGATATCCTGCTGGCTGGCGCCCTGCGTGCGCAGCACGCGGGTGTACTGCTCGATGGCGACCTGAAGTTCGGTATATGCCTGCTTGTTGGCACGGGCGACCTGTTGCAACCGGGTCATGTCCGCAACCATCTGACTCGTCGGGACGCCCACGCGGCTGATCTCGGTAGCCAGATCGCGGATCGCCGTCTGAGCCTCACGCCAGCCCGTCTGAGCCGATCCTGCCGCCTCCTGCATCGAACGACGCAGTTCCAGGGACGAGCGCCGCGCGACCGCCTGCGCGGCCTGCTGCTGCTTCGCGGCAGCAGCGGCAGCGGCATCGCCGGCACGCTGTTCAGCCTCGCGTACCTTGTCGAGCGCATTGGCGGCCTGCTCGGCGCCAACCCTCAGATCCTGCAAAGCGTAGTAGGACGCACGAAGATCCCGCTCTTGACGATTGATCGTCTCGGACAGACGGTTTGCCTGCGAGCTGAGTGACTTGTAGGCCGTTTCGACCAGTTTGAGCTGCGCAGCCAGCTCCTTCTTGTCGGCGCCTTCCTTCTGGCTTTCAGCGCGTAGCCGAGCCTGCGCCCGCACCGCGGCTTCCATCTGCGTCAGGATCGACTGATACGCGGCCTGGTTTTCAGCCAGGGCTTTCTCTTGACGCTCGAACGTGGCTGCGGCGCGGTCGGCATCGGAGTTGATCTTGTTGAAGGCGTTGCCGACAGTGGTTGCCAGCCTTGAAAAGTCAGAAAGCGCGTCCCCCGTTTTCTTGGAAGACGCGCTCACGTCATTCTGGATTCCGACCAGATCGGCGAGAGCCTTGTTGATGCCGTCGAGCGCTTTGCTCGCCTCATTCCGCGCTCGTATTACGAGATCGACATCGCCCTTTCTAGTCGCCACTTTCGTTCAACCTTTGAATGCTCTTCTTGAATTCCTTGGCGCCTTCTTTCGAAAGGGCTGAGGAAATCGCGAGTTGGACAAGGATGGCCTGCGTTGCGTGAAACCCGTTTATCCTTGCGACCGCCAGCCGGGACTCGTCCCAAACCATGCCTATCGGGTAGTGCTGAGCATACGGGTGCCCCTCTGCCAGTAACAGGGAGACTTGCCGACGTATGCCCCACATCCACTCCTGAAAATTCAGCTTTTCTTGCTGAACAGGCTGCTGACGGTCTCCACGAACTTTTTTACCGAACTCTCCGTCGCGAAGGTCAACTTCACGATTTTCTGGATCGCTTCAGTCTGTATCGGGAAAGGCAGCGCAAGCGCCGTTTCGAAGCTATCGGGTTCACCAGACGCAACCGCGATAATCTCGGCGGCAACGGCTGGAAACTTCTGAATGAAATCGGCAACCAGAGCGGAAGCGCTCTCAACATCGACTTCGCCCTGCCGGCCATTTGCCAAGAGATCGAAGATGGACGCCAGTTCACCCGAATACTTCACAACGAGGATTCGGAGATCCGAAAAGGAAAGACCCCGGACGCTGAAATAGGCGGCGGCGCCGTCCTCGCCAGCGCCGGGGACTTCCACAGTTTCGGTCGGCAACTTCAAGTCTTTGAGACCCATGCCGACCCCCGATTACGGCGTAGTCGCCGTGGCACGCTTCGTCGCGTACACAGCTTCGTAGCCAGGCCGCTTGAGCACTTCGATAGTGAAGGGGATGACCTGGAATTCATCACTCTTCAGCGCGAAGTCGCCGTTCGGCGCGATCTTCACATGCGGCCAGAAGTAGTCGATCTGCTCGCCGGTCGGGTTCCGGGCGATATAGCGCAGCTCGCCTTCCACGGCTTGCGAGCCCGACACCACCAGCTCGCGCGTCGAAGCGGTCACGTCATAGGTAACGACGAGGTTCGTGCCGTCGGTGATATCGCCGCCCTTCAGGATCTCGATGCGGCCGAGCTGAAGATCAACCTGGTAGTCCTGACCGACAACGAACGTGTTCGCCGTAGGCGTGGCGTCGTCCGTTACCACAACGTTCGTCACCAGACGCACGCCAGTCGGGTTCGCCTGGGTGGCGCCGAGCTGGTAGAACAGACCCTGTTGCACGTCTTCGAACGTTTCCGACACAGCGGTGGCGCTCGCTTGCGTCAGGACATCCTTGTCGCCGAAGAAAAACAGCGCCAAGTTCTCGGGCGAGATGTTGTCGGTCGAGAACGAGCCGGTGCGGTTCGTTTGCAGGATGACGGACGCATCCTTCTCGCGAACGCCGCGGTCGCTGTTGTAGTGGTCCAAAGTTTCGGACTCAAAGGTGAAGGACACCTCGGGAGTGTTCCCGAAGTAACGCTCACCGATACCCACCATCGTGCCGATTCTGAACTTGTTGAAATAAAGTTCCCCACGGCCAAGGGTATAGTTCATCGGATCTGCCATGATTGCCTCACGTTAGACAAAGAAAGAAAAGGATGGACTCACCCTCTGCTAAGCGTAGGGATCGGCCATATTTTCCGCTATTTCTAGCGAAACTGACAACAGAAAGTTGGCATACGCATTGACATGTTCTTCGGCCGGTCGAACGACATGCGAGCCGATGATCAAGTCGGTGACGCGCCCGTCCATTCCGAGCACGCTGTTGCCGCCGCGCCCGAGCATCTTCTTCCTCTCTTCGGCAAGAACCTTCTTCACGTCAGCGAGAAGGAAGTGCGCAGGGTCAGTCGGGTTTTCCTTGTCGTCGTCCACCCAGCCTTGAACCATCAAGCGCCAGCGTCCTTTCCAGTACGTACCGGCGGCCGGAACAAGATCCGGCTCGTCAGGCAGCGGCGCTTCCAAGACAGACACGAGCGGGATGGGGTCGCCATCGCCGAAGAATAGCCTGCCGCGGAATACGCAATCACTGAGATCGTAATTGTAGCCGTTCGCTGGCGTGATGCCTTGCAGCACGCTCGTCAGGGCTTGCAGCACTCGCAGGCGAAAAGGGATATCTGCCATTACAGACCCTCGACATCCAATAGTCGCAAGAATTCGGCCGTCAGGAAGTCTTGGACTTCGGGACCGATGTCCTCACGCACGGTTCGGAAAACTTGGTTCACAGACGGGCCGTAGAGCAGCCAAACATTGTGGTCCAACTGCGCCGCGGCGCGGGTATTGCGCGGCCGCTGGCCGGGCTTCAGGCGGATCGCCACGCCCAGGTTGAACTTCGTGTCGGTACGCTCCCGGCCCGCCCTCAGCTTGACGAAGAAAGCCCCGCGCAAAAACTGAGCGGCGCCGGGCTTGACCTCGACCGTCAAGCCGCCTTTCGCGCGGGCAGCAGATGCCGAATTCTCGCGGGCAAAGCGGGCGAGGGACGTGGGCCGGAAGCGACCAGTGATGACGGCTTCGAGGTTGTCTCCGACCGCCTTCTGCTTGATGTACAGCCTGGCGTCCTGGCCGGTGAGGTAACTGGCCGGGAACGCCACCTGCTCACGCATGCGTCTTGCAGCCTGGGCGCGAGCACGCTCAGCAGCCCGGTTGATCGCCATCCTGGCATACCGAGCGATCTTTTCGGGAGCTTCGCTCAGGTCGGGAAGCTCGCCGAGGCCATCCAGGGAAATCTCGTATGCGTTCACGGCGTAGACCCCGGAACAGGCGGCAAGCCTGCGTCCTGGTATTGCTTCTTCGACAACAAAGTCACTTCCGCCGTGACGGTGATGTCGTCTGGCGGAAGCGTATTGTCGATGGCGTAGGCTTCGCCGGGCTGTAAATAGACAATGGCGTTGCGGGTAAGCTCGATGCCGGCCTCATCCAGTTCGGGGCGCATGAAGATGAGCCGAGGCTTCACAGCCTGCATCTCAGCCCATCCCATACTCCGATCATCGCCGATCAGCGTGAACTTCGTATGCAGACGAACGCGAACGTCGGCCGGAGATGCGCCAGGCGACGTGTAGTATTTCGCCGGGATGTGCATCACATCGTGAACGATGCGCCGCGCTTCCCGCTTCTGTTCGCGCCAATCCGACATTACCCGTGCCTCACAACTGCTCGTCGTCGTCAGCCTGCGCCGCTTCGATGGCAGCGATGAGATCGCCCTTCGAAGCGTTCGAAGCGACGGACAAACCGAGCGACTTGGCCTTGGCGACCAGTTTCGCCTTGGTCAGCTCGGACAGATCGACATCGGCCTCATCGTCACCTTCAACGGGCGTTTCGGGCGCAGGCTGTTCGACCACAGAGGGGGCTGCCTGTTCGGGCGCCTTGACTTCCTCAATGGATTGCGGGCGGATCCGGATCAGATCGGCAATCTCTTTCTCGGTGAAGGGGAACACCTTGCCGATTTCCGGGTAGACGAATTTCCCGTTACGGACGACGACGATCCCTTCCTTGGCAATATACTGGGCCACGACTGACTCCTGGAATTATGGTTCACGCATATGGGGACGGCCCGCCGAAGCGGACCGTCACCATACGTCACATCAGGCAGCGCCGACGATCAGCGTGAAGCTGGCGTTGGGCTCGACCGGGACCATGAGCGGAGCGCTCTGCGTCATCGTGTAGGTGACGGCGGGGTCCTCGGAGTCCCACATCTTCGGGAACATTTCGAGCGGTTGCAAGCCCGCACGCTTGTCCATGATGGCGCCGAAGCAGCGAACGCCTTGGATTCCGGGACCCGTGCCGACAACGGCGTAAGGGTTCAGGATGTCTTGCAGCGTGCCGTTTTCGTCGCGGTACTTCTGGCTGTAGGTCCACAGTTCCAGCGTACCCATGCCGTTCTGACCCGAGATGCGACCGCGGAATTCCATCGGAGTGCCTTCCGCAATGGCGCGGTTGTACTCCGAGTCGCTTCCCCGGTAACGGGTGTCGAGCAGATCACGGACTTCTTCGTGCGCGGTGAACAGGCGCCAGGCTTCCAGGCCGAAGGTCAGCCGGGTGATGGTGCTGCTGGCGAGGTCATGCACGCGGCGGCGCATTTCCTCGATATTTTGCAGCGGCTTGGCGTTGGTCAAGTCCGACCACACGGCGGTGCCCGTCAGCGTGACCGTCAGCGTGTTGTCACGGCCGAAGATGACGGTCTGAGCCGGATAGTCCGGGCTAGCGATGGTGACTTGCCCGTCGATGATCGCGCGAGCAGCCAACCATTCCCAGCGGTTTTCGATGGAAATGCGTTCGAGACGCAGGTTCTCAGCCACGCAGGCATCGTAGCGCTGCTGGGCAGAAAGGCTGCCGCCGAGCAGCTCACCGGCACGACGCGGGATTGCGCGGCTCGGGTCCACCACGTGCTTCGGCTTGACGTAAGCCGGCTTAAACGTCTTGGTGGTGTAGCCGTGGTTGCGCATCACGCGACCTTGGACGTTCGGGGCGACGAACGGAGCCAGCTCGCGGGTGCCGTCGGTCACTTGGTCGAACAGGATTTCCTCGCGGTCGGAAGTGACCACGCGAGGGAAGTAGTTCAACCAGTACGGAGTGATGCCTTCCTGCTTGCGCAGAACTTGCAGCAGCTCAACGGTGTCGTAGATTTCATATGCCATCTTGATTCTCCTGAAGCCGTACAGCGATTAGTATTCGGCGCCGTACAGCGAGCCGATTTGGATCTCGGTGCCTTTGAACACCATCTGGCGTGCTGCGAGAGTGGTGACCGATGCGGGCCAAACCAGCGCCTCATGGTTGAAATAGGCGCTGACATAGTACGGAATTGCACCAGTCGAGCCTGCGGCCGTCGTTATGCCTTGCGCCGCAACGCCGACAGCCACTTCGGAGCCATCCTCGCCTTCAGGATCGTAAGGAACGATCTGGCCGTTCTCGTTCATAGCGACCACTTGGAACTGCTTGATCTCCGTGCTCGCCGGAACGACGCCGTTGTTGGTCACAATTTCCTTCTCGCCAGCGAAAAGCTGGAACGGGGTGTATCCGCCCTGCGTACCGTTGCCGGCCAGGTTGTTCGGGTAGGGAGTCATTGCCATGAGAGTTCTCCTAGATAGAGATGCGGCCGATTACTGGATCTTGATGCCAGTCGCGGCGGCTTGCGCGGCGAGGATGCGAGAAGCGCGGGACGCCTTGTCATCCGTAGTGGGCGCGTCGGAGTTGCCGGCGCCGACGTTCGGATTCCCGGAAGCGTCCATCGCTGCGGCGAAAGGGCTCGGGTCCTTCGCGGGAGCCGCCGCTTCCGGGGACTTCTCGGGAGCAGCGGCTGCGAGGATCGCCTTGGCGGCGTCCACCGACAGGTCGGTGTTCAGCGCCAAGTGGTTCGCCAGGTTGGCCTTACCCTTGGCCTCATCGCAGTTCATGATCGCGCTCATGCGCTCGCGTTCGGCCTGGCGGGCGGAAGCCGCGATGGCCGCTTGATCGACGGGCTGCTGCTGGCTTTCCGCGCCCGGCTGGGTGTTTTCCTTGGACATTGCAAACTCCTGTTGGTCATTCGAGCCGGAAAGCTCGTCGAGGTACGCAGCAACCGCCGCGGACGGCGTTTGCACAGCGTCAATGAGGCCAAGCGCAAGAGCGTCATCGGCGTCGTAAACCTGCGCCTCAGTCTCTTTCACCGCTTTGGCCGAAAGATTGCGATTGCGGGCCACGCTATTCACGAATACCGCATAGCTCTTGTCGATGCTCGCCTGGATATTCTTCTTCACATCCGGGGACAACGCTTCGAACGGATTGCCATCCACCTTGTGCTTGCCGGCATGAATGAACGTGACTTCGATACCTAAATCCTTGAGCATCGGGCCCATATTCACGTGCATGGCGACAACGCCGATGCTGCCGGCACCGCCAGACGGAACGACAACCATGCGAGACGCCGCGCTACCGATGGCGTATGCCGCCGAATAGGCGCTGGCATCAACCATGGCGAGCGACGGCTTCTTCGAGCGCGACTCATAGATCATGTCGGCCGTCTCGAAACAGCCGGCGACCATGCCGCCGTAGCTATTTACGTCGAAAACGATCAAGCTCACGTCGTCGTCAGCCAAGGCTGCGTTGAGCTGCGACCGGATGAAATTGTAGCCGGTCGCAAATCCCCACGAGTACGAGAATCGGTTCACGAGAACACCGTGAACGGGGATGATCGCCACGCCGTTGGAAAACGCGAAAGGCTTGTCGGAACGGCTCTCGGCCAGGCCGTAGGCCGCGCACAGCTCGCTCTTGCGATATTCCCACGCAGCCTCTTCCAGGCCCGTGTCGGCGTCAGCTAGTTCCTGCAACGCGGAAGCGAGCCCGGTGTAGTGAGGCGCGATCATCGCCGCCTTCATATTCAGGCCATCAATGATCGCGCGAACGTTCGGACGCGCAGCCTTTCGGGTTGGCGTGCTCATTCGTCTTCCTCAGAAGTAGATTTCGTGTCATCCGAGTTCTCGGTGTCCTCGGTCATCGTGTTCTTGCTGTCGCCGGCGCCAGGCCGGGTGGCGTCCATCGAGAAGGACAGCGAAAGCTTCTCGATGACGCCTTCTTCGCGAGCGCGTTGCGCAAAAACTTCGCGCCAGTCCTTGCCGAGCTTCGAGACTTCTTCCTCGTAGGTGGACAGGCCGGACTTGATGCGCATGATCGCGGCTTGCGTTTCCTTCAGCTCGTCGATCTGTCCGCGGCTGGCTCCGATCCAGGTGCATGCGCAGTACGCATCCCGCATGATCGGGCTTTCGTAGAAATGCGCCCAGTTCTTCCCGGGCGGCATCGGAACGTTGCCAGCGTTGATCTCTTCTTCCAGTACGAGCGCATAGACGGCCGAGGCGAAGCGGTCGGCCACGGCCTTCTTCCGAGCTTGCATGAAGCGCCACGTGTTGATGGCGCTGGCACGCGAGGACGAGTAGCTGGTCTTGCTGTAGTCGCGAGACAGCTCTTCGTAGGACACGCCCAGGCCAGCGGCGATATAGCGCAGCAGCGACTCTTCGAACGCCGTGCCGACGCCGCCGGGCGTACCCATAGGCGTCATGTTCAACTTCGTGCCGGGGAACAGATGCGGGATCTTAGCGCCATCAAGCTTGATGTTGTTCGCAGAGCCCAGGTACGAGTTCAGCGCTTCCATGTACGCGCCGACCGTCTTAATCCAGGCGTTCGGATCCTGGCCGCCCAAGTTCTGGTACACGATGTCGGGCGGAAGCTCGGACTCGATGGCGGCGGCGAACGAGGCGTTGATCACCGCGTTCTGCAAGGTGACTTCCTGGAAGCTCTTCGTCATCCGCATCTGCTTGAGCACGCTTACCATCTCAGCGATGCCGCGAGACTGGTCGGGCAGAAGCTGCTCGATGATATGGATGACCTGGCGACGCCCCCACGGCTTGTACGCGGGCACGATCTTCCAGGTGTACGCCTTGTCGTCGTAGTCCTCGGTCGGGTAGGCGTTGCGGAAGGCGTATTTGACCGGGCGGCCGTAGATGTCCTTGTAAACGCCACGACGCCAGTTACGATCATCCGGCATGCCGTCCGGGTTACACAAACGGTCCGGCGATACAAGCTGAATCGCCGTGCGCAACGGCCGATCCAGGCCGCGCAGCCACTCAGCGGTGGCGAGCACTTCGCCAGTGAGAACGAAGCCGCCGACGGCCAATCGCACGAGAGAGGTGAACGTGTTGACCCTCGACGCATCCAGCCAGCAGTGATCGGATTCGGCCAGTAGGTTGAAGCGGGCCTCGACGACTTCCTGGAACTCGTCGGCCCAGCCCTCGGGCGCCCCGATCACCTTCCAGTTCGGCGTAGCGTTCAGCCGGTAGAAAGCGCCGACGATACTGTCCTTGTGGACATTGACGGCGCCCATGGCATAGCCGTCGTTCCACGCCATGTCGCGGCCACGAGCGTCGGCGCGAGGCTTGGCGACATTGATCACCTGGTCCGGCGAGCGCATCGACGGATTCCAGGCCATCGTCTCGCGGCTTGTGCGCTCGGCGCCTTGCAGGCCACCGCCCATCGCTAGGGGTTCGACCCGAGACGCCGGGGCGATAACGACACGGCGGGTTTTAGCGACGGCAGCTTCCATATCAGAAAATGAAAGCGAAAGGTTTACGCGGCAGCGGGGTAGCAGCGGCCGCACACTCAGCTTCGAGCTGCTGGATGTACGCTTGCAGTCGGCTGGCGTTCGCCACGGCGAACTCGACGCGCTCGCCGTTCTGGTCAACAGTGACGCGAACGGCCTTGCCCGTCACCAGGCGATGGTACGCCTCGCGAGCTGCCTCAAGTTTCTCTTGTTGACACGCCATGTTTGTTGTCACCGTAGACGCAGTTATTCCAGCCGAACAACCAAGTTCAGGCTGGATGGTACATCAAATTCTCGTTGTTGCACAAATGCATATAGTGCCAATCAATGAACTTTGATCGAATTTGATGAGATTTCATGTTTCACGCCAACGACTCGGCCAGCTTCGAAAAGTCGTAGTTCTGCGTTACGGGCTCGAAGCGCTGCTTCTGGTTCGGCGCCGTCACGAGCGTGTTCTGGTCCCAGTCCTGCGCCCAGCTTGGCGGGTTCGACCAGTCTATTTGCTCGATGCCGATCAGCGGCGAGATGCAAAGCGCAAGCGCATAGTACGACAAATCCCATGCTTCGTTTCGGGCGTCACGCGGGTTGTCCCAGCCGCTCGGCGTGCGGACCTCAACGCACAACTCGGTGAAGACGAAATCGGGAAGCCAGTTCGGAAGCCGATACATGCCCTTGCCCGGCGCCAGGCATTCCATGCGGTGCGCGAGCATGTCTTTCACGGTGTTCGAGCCGATCATCAGCACTGGCACGTCGCCGCGAGCAACAGCAAACCTATCCTTGCGGTTCGAATCCGGGTACGTAATCCGCGTGCGCGGGGCGTTCGGCGCTGAATCGCCCTTGAGCAGGTGGAAACGGCCTGACATGCCGGCCTGGCGCAGCTTACGGAAGTAGTTGTAAGCGTTGCCCGTCACGCCGGCACGGCCGCCTGAATCGCATCCCGTCAGCTTGATCATCATGCGTCGTCCTGAGCCGTCGGCCAGGGGGTACGAGCGCTCAAGAACTTCCTCGGTGATGCGGTCCCAGTCCTCAAGATACGCGCCAGGTTTGACCCACAAATGCTCACCAGTCGAGTCCACGCGATGTGACTTCTTGATGTTGAAGCGGTCGATCAGGATCTTGTCGAACGGCTCGCCAGGCAGGATGCCGAACACCTGCACGACGAACATATTGTTCTGCACGTCCACTGTGGCGACGAGGAACCTCACACCCTCGGGCACCATCGGCACGAAGGCGTCGCGGTCGCCCTGGACCAGGCGCTCGACCATGCCGTCCTCGACCTCCGGCGTGAGCGGCAGCAGCGGCATTTCCTCGGCCCGGTTCTTCAGGACCTCGGGCAAGCGCTCGCTTTCGAGCTGCTTCGGCAGGTACGGTTCGCCCAGGTCGTTGTTGTAGAACTTCTTCAGCGCTTCTTCACTGCCCGTCCGCTCGTATTCTTCCTCGGCGGTCAGGTAGTTCATCACCAATTCCTTCCAGGTGATGAAGGCAGCGGCCACGCCGTTGAGCCAGAAAGACGCTATGGCGCTGCGGGGCTCGGGGCCGCGCACGATGCCGTCCTTGTCGATCCACTGGCCATCTTTTAGCCAGATCCCCCACATGTCCATAGTGTTGCGCTGGTGGGGATAAATTTTTTCGTTGCAAAAAGGACACACCAGGCGGACCGTCTCGGCCGCATCGACCTTGTTCGGCAGCGGGTCCCATTCGAGCATTGGAAAGCGGGCCTCGAAATACTGGTCGCAATGCGGGCAAGGCCAATAGCGTCGGCGGCGGTCGCCGCGGTTGTAAAGCGCCAGGATGCCGGTCGCTGGCGGAGCCTCGTGCTTGGTAGCCGGGATGTGCTTCGGGTCCGTGATCGGCTTCGACGGCGAGGACTCGGCCAGGGTCATGGCGAACGAACCGAACGTGGTGGCCCGTTTGCTTGCCAGGTCGAACGGGTTGCCGTCGCCGCCGATATCGTCGTCCATCCGGTCGAAGTCAGTCAGGGCGATGCGCGGGATCGGGCGACCGGCGAATTCCGTCACGGACGGGTGCGACAGCGAGAGCATGATGCCCGAGTCGTACAGCTTGTCGAACTTGTTGTCTGCGTCGCGCTTTTTGAGCAGCCGCGCCCCGATCTCTGGGCTATCTCGATGCAGGCGGTCAATACGACGCATCGAGAAGTCGCGAGCCGCGCCCTTCGTCGGCGAGTAGATGATCATGTCCATCGGGTCCACCTTCACGGTGTAGGCGACCCAGTTCAGAATCAAACTCTGCGTCTTGCCGGACTGCGCGGGGCCGACGAAGATGACGGCCTTCTTGTCACGAGCCGTCAGCGTGTCCATCGGCTCCTGCATGTACCAGGCCATCGAGTTGCGGTACGGGCCGATGTACGAGCCTGGGTTGTTCAGGCGAACGTACTTCTCGGCAGCCTCAGAAACCGACAAGCGTTCAGGGGGACGAAACAACTCAGCGAGCGAGCATACGATCTCGTTGAGGCTGTTAAATCTCTTCCCCCTCATCTTCGTCACTCGGGTCTTTCCAGTCGTGCTCGTTTCGTCGGTGTTGCTCATGCTGGAATCGCTTGATCAGATTGTCGGCCAGGTCGTTGAGCAGGCCGTCGGTCAACTGCTGAAGGATTGTGCGCTGCCTGTCGCTCAGCTCGGTCGCACGCTCGACGCGATCCTGCATCAGCTTGATTGTCATCGCGCAGGTCTTGAACACCTCGCTCAGCGTCTCGATCACGTCACCCGTGCGCCACAAGTCGCCATTGTCCTCTTCGAACTTCAGGCGGGCGCTCTGCGCCGACCAGTATTCCTTCGTCAGCGTCGGCGGGAGATCCTTCGGGTGCATCCGTTTGATCGCGTCCGTCACGTCCTGGCGCGACGGCGGAATCAAGTACGGCGCTACGTCCTTCACCCGGTAGATCGGATACGTCATCCGCTCGCCGCACGGCGCTACGTGCGCGATCCGGCGCGACACGTCACGGTTGTCAAGATCGAACAGGGTAGCAAGCTGCGAAATGCTGCACCCCTCGTAAAGCATGGCGCGGCTTTCTTCATCAAGCAGCTTCGCGCCAAGGCCAATGGCACGAGGCTTTCTCATCCCTCATCCTTCGGGTGTTGATTCGCCATTTCGTTGCTACGCAGGGCCGCCAAACCGGCTTCCCGCTTCTGCCTGAAAAATTCGGCGTGAACTTCCTTGTCGATTGCGTAAAACTTCCCGACCTTGAAAGTCGGGACAGGGAAGCGGCCGGCTTTGATGGCATTGTAGGCCGCCCCGATAGTCATGCCGTACTGGTGGCAAACTTCCTTCAGCGGCAGCCAGGGTACGTCGTCTTTCATGTTAGGCCCTCGAAGATCTTGATACGAGTCCGTCCTTCAGCGCCAACCATCCGCGTTGTCCACGGTCCCGCCAACAACATTTTAGGGACCATTACAACATCGGATTGTGCGCTTCAAGCGGCTACTTTACTTTACTGCATCCTAGTTAACAACGCGCAGGGTACGGCCGCGGCGACGAGCCGTTATAACGTTTGATTTTTGCGACGTAACTTCTTGAGGTACGAGAAGAATATCTCCTGAACATCGCGCTTCTGCTTCAGCCCATCCACGACGTGCTCTTCTACTGTCCCCTTGGCGATGATGTGATGCACCACGACCGGATTCGTTTGCCCTTGGCGATCCAATCGACCGATGGTCTGCTGGTAGAGTTCCAGTGACCAGGGGATGTCGAAAAACACAAGATGGTGGCCGCCGTGCTGAAGGTTCAGGCCATGACCGGAGCCCTGCGGGTGAACGAGCAGAATGGGGATCTTGCGCTTGTTCCACTTCGAGACGGCCTTGCCTGTCCGGTCCATCACAACGGCGTCCGGGAAGCACTCTGTCAGGCGCTTCAGCGACGGCTTGAACCAATATGCGACCAGGAGCGGTTCGCCGCACGCCTCTTCGACGATCTGCCGCAATTCCTCGATCTTGTGATCGTGAACCCGGTGCGCGACCCCGTTCTCGTCATAGACAGCGCCCGACGCGAATTGCAAAAGCTTGTTCGACAGAGCGCTGGCCTGCTCGGCCTCGATCTCGGTTCCGTCATCCAGCGTCGTGATGAAGTCCCGCTCCAACGACTTGTACTGCTTCATCTCGTCGTCGGTCAGGTTGACGTAGCGCGGGTTGAATACGGGCGCTTTCAGGTCCTTCAGATAATCCTCTTTCTTCAGGGTCAGGCAGATGTCGGAGATCTTCTCCGTAATCTCACGCTCAGCGCCTTCCCGCAGCTTCCAGGAATACAAGTTCCAACCGCGGACGAAGTAGCGCTCCCTGAACTTGGTGATGCTCGACCCGAGCCGCTTGCCTTGATCAAGCAAATACATCTGAGCGAACAGGCCCATGTAACCTTCGGCCACGGGCGTTGCGGTCAACTGATGCATGCGCTTGATCAGCGGCCGGACGCGGCGAAGCGCCTTGAAACGCTTTGTCTTGTGATCCTTGAGCGAGCTGGACTCGTCGATGATCACCACGTCATACGGCCAGTCTCGGCCCCAGGCGTCAACAAGGAACTCCACCTGCTCGCGGTTGATCAGGTGAACGGACGCCGGATTACGCATCGACGCCTTACGAATCTCGACGCGAGCAACCTTGCGCCTGGCGGCCTCAATCTCGTCACGACGCAGAGCCAAGAACTCCCGAATAACCTGCTTCGTTGCCGACGGCTCCAGGTCAGGGTCGATGCCGCGGCGGATGGCCTCTTCCTTCGCCTCAGCAACGATAGGCGCACGAGCGATGCGGCCCGCCCGTCGGACAGCCTCTTGCAGCTCCTCGTCTCGAATGAGCGCCCACGTGATTGGTGCCGTGTGCTGCCAGCGAGGAATCTCGTCCGGCCAGGTTTGGTTCACAACCCGCAGAGGGCCGATGATCAGCGCCTTGTTGAACTCGAAGCGGCACAGTAGATCGGCGATCAACGTGAGGCTGATGATCGTCTTCCCCATACCGAGATCGACGAAGAGGGCGCTGAAGGGCCGCTCGCGCAGAAAAGGGACGGCGATCTTCGCCTGGTAGTCATGCAGGTCGTCACGAGTGCGCTCGACCAGGGCGAATTTCTCGCGCAGGTATTCGTCGATGTCGAACTTCATAGAAATGCAGCAGAGGCGTCGATATAGGCAGACATGTCGTTATCGTTCGCATAGGGGCGAATAGGTCGGTGAAAGCCCGCTATGGAAAGTACTCGGTCAGGTACGAGCGCCGCATACTTTGGATTAATCTCGCACAACACCGAAGACCTTCCGTGAAGGATCGCTACCCCAGACGTGGTGCCGCTCCCTCCGAAAGGGTCGAGCACGATGTCACCGGGGCGCGAACCGGCCAGGATGCACGGCTCGATAAGGGCAGGCGGGAAAGTGGCGAAGTGCGCGCCCTTATAGGGGCGCGTCGCGACGGTCCAGACGCTGCGGCGGTTGCGTTTGTCGGCCACCAATCGCTCCCCCACAACATGAGTCTCATAGCCCGCAATGGCTTTCCCTGTCCCGTCGTCGTATTTCCCGCGACTCTTGACAGTAACCCCCGCATGGATAGCAGGCTCCTTGATCGCCTCATGGTCGAAAAAGTAGCGCGGCGACTTCGAAAGCAGGAAGATGTACTCGTGCGCCTTGGTGCAGCGGTCGCGCACGCTCTCCGGCATCGGATTTGGCTTGTGCCAGATGATGTCCTGGCGCAGATGCCAGCCGTCGGCTTGCAGCGCGAAGGCTACGCGCCAGGGGATGCCGATCAGGTCTTTCTGCTTTAGGCCGTGGTTTATCTTGCGCGGCGTTGTGGAGTTGTAGGCAGATTCGTTCTTGCTCCCTTCGCGGTATTTTCCGCCACCGCCACCGAGCGTTGACTTTGGCGAACATCCGCCATTATTCGATTGGTTCGCCGCATAGCTATCCCCCAAATTCAGCCACAGCGTACCATCGTCGGCCAGCACGTCCCGCACGGCGCGGAAAACCTCGACCATGTGCTGCACGTATTCATCCGGCGTCTGCTCAAGCCCAAGCTGGCCGTCCACGCCATAGTCGCGCAGCCCGTAGTACGGCGGGCTCGTCACGCAGGTTTGCGCCCGCACTCCATCGGCTGCCATGCGGCGCAGCGATTCACGGCAGTCTCCAATATAGATTTCAGTTCTGATGGATTTCATCGTAGCAACTCATAAGCGTCAGCAAGATTGTCGATCACATGGACTTCGGCGCCGTGCGCCCGCATGTCGCGAACACGCTTGGCCTGTAGCGGGCGCAGGTCTTCCCCGGGTCGCTTGAATTCGATGAACATCACGCGGCCGTCTCGGATGAAAACGTCATCCGGCACGCCATTGAGGCCAGGGGATACGAACTTCGCGACCCACCAGCCACGTCTCCTGGCGTATTCCTTCGCCGGCCTCTCGACCTCGCGTTCGAGGATCGGGTCCGATTCAATTACAAAATCACTCACAGCTCGCTCTCCCTGCGGCACTTGTGGCAAATGCGGTGGCCCTCGGGGACGCTCTCGTATTCGATCCAACGCACACGCGGACTCGGCGGCGCAGCACCGCACAAGGCCACGCCATTCGATAGATCGATGATGTGCAGGTTCTTCTTGTCGGGCAGGCGGGCCAGGCCCTCACCTGAACGGCCGACGAATGCCGGATCGACGAACTGAGCGCCCACGTCCTTCAGAATCCCGTAGGTTTCCCTCGCGTACCAATCGTAATCGATGTCATCGGGCAGCTCGTCAGGCAGCTCCATGATGGGCTTGGCTCCAATGCTCTTCGGAACCATGTTCCCATTAATCTGGTAATGAATGCCTTCCTGCGAGCCCTCGGCATAGTACCAGCGCACGGCCTTGCCCAAGTAACCTTCGTTCTTGGTGACGGCGCCGCCGCGCACCTGGCGGATGGTGACGAACTTGCGTATGTCAGTGCAGGCCCGAATCGTATCTTCCACGGGCTTGCCGTCCTTCAGATACGCCACGGCAGCCTCGACGCATATCTCGGCAGACGGGTTCTTCTTCAAGCCCGATGCCGCCGGTAGGCCCGGGCCTGACGGGGCGTAGGCGCCTTTGAGCTTCACCTTCCCGTCCATCGTAATCGCGATGTAGTTGTTCACATCACGCGAATGCAGAGCCTTGTATCGAGTCTCTTCCGTGCCGAAGCCAGTGTCGCACTCCCAGTCGAAGATGATGGCCTCATACAGGTCCATCTTGTCACGCGGAACGTGGCACACAAAGCCGTCGGTGTTCGCCGACACGACGTGAATCCCGGCCAGCTCCATGCGCTCAATCGCCATCAGGAGCGAGAGTTGCCCAGTGACGGTCACCTGGATCATCAGGTCTGGTGAGTACAGATAGGAATACGGCGAGCCGAGCTTGCCGAACGTCCCGTTCACAAGAATCTTCAGCGACTCAGCTACGGCTTTCTTTCCGGCACGCTTCGCGGCCACACGGCGCTTAACAATCCCCTCGTACACGTCGAGGAAGTGGCGACCGAGATGACGCGGAGCAAGGCGAGTGTTGATCACGATTGCCGGGTAATAGCTCGTCACGTCGCGGTCGATCAGCACGGCATTCTCGTCGCTGTAACGGGAAATGTTTTCCTCTGACGAATGCAGGCCGCCGATGCCGAGGCGATAGACGCTATTGCCCATGGTCACCGTCGCATCCTTCAACACCTTCGGTTCGACCACCTTGCCGTCGTTGCGCACGACAAAGGACGCTCGCCTGATGTTGTTGAACAGATCCTGCATCTGAGGCGTCCTGAAACGCAAGAACTCGGGCGGCCGGTACATGAACGTGCCGGGCCTCACGTCCGGCTTTTTCACACGCTTGCGTGCGATCTGCTCGATGTCGTGCTTGATGACAGCCTCAGCAATCTGAGCGTCCGACTTCGAGCGCAGGTCGATCCCGTACTCGTCGCTCATCTGCATGCGCAGATCGATCTGCTCTTTCAGCTCGTTCCAGAGATCGATGGTAGTCTGAAGGTCGTTGCCGCAATAGCTGACCAGGACTTTGCGCATCGCCGGCGTGATCGACGCATCCGGCTCGATGGGGAGATCCTGCATGCGACGGCTGTGCAGCCGACCGCCGTAAATCTTCAGGCCGGCCTTGCCTGGCGCGACTTCTATGAGGTCTATGTGGTCCAGGTCTTCTGGCACCTGGCAGTCATACGTATCGAAGAACTCCCAGGGCTTAAGGTCGGCCAGGATGATGGAGTCGCTCGCTCTCTTGAGCTGGCCGCAGTTTGCGCCAGCCAGGGCGTAGGAGAGCATCGGTACGTCGTAGTTATTACCGTTGAAGCTGACGACCCGCCACTTGCGCAATATGCGCTCGATCCCCTCGATGTCGAGATGGTGCCCGTCGTACATCTCGAAGTAGCGACTCTTGGCTCCATCGACGCTACGGAAGTAGACGAGGAAGTAATCGCGATAGCACTCGATGTCGAAGACGGCGGTGGGCTTCGGGGCAGTGAAGTTCATAAGAGCGAAGAGGAAAAAGAGGCCCGGCGCATAACCGGGCCAAACCCTCAAGAGAGGACGGGGAATGCTTTCTTACAGATCGTCGTCATCGTCATCGTCGTCATCGTCGCGACGGCGCTTCTTCGGACGGGTATCCATATCGTCGTCGTCCTCGTCACGACGGCGATTCTTCGGACGGGTATCCATATCGTCGTCGTCGCCGAAGCTATCGTCCTCACCCCACACCTCGCCGTCATCAATACGGCCGGAGCCGAACGGCTTGTCGTCACGCTCGAACTTCACTGCGTTGATACCGGCGCACACACGCTTGGGCAGAGGCTTCTTGGAGTTGCGCGACTTGCCGTCGAAGTACCACGGACGAATGAGGGCGCTCACCCAGCAGCCGCCATAGAACTTGTCGTCGATGTCGTCGATGTCGTCCATCACGCGGCCGCGCTCGTCACGCGCCTTCGGACGATACTTGCCGTCGGACGCGGAAATAAGCCAGTGACCGTGCATGTTCTCGTCGTCCTTGTCGTCGCCATCGGTAATGAACCAGCGATCCTTGGGGACCTTGTTTTCGCCCATCACCTCACGGATAGCCTCAACGACAAGCGCCTTCGCTTCAGCGTGAGTTTCCTTCGGCAGCATCAGGACGATGCGCCAACGCTTACGCTTATCACCACCGTCGTCGCTCTCGTCCTCAGACGGAGTGCCCAGGTACGGATACGACGCACGCACGTTCTCGATCTTGATGTACGGATTGCCGTCAGCATCCTTGTACAGAACGGCGTTCTTCACTTCCTTCACGGCTTTCAGATTACTCATTTGCAACCTCACGGGTTCACGGTTTCACAGATCCGGCGCAAACACATCATCGCCGGGGCGCTCATATGCCGGTCGGCTATCGCTTAACGGCACAAGAGTCGGTTTGCCGGGCGGCTTGACCACCACGGATTCAAGAAATTCTACAGCCTCCTTGCGCTTCATTCCACGAGTGCGCAGCAGGTCCTCAGCCTGCGCAGGCGATATGAAGCTGAGCTTGTACAGCTCGGTCCAATGCACGCCCGCTTCGGACAGGCGCTCGATCGCACGCTTCTCGTCACGGAAGAGGCGGTTGGTGCGGGACTCAACCAGCTTGCGGCCGGGAATTTGCTCGCCATTCAGCGCCCGCACTTCGAGTTCGGTGTCGATGGCGGCAAACCAGTTCTCGACCATCGAGCGCAACGGCAGCAGTTGCGCCATGTCTTCCGTGCTCAGCATCGTCGGATGCCTGAAGTCCGGGTCGATGCGGCTATCGCGCAGATCCGACACGGCCTTCTCAATCTCTTCGGCCTCGTACTCGGCCGGCCCGAAGACTCCCTCGTCGATGTCGGCAAGCACCTTAACGTAGGCCGGGCACGTCGCCTTGACCTTGCAGAACTTGCAGCCCTTGTCGGACGGCTGAAGAGGCGCATTGAGCCGCCAGGCGTTGTGTGCCGCTTCCTTCACGCGCTTGGCGAACTTCAGCAGGTCCTTGCGGCTTACCGTCCAATAGTCGAAGTGATCGAGACGCGGCTGGTGAATGCCGATGTCGATCTCCTGGAAATCGTACAGCCAGTCCCACTTGTAGAAGACGCCCAGGGCGTAGAGCATGGCCTGCGAGTTTTTCTCAGCAGTCACCAGGACGCCCTTTCCGTGCTTGTAATCGCGGATCGTCAGCTTGCCGGGCTCGCACGCATAGAAGTCAGCGGTGCCGCCCTGCTTGTCGATTGGCGTCAGCTCCGAGAAGTAGACCTTTTCCTCGACGAAGATGTCGCCCGGGAGATTGATCAGCCGATCAACCGACTCCTGGACTGCATCGAGCATCAGCGAATCGATGGTGATCTCGAACTCGTTCGCACCTTCCTTCATCACCACGACTTCGCCGATGCGATGCCGCGGTGCTTCGCCGGTCTTCAGCCATTCTTCGTGCAAGCTGTGAGCGACGGTGCCCTCGGCAGCCTCGAAGCCGGCCGAATCGGGAGCGAGAAGGTTCGGGATCAACGAGCCTGGGCAGGTCATCCACATCGCAGAGGCCGACGGCGCGAAGATCGAATGCGCGGCCTCGCGATAGTGGCGTGCGATGAAGTCGAGAAGCAAAGCCTCAAACATGGTCACAAGTCCCCGTATCCGAGCCAATCCATCACGACTTCGACGAAGACTTTCGCGGCTTCCGCGTTGATCGCGTTGCCGTAGGCACGCAGGCGTCCCACTCTGGCGGGAGACCCATGAGCCAGCGGGAATGTGCCGGGTCCAACTGGCCGCCAGCGTCCATCCCGGCAGAGCAGCCAGTCAGCATCTCGCCAGAAGCCGTTAACCGGGCCGGGCCTGGCAACATCGCGAATGCCTGCTCGCTCAGAGGCTTGCCCCTGGCCTGCTCCAGTCTCGCCGCCAGGAACCCCTGGGATCCGCTCGCGCTGCGCCAGTCCCGCGCTGCCGGGGTGCTCCAACCGGCCAGCGCCGCGATTTGGTTCAGAGGCCGTCCGGTGTCCCACGGGCGTGCCTCCTTCGCCCCGCGGTTCGCGTCCATCGCCGTGCAGGTCGGCCAGCCCGCGAGTAGCACTTGGTGGCAGAGCTGGACTTGGCCAATCCCATTCCGGTTGCCGAGCTTCGCGTCTACCGTGTTCGGACTGCGCCACCCAGTAAAGACGGTCTCGGACGTGCGGCGCACCGACGCCCGCAGACGGAAACGGGACACACCCGAAGGCGTAGTCCATTGCTTCCAAGTCAGCTTGTACAAGGTCGATCCAAGGCTCTGCGTCCTTACTCGCAACCTGCTCTCCAAAAATGATTGCAGGTCGGCACTCATCGATGAGGTGATTCCAGGCCGGCCAAAGATGCCGCTCGTCAGCAAATCCTGTTCCTTTGCCTGCCGTGCTGAAAGGTTGGCAAGGACACGATCCTGTCCAGACGTGTTTATCGTCCGGCCAGCCTGCCCGACGAAGTGCGTAACTCCAAACTCCGATACCTGCGAAGAAGTGGCATTGGGCATAAGGTTTCAAATCAGACGGATGGACATCTTCAATGCTGCGCTCATCGACATCGCCGGGAGCGATAAGGCCAGCGGAGATCAAGTTTCGAAGCCACTGTGCGGCGAAGGGGTCGATCTCGTTGTAGTAGGCAGGTTTCATCGAATTAGCTGCGGGCGTCGTCTCAGGGTGGCCCGCTGCCCCGTCGGCGGCCGAGGTGGGGCGGGGTCAGCGGTGAGTGCGGGACCGCTGAATGAGCCGCCGACGTGTGGGGATGGACGGCAGAAAGTGGCAGCGGGCCAGCCTGAGACGGCGCCAGGCCGAAGCCTGGGTCGCCGGTCTATCGATCAGAGAGCGTCGTCGTCGCTCGACTCATCGGCTTCCTTCAGTGCCTTCTCGCACGCGGCGATCAGGGCACCATAGTTCTCGGGCTTGAGTTCGGCCAGTTCAGCGGCCTTGCCTGCGGTCTTGATGAGTTCCTTCGCGACCTTGGCACCGAGGGTATCCTTGACCTTCACGGCGGCAGCCTTGGCTTGCTCGAAAGTGTACTTCGGCTTGCTTTCCTCGTCATCCGCGTCGTCGGCAGGCTCGGCCTTGCGAGAGCGCTTGACCTTCTTCTCTTCAGCAGGCTCGGTGTCGGCCTGCGGAGCGACGGCAGCGGGAGCAGCCGCGGAAGCGGCCTTGGCGCCGTTCAGCGCGGCGATGAGTTCTTTGATGGCGGCAGTGTTTTCTTGAAGGGCTTGTTCGAGGCTCATGATTTCTCCGGTTTGAAAATTATCGCAGCGGCGTTGATCAACAACGTCAGAGAGATTAAACAACAAAAAGTGATCGCGTGCAACTGGCGCAACGAGGCAAAAATGTAACAGTGACAGCACGTTGCGTTATGTCGGGTACAATCCGGCGAACTACCATCAAGTGAGGTAAGAGAAATGGAAAATAAGTTCGCACTCCCGAAGTGGCTGGAAACGTTGCCCAAGCACAAGCAGCCCAGGGCGAGAGCCAGGTTCATTACGCAGTTGGCAGCGCTCTACGGGACACCAGACGGGTCGCTCAGCGCACTGTCCAGCGCAATGGGCTATTACGAGCGCACCGTCTCTACGGCGCTCGCGGAAGGCCGCTACGACAGGAACTTCCCCATCAGCTTCATTTCTCGACTCGAATCGCTCATCGGACCGAACATAATCCCGCGTGAATATTTGAACGAAATCTTCAGAGCACCCACCACCGCCGAATCCGACGAACTCTGACGCTCCCACGACAACTTCTCGCGTCCCTCGAAATATGGAAAAAGCAATAGAAGATATCGTCGTGGCGGTGCAGTCTCTTCCAAAGCAGATGCGCGAAGCAAAGCGCTGGCTACTGTGGAAGTCGATTGCAAGCGACAAGCCTGGAAAGAAACCGCGGAAGGTCCCGTTCTACGCCAACGGATTGCCCCGGAACGGCGACATCAGCGATGACGCTGCGCAACTAGTCACGCTCAAAACTGCGCTCAAGGCGCTGCGCTCTGGCAAGTACACCGGGCTCGGCTTCGCACTCGGTCGCGACGAAAACGGCATGTACTGGCAAGGCATCGACCTCGACGACGTTGAAGCGCATGGCCTCGAAGACCTGGTGGAAATCCTGCCCGGGTACGTCGAGCGCTCGCCCAGCGGCAGAGGCTACCACGCCATCGGATATGGCCCGCTGTTCGAAAGCGCCACCAGCAAGACGGCCGGAGTTGAGTTCTATGCCCAGGGCCGATTCTTCACGGTCACCGCTGAGGCACTGAAAGACCCGATCTTCGACGAGTGCGACCCTGTTGACCTGACCCCCTTCATCGAAAAGCACCTGCGCCCGCTCGTCGGGAAGTCAGTTTCGACCGAACTGGCAACCAGGCCGGCCGGCAACGTCAATCTCGACGACTGGGCCGTCCAGGATGAGGCCAACCGCAAGGTCGAAGACCTCAGCTTCGAAGAAATCCGCGCTGCGCTGATGTGCGTCCCGCGCCAGGAAGGCTACGACGCCTGGCTTCAGATCGGCATGGCCCTCTACCACCAGTTCGACGGCGCCAAGGAAGGCCGCCAGCTCTGGCATGAGTGGTCCAAGACGGTCTACGACGAAGACGAATACGACCCGGACGAGATCGACGACAAGTGGCGTCGCGGCAAGCTCGGTGTGGACGGGAAGCGCAAGGTGCCGGTCACCGCACGCCTGATACTGAAGCTCGCCGGCGAAGACGGCAAAGCGGCCATCCGTGAGCTGCGCGGCGAGGAAGAAGCTGCCGATATCGCGGCCCTGCGTGAAGAACTGAAGGCCGCCGAGAGCGAAGAGCAGATCCGCGCAACGGCCGAGAGCGTCAGCAAGACCCGCATGGACGACCTCTCTCGGGAGATGTTCGCCACGGCCATCGTCGAGAAGTTCAAGTCGCTCGGTCTCAAGATCAGCGTCGCCGGCGCACGACGCCTGGTCGCCTACAACGGCGAACTTGGTTCCGTGAAGATCGGCCAGATGATTGGGTCGTTCGCGTTCCCGGACCTGACCAAGGACGACGCGCCCAAGGCGACCTTAACTAACTTCCGGTTCATGCTCGACACCTACGGCGTGACGGCGAAATACAACGTCATGGCGAAGAAGCCCGAGTTCATGATCCCTGGCATGTACGCGGTGGCCGAAGAGTGGGACAACGCGGCGTTTGCCGAGCTGGAAAGCATGTGCGAGCTGAACAACATGAGTTCGAACAAGGCGACCAGCTACGCTTTGCGTGTCGCGGCCGAGAACCCCTACCACCCGGTTGCCGACTGGATCACGGCCAAGCCCTGGGACGGCATGCCGCGGTTGGAGAAGTTCTTCAACACCGTGAAGGTGCAGGAAGGCTACCCGAAGAAGCTACGCGACATCCTGATCTACCGCTGGATGATCTCGGCGGTCGCGGCGATCTTCAACGAGGACGGCTTCGAGTCCCGCGGCGTGCTGGTATTCACGGGCGCACAGAGCATCGGTAAGACGCGCTGGTTCAAGCGCCTCGCCCCGCGCAGCGCCAAAGCGGTCCTGGACGGCGCGATCATCGACCCAGAAAACCGCGACTCCGTGGTGCGGGCGGTCAGCCACTGGATCGTCGAGCTGGGTGAGCTGGACGGACTCTTCAAGAAGGCCGACATCGCCCGCCTGAAGGCGTTCGTGACCATGCCGTTCGACAAGCTGCGCCAGCCGTATGCGAAGGCAGTTTCGCAGTACCAGCGCCGAACGGTCTTCTGCGGGTCGGTCAACGACGCGGCGTTCCTGGTGGACGACACCGGAAACACCCGCTGGTGGACCGTCGCAGTCGAGGCTCTCGACTACCAGCACAAGATCGACATGCAGCAGGTGTGGGCCGAAATCTACGAGCACTACGAGGCCGGCGAGCGCTGGCACCTCTCGAAAGAAGAGGAAGCCATCCTCAACGAGGAAAACCAGAACTACGAAGTGCCGGACCCCATCGAGGAAAAGCTGCGGGCCAAATTCGACTGGGCCAACCAGAACGAAGCAGAGTGGCGGGCAATGACGGCCACGGAGATCCTTCGGGCAATCGGATACGACCACCCGAACAAGGGCCAGGCCGGGTCCATCGGGCGAATCCTGAAGAAGATCACCGGCAAGACCGCAGCTCGCATCGGCAAGCACGGGACTCGCAAGCACCTTGTTCCGCCACTGCTCGGGATGAACGACGACGAAGTGTGGGAAGACGAGGACCCCGCTGCCGGACTGTGACCAGGTGCGCCTGTCACGTTCGTCACGTTCGCCGCCCTTCGGGGCGGTTTTTTTTTTTCGCCGACCAGGTGCGGATCGGCTGACAGTGCTGACAGTACTCGTGTCAGCCGGCCATTACTGTCAGCGGACTGTCAGCCACGCAAAGCCTTATTTCATGCGGGTTTCCAGCTAGGCTGACAGTACTGACAGTAATTTTTAAGATTTATATGTATGAGAGAAAAAAATTAGTAGAAAAATTTTTTGCCTATATATGTTTAGAAAACGCGGTTTTTACTGACAGCGTGTCAGCCGATCCCGCGAAACCCGCATGGTTGCTAGCTTTCCGCCTACTGTCAGTAACTCCGACTTACTGTCAGCCTGACAGTAATTTTCCCGAACTGGCCGGGAACTACAACATAAACATAACAATCTGTTATCAAAGTGGGCCCCGCCACGAGGTTGGTCCGAAAAAAAAAGAGCACCCCGGAAAAAATTCGGCAGAAAATCCTGCATCGCGGCTCTGCGCCCT
>Ga0164243_10000922_pt1 | contig 51350 bp, 51 predicted proteins | sample OricompcompostOP_FD_108781 | JGI IMG/M metagenome (GOLD analysis project Ga0164243, IMG submission 108781) | Organic Plus compost microbial communities from Emeryville, California, USA - Original compost - Organic plus compost (OP) | ecosystem: Engineered > Solid waste > Mixed feedstock >... | reverse complement strand
GTCCACGCATCTGACGGAATTGCTGAAGGCCAATGTGGCCGACCTTCTGTCTTATGCCGAGGTGGCCAAGCTCATCAAAGAACTGCCGAAGGAACAGGGCGAACTGGTCAAGGATATTGTCCCCGCGCAGATCACGATGTCCGGCATCCAGCGCGTTCTGCAATTGCTGCTGGCCGAACGCATCTCTATCCGCGATCTGTCGACGATCCTCGAAGGCATCGCCGACGCCGTGGCGTATACGCGCAACCCCACCCAAATCGTCGAACATGTGCGCGCAAGGCTTGCCCGCCAGATTTGCGCGCAGCATTCATCAGCGTCTGGCTATCTCCCGCTGATTGGTCTCTCCGCAAAGTGGGAACAGGCTTTTGCGGATTCGATCGTCGGCCAAGGCGACGAGAAGATCCTGGCCATGCAACCCTCGCGTCTTTCCGAATTCATTGCGCTGGTCCGCGAGCGATTTGAGGATGCCGCCCGGCAAGGTGAAGCTCCCGTTTTGGTGACGTCCGCACCTATCCGGCCCTTCGTGCGTGGCATCGTGGAACGTTTCCGCGCCCAGACGACGGTAATGTCGCAGGCTGAAATCCACCCCCGCGCGCGCCTGAAAACGATCGGAAGCATCTGAAAAGATGGCAATATTTAAACTTGTCCGCAATTTCGCCATGAGCGTTTAAAGGCTGCGGTATAGACGTATTGCCAACAGCGGCCGCCACTTCATGTTCAATGGAATGTGAAGATTTCTGTGGAACGGCGGCCTTGTTCGTACGTTCTTCTTGCGTAAATCAGAAACGCAGAACTGCTCTCACGAACGGTTTTCGTGACCGGAATTCTGCGCCCTGAAGTTGGAAGAAGAACGACAGCACAATAGGACGCGGTGGAGGTGGTGATGAATAACTCTTCATTGACATGCGCTGACAGCGCAACCCACCTGAAAGTCGTTGTCGTATCCCTTGTCGCCGCGATTTTTGTAGTGGGCGTCGGAATTCTGGCGAAACCGGATCTCTCCCTGAGCGTAGGAACAACCTCTTCTCAGCTTGAGGCGTCTGGACCGATCATCCGGGCCGGTAAGCCGACCGCCACCGCCGGAACGCCGAGCGTTATTCGCTAATTACTGACGTTGAACCTCCCTCCCCCCAGGGATCAACGTTTATTGCGCGCCCTTTCCCCCGAGGGCGCGCAATTCTTTTATAGGTACTTCTGAAGCAAATTGTCGCGCCGCTGGTTATCGGAGCGCGTGAATCCCCGGAGCGCTTGACTTGCTGGGCATGTTCCATACCTTCAAGGGATGATGAACGCGCCCCATAAACCGGCCTTGACCGGTTTTTCTTTTAAGGCCCCCGTTTAACGGGTTGCGCTGTCAGTCGCGCAGTTCTCCACCTCTCTCAAAACAACCATTTCAGGCCAGAAGCGATGGCGCAAGCCCGGCTCAACTCTCGAACACAAGGAACGACCATGACTTCTCCGCAGATGGAATTGCCGCCGATCACGCTGATGCGCAACGATCTGGATAAGCTTGTTCGCCTGGCAAATGCGGCTGAAGGCCGGTTCGCCCAGATTGGGGAGTTTTTGGCGCGCGAGATCGACCGCGCAAAGGTGGTCGAGGGGTCCGAACCGCAGCCGGGCCTGGTCGCGATGGGAACGCGAGTGACGTTTCGGGACAATGTAACCGGTCAGGAGCGGACGATTACGCTTGTTTATCCTGAGGAGGCCGATCTGGCTCAGAATCGAATTTCCGTTCTGACGCCGATTGGCGCAGCCTTGATCGGATTGTTTGTGGGTCATTCGATCGAATGGCGAACGGTCGAGGGTGAGACCCGTTCGCTTACCATTCTGGCTGTCGAGCCTGCAGCCTGAGGCGGCCAATTCGCCTCGCCGCACAAGTCTTTAGCAAACGGCCGTTCGGCCGTTTGCCTGTCTCAACTCATTACGCCTGAGCGGCGTTGCGGATGCGCATGATGCCGATGGAATCCAGTTCCATCTGCTCCCGCGCATTGATGTCGGCCCTCTCCCGCGCCTGATCGCGCTCGTCGAGAAGCTCAACTTTCTTCAATTCCTCAAAGGCTTCGCCCAAGGCCGCTTTGGCCTCGTCGAGCTGCACGCGCAAATCCTCGATCGACCGCACGAGATTTTCGCGCCGCTGGTTGGCCGCCTTGGCGTAGGTTGGATAAGCGAAATGCGACGGATCCTGAATGCCGGCGCGATCCTGCTCGGCCTTGACCTCGCGGTCCAGCTCAGCGGTCATCCGCTCGAATTCCGCGATCATCGTCTCGATCTGCACGGTCCGGCGGCGCTTTTCGTCCACCTGAAATTTGCGCAGCCGGATCAGCGTTTCACGCGACTTCATCGACACATACTCCCCGAAGCCCCAAAAATCATCAGCCTGCGACGGCACCAGCCATCACACGACCGCTCTGAGATTTCGCGATTGTGGCAGGCTAACGTTATTTTTCGGTTTCCAAATTCCCGAGAATACTAGCAAGTTGCTGATATCCCTCGGCTAGCGTGGAGACCTCGTCTTTTCGTTGCCCCAGAAAGGCCTCGATTGGGCCATGGAGGCGGATCGCTTCGTCCACATCCGGGCTGGAGCTCGGTCGGTACGCGCCGAGCCGGATCAACTCTTCCATGTCGGAATAGGTGGCCATGATCTGCCGCGCGCGCGTGATGAGCGGCAGAAATTCTGGATCGGCCGAACGCGGCATCGTACGGGAAACCGACTTCAGCATGTTGATGGCCGGATAGCGGCCGCGCTCGGCGATCGCCCGCTGCATGACGATATGGCCGTCGAGAATGCCGCGAACTGCGTCGGCGATCGGCTCGTTGTGATCGTCGCCGTCGACGAGCACGGTAAACAATCCGGTAATTGTCCCCGCTCCCGGCCCAGGTCCGGCCCGCTCAAGGAGACGCGGCAATTCAGAGAACACCGTCGGTGTATACCCCTTCGCCGTAGGCGGTTCTCCGGCCGAAAGTCCGATTTCGCGTTGTGCCATCGCGAACCGCGTCACCGAGTCCATCATCGCAAGAACATCGCGGCCTTCGTCCCGAAAATATTCAGCAATCGCGAGCGTAAGATACGCGGCCTGACGGCGCATAAGTGCGGGCTCGTCGGACGTAGCAACAACAACCACCGATCTTTTGAGCCCCTCTTCGCCGAGATCTTCCTGGAGGAATTCCTGAACTTCTCGCCCGCGTTCTCCGACCAATCCGATGACGGAAACATCCGCGACAACATTGCGTGCGAGCATCGACAGCAGAACCGACTTGCCGACGCCAGAGCCGGCAAAGATGCCCATGCGCTGGCCGCGACAGCACGTAAGAAAGGTATTGATCGCGCGAATGCCAAGATCGAGCGGTGCGCCAACGCGTTGACGCGAATGCGCGGACGGTGGCGCATTTCTATATGCATAAGGTGATGGTCCGGCAGGAAGCGGACCTTTGCCATCAATTGGCTCTCCCATTGCGTTAATGACGCGACCGAGCCAACCGGCGCTTGGACGCACCGCAGCCGCAGCTGAATTAACGCTGGCGCGGCAACCACGGCGGAGGCCGTCGAGGGCGCCGAAAGGCATCAGCAGGGCATTTTTTCCCGAAAATCCGACCACCTCGGCGGGGATAAATTGGCCAGGACCGGTCTCGATCGACACCGTCGAGCCGACCGACATCGCATGGATCGGCCCGGCCACCTCGATCATCAGCCCGCGCACGCCGACGACGCGTCCGTAAATCTCGACGTCGTCCAGTCCGCCGATCTGCTGAGCCAAAGCTTTCATGGAATGCTAATTGGCCGTCCCGCCATTAACCCTGTGTTTACCCGGGTCGTTAATCATTGCGATACGTTCTTGCGACGAAAGCGGGCGGCGTTCGCCGACTACAACGGCGGGTTGCCGTGATCCGGGTGACCGGGTCATAGAGAGACACGAGGCCGGTTAAGAAAACTGTATTCGGGTATGACCCTAGGCCGATTCGACAATGGATGCCTAGAGAATGCTTGCACACCAGAATCAGCTTTTGTTAACCATGGCAAAATAGTGTTTCCCGAATCGTTGTGTTGCAAAGGCGTTTGAAGGGCCGCCGCTTCTGGCGCGCCGAAGAGATAAGGCCCCGCAGCGGCGAAAAGGGGACTGGCATGCGCGTTCTACTGATCGAAGACGATAGCGCCACGGCGCAGTCGATCGAATTGATGCTGAAATCCGAGAGCTTCAACGTCTACACCACCGATCTTGGTGAAGAAGGCGTGGATCTCGGAAAGCTCTATGATTACGACATTATCCTGCTGGACCTGAACCTTCCGGATATGTCGGGTTTCGAGGTGTTGCGGTCGCTCCGCGTCGCCAAGGTGAAGACCCCGATCCTGATCCTGTCCGGCCTTGCCGGCATCGAGGACAAGGTCCGCGGTCTCGGCTTCGGCGCAGACGATTACATGACCAAGCCCTTCCACAAGGATGAGCTGGTCGCCCGCATTCATGCGATCGTGCGTCGTTCCAAGGGCCACGCCCAATCGGTCATCAACACCGGCGATCTCGTCGTCAATCTCGACCAGAAGACGGTCGAAGTTCACGGCTCCCGCGTGCATCTGACCGGCAAGGAATATCAGATGCTGGAGCTGCTCTCGCTCCGCAAAGGCACCACGCTCACCAAGGAGATGTTCCTCAATCATCTCTATGGCGGCATGGACGAGCCCGAACTCAAGATCATCGACGTGTTCATCTGCAAGCTGCGCAAGAAGCTCGCGAACGCATCGAACGGCAAGAATTACATCGAGACGGTCTGGGGCCGCGGTTACGTGCTGCGCGAGCCCTCCGACGACGAGGCGAAGATCCCCGCCTGACATTCTTGATAGTCCCTCAAACTTCAAACCCCGCCGGAAACGGCGGGGTTTTTGTTTGCGCCGAGCGGGCGTCTGGAGGGGGATAGTCATGCTCGTAGAATTAACGAAATATGCAATTGCTCGCCCAAAAGAGAACTTATTAGCGCCATCCTCGGCTGGTTCTTCCGTATGGTCCGCAACGGACGCCGTCTCGTGCCCGCCACGGGACGATCCTGGGGGTTTCTTGTTTGGGGGACGCATGCTGAAAAGTCCGAACACGCTTCACCTCCCATTAACCATCCTGCGTCATGGTTAACGAGGGGTCTTTCTTGTCTCGGGTCACGTTGCGTAATGCGTCATAATCAAGCTGGGGGAGCCGCCCGCGCGGTCAATCACGCTGGCCTTGGGTCGACGCGATCCAATGTCACGACCATGGCCGGACACCATGCCGTAGCGCATGATGTTGTCCGAAAGCCGCTTCGCACTTTTCCGATCACCGCGCGGCCGCAGGCCAAGGCCACCAATGGCCGCTGGATCACGGTCGCAACGCGCGGCCTCACCGGCCTCGCCATCGCCATCATGATTTTCGCTTCGGCTCTGGTCGCCGCCGGCCGGCTGCTGGCAGTGTCGATCGATGCCCGTTCCGACGCGCGCAGCGTCGTTGGCCTGTCATCGCAATCGCACGACATGGGCCTCGTCGCCCGTCCCAATGGCGGCATGGCTGTGCCGCTGCAGGTGGCGGCGCTGACCGATGACGCCGCCATGAGCGCCATCGAGAGCGACGGGCAGGACACGATCACTACCGCGCGTGCCGCCTTCCCGCCGGCCTCCGGCACGCTGGCCGATTTCACCGACGAGCAGCTGTTTACCGGCTCGATCCATAATTTCACCACCCGCTTCGCCGCGCTCGAACAGGCGCAGGCCGAACGCACCAAAATTCCGGCCAGGGTCGAGGATCTGCCGATCGCGCACTCGCCCCTGCCCCGCACGCGTCCGCAGCTGCAGCTGGCCTCGCTGCCGCCGGCCGGCGCGATCAGCCCCCAGGACCTCGACATCCCGACCGCAAAGACGGCGATCTACGACATCACCGGCCAGGTCGTTTACATGCCCAATGGCGAAAAGCTGGAAGCGCATTCCGGCCTTGGCCAATACATGGACAACCCGAAATACGTGCATCTGAAGATGCGCGGCGCGACGCCGCCGAACACCTACAAGCTGCGCCTGCGTGAATCGCTGTTTCATGGCGTGCAGGCGATCCGCATGATCCCGCTGCGCGAGAACGAGATGTTCCGCCGCGACGGCATTCTCGCGCATTCCTACATGCTCGGACCGAACGGCCAGTCCAACGGCTGCATCTCGTTCAAGAATTATCCGAAATTTCTGAACGCCTTCATGCGCGGCGAAGTCGATCACATCACGGTCGTCAGCCGCCTCGACAAGCCACCGGCCTTCTACGCGCGGCGCAGCATTTTCCGAAGCGCCAACGCGCTGTGAGGACGTTGCGGGCAGTCTGACGACAACCGCTCATCCCGGCGAAGGCCGGGATCCAGAGTCACTGGCAGAACTCAGTCGCGCACAAAAGCATCGATGACATGATCGGCGCTGCGTGATGGCTGCGCCTTTCAGCAGCAAGCCAAAGTCGTAGATTCATTTTCTGGCGCGAAGTGCACGGCTTCCTCTTCACCCCCCCTACACAAGTCGGATGTTTCCGACTTGTATCCAATATGGCTGAAGTCGCGAACACGCGACTTCAGTGGGGTGGGTCGGCGAACGACGTGAGCCGGGGTGGGGTCGCAATTGCAAGAACCGCGATCACCCCCACCCCGATCACCATCGCTTCGCTTTGGTGATCGACCCTCCCCACAAGGGGGAGGGTGAAGGGTCATTCCGCGGACGTTAGTCCGCTTGAGTTTTTCCGATGGCTCTGGATCCCGGCCTTCGCCGGGATGAGCGGATGCAAGACGCTGCGGCAGCAAACACTTTCATTCGTCGAATATCACCCGTTGTCGTCCCCGCGAAGGCGGGGACCCATACGCCGTGACGATGTTTGGTCGCGACGATCCTCACGATGTGTGGTTATGGGTCCCCGCGCAGGCGGGGACGACAGTTGGAGCGGGTTGGCGTCGCCGCTCATCTTTTGCCGTCATAGTAATAAGCAAACTTAGCGACCGTGCTTCACAGAAACCGGGTGGCCGTATCATTCAGCAACAGCCTATGCCGTGACGATCGTTCAGGGGAGAACCATCGTGGGACTGTTGCAAGACAAGGTCGCAATCATCACCGGCGCATCATCGGGCATCGGCCGTGCAGCAGCGATGCTGTTCGCAGCGGAAGGCGCGGCCGTCGTCCTCAATGCCAGAGGCCGCGCAGGCCTGGAAGAAACAGCCGACGCCATCCGGCACGCGGGTGGAACAGCGCATATCGTCGCCGGCGATGTCGGGCTGCCGGAGACGCACGAGCAGCTTGTCTCCGATGCTGTGCGAATGTTCGGCGGGATTGATATCGCCTTCAACAACGCCGCCATGGTCGGGCCGATCAAGCCGGTGGGGGACGTGACGCTGTCGGAATGGCAGCAAACGTTGACGACCAATCTGACATCGGCCTTTCTCGCAAGCCGAAGTCAGATGCCGGCGATGCTGGCGCGTGGCGGCGGCTCCATCATCTTCACATCGAGCTTTGTCGGCACGAGTGTCGGCCTGCCGGGCATGGGCGCCTATGCAGCCGCTAAGGCCGGACTGATGGGGCTGGTGAAATCCATCACCGCGGATTACGGCCGCCAGGGTATCCGGGCGAATGCCTTGATGCCCGGCGGCGTCGATACGGCGATGGCGGGCGACGACGCGCAGAAGCAATGGGCGGCCGGCCTCCACGCCATGAAACGCATTGCGCAACCGGGCGAGATCGCGCAAGCGGCGCTGTTTCTCGCCAGCCCGATGGCGAGCTTCGTTGCCGGCTCGGCGTTGTTTGCCGATGGTGGCAACGCCGCGGTGAAGTAGGCGCGTTGATTGAGGGAAAAGGATAGCTGGCTTTTTGCGACTGGCCGCATTTAATTCCGCCTCCTAGACGTCAGTCGGCTCGCGTTGTTCAAGTGACTCCTGGATCCCGGCCTTCGCCGGGATGAGCGGACCGGCAACAAACACATCCATCCATGAAGCATCACTAGCTGTCGTCACCGCGCAGGCGGGGACCCATACGCCGTGACGCTGTTTGGAGCGCGACGGCGTTGCGGCCAACACCGCAGCCTATCCGCACGATATATGGTTATGGGTCCCCGCCTGCGCGGGGACGACAGCTGATGTTTGGCTCACTCTCACGCGCATTGCGCGCCCCGGAATGACGGCGGGACTAAGCCCCCCGCTTGTGCTGCGACCACGCCAGGATGCCGGCGCCGACGGCGCCGACAATGGCCCAGAGCGCGCCGGTCTCCGGCGTCGCGCCCAAGGCATAGCGCTGGAAGGCGTAGAACAGGATCGCGGCGATAACGGCGTGAGCCAGGATGCGAAGCGGCAGGTTGTTCACGGTGATGACCTCGAAACGGCAAAGACAAGCCATGTAAGTAAGTTACTCGGTCGTCCCCGCGAAGGCGGGGACGACCGCTTACTCGTCATCTGTTGCGTCAAAGGCTCCGCGCGTGGCGGAGCCTTTGAGCCATCGTCAGCTTTGCGCGATCTTGCGCTTACCGCTTGGTGTCTTCAGCGAAGATATCCCGCTTGTAGGTCTCCGGCACGAAAAGCGAGCCGATCACCACGGTCATCAGCGCGATCGCGATCGGATACCAGATGCCGAAGGCCGGATCGCCCGTCTCCGCCACCATCGCGAAGGAGGTTGCAGGCATCAGACCGCCGAACCAGCCATTGCCGATGTGATACGGCAAGGACAGGCCGGAATAGCGGATGCGGGTTGGGAAGAGTTCAACCAGCGCTGCGGCGATCGGGCCATAGACCATGGTCACCAGCAGCACCATGATCGTCAGGATGGCGATCAGCAGCAGCCGCTGTCCGGTAAAGATGTCGAACATCTTGCCGAAATTCCACAAGCCTTCTTTCGGTTCGATCTTGATCTGCACGACCGAGGGGTTGGACGCCGCCGGATAGCCGGCCGAGGTCAATGCGCTGCCGAGCTTCTGGGCGAATTGCGGATCGCGCGCGGAGAGCGGCTCGGCATCGCCGATCTTGACCGTCGCTTCCGTGCCGGCCGGCGCTTCGACCACGTTATATTTCACCGATGCGCGGGCGAGCGCCGCTTTGGCGACGTCGCAGCTCGAGGTGAATTTCGCGGTACCGGTCGGGTTGAACTGGAACGAGCAGTCGTTCTTGTCGGCCGAGACGGTGACCGGGATGGTGTTATGCGCCGTGGTCAGCGCCGGGTTGGCGAGCTTCGACATCCAGCCGAAGATGCCGCCGCCGGTCGCCTGGATCGGCAGATAGAGCAGCGCTGCCAGGAGACAGCCGCCGAGGATAATGGGCTTGCGACCCACGCGATCCGACAGCGAGCCAAAGAACAGGAAGCCGCCGGTGCCGAGAATGAGCGCCCAGGCCACCAGAACGTTGGCGGTGAAGGTATCGACCTTCAGGATCTGCTGCAGGAAGAACAGCGAATAGAACTGGCCCGCATACCAGACCACGGCTTGACCGGCGACGAGGCCGAGCAAGGCGAGGATGGCGATACGGCCATTGTGGAACCGGGCCATGTTGAACGCGATCAGCAAGATGATCGCGGGGATACAGAGCAGCGCCCAGCCGGTATAGCCGGAATAAGCGAACAGCGAGCCCAGCACGATCAGGCCGGCGAGAACGAGGGTGAGCGGTTTCGGGAACGCGCCGAAAGCCTCGCTCAGCGGCGCCTTGGACTGCGTGCCCTCTTCCTTCATGCGCAGGAAGGCCGGGCTCTCATTCATCTTCAGACGAATATAGAGCGAGATGGCGAGCAGCAGCACCGACACCAGGAACGGAATGCGCCAGCCCCAATCAGCAAAGGCGGTGCGGGTGCCGCCGCCAGGCAAGGCCACGTCTGGCCAGTTCGCATTCACATAGATGGTGGTGAACATGATGACGAGCAGCGAGAGGAGCAGGCCGAGCGTCGCCGTCGTCTGGATCCATGAGGTGAAATAGCCGCGGCGATGCGCGGGGGCGTGTTCAGCGACATAGATCGCCGCGCCGCCATATTCACCGCCGAGCGCCAGGCCCTGCAGGAGGCGTAGCACGATCAGGATGATCGGCGCCGCGACGCCAATGGCGTTGTAATTGGGCAGCATGCCGACGAAGAATGTCGACAGGCCCATGATCAGAATGGTGACGAGGAAGGTGTATTTGCGGCCGATCAGATCGCCGAGCCGGCCGAATACCAGAGCGCCGAAGGGACGAACGAGGAAGCCGGCCGCGAAGGCCAGCAGCGCGAAAATGTTGCGGGTGCTCTCTGGGAATGCCGTGAAGAATTGTGCACCGATAATTCCGGCGAGCGAGCCGTATAGATAGAAGTCGTACCACTCGAAGATGGTGCCGGCGGAGGAGGCGGCGATGACCTTCCGCTCCTCGGCGGTCATCGGCCTGCTGCGTTCTCGCACTGCATTGACGTCTGAAACTGCTGTCATTTCTGCTCTCCCCAGCGATTTTTCTTCGTAAGACCCTGATGCATCCGCTTCTGCTGCCCGCAGAATCCGCGACAGGGCTCAAATTATGGGAAAGCGTAAGCTTCGATTTTACAGGAGCGCAATTAGCGTTTTGTCTAATACCGATGATGCTGCAATGCGATGCGCACAGCAATTTAGTGTGCAGCGCACACAACGTTATGACGCTTGCCGAGGCTTATGACGCTTGCGGCGTCTTGCGAATGGTGAGGCCGGTGCCGAGTGCCACGCGTTCGTCGAACACGAAACATTCGCCGTGCCAGCGGCTGTCGCTTTGCGGAACAGTCTCGAGATATTTCAGGATGCCGCCCTTGAGGTGATAGACCTCGGTGAAGCCATGCGCGAGCATGTAGGCGCTCGCCTTTTCACAGCGGATGCCACCGGTGCAGAACATCGCCACCTTGCGATGCTTGGCGGGATCGAGTTCGCGGGCGACATAGTCCTTGAACTCGCTGAAGCGCGAAAGTTTGGGATTGACCGCGCCGTCGAAGCTGCCCATCTGCACTTCGAAATCGTTGCGCGTGTCGATCACCAATGTCTCGGCGTCGGCGATGATCTCATTCCAGTCGGCGGCATCGACATAGGTGCCGACCGCCTTGGTCGGATCGGTATTAGGATCGCCGAGCGTGACGATTTCCTTCTTCAGCCGCACCTTCATCTTGCCAAAGGGCATGACCGGCGCCGTCGAATATTTCAGTTCCAGATTGTCGAGCCGGCCGCCGAACAACGCGCCGTGCTGCAATTCATGCATCAGCACGTCGATCGCGGCACCCTCGCCCGCCACCGTGCCGTTGATGCCTTCACTCGCGAGCAGCAGTGTGCCCTTGATCGCCAGGCTGTCGCACAGCGCATGCAGCGGATCGCGGAGTTCGCGATAATCCGGCAGCGATACGAATTGATAGAGGGCGGCGACTTTCAGGCTCATCCGCGGGCCTTTAGCAGAGAGCCTAAGCCGCAGGCAAACCGCGCGGGCTTGCGCCCTGCAGCGGCATCGGAACGGCGACCGGCGCATAAAGCCCGCGCCGCCCGTCCACCGGTGCGAAGGCCGAAGTCAGGCCCATAATGGTCTCGGCCGAGCCGAGCACGAGATAGCCGTCCGGCGCCGTCACCGCTCTAAGGCGTGCGAACAGGTCGGCCCGCGTCGCCTGATCGAAATAGAACAGCACATTGCGGCACAGAATAAAGTCGAACAGGCCGAGCGGCGACAGATCGTCGAGCAGGTTGAACGGGCGGAATGCGACCATGCTGCGAATATCAGGCCGGATCTGCCAATGGTCGCCGGACTTGGAGAAGTATTTCAGCAGCATCTGGATCGGGAGGCCGCGCTGCACCTCGAATTGGCTATAGCGCCCGGCTCGCGCCTTGCTCAGCACCGCCTGCGACAGATCGGTGGCGAGAATATCGACGCGATAGCCATCGAGCGCGCCGCCCATCTCCTTCAGCGCCATCGCCAGCGAATACGGCTCCTGGCCGGTGGCGGCTGCCGCGCACCAGATGCGGATGCGCCGCGTATGGCTGCGCGCCTGCAACAGCTGCGGCATGACAAAGGTTTTGAAATGCTCGAATGGCAGCCGGTCGCGAAAGAACAACGTCTCGTTGGTGGTCATCGCCTCGACCACCTCGACCGCCAGCGCTTCGTCGCGGCCAAGACGCAACGCGTGAACGAGTTCGGACAGTTCAGCAAAGCCGCGCCGCCGCGCCAACGGCATCAGCCGGCTGTCGATCAAATAATGCTTGTCGACGGTGATCGCGAGGCCGGAGCGCTGCTTGAGAAAAGCGCGAAGAAAATCGTAATCGGCGGGCGTCACGGGCGCTCTCCCGCGAATAGCCGCGTGAGCGCAGGCGCGATCGCCGGCAGTGGCAACACCGCCGAACACAAACCGGATCGCACCACCGCGCCCGGCATCCCCCAGACGACGCTGGTTGCTTCATCCTGCGCGATGATGCTGCCGCCGGCCTGCACAATCGCGGCGGCGCCGGCGGCGCCATCGGCGCCCATGCCGGTCAGCGTCAAGCCACACAATGCCTTGCCCCAGACTTCGGCGGAGGATGAAAACAGAATATCGACCGACGGCTTGCAGAAATGCACTGGCGCGGCGTCATCCAGCATCGCGACCACGCCATCCGATCCGCGCTGCACCCGCAAATGACGGTCGCCCGGCGCAACAAAAATCCGGCCGGGCCGGATCAGCACGCCATCCTCAGCCTCGCAAACCGGACGACCGGCCGCGCGCGAAAGATGCTCCGCCAGAATGGCCGTGAACGGCGCCGGCATATGCTGTACGATCAGTATCGGCGCGCGGTCGACCACCGCTCCAAGCCCCGCGCAAATCTCGCTCAGCGCCTGCGGTCCACCGGTCGAAGCCCCCACCACCAGCGCACGCGGCATCACCGCCGGCATCGGCCGCAGCGCGATCGCTGGATCCGCTCGATCGGCCACCGCTGCCGCCTGATGGGGCATGAGACAATGGGACTTGAGACGCTGGGACCTGGCACGCATCACGCAAAGGCCTGCGATCAGATCAAACCGACTTCCTGAAACTTGGCTTCGACGATGTCGCGGTCGAACGGCTTCATGATATATTCGTTAGCGCCGGCATGCAGCGCCTTTGCGATATGCGAGACATCGTTCTCGGTGGTGCAGAACACCACCTTCGGCTTGTCGCCGCCCGGCATGCGCCGCAGCGCCTTCAGAAATTCATAGCCATCCATGCGCGGCATATTCCAGTCGAGCAGGATCGCGTCCGGCAAGGTCTTGTGACAGACTTCCAGCGCCTGCTGGCCGTCTTCGGCTTCGAGTATCTGGAAATCCATGCCTTCCAGGATCCGCTTGGCGACCTTTCGGATCACACTGGAATCGTCAACAATCAGACAGGTCTTCATCACGTCCTCGTATCACATGCGCGGATGATCCCGCATTTTCCGCTTATGCGGCCCATTCACTTGCTTTCAGATCGAGCAGCCGTTCGACATCCAGCATCACCAGCAGTCCCGCCGGCAGGCGATGCACCGCCGATGCAACATCCTTCAGTCGCGCGTCGAGATTGACCGGCACCGGCTCGGCACTCGTACCATCAAGGCTGACGACATCGCCGACGGCATCGACCATCAGCCCGTAGGATTCGCCGCCGTATTCAATGCCGACCGCCATGCCGGCATCGGCGTTGTTCCCTGCCATCGCCAGCCGGCGTCGCAGGTCGATCACGGTGATGAGGCGGCCGCGCAGATTGACGATGCCGGCGACATGCTCGGCGGCGAGCGGCACTGGTGTGATCCGGTGCAGCTTGAACACATCCTGCACGCGCGCAATCGGCAGGCCGAATAATTGTCTGCCGACCGTCACGGTGACGATTTGATCGCAGGCTGTCATGCGGCGCTCCGCGTATCGCTAAACAGCGGCATGTAATGCGCGATGTCGATCAGGTCGGTCGTCTCTCCATTGACTATCGCCGAACCCAGCACGCCCGGCCGGGCATCGGCGATCGCCCCATCCAGATGCGCGTCAACGATGTCGATAATGGCATCGACCAGAAGACCCATGGTACGCTCGCCATCGGAGAACACGATCAGCGGCTGACGGCCACTGTCCTTGATGCGCATATCAGCATCGGCCTTGATCAGCGGCATCAGCCCGCCGCGATATTGTACAAGGTAGCGATCGCCAGACGGCGTGATCGCGCTTGCCTCGACCTCTTCGATGCGGGTGACGAGCGACAGCGGCACAGCGCAACGCGTCCCCTCTCCGGCGCGGAACACCAGCAAGGACGTCTTCGGTTTCAGCGCAACAGCCGCTGTTTCGTCGCCAGAAATCACAGCGTCGGTATCAGCAACCGGCGACGAACCGAAGGCTGTGGCGATGCCATCGGCATTGAGGATCATGATCGCCGCGCCATCACCCAGAATGGTGGCGCCGGAAAAAGCCGGGATATGCCGCAGCATCGACGCCAGCGGCTTCACCACGATGTCCTCGGCATGAAACACGCTATCGACAACGATGCCGAACATCTCTGCCCCGACGCGGGTGACGATGACGAATCCGCTTTCGCTTTGTCGCGCGCTATCTTCACCAAGGCGCAACAGGCTGCGCAGATGGATCAGCGGCAACAATCTGTTGCGCAGCCGCAGGATCGGCGCGGCTTTAATATATTCGATGCGATGTTCGCCACCCGGCCGCACCCGCACCAATTCCATCACGCAGGCCTGCGGCAGCGCGAAGCGTTCGCCCGCCGCTTCAACGATCAGCGCGGAGATGATCGCCAGCGTCAGCGGAATGCGGATGGCGATGGTGCACCCGTGTCCCTGCACCGAATGCAGGGTGATCGCACCACCGATGCGGCCGATATTGGTCTGCACGACATCCATGCCGACGCCGCGACCTGACAGGCTGGTGACGGTGGACGCTGTCGACATGCCGGGCACGAGAATGAAACGCTGGATCTGCGCATCCGACATGCGCGCAAGGTCCGCCTGCGTGACGAGACCGCGTGACAACGCCTTGGCCGCGATCTTTGCCCTGTCGAGGCCGCGTCCATCATCGGCAATTTCAACAACGAGATAACCGCTTTCATGACGCGCCGCGATGCGGATGCGTGCCTTCTCCGGCTTACCGGCTGCGCGCCGCTCCGCCGGCCGCTCAATGCCGTGATCGGCGGCATTGCGCACCATATGCGTAATCGGGTCCTTGATGAGATCGAGCACCTGCCGATCAAGCTCGGTGTCGGCGCCTTGCATCTCGAAGTCGATCGGCTTGCCGAGTTCGGCGGACAGATCGCGGACGAGTCGTGGCAGCTTCTGCCAGGCCTGACCGATCGGCTGCATCCGCGCGCGCATCACGCTGTCCTGCAACTCCGCCGTCACCTGCGACAGCCGCTGCAATGGCACCTGCAAGGCGGGCTCCTGCCTGTGACGCGACAGATCGACAAGCTGGTTGCGCGTCAGCACCAGTTCGGACACCACCGTCATCAAATGTTCGAGCGTATCGACATTGACCCGGATGGAGTGGCCGGCGGCTTTGCTCTCTTGCGTCTGCGTAGCGGTGAGCGCAGCGGCTTCCATCGGCGTAGCAGACGTGTCAGCAGCAGGCTGCTGCGCCATACCATCCAGCTGCGCGATCAGATCGCTATCGCTGCCCTGCGGCTCGCTTTGATGGCGCTCCAGTTCCGCCAGAATGTCCTTGATGCGATCGAGCGTCGCCAGAATGAGCGTCACCGCATCACTCGTGACCGGCATGCCGTCGCGGAATTTGCCCATCAGGCTTTCGGCGGCATGCGCCAGCGCCGCCAGTCGCGGCAGGCCGAGAAAACCGCAGGTGCCTTTAACGGTGTGAACAAGCCTGAAAATAAGCGCGAGACTCTCGGCGTTGTTCGGCTCCTGCTCGAAGCGAACAAGCTCGGTGTCGACCGTATCGAGGCTTTCATGAGCCTCGACCAGGAAATCCCGCAACAATTCGTCCATTGCAAATGGCCTTATGCGCCGGGAGACTTTCCCGGCGCTTCACCGATCCACGATGGTAGTCTGTTGCTAACGGTTTAATTTAACGTAAGGAACGATGGCACATCGCACCTGTTGATGGCGCGGCGCCATTCGTTACCGCGCGTTAACGGATGTTACGCCGTCGCTTGCTTTTCGGAGGTGGCGATGACGATGACGTCGTTTTCCGCTGCGGCGGTGACTTCGAGCCCGCAATCCTTCGCCAGCAGGCCGGTGTAATAAGGCTGCACGGCATGGGCATCGACCGAGCCGTCATGCGAGCCGCCGGCGAGAAGATCCGGAACGGCCTGCGGCACCTTGGCATAACCGCCGGTGGCGGAAATCTTGAAGCCGATGGCATCGCCTTCGCCAATGGGATCGACGGTGATCTGGCCGCCGCGCGGGATCGACTGGCCGGCGATCAGGATCATGTTCAGCAGCAGCTTGACGCGGTTCTTGGCGAGCAGAAGACGCGGCAGGTTCCAGGTCACCTTGGTCTTGTCGTCTTCGAGAAATCCGCGCGCCACCTTTTCAGCATCGCCGAGATCGATCATGGCGCCGGCGGAACCGGCGGCGCCGAAGGCCAGACGGCAGAATTGCAGCTTGGCGGAAGCCTGCCGGACGCTCTTCTTGATGAGATCCATCGCGAAGGTCTTGGTCTCCGGATCGGCGTCGTCCTCCATCACCTCAAGGCCATTGACTATGGCGCCAACCGGGCTGATGAGATCGTGACACACCCGTGAGCACAACAGGGCGGCAAGATCCAGCGAATCGAGATTGGCGGACGTAGCGGACATGACATGGCTCCGGTCGTGGCCGCGACGACGCGAATCGCCTGATCCTGCGGCACTCATGAGCTTTGATACACTGCACCCGCCGGGCCGCCAAGATATCGGCGCTTCGCACGCACGCTGCCAGGACAGACAGACGCAATGAGCAATGACCGTAATTTCGCCGATCCATCGCTGCTCGATGCCCTGACGGAGATTGCCTCGCGCGCATCACTGGCGATCATGGATGTGCGCAAGCGTGGCGCCGAAGTCCGCACCAAAGCCGATTCCAGTCCTGTCACCGAAGCTGACGAAGCGGCCGAAGCGATTATTCTCGATGGCCTCGCGCAGATCCTGCCCGGCATCGACGTGGTGTCGGAAGAAGCGGCGACCCGCGTCAAGACCGAGCAATTGTCCGACACATTCATTCTGGTCGATCCGCTCGACGGCACGCGCGAATTCATCGAGGACCGCGATGAATTCACCGTCAACATTGCCATCATCGCTAATGGTCAGCCGGTCTGTGGCGTGGTCGGTGCGCCGGCGCTCTCCACGATCTGGCGTGGCGCGGTCGGCCTTGGCGCCGAGCGGCTGCATCTGCCGGCCGGTCTCGCGGTGAAGGACGCGACCCAGCGCACGCAGCTGATCGCGCAGCCGCATCAGGGCGGCGCTTGGCGCGCGGTGGTCAGCCGCTCGCATCTTGATCCTAAGACCGAGCAATGGCTGCAGCGCTTTGCGCAGGTCGAGCGGGTCGATTGCGGCTCGTCGGTGAAATTCTGCCGGATTGCCGAAGGCGCGGCCGATGTCTATCCGCGCCTCGGCCGCACATCGGAATGGGACATTGCCGCCGGCCATGCGGTGCTGACGGCGGCGGGCGGCGTGGTGCTGACGCCGGAGGGCGGCACTTTGCCTTACGGGCAAGTGGACCGTGATCTCAAGGTACCGTCATTCGTGGCGTGGTGCAGCGCCGCCGACGCCAGACGCTATGCGGTCTAGGGGCTGAGCGTCTTGCTGACGGCGGGCCATTCGATTTTGGCCTGCGCCGCCATCGCCTCGGCATCGGCGGCGAAGGCGTCGCGGGCCTCGGCGGAATAGAACAGAAACAGCTGCTGGTTGTAGACCAAGAAAAATTCCGGATGACCCGGCCGGGCGATCCCCTTCGCCACTGCCACCGGATCATAGCCGCCAAACTGCGGCGTGTAGACCTCGGGGTCCTTCTCGAACGCCGCGCGATTGCCCTCATTGACGAAGCGCCAGGCGACGCCGCGCCAGGAATATTCCAGATCCTCGTCGCCCGTCCGCGCCGCGCCATCGGTGAAATAGGCGACCGGATCAAAGCCATAAAGCGCGAGGCCCGAACGGGCGTCGAACACCAGCATTTCCGACGTGGCGGCGCTCTGCGCCTGCGCCGGCGCGAGCCCGGCCAGCAGGGCAATGCCAACCATCAGGCCGCACACGAAGCGTTGAAGCGGGCGAGATTGACGGCCCAGTGTTGTCATGATTCGGTCTGATAAGTGTTCCGATTCTCGCACATGCCTGCATTCCCATGAGTAACCGGTTAAACGCGAAGGCCGCAGCCTTCCTGATGGAGCACCTCAAGATGCTTTCGTTCGTTCGCCTTCTGGCTCTGGCCGCCTGCCTTTTCGGCCTTTTTGCCGGTCCCGCCGCGGCCCAGCAGGCCGGGCAATATTCATCGAACGAAATCCTCGATTCCGGCCACCGCTTCTTCGGCACGGTATCGCGCGGCCTCGCCCAGGTGGTGGAAAAGGCGTTCAGCCAGTTCGGCCAGCCCAACGGGTACATCTTGGGCGAGGAAGCCAGCGGCGCCTTTGTCGCCGGCCTGCGCTATGGCGAGGGCACGCTGTTCACGAAAAATGCCGGTGACCTGCGCGTCTATTGGCAGGGTCCGTCGATCGGCTTCGATGCTGGCGGCGACGGCGCCCGCACCATGATGCTGGTCTACAACCTGCCGTCGACCGAAGCGATTTATGAGCGTTTTGGCGGCATCGACGGATCCGCCTATTTTATCGGCGGTTTCGGCATGACGGCGCTGACCGCCAATAACGTCGTGCTGGTCCCGATCCGGTCCGGCGTCGGCCTGCGGCTAGGGGCCAATCTCGGCTATCTCAAGTTCACCCCCAAGGCGACCTGGAATCCGTTCTGATTGTGGGTGAAACGACAGGAATTGACTTTCCTGCGGCGGTTGAGCCGGTCTAGGTTGGGGCAAGGACGGCGCTCGCATGCGGCAGGCGGCCACGCCCTGCCACCACACCCACACCTCGTCCGTCGGAGTTTCCGGTCATGATCGAGCCGGCCATGTATCTCGGCATCGGCTTCCTGCTCGCAAGCCTGCTGACGCTGATCTTCATTCCGCTGGTCCATGGCCGCGCCGTGCGCCTGACCATCAAGCGGATGGAAGCGGCGACGCCGATCTCGATGGCGGAAATCCAGGCCGACAAGGACCAGCTGCGCGCCGAATTCGCGATGGCGACGCGGCGGCTGGAAATGTCGGTCGAGCAGCTGAAGGCCAAGAATACCAGCCAACAGGTCGAGCTTGGCAAGAAGAGTGACGCGGTCAACCGGCTGAAGGCCGATCTCGGCGAAAAATCCGCCACCATCAAGGATCTCGAAGGCCGCGAGGCGGCATTGCAGGACAAGCTGGCCAGTAACGAAAAGACGTTGGCCGACACTACGCAGACTTTGGGCCGCACCGAACGCAACCTCGCCGACAAGGAAGCCGAACTCGCCCGTACCACCTCCGAACTGAGCGACCGCACCGCCACCAGCGAAAGCCAGCGCATCGAGATCATCACGCTGAAGACGCAGATCGAAGCGCTGAATGTGCGGATCGCCGATTACGAGCGCGACATCAAGGCGGCGCAAGCGCGCCACGAGAAAGAGCGCACCGAACTCAACACGCGCCTCACTGACCGGGACCGTCTGCTGGCAGAACGTGAAACCGACAACGAGCGGCTGAAGATCAAACTGGAGAATGCCCGCCGCACCGGCTTCCAGTTGCGGGAAGAAATCACGGCCTCCACGACGCAATCGAAAGAGACGATCCGCAGTCTCACGTCGGAACGCGACACGCTGCAGCAGGAGCTTGGCATTGCCATCTCCGAGCGCTCAAAACTGCAACTCGAACTCGACGCGATGAAGCGCGAGGTCGAAACCGTATGGGCAGCCGAAGGCGTGGAAAATTCATTGCTGCGCGAGCGCATCAATGAAGTGGCGGCCGAGGTCGTCAAACTGGCGGTGACGCTGGAAGGTCCCAATTCTCCGATCGAGGCCATTCTGGCCGCGGAAGCCAAGTCGGCGGAAGCAAAGTCCACCTCGAAGCCCGCCAATGGCACCGCGCAGCGGACAGCGGATAATGCTGCCTCCGCCAATCTCGGCGACCGCATGCGTTCGCTGCAAGCTCACGCCTCGCGTCTGGCCCCGCAATCGTAAAACTGATCGTGTCGCGTAACGTGTCTGTCTCCTCTTTGAATAATGCCGCGCGCCGCGGTCTCATCCCGTTCCTTGCGATCGTGCTGGCGCTTGTCGCGTTGATGATCGCAACGCTCATCGCCGCCATTCCCTCCGCGCGGGCGCAGAGCACCAAACCTAACGAGACCAACTCCGGCAAGGCTGCAAGCGACGCCACCGCGTCGTTGACCGGCGCCGACATTCCGGAAATCGCCAAGCGCAAGGCCAGCCAGCGCACGACCTTCACCGACGAAGAAATCTTCGACGGCTTTTTCCGCACAGTGTTCGGCGCGGAATTCCATATTGCCGGACGCGTCGACCGCATTCGCAAATATGAGATGCCGGTCCGCGTCTTTGCCGACGTGCGCGCCAAGCCCGATCGCCGCGCGCAACTGGCTGCTGTGGTCGCCGATATCGGCGCCAAGATCCAGCATCTCGACATCGCCATGGCAGAGACGCGCAAGGACGCCAATGTTACCATCAACATGGTCCGCGACCGCGACATCGAAAAGACCATCCGTAAATTCTATGGTCGCAAACAAGCCGACCGCATCGTCGCGTCGCTGGAGCCGCAATGTCTGTCCGGCTTTCGCAAGGACGAGTTGTTCCGCATCCAGCAATCGGACGTGATCATCGCCGTCGATGTCGGAAACTTTATCTTCTACGATTGCATGTATGAGGAATTGCTGCAGGCGCTTGGGCCGATCAACGATGACGACAAGCTCGACTGGTCGATGTTCAACGACGAAGTACAGATGGGCTTTTTCGACATCTACGACCAGTACATCCTCAACCTGCTGTACGATCCGCGCATCCGCGCCGGCATGTCAAAGGAGCAGGTGAAGGAATTGCTGCCACAGATTTTGCCGGACGTGCGGGCGTGGATTAACAAGGTCAACGGGCTGACGAATTGAGTGTGATGGGTGGCCCGCTGTCAGCCAGTTTCACCCTATCCGTTCGTCCCCGCGAAAGCGGGGACTCAGAGCCAAACAACGCACGCTCTCCGCTGGAACTCTGGATCCCGGCCTTCGCCGGGATGAGCGGAGTGTGGGGTGAGCAGCGCGGGACAAGCAAGCACACGGCGTATGGGTCCCCGCCTGCGCGGGGACGACCGAGCTAAAGCCCCTTCAGCCAGCTGATGATCGCGCCGCGCGCCTGAAACGGCGTCGACAAATGCATGCTGGGCGTCACCATGTATTTGCTTTTCGGATTCTTGGCGCCGAGACTGAACACATAATCCTTGCCGTGGAAGATGATCGGATCGGCGATGCCGACCACCCACATGAACGGCACCGGCTCCATGGCGGCGGCGTTCTTCGGCATAACCGCAGGTCCGTCCGGGTCGAACATGCTCAGATAGACATTCGGCGTCGCCTTGATTGAAAAAGGAATGCCCTGCGCCAGATCGGGAAAGGATGTGCGTACGTCGCCCTGGCCCGCTGCGATCAAGGACTTGGCGCGCTCGATCGCGCCCTTGGTGCGCGCCCGTAGCGCCCAGGCTTCCGGCAGATGGCCGGGCGCGATGGCAACGACAGCATAAAGGCCCGGCCGCCGCGCAGCATAACCCACCGCTGCATTGGCGCCGAGGCTGTGGCCGATGATGGCGATGCTTTTCGCGCCCCTGAGCTTGAGCCGCTCGACCGCGGCATCGATCTCGCTCATCGCCTGTTCGTAAGTGGCATCATAGATACGCCGCGACGACCACGGCAATTCCGGCGCTTCGACCAGCGCGCCCTCGGCTGTCAGCGCATGATTGAGACCTTCAATCATCGAGGTCGGCGTGCCGCCCTTGCCATGCAGCAGCACCACGCCCAGCCCGTCGAGGTCATGCGCCTGCGCCGGCAATGTGGCCCCGAACACGCTCAGCGCCGCCGCCAGCATGGCGAGCAATCGCGTGAGAAAGCCTAGCATGGGTCTTTTTCGAATCATCCGCCGATCATAGCCGTTGCCGGTAGCCCTTGCCTGAACGCGGCGCGGGCCTGGCGCCGCAGGAACTTATTCAGCGACGCCGATCAGCTTGGTCAGCCGCTCCGGGTCATCGCGCAGAACCTGCGAGGGGCCGTCATAGACCACCCGCCCCTTGTCCATGACCACCGCGCGCGGCGAAAATGCGAGCGCAACGCGGCTATTTTGCTCGACCAGTACGATGGTTAAGGCGCCCTCGTCGCGCAGCTTGCCGATCACCTCCTGCAGGGTTTCGACCAGCACCGGCGCCAGCCCCTCGGTCGGCTCATCCATTAGCAGCACGGACGGGTTGGTCATCAGCGCGCGCGCAATCGACAGCATCTGCTGCTCGCCGCCTGAGAGCTGGTTGCCCATATTGCCGAGCCGCTCACGCAAACGCGGGAAGAAGGCGTAGATGCGCTCCTCGTTCCAATAGCCAGAGCGGGCGGCGATTTCGAGATTTTCCTTCACCGACAGCGAGGGAAAAATCTCGCGCTCCTGCGGCACGAAGCCGAGGCCCTTCTGCGCCCGCCGGTAAGGGCGCAGCGTGGCGATATTCTCATTACCGAGCCGCACCTCGCCGCCATGCAAACTAGTGTGGCCCATCGCTGTCGCCAGCATCGTCGTCTTGCCGACGCCGTTGCGGCCGATGATGCTGACGCATTCGCCGGGCGCAAGCGCGAGCGTGACATTTTCCAGCACCACCGTGTCGCCATAGCCGGCCGACACGTTTTTCCATTCCAGCGCGCTTGCTTTGGAAACAGTTTTCGCGTCAGCCATGCGTCGCCTGCCCCAGATAAATGGCCCGCACGTCGGCATTGGCGGCGATGTCCTTGGGCGTTCCTTCCGCGAAAATCTTGCCGCCGACCAGAACCGTTATGCGATCGGCAAAGCGGAAGACGAGATCCATGTCGTGTTCAATGATCAGCACGGCGATGTCTTTGGGCAGGCCGGCAATGGCATCGAGAATGATGTGGCTTTCCGAACTCGGCACGCCGGCGGCCGGCTCATCGAGCAGCAGCACCTTCGGCGAAAGACCGAGCGCGATGGCGATCTCGACGAGGCGCTGGCGGCCATACGGCAATTCGGACACCTTATGCGCGGCGACATCCTGCAAGCGCAGCTTTTCCAGCAGGGCCATTGCCGCGTCGATGACATCCTTGCGCTTGCCGGCCGGCCTTACCATGCCGGGTGCGGCGCCAAGCTGTTCGGCCACCGGGATATAAACGTTTTCCAGCACTGACAGGCCGCGAAACAGCCGGTTGATCTGGAAGGTGCGGGCAAGGCCGCGCTTGACGCGCTCGGCCTGGGCGATGGCGGTGACATCCTCGCCGTCGAGAAAGACCTGGCCTTGCGTCGGCGTCAGCACGCCGGTCATCAGGTTGACGAAGGTGGTCTTGCCGGCGCCGTTCGGGCCGATCAGCGCGTGGCGCGCGCCGACATCGAGGCGAAAATTGATGTCGCTGGCGGCCACCAGCGCGCCGAAGCGTTTGCCGACGCCGCGCGCCTCCAGAAGCGGGCGGCTCATGATCCGCTCCCCTGCGCTGGCGCCTTGCCGCGCCGGCGCGCGAGCAGATTTTCGACGATGCCGATGATGCCGTTGCGCGCGAACAGCGCGATGGTCATCAGCATCAGGCCGAGGCCAAGCTGCCAGGCGGTCGGGTACAGCTTCGCAAGATAATGCGCGAGCACCATATAGGCGACCGCGCCGACGAACGCGCCGTACAGCCGGCCATAGCCGCCGAGGACGAGAATGATCAGCACCGTCGCCGCGCGATCAAGGCTGAGCGTGCTCATATTCACATAGGCATTGGACTGCGCCCATAGCGCGCCGGCGACGCCGGCAATGGCGGCTGAAATGGCGTAGCAGATGACCAGCCGCTTGCGCACCGGCGCGCCGACCGCATGCATGCGCAAAACATTCTCGCGGATGCCAGTCAGGCTCTCGCCGAACGGCGAATAGACGATGGTGCGGACGACAAGGAAGCCGATGAAGAGGACGCACAGCACGTAGAGATATTGCGTGGTCGGATAGAGCGGATTGAACTCGAACAGCCCGAGCACCGGGCTGATCGATACATCGGTCAGGCCGTCATAGCCGCCGGTCCATTCCTGCGCCAGATTGGCGGCCTCTTCCAGCAGCAGCATGATGCTGAGCGTCAGCATCAGCAGGGTCAGCCCGGTGGTGCGCAACAAGACGAGGCCGGAGAGCAGGCCGAAGATGGCGGCGACCACCGCAGCGATGGCGAGGCCGCTGATCGGCTCCGACCAGATGCCATGCTGCGCCAGCATTCCGACCGCATAGGCTCCAATGCCGAAAAACGCCGCATGACCGAGCGTGACGATGCCGGCATAGCCGAGCACGAGATCGAGCGACAGCGCGAACAGCACCATAATCAGCATCTCGGTGCCGAAGCCGAGATGGTTCGGAAACAGGAAGAAATAGCCGATCGCCAATATCCAGGGCAGCGGCTCCCACCAGCGCAGCCGGTGGCGATGGACCAGCGACCATGTCGCCGGATGCGACGCCGCGATCTTGGTATCGACGCTCTTGGCGCTGAAATCCGCCGCGCTCATGCGTCTTTCCTTCCGAACAGGCCTTGCGGACGCATCAACAGGATCAGGATGGTCAGCGCATAGATGAAGATGGTGCCGCCCTGCGGCACATATTTCTTCAGCACGAAATCCATCACGCCGATCAGGATCGACGCATAGAACACGCCGGTGATGCGGCCGAGGCCGCCGACCGCGACGACGATCAAAAAGAACACCAGATATTTCAACGTGTATTGCGGATCGAGCCCGAGAAATTCGGCACCGAGCCCACCGCCGACGGCCGCCATGCCACTGCCGAAGGCGAAAGTGATGGTGAACAGCCGGTCGATATTGATGCCAAGTGACTCCGCCATCTTGCGGTTATCGACGGCGGCGCGGATCTGCGCGCCCATCCGCGTGCGCTCGAAGCCAAGCCACAATCCAAACGCGATGACGATGCCGACCAAGATCAGAAAGATGCTGTAGGTGCGATAGGTGGTGAAGCCGAGATCGGTCTGGCCGCGCAGCCAGGATGGCAGAATCAGCGGCTGCGTCTCGGGACCGATGATGATGATGACCGAAGCGATCATCACAAACGCGAGGCCGATTGAGAACAGCACCTGGTCGAGTTCGGCGGCGCGATAGAGTTTCGAATAGAATAGCCGCTCCAATACGACGCTCAGCGCGGCGGTGAGGATGAAGCCGAGCAGAATCGCCGGAATGAACGGCACGCCCAGCCGGTTCATCGACAAGACGATGATATAGCCGCCGATCATGGCGAAGCCGCCATGGGCGAGATTGACAAAACCCATCAGCCCCATCGTCACCGACAGGCCGACCGACACAATAAACAGCACCATGCCGGCGGCGAGGCCGCCCAGCACGATGCCAGCTAAATCTTCCCCGAAAATCACAAAGGTTCGTCCGCAGCGTTGAAGGCAAACCGCCGCCCGGTTCGGGCGACGGTCATCACGTAAGGCGCGATCACGCTACTTGCCGCAGGGGCCGACCTTGTTGGCCTTGCAGGCGTCCTTCACCGCTTCGATCTTGCCGATATTCTTCTGGGTGACGCGGCCATTCTCATAGACGGCCTGCGACAGATATTCGTTCATGATGATGTCGCGGGTCTCGGCGTCGATCTGGATCGGGCCGCGCGGGCTGGCATATTTCCAGCCCTTCAGCAATTCCACGGCCTTGGCGCCATCGACCTTGCCGTTCAGCTCCTTGATCGCGTGGACGATCGCGGCCATGCCATCCCATCCGGCCACCGCCATGAAATCCGGGGTGGAATCGGCGCCGTATTCCTTTTTCCAGGCGGCGACGAATTTCTTGTTTTCCGGATTGTCGAGGTCGGCATTGTAATGGTGCATGGTGATGAGGCCATCGGCGCTCTGCCCCATCGGCTGCAGCTTGGTGTCCTGGGTGATGTCGCCAGGTCCGATCAGCTTGATGCCGGCTTCCTTCATGCCAAGCGCGTTATAGGTGCGCACCACCGCGGTCGAGTGATCGCCGCCCGGCACGAACACGAAGAACACATCCGGCTTCTTGTCCTTGGCGCGCTGGAAGAACGGCGTGAAGTCCGGCACGGCATTGCCGCCGCCCATCGGGATCTCGTCGATCACCTTGCCGCCATTGGCTTCGAACGCCATTTTGAAAGCCGCGAGACTGTCCTTGCCGGGCGGGAAGTCGCTATAGCCGATCACCGCCGTCTTCGCATTCAGTTGCTTGGCGGCCGCCTCGCCCAGGGCATGGCCGGCATGCCACATGCTGAAGGACGTGCGCACATAATAAGGGGACATGTTGGTGATATGCGCAGTGCCGGCATTCATCAGCACGGCCAGCTTCTTGCCGGCGGTGACGATCGGCGCGGTGGCGATCGCATTCGGCGAATAAACCCAGCCGGACAGAATGTCGACATTGTCCTGCGTCAGCAATTCCTGCACCACCGTCTTGGCGGTGGCGCCGCTGGCGTCCTTATAGTCGCGTTTGATGAGATTGATCTTGTAGGGCTTGATCTCGTCGGCATGGGTTTTGAGATAAAGCTCGACACCGCGATCGATCGGCTGCGCCAGTTCGGCGCCGACGCCGGAATAGGGCAGCACGAGCCCGATCTTGATCTCCTGCGCCTGCGCGGTGCCGGCAGCGAGACCGACGGCCAGAGCGGCCACCATCCATCGTGTCATCATCGTCTTCCTCCCAGGAGCCACTTCAGCGGCTTGATTTCGTTGCCGCGATCATAGTGGGCGAGGATGACGCTCCGCAAGCACCCGGCTGACGCATCTTTCAGCGGCCAGTCAGATTGCAGTGCAGCATAAAAAAAGCGTGATCGAGAATCACGCTGTTCAAGCTTAGATTTGCGCCCAGTTTTCGGGCGGCGTCTTGCCGGGATGTACGGAGCCGCAATTTTTGCAGGTCCGGGCTTTCTCGTCCGAGTAGAAGGCTTCGAACAAGGGCGGCAGGTCCTTGACGATATCCTTGACCTGCACCTCGACGCGATGAACCTTCTCACCGCAATTGAAGCAGAACCATTCAAAGCCGTCGCGCATGGTGTCGAGCCGCGTACCTTCGACGACAAGTCCGACCGAGCCTTCCTGCGGCCGCTGCGGCGAATGGCGCACATGTGGAGGCAACAGGAACACGTCGCCTTCCTTGATGATGATGTCGTAGATCTTTCCGTCTTCGGCGATCTTCAGCATCATGTCGCCCTTCAACTGGTAGAAGAATTCCTCCACCGGGTCGTCATGAAAATCCACCCGCTTGTTGGGTCCGCCGACGATCATCACCACCATGCCGGTCTTTTCATCGAACAACTGCTTGTTCGAGACTGGCGGCTTGAGATTGTTCTTGTTGCGCTCGATCCAGTCCTGGAAGTTGAACGGCTTCATCGTCGGATGAGCGGTCATCGTCGTCTCCTATGATTTAGCGGTGGTTCACGCCGCCATCGACCGTCAGACATTGCCCGGTCAGGAAAGCAGCATTGTCGGACGCCAGGAACAGCGCGGTGCCCACCAGATCGTCAGGTGTCTCGGGACGAGGAATACATTGTTGGGCGACGATGCGCACCTTCTGTTCAGGCGAGACCGTCTTGCGCTCGATTTCGGTAAAGGTCGCGCCCGGCAGAATGGAATTGACGGTGATGCCATCGGCGCCGAGTTCCCGCGCCATCGACCCGGTCATGCCGGCCAGCGCGCCCTTCGACGCAATATAATGCAGATAGTTCGGCCGCCCCATCGTCACCGCGCCGGACGCCATATGGATGATGCGCCCCCATTTGGCGCGGCGCATGATCGGCACCACCGCCTGCGAGCACAGGAACGGCCCGGTGACATTGACGCGCAGCACCTGCTCCCACTCCTCAAGGGGAATCTGGTCGAACGGCCGCATCTCCAGCGTCGAGAAGATGCCGGCATTGTTGATGAGGACATCGATGCGGCCATAGCGGTCTTCCACCGCCGCGATCATGGCGGCAATCGAATGAGGCTGCGAGACATCGGTCGTGACGGCGAAGGCTTTGCCGTTGTCGGCATTGATCTCGGCCGCCACCGCCTCGCCATTCGCCGCATTGCGTTCGGCGATCACGGGTATGGCGCCGGCCCTCGCAAAGGCCTTGGCGAACACCTTGCCGATGCCCTGCCCGGCGCCGGTCACGATGACCACGCGATCTTTCAACGACGCGAAATCCGTCACCGGCGGCACGATGGAAGTTTGCAAATTCATACTGTCACTCATGCCGCCTGCGAGGATGCGAGGTTTTCGAGCGCCGCGCGCGCATCCCACGGCGTCCACCATAATTTCAGACCAAGATCGCGGGCGATGATGCCGGCGGTGATGTAGCTTGGGCCGCCGGAAATCGCGCCACCCGGATGCGCGCCGGATCCAGCATAATAGAGATTGGGAATGGGCGTGCGATAGCCGAAATGGTTATACATCACCTGTTCGGCATTGAACGCACCCATGAAGATATCGCCGTCGCGCATATTCGGCAGTTCGAGCACATATTCGCGCGCCGTATAGACATAGCGGCCAATGATGTTGTCCTTGGTCATGTTCGGACAATAGCGCGCATAGACCTCTTCGATCTTGTCGGAGAATTCTTCCTTGAAATTCTCGTAATCGTTCTCGCTCATATCCTCCAGCATCGGCATCACGTGCCAGGCATAGGTGGTGTGTTTGCCGGGCGGCGCCTGCGTCGGATCAAGCAGGCTGAGCGGGCCGGAGCCGAACTGAATCAAACTCGGAATGCGGCCGGCCTGCACATCGAGATGCGCGGAGAACAGATCCTGCATCGTCTCGGCGCCAAGGCTCCATTTCAGCGCACGATTGACGTTGGGATCGAAAGCCGACGCCGCGAAATTCGGGCTTTCATGCAGCGCGTGATGCAGGCCGAACAATGTCCATTGCGTGTATTTGAAATTATCGAGCTTCTTGCGGAAGGTCTCCGGCAATTGCTCGCGGCCGAGCATCTGTTCCAGCGTCGTATGCACGTCGATCGTGCTGGCGACGAATTGCGAAGCACGCACGGTGCGGCCATCGGCCAGCTGGATGCCGGTGGCTTTGCCGCCTTCGATGACGATGCGGTCGATCGACACTTGCGGCTGGAAGGTGCCGCCGGCGGCGATGAAGGTTTCCATCAGCCCGCGCGCAAGATTGAACGAGCCGCCCTGACACAGCTGATAGCCGGTCTGCAGATCGAAGGCGCGGATGACCGAGCCGGTGGGGCTGGTTTTCGACATGGTGTCGGTCAGCCAGGTGCCGAACAGCGACACCTTGAACAGGAACAGCAGTTTGACATGCTCGTTCTCGAACAGCTCCTCAACCATGTCGAGCGGCTGGCGCTGCGTGACCTCGAGGAAGTCGCGGCCGATCGCGGTCTGCGACAGCAGGGACTCGCGCTCTGATTGCGACAGCGGCTCGGCATAACGTTCCGGGATCAAAATCTTGGCGGTGATTTCTTCGGCACGCTGGTTCCAGTCGCGGAAGGTCTGCGCGTCCTTTTTCGAAAAGCGCGCGATATTGGCGACGGTCTCTTCCAGATCGCGGCCGAGCACCAATGCTGTGCCATCGAGATGCGCCTGGCCGAATTCATAGCGCGGGGTGATGTAATTGACCTTGTCGCCGAGGTTGAGATCGGCGAACCACGGCGCATCGCTGATGCTGAAATGATTGATGGAATGGAGGTTGTGATAGAAACCGGGCTTGGTCACTTCGCGTGTGCAGAGGCCACCGCCATAAGTCAGCCGCCGATCGACCAAGAGGATATTCAGGCCGGCCTTGGCGAGATACGAGCCCAGCACGAGCCCGTGCTGGCCGGCGCCGATGATGATGCCGTCATAGGTTTTATCAAGAGCCTTCACGCGATGTCCTCCACCTCACGCCGGCTCTTTTGGCCAGCTGTTGGCGGGCATCATATACAGCGGGCGGCGAGATGAAAGTTCGCCCGCAGCATATCGGCTCTGCTCATCCTGTCGGCGGCATCACGTCCGGCGGCGCAGCATATGGGCGCAGCGCAGGGTCAGGATCAGTTCGTCTTTCTGATTCCAGCAGGGATGATCCATCGTCACCACGCCGCGATCGGGCTTGGATGACGACACCTTCACATCGACCACCTCGGCGGCGGCGCGGATGGTGTCGCCCGGCCGGAGCGGCTTCAGCCATTTGACGTGATCCATGCCGGGCGAGGCGATCACGGCTTCCGGCCACAGATTAAGGTCGAAGAACAGCCGCATCGACGCGCTGAGCGTGTGGAAGCCCGAGGCGATCAACCCGCCAAAAGCCGAGCTTTTCGCCGCCTGCGGATCGACATGATAATATTGCGGATCGAATTTCCGGGCGAAGCCGATGATATCGGCCTCGGTGATCGTCATGCTGCCGGTCTCGAAGCGCTGCCCCACCGCCAGATCGTCCAGATAAAGCCCCATTACCACGTCCCGTATGGTCCCCATTTCGCGCGCATGATGGCCGGTTCCGGCAGGCCCATGCAAGGCGGAGCGCCTGCAAGGCAGGCGCATGCAAGGAATATCCGCCACAGCCCTACCCAGCAGGCGGGCAGATGCGCTACAAGACCGCAACTATCCTCAATAAGCGTAACGAATGTCCTTACCCCATAGTCAAAATGAGCTGCCGCTGATTGTCGGCATCAGCGGCGCGTCCGGCGCGATATACGGCGTGCGCATCCTCGAGGTGCTGCGTAGGGTCGGCATTCCGTCGCATCTCGTGGTGTCGAAATCGGCCGCCATCACCCTGAAGGAAGAAGCCGACATCTCGATCGACGCCGTGCGCCAGCTCGCCGACGTCAACTATCCGATCGGCGATATCGGCGCTGCGATTTCCTCCGGCTCGTTCCGAACGCGCGGCATGGTGGTGGCGCCCTGCTCGGTCCGCACCCTGTCCGACATCGCCTATGGCAGCACCGACAATCTCATCACCCGCGCCGCCGACGTGGTGCTGAAGGAGCGCCGCCGGCTGGTGCTGCTGCTGCGCGAGACGCCGCTGCATATGGGCCATCTGCGCAGCATGATGGCGGCCACTGAAAACGGCGCGATCATCATGCCGCCGGTGCCGGCCTTCTATCATTGTCCGAAAACCATCGACGACATCATCAATCAGACCGTCGGCCGTTGCCTGGATCTGTTCGACATCGATGCCGGCATCGTCAAACGCTGGCGCGATCCGCAAAACGACGACGGCCCGATCAGCGCCTAACCTTGCAACGCGCAGCCTCGCAGCGCGTCACTCTTGATCAACGAGCGCATCACCATGAGCGACGAATTCTGGAATTTCTCGCTGGCGGTCTATCAGCAGCCCGGCGTATCGCAAGAATGCATCGTGTTGCAGGACCGGCTCGGTCTCGATGTCAACCTCTTGCTGCTCAGCGCCTATCTCGGAGCCAGCCGAAAGGTCGTGCTGACGGCCGATGACATTCAATCCGTCATTGCCGCCAGCAACGACTGGCATGTCGAGGTCGTCCGCAATCTCCGTGCGGCAAGACGCGCGTTGAAAGCGTGGGAAGAAGGCCGCGATGCAAATGTGCAAGAGTCCGCCCGCGCGCTGCGCAGCGTCGTCAAGAAAGCCGAATTGGAGTCAGAGCATATCGAGCACAGCCTGCTCGCCAGCTGGGCCGAGACCCGCAAGCTGACGCCGGCCGATCCTGAAATCGCTGTGCCGCAGAATATGCGCACGCTGCTTGCCCATTATCATCCCGATTTTCGGGATGCAGACCTGCCACATCATCTGATCGCCGCGGCGCTCAGCTTGCGCTAGTCTGCGTTTCGCGTCGCGTCCCTCACCTGATTATCCCACCATGCCTCAACCTATCATCTATGCCGTGCTGGCCATGGCCTGCTACGGCGTCTCCGATTTCGTCTACAAGCAGGCTGCGGCTGCGAGCATTCGCCCCGATCACTTCCTGATGGCGCAGGCCTGGCTGTTCTGCCCGACGGTGATCGCGATCGCTGTGGCGACCGGCCATCTGCATTTCCAGCCGGTCGCGCTATGGGGTTCACTTGCCGGCGGGTTTTACTTTGTCGGACTGTACTTTTTCATCCGCAGCCTCTCGACCGGCTCGGTCAGCACCAATGCCACGATCTTCCGTCTCAATTTCATCGTCACGGTCATCCTGTCGATCGCCTTCCTTGGCGAACAACTGACGCTGCTGCGGATCATCGGCCTCATTCTGGCTTTGGCGGCGACATGGCTGCTCGTCGGCACCGGCGCGCGCATCGCATCGCCGGTCGGCGGGCAAAAGCGATCGCTGCTGGAAGTCGGCCTCGCCACCCTCTCCTTCGGAGCCGCGACATTCTTTCATGCCATCGGCCTGCGTTCCGGCGCCGGCGTTGAAATCCTGCTGGTCATGCAGGCGGCGGTGTTCATGCCGCTATCGACGCTGGTGGTATTTAAAGCGCGCGGCACCCTCGCCGTGCCGATGACGATCTTCAAATACACAATCCCGGCGTCGCTGCTGTTGATTGGCGCGACACTATTCCTGTTGCGCGGCCTTACGCTCGGCCAGGCGACGACGCTGGTGCCGATCGCGCAAATGGGCTTTATCGTGGCGGCGCTGCTCGGCGTCTTTATCCTGCGCGAAGCGATCACTGTGCGAAAAGCTGTAGGGCTCGCCTGTGCGCTTGCCGCTCTCGCGGTGCTTGCCGCCAGTTAAACTCAAATCTGCTGCAACGCCGCAAATGTATCACGCATCATAATGTTGCGGGTTACGCCGTGCGTGGTGCTACGTTTTGTTACAATTATCATGTCGCCTAGTTGACAGCGCATGGAATAAACAACCTATCTCCACTGTTGGATTTGAAGTCGTCTAATTATAAGGTCTGGCAGACTTAGCATTCCGGCCTTCAGGCGTGTCGGCTGGAAAAATACCTACTCGGAGGGGTTGGACCATGCTTCTCAATATCAATGGCAAGGATCATGAGGTCGATGTCGATCCGGATACCCCCTTGTTGTGGGTCATCCGTGAAAATGTCGGCCTGACCGGCACCAAATATGGCTGCGGCATCGCCCAATGCGGCGCTTGCGCCGTGCATGTTGACGGCGTTGCCACGCGCTCCTGCTCGTTCACGGTCAGCGGCGCTGTGGGCACGAAAGTCGTCACCATCGAAGGCCTTGCGGAAGGCAACACGCTGCACAAGGTTCAGCAGGCGTGGCTTGACCACGAAGTGCCGCAATGCGGCTATTGCCAGTCCGGCCAGATCATGGCCGCTGTCGAGCTGCTCAAGAACAATCCGAATCCCACCGATGCCGACATCGACCAGCAGATGACCAACATCTGCCGCTGCGGCACCTTCCAGCAAATCCGTGCCGCGATCCACGCGGCTGCGAAGGCTTGAGGGAGGCACACATGAATTTCCAACCGAAACTCGATCGCCGCGCTTTCGTCATTGGCACCGCTGCTGTCGGCGGCGGCCTCACCCTCGGCATTCCGTTCGACAAGGCCTTCGCGCAGGGTGCCGCCAATCAATTCCATGAGACGCTGACGCCGAACGAACTTGGCATCTGGGTCGCCATCAAGCCGGATGAAACCGTCGCCATTCGCGTCGTCCGCGCGGAAATGGGCCAGGGTTCGCAGACCGGGCTGGCGCAGCTGATCGCCGAAGAACTGGATTGCGACTGGTCGAAAGTGACCACCGAATATCCGACACCGGCGGAGAATGTCCGCCGCAAGCGCGCGTGGGGCAACTACAATTCCAGCGGCAGTCGCGCCATTCGTGAATCGCAACAGTATGTGCGTGAAGGCGGCGCAGCGGCGCGTCTGATGCTGATCCAGGCCGCCGCCAATGAGTGGAAGGTGCCGGCCGCCGAATGCTCGGCATCGGCTGGCGTCATCACCCATAAGGGCTCCGGCCGCACCACCACTTATGGCAAGGTCGCGGAGGCCGCGTCCAAGCTGCCGGTGCCGGAAAAGCCGGCGCTGAAGGACCCGAAAGACTGGAAGATCGCCGGCAAGCCGCTGAAGCGTCTCGATACTGCCGACAAGGTCGTCGGCAAGATGATGTATTCGATCGACTTCAAGATGCCGGGCATGCTGAACGCGGCAATCAAGGATTGCCCTGTTTTCGGCGGCAAGGTGAAGAGCTTCGATGCCGCCAAGGTCAGCGGCATGCCGGGCGTCAAGAAGGTGCTCCAGGTCGACGACAAGTCGGTCGCCGTCGTCGCCGATACCTGGTGGCAGGCCAAGACCGCACTGGAAGCCTTGCCGATCGAGTGGGACACGGCCGGCAATGAAAAGGTCTCGTCCGAGACCATCGCCAAGTGGCTGGAAGAAGGCCTGAACGACGAAAAGGCTTTCGTCGGCAACAAGCAGGGCGACGTCAAGGCAGCGATTGCCGGTGCGGCGAAGAAGGTGGAAGCCGTCTACGCATACCCGTACCAGAACCACGTCTGCCTTGAGCCAATGAATGCAACGGCTCTGTACACGCCTGAAAAATGCGAGGTGTGGACCAGCACGCAGAATGGCGAAGCAGCCTTTGCCGCGACCATCGCGGCATCGGGCCTTGGCGCGGACAAATGCGAAGTGCACCGGCTGATGCTGGGCACCGGCTTTGGCCGCCGCACCCGCAATGAATATGTGACAGAAGCCGTCCTGATCGCCAAGCAGATGCCGGGCACGCCCATCAAGCTGCTGAAGTCGCGCGAAGAGGATATGACCAACGGCGTCTATCATCCGGTCACGCAATGCAAGATGGTCGGCGCACTGGACAAGGACAACAACCTTGTCGGTCTGCAGATGCGCATTTCCGGCCAGTCGATCCTGTCCTACGCGCGGCCTGAAGCGATGCAGGGCGGTGCCGATCCCGCAGTGTTCCAGGGCCTCAATCCTGGCGGTACGGAAGGTGCGCTCGGCTACGACATTCCGAACATTCTCGTCGATCACGCCATGCGCAATCCGCATATTCCGCCATGGTTCTGGCGCGGCGTGAACAACAACCAGAATGCGATTTATCTGGAATGTTTCATTGACGAACTGGCGCATGCGGCCGGGCAGGACCCGGTGGCGTTCCGCCGCAAGATGATGGCGAAACATCCCAAGCATCTGGCGGTGCTGAATGCGGTGGCCGAGCGTGTCGGCTGGGACAAGCCGGCGCCGAAGGGCATCTTCCGTGGCATCTGCCAGCATATGGGCTATGGCAGCTATGTTGCGGCGGCGGCCGAAGTGTCGATGGACGGCAACAAGCTGAAGATGCATCGCATCGTCGCGGCGACCAATCCCGGTCACGCGGTCAATCCGGCGCAGATCGAACGGCAGATTGCCGGCTCGTTCGTGTATGGATTGTCGGCCTTGTTCCATGGCGGCATCACCATCAAGGACGGTGCCGTGGTCGAAACCAATTTCGACACCTACGACTCGATGCGCATGGCCGAGATGCCGAAGGTCGAATCGATCATCATGCCGACCAATGACTTCTGGGGCGGCGTCGGTGAACCGACGATCTTCGTCGCAGCGCCAGCGGTGCTCAATGCCATCTTCGCGGCAACCGGGCGTCGCTATCGCACCTTCCCGCTCAAGAACCATAACATCGAGATTTCGTGACCAGGCGGATCACCCGCAGACAATGGATGAAGGCAGCCGCGGCAAGCACCGCGGCTGTCTCCCTCGCAACGCCGCTCTTTGCGCAGGGACAAACGCCGATCGTCATTATCGGCGGCGGCTTTGGCGGCACCAGTTGCGCACGGGCTTTGCGCAAGGCTGACCCCAAACTCAAAATCACGCTCGTCGAAACCAATCCGGTCTATACGGCGCTGCCGCACAGCAACTCCGTGATCGCGGGACTGAGCGACCTCAAAGCCCAGCAATTCAATTACGATGCCATCAAGTCCGACGGCGTCGATGTCGTGATCGCCGAGGCGAAAGCGATCGATCCGGCGAAGAAATCCGTTTCGCTGTCGAATGGCGCGACGCTCAATTACGAGCGGCTGGTGGTGTCGCCCGGCATCGCCTTTCAGCCCAATGCCATTGCCGGCTGTGACGAGGCGGCGATGGCCGCCATGCCGCCGGCTTACAAGAATGGCGATGAACTTCTGGTGCTGCGTAAGCAGATCGAGGCGATGAAGGATGGCGGCGTGGTCGTCATTTCCTCCCCAGTCAATCCGGCGCGATGCCCGCCCGCCCCCTACGAACGCGCCAGCCTGATCGCGCATGTGCTGAAGGAAAAGAAGCCGCGCTCCAAGGTCATCATTCTCGATGCCAAGGAGAGCTTCACCATGCAGAAGCTGTTCGAGGCGTCGTGGCAGCAGCTTTATCCCGGACTGATAGAATGGGTCGGGCTGTCGCAAGGCGGCGCACTGATCGAGGTCGATGCTAAGACCAAGACATTGTCGACTGATTTCGACAAATATGAAGCTGCGGTCGCCAGCATTATTCCGCCGCAGATCGCCGGCCGCATCGCCGATATTGCCGGCGTTGCCGACCGCACCGGCTGGTGCCCGGTCGATCCGGTGACATTTGAATCGCGGCTGCAGAAGAATATTCACGTGATCGGCGATGCCGCCATTGCCGGCGCGATGCCGCGCTCGGCGTCGGCGGCGCAGGGACAGGCACAGATCTGCGCTAACGCGATCGTCGCCCTTTTAGCCGGCAACAAGCCGGCGGTGCCGGCGCTCAGTTCGTCCTGCTACAGTTTGATCGCGCCCGATTATGCGATCTCGCTGAAAGGCCGCTACCGGATGGCCGATGACCAATATGTCGAGGCCGAGGGGAGCCCCGTGACCAGCCCGCAGAATGGCGACGCCGCCGTGCGGCGCCGCGAGGCGAACGAGGCCGAGGACTGGTATCGCACCATCACGGGCCAGGTTTTTGGGTGAGAGTCTTTGGATGAGGAGCCGCGCATGCATCGCCGCGTTCGTCATCGCAGCTACGGCCTGCACGCCGGCGGCCGCCGATCCGCTACAGCCTTACGAGATTGTCGGCGACGCCATCCCGCGCCCGCTGACCGGCAAGCCCGGCGATCCGGTGCAGGGCCGCGCTGTGCTGGTGCGACGCGAATCCACCTGTCTCCTCTGCCATTCCGGGCCGTTTCCCGACCAGCGTTTCCAGGGCGACCTGTCACCGGATCTGACCGGCGTCGGTTCGCGCTGGACGGAAGGGCAATTGCGGCTGCGGATGGTCGATGCCGCCCACTTCAACCCGGACACGATCATGCCGTCCTTTTATAGGATCGATGGGCTGACCCGCGTTGCGCCCAATCTGCGCGGCAAGCCGATCCTGACCGCGCAGGAGATCGAGGACGTCGTAGCCTTTCTGATGACGCTGAAGGATGAGCGAGATGCGCGATAAACTGAACGTGGCAACAGCCTCGCGCCGCACGGTGCTCGCCGGCATTGGTGCAAGCTTGGGCGCCGGCCTTGGCTCGCTCATCGTGGTGCGCCCAGCCGGTGCGACGCCGCAGGCGATGGCGGCGGCGATCCGGCAGATCACCGGCGGCGCTGAGGCCAAGCCGGGCCGGATCAAGCTTGACGTGCCGCCGCTCGTCGAGAACGGCAATTCAGTCACCACCACGGTCCGCGTCGAAAGCCCGCTGACGCCGACCGACTTCGTGAAAGCCATCCACGTCCTCACCGAGAAAAATCCGCAGCCCAATGTCATCAGCGTCAAGATGAGCCCGCGCGCCGGCAAGGCCGAATTCCAGACCCGCATTCGCCTCGCCGACAGCCAGCAGGTGGTGGCCATCTGCGAAATGTCGGATGGCTCATTCTGGTCCGACAAGGTCGATGTGATCCTGACGCTCAGCGCCTGCCTGGAGGACCCCGTCTGATGGCCGCCGCCCGCACGCTCATCAACGTTCCGCCGAAAGCCAAACGCGGCGACGTCATCACCATTCGCGCGCTGATCTCGCATGTGATGGAGAACGGCTTCCGCCACAATAATATGGGCGAGCCGATCCCGCGCGACATCATCACCTCGTTTGTCTGCAGCTATAACGACGAGCCGATTTTCGAGGCGACACTGTATCCCGCGATTTCCGCCAATCCGTTCCTGACCTTCTACACCGTCGCCACTGACAGCGGCACGATCACCTTCAAATGGTCGGGCGACAACGGCTTCGCGCAGGAAGCCACCGCCAAGATCACTGTCGAATGAACGGCAAGCTGATCGCGCTTGGATTTTCCGCCCTCGTCGCGGCCGGCGCGATCGCGATGGCGGCCGACATCCCGCTCGATCAGCGCCGCTCGTCTTACGAGGACATGAGCCGCGACAACAAGGCGATGCAGGATGACGATACCGCAAATCCGGCGATGCTGTTCGTGCTGGATGGCGAAGCCTTGTGGAACACGAAGGCCGGCGCATCCGGAAAGTCCTGCGCCGATTGCCATGGCGATGCCGCCACCAGCATGAAGGGCGTCGCCGCGCGCTATCCGGCCTTCGATGACGCATCCGGCCGGCCGGTCGACCTCGAACAGCGCATCAACATTTCGCGGCAGAAGAACCAGCAGGCCGAACCGTTCCGCTATGAAAGTCGCGAGATGCTGGCATTGTCAGCCTATATCGCCCTGCAATCGCGCGGCGAAGCCATCAGCCAATATGACGACCCGCGCCTAAAGCCTTTCATCGAGAAAGGCCGCGCCGCCTTTCACCAGCGGCAGGGCCAGCTCAATCTGTCCTGCGCGCAATGTCACGACGACAACTGGGGCAAGAGCCTTGCAGGCAACATCATCCCGCAGGCCCATCCGAACGGCTATCCGATCTACCGGCTGGAATGGCAGAATCTCGGCTCACTGCAGCGCCGCCTGCGCAATTGCATGACCGGCATCCGCGCCGAGCCCTATCCCTTCGGCGCGCCGGAATATGTTGATCTCGAATTATTTTTGATGTGGCGGGCGCGCGGCATGACGATGGAATCGCCGGGTGTGCGGCCTTAAGCGATCCCCGATCCGCGCGAAACTCTAATGCCTCGCGCGGAAGGCCACAGACGCCGCCGCTACGCGACCGCCATGCATTCGATTTCGACATCGAATTCCATCGGCCAGGAGCCGACCGTCACAAACGTCCGCGTCGGGAAGCTGGACGTGAAATATTTGGCATAGACCTCATTGATCATGCGGAAATGCGCCGAGTTGGCCGCATAGATCGTCACCTTCACAACCTTGTCGAAAGACGAGCCGGCTTCCTGCAACACGCGCTCGAGATACCGCATGATCGTTTCAGTCTGCTTGGTAACATCGCCGCGCACCAGTTCGCCGGTATCGGGATCGATCGGCGGCGCACCCGAGATAAACAGGAAGCCATTGGCCTTCACAGCCGGCGAGATCGGCACTTTGTTGCGTTCGAGAAACTCGGAAATGTTCTTGACGTAAACAGGCTGCACTTCACTCATCGTTCAACTCCTCTTGTGTTGCTGCCTCAAGCGACCGCCGCGAAACGGCTCGGCTGATAAGGTGTGATGTCGACCGATGGCGGCTGGCCGGTGACCATCTCGGCAATCAGCTGCCCCGAGATCGCGGCCAGCGTCAGACCGAGTTGCCCGTGACCGAAGGCGTACCAGACATTCGTGTGTCCGGGCGCGGGACCAAGCGCCGGCAGGCTGTCTGGCATGCCGGGCCGATAGCCATACCATCGCTGGCCGGCTTTGCCCTTCAGCGCCGGCAGCATCTTCTTCGCCATCGGCGCCAGCATGTCGGCGCGACCCCATCGCGGCGCTGCATGAGCACCGGCGAATTCGACCGTCCCGGCGATGCGGATGCCCTCCGGCATCGGCAAGGCGGCAATGTTCATGTCGCCCTCGATCACTGGACCCGAAAGCTGAATATTGTCGCCAGGCATCATCACATGATAGCCGCGCATTGGCTCGACCGGCATCTTTGCGCCCAGCGCCTTGGCCAGACGGCCGGATTCGTAGCCGGCGGCAATGACGAGACGCTCGGCTTTTAGATCGCCGCGCTCACACGCGAGCACGACCTCACCAGACTTCTGCTGGCTGAGCTTGGTGACTTCTACGCGCATGAACGAGCCGCCGGCGCCGATAAAGGCTTCGAACAGGCTCTGCGTCAGCCGCAACGGATCGACCACATATTCACTGTCGGGAAGATAATAGCCGCGCTGGTAATGCTCCGACAGCTGCGGCTCGAATGCCCGCAATTCGTTCGCGGACATTTCGACATATTCAACGCCATATTGCCGATACATCGCCCATCGCGAGGCGAGCGCCGCGTAACTCTCCGCGCTCGAAAACACATATAATTCTCCGCGCGGTCGGAACACCGACGGCGCTGTTGTCCCCTCGGACAGTTTCCGGTACGCGGCTTTCGATTGCACCAGCAGCGCCGACAATGCGGCCGCCGTTCGCTGTACGGTATCAGGATGAGTCTTTTTCACGAACGTTCTCATCCAAGGAAGAAGCCGCGGCAGCTGCGTCCAGTTCAGCACCAGCGGCCCCTCCGGATCGAGCAACATGCGCGGCACGCGCTTTAAAATGCCGGGCACAGCCAGCGGCGTCACAGAACCGGTCTGTATCATGCCGGCGTTGCCGAACGAACATCCAAGCCCCGGCTCGTTCTTGTCGATCAGAAGAACGGATAGACCCTGCCGCTGCAAAGCCAAGGCACAGCATGTGCCGACAATACCCGCACCGATGACAACAACGGACGTTCTCATCGCTGACGTGTTCTCCCTGCCTTGCGCATATCGCTTACCCTACACCTTGAGGTATCGCTCACCCTTCAACTCGAAATCATGGATGTCCAGCTCGTCGAGGAAGTACTTCAGATAGACCGGCTGCGATTGCGGTGTTGATGCGCGCTGCTCTCGCAACCTGGCTCTTTGCCTGGCAGATGCAGCCTCATCGACGCTCATTGTCTGCGGATCGATCACTACGCCATAGACATCGCGAACATATTCGATCGAATAGCGTTCCTCGATCACGTCCCGCAAACAATGCTCGACATAGCGCGTCAGTGGGTCGCCATGTCCACCGCCACCCGCGCCGATATGACAGAACACTTCGCCCTTCTTGAGGATGATCGGATGCATCGGCATCGTCGGCATAACTTGTTGTTGCGGTCCGGGATTGACGAAATTCCAAGACGGCGTTCCGGGCAGGCCTCCGTCGAGACCGTAGGGTAAATAATTGCGGCGGTCCGAGCGCATGACGACGACGGTCTCGTCGCCCAGCATACGGTATTCGCGGATATAGGCTGGCGCGCCGCGGAAGCGCCCGGGACCGCCAGAATTTTCCACCATGCCGTAGCGCGTGATCGCCATCGGGAATTGCGCTTCCAGCATTTCGACCGGCTGGTTGGTGACATTGCCGCCGGCATTCGGAATGCCGAACACACCATCGCGATCCGCTTGCGCGCCCCATGATCCAGCCAGCGTTTCAGAACACACAAAGCGTGAGCCTTCGTGAAACCCGCTGATGCTCGGAAAGGACACACCGCCTTCTCCCGCTGCAGGAATGCGGTCCGGAACGATCTGCGCAAACACGCCAAGCAGCACATCGATGGCGCGCCAGCCGACAATCGCACGCGCGGCACAGGCAGCGGGCAAGATCGGATTGACAATCGTACCGGCCGGCAAGTCGATTCTGATCGGCCTGGTAAAGCCTTCAAAATTCGGGATGTCACGTGTGGCCACGCATTTCAGCACCAGCTGCACCGCCGCCTTGACGAAGGATGACGGACAATTGATCGCGCTCTTGACTTGCGGCGCAGATCCCGCCCAATCGACCGTCATCTGGTCGCCGCTGATCGTGACGCTCGCCTTCAGCGGCAGCGGTGTCGGCTTTTCTCCCGTGCCATCGATATAGTCGGTGAAACTCCATGAACCATCGGGAAGATCGGAAATTTCAGCGCGCGCGATCTTCTCGGCATAATTGTGCAGGTTTTCGAGGATCCGCCGGAACGTGTCGGATCCATGCGCGGCCACAAGCTTCTGGAATGCGGCTTCGGCCGCGCGACACGCCGCCACCTGCGAACGCATATCGCCTTCAAGTTTGTCGGTGATGCGGGTATTCACCGCCATCACCTTAAAGAAGGTCTCGTTGGCAACGCCGCGCTCATACATCTTGATGACGGGAATGCGAAGCCCTTCCTGGAAAATCTCGGTGGCGTAAACCGCCGTGCTGCCCGGTGCGATGCCGCCGACATCAATCTGATGCACCACAGAGGCCGCATAGCCTTCCAGTTCGCCCTCCCAGAAAATCGGCTTGACCACATAGACGTCGGGGAGGTGCATGCCGCCTGCGACATAGGGGTCATTAAAGACGAAGATATCGCCCGGATAAATCCGGCCGGCATATTGCTCGGTCAGTGCCCGCATCGCATCAGGAAACGAGCCCAGATGCAGCGCCATCGTCAGCCCATGCGCCACAACCTGGCCATGGCGGTCACAGACGCCGGTGGAATAATCCATCGAGTCGCGCACGATCGCCGAATAGGCCGTGCGCATGATGACCAGTGCCATCTCATCGGCGATTGAGCCCAGCGCGTTGCTGACCACTTCGAGCGTGATGGCATCATCTTCCTTCATCATCGCTCACTCCTTTTCCAGATTGATCACGCCCGACGCATCGACCATCACCGACCAGCCGGGCGGTACCACGCATGTGGAATCATATTCCTCGACGATCATTGGGCCGCTGCGCTTGCAACCCTGCAGATCGGCGCGGCTGACAATCGGCGTCTCGTAAACACGATCGCGGAAAAAAGCTGATCGCGTCTTGCCGGTCTGCGAACCGGATGATGTGAGGTTGATGCGGTGCTGTGCCCCTTTCGACTGCATGGCGACGCGGGCAGCGATCCGCAGCGTCACGCATTCGACGGCGTCGGCCTTGGCGCGATGCCCGTAGGTCTTTTCATGCTCTGTCTCGAACGCTTCGATCAGCTCCGCCATGGCGAATGTACGATCTTGCGAGACCGGCACTTTGGTCGAAAGCTCATGCGCCTGTCCGCTATAGCGAAGGTCGGCAAGCCAGGTGAACTGAACCGCCTCATCCGCATAGCCAGCCTCCCGCAGGGACTGCAGCAGCTCGTTCTCCATCGCCACGTAATGCTGGCGGATATCCGCGACATCGATACGGGCCAGAGAACGCAAATATCCTTGCGCCATCTCATGGACGACATCGGACAGAAGAAGACCATAGGCGCTGAACACGCCGGGATGCGGCGGAATAATGATCTTCTTCATCTCCAGGATTTCGGCAACATGGGCGGCCACGACGGGACCATTGCCGCCAAAGGCGAACAGCGCAAAGTCACGCGGATCGCGACCGCGAAAGGTCGAAACGGCTTTCACCGCGCGCGTCATCGTTCCACACGCCACCTGGAAGATGCCGTAGGCTGCCTGCTGGAGGTCGATCGACAGAGGATCGGCGATGCGCTGCTGCAACACATCGCGCGCCTTGCCGGCATTCAGCGCCAGTGCGCCGCCGGCAATGCCGGACGGGCTGAGATAGCCGAGGCTGACCACGGCATCGGTAAAAGTCGGCTCGAGGCCGCCGAGATCATAGGCCACTGGCCCTGGCACGCTCCCGGCGCTGCGCGGACCGACATGCAAAAGGCCGCCATCATCCACAGTGACAAGACTGCCGCCGCCGGCGCCAATCTCGGAAATATCAATCACCGGCAGCTTCAACGAATAGCCGCCGCCGATCACGAGCTTGCTGCTGAGATTGATGCCGGCACCCACTTCATAATCGCCGGTGCGCGGCACTTCGCCATTCTCGACAATCGACGCCTTGGCGGTCGTGCCGCCCATATCAAGCGTGATGCAATCGGACAGCTTCAGGGTCTGGCTCAGCCGTCCGGCGCCGATCACGCCCGCAGCAGGACCCGATTCGATCAGATAGGCCGGCAGCTTCATCGCGGTCTGCACCGCCATGATGCCACCATCGGACTTCATCACCTGCAGCGGCGCGGTGATGCCGGCATTCATCAGATGAGCGCTGAGCGAGGAGAAGTATTTCTCCAGCGTCGGCCCAAGGAAGGCGTTGATAACCGTCGTGCTGGTGCGCTCATATTCCCGGATCACCGGCAGCACGTCACTGGAACAGGAAACGAAGACGTGAGCGTCCAGCATCTCTTTGAGAATGGCTGCGACGCGCTGCTCGTGCGCCGGATTGGCGTAGGAATGCAAGAGGCTGATACTCACCGCTTCAACGCCGGCGGCGCGCAGCTTTTCGCCGGCGCGGCGCACGCTCGCCTCGTCCAGTTCCGTCCACGCTTCGCCACGCGGGCCGATCCGCTCATCGACCTCCAGCCGCAATTCGCGCGACACCAGCGGCTCCGGCTTCTTCCAGTTCAGCGCATACATTTCCGGAATGCGCAGCCGGCGCATTTCCAGTACGTCGCGAAAGCCCTTGGTGGTGACAAGACCGACGCGCGAACCGCGATGCTCAAGAATCGCGTTGGTGGCGACCGTCGTCGCATGCACAACGCGCTCGATCGAATCGGGACCGGCGCCGAACTGCGCCAGCGTCTGCAGGATCGCAGCGACAATACCGCGGCCATAATCATCCGGCGTCGACAGCGCTTTGTGCGATGTGATCGACCCATCAGTGCCGAGCGCGATCACGTCGGTGAAGGTGCCACCAATATCAACGCCGATCTGGTATCGGCATGCCGCATCACGAGTCGCTTGGATCATGGAACGTCCTGCCAGATCAGTTGATTTCAGGAGATGTCGAGGATCACGCGGCCGCGCGAGACCTCGCCGGCCTCCAGCATACGAAAGGCCTCTCGCGCCCGATCGAACGGCAAGGTGCGGAACACCTGCGGATGAATCACACGGTCATCGACCAGCTTGATCACCGCCGCCAGCGCCTCAGGTCTGTCGTGAATGACAGCGCGTGTCGCGCGAATATTGCGCGTGTTATCCGGGGTCTCGAATGGCGCCGCGATCAGATAGACGATGCGGCCATCGGGACGGAGCACGTCGTAGGACTTGCGATGAACCTCACCGCCGATCAAGTCGATCACCAGATCCTGATCGCAAAAGACCTGCGAAAAGTCGTCGGTATCGTAAGCGCAGACTGCGTCCGCACCCAATGACGTGACGTAGTCGACATTGGATGACCGGCAGGTGGTAGAGACAACTGCGCCGGCCTTCTTGGCGATCTGGATCGCCATGCCGCCGATCGCGCCCGCGCCACCATGGACCAGCACGCGCATGCCAGGCGTCACCTGCCCTTGCTCGACCACGCAGATCCAGGCGCAGACGCCAGCATGCATGAGCGCAGCCGCCTCAGCGAATGTCAAATGCTTGGGCTTTGGGACGATCGCATCCGGACCGCAGACGAAATAGTCTGCATGCGTGCCGCGCTCCGTAGGTTGCGCGACCACGCAGACTTCGTCGCCGATCGCGGCAAAATCGACCCCCTCGCCCAGTTCATCGACGACGCCGGCACCATCCCGGCCCGATATTTTGGGAAACTCGATCTCGAACAGGTGCTGCAGATGGCCGCTGCGCATCTTCCAGTCCAGCGGAATGACGCTCGCCGCGCGTAACGCCACCCGGACCTGTCCTGGACCCGGATGCAGGTCAGGCACATCCACAACATGCAGCGCCGTCTCGTCCCCGAAAGATTTATACTGCAGCGCCCGCATGCTACCACCTGACAAAGACGTTCCGGCCATTGCGTGAATTTTCACATAATAGCGGAACCGTGACAAGGAGATTCTGCGTGCAGAAAAAAGTGCCGGCTTCTGCGCCCGATCGCAGCGTCGAAGGCGAGTCCTTCCTGACCTCAGTCGTATATTGGTGCGGTGTGTTCGAAGAGAAATTCAACCGCGCTTTCATCGCACAGACCCGCGACAAGAAGTCCGCTGTTCCACGCTGGAGGACTCTGTCGGTGCTCGCGGAACGCTCAGGCCTCTCGATATCAGAACTCGCTGAACTGACGCGCATTGACCGCAGCGCCCTTAGCCATCTTTTGAAGTTGATGGAGGATGAGGGGCTGGTAAAGCGTCGGCCCTGCGGAGAAGACAAAAGAAACGTCGAGGTTCACATCACCGCCCGCGGACGCAAGAGCTTTGAAGGCATGCTGCCTGTTCGCCGGGCGCTCTTCAGAGCAGCGGCGAGCGAATTAAGCGAAGCCGATATCAAAAAGATGATCGCCAACCTGCAGAGTCTGACGCGGCAGCTCGACAAGCTCGTCTAGCAGGCTGCGCCCGCAGGTCCGAACCATTTAGCGACAGGAGTATCACGTGGCAGGCGCAGTCCGAACCGAACGAAACCGCAATATCGTCACCATCATTCTCGACAATCCCGCCAAGAGAAACAGCCTCGACCTGCCATTGCTCGACGGCTTGCAAAAGGCAGCTGGCGAGATTGCCGCCGACACATCGGTGATGGCGGTGATGCTGCGCGGCGGAGACGACAAGGCCTTTTGCGCCGGCGCCGATTTCGATGCCTTTACGCAGTCTTCGGCGATCGAACAGGGTGTGGCAGCGATGGAGAAGGCGATCACAAAAGCCACGGACGCCCTCGCCCGCCTTGAAGTTCCAATCGTCGCCGCCATTCGCGGCGCGTGTTTCGGTGGCGGCGTCCAGCTTGCACTGGCGGCAGACATTCGGATCGCCTCTGCCGACAGCCGTTTTGGGATCCCGGCGGCACGCATCGGCATCGCCTATCCACTTCAGGCCATCGCGCAGGTGGTGGCGTTATCCGGCGCGGGACACGCCGCACAGATTTTCCTGACCGCCGAGCCATTCGATGCCGCCGCAGCCTTGCAGCGCCAGCTGATCGATGAAGTTGTTGGTATCGACGCCTTCGAGAGCCGGATCCGGGCCGTTACGGAGACGATTGCGGCTTGTCCGCGTCCGGCGCTGACGGCTTACAAAGGGATGATCCGAAAACTGGCTTTCGATCGCGACATCGCGGCAGCCGCGCTGCTTCATGCCGAACTGATGGACAGCAAGTGCTACGTATCGAGGCTGGAAGAAATCGCGCAGAAGCGAAAGTGACGGCGCACCGGAAGTGGCGATGTCGGTCGGCGGATTGCCTTTACAAGCTAATTATCTAGTGTAATTTCTTTTGCTCAATTCCTGAAATGGAGCGCGTGACGACGAACGATCATGCGCCGGGGCGGAAGCGGATCGGCTATGGATGCACTGCACAATATCAAGGTGGAAAAAGCGGACGGCATCGGCTGGCTGCTTCTGAACCGGCCCGAGAAGCGCAATGCCATGAGCCCTGCCTTGCACTACGAGGCAGATGCAGCGCTGGCTGCTCTTGAGACCGACGACGAGGTCCGCTGTGTTGTCATCAGTGGCATCGGTGAAGCCTTTTCGGCCGGTCAGGACCTGAAAGAATTTTTCCGCAATCTGGAAGGCAAGCCTGGCGAGATGAAGCGCGCGACCGAAGCCGCCAATCGCTGGCGCTGGGACCGCCTTTATAATTTCGACAAACCAACCATCGCCATGGTGAACGGCTTTTGCGTTGGCGGCGCCTTCATGCAACTGGTCGCCTGCGACTTTGCCATCGCCGCCGATGACGCCACCTTCAGCCTGTCGGAAATCAACTGGGGGATGATCCCTGGCGGTCTCGTCGCCCGCGTACTGACCGAAGCACTCGGATATCGCGATGCGCTCGATCTCAGCCTGACCGGCCGGGCTTTTGACGGGCGGGAGGCCGCCAAGCTGCGCCTGATCAATGAAAGCGTGCCGATGGAGCGGCTGAAAGACCGCACCATCGAACTCGCCAACGAGCTGATGTCGAAGGACCCGGAGGCTTACCGCGCCACCAAACAGGCGGTGCGCCGCGTGCGGGGCATGAGCTTTGACGAGGCTTATGACTATCTCGGCGCGAAGATCAGCGAGCTGCGCCAGCGCGGCAAGGACCGCAGCTATCGCGAAGGCATCAAGCAATTCATCGATGACAAGAGCTACCGGCCGGTTCAAGGCTCGTTTCAACACGAAAAGTAACGCCGCGCGCCGACGGCATCAGGGAGAGAATGGCCAATGGACTTCGAACTTCCGGAAGACATCCGGATGATGAAGGAGCAGCTTCGTCGCTTCGTCGACAAGGAAATCATCCCGATCGAGCGCGAGGCCTATGAAGGCCCCGATATGAAGCCGGAGGTGAAGAGCCGGCTCGAGAACAAAATGAAGGAGATGGGCTATTGGCTCATCACCACGCCGACCGAATATGGCGGTCTCGGCATGGGCCTGCTCGCGCGCGTGATCTGCTGGGAAGAGCTGGGCCGCACCATCGCACTGCCGTCGCGCAAGACGCAGATCTTCGGCCCCGAGCCTAGCCCCATTCTGTTTCAGCTAAACGACGAGCAGAAGAAGGATTATTTGCTTCCCGTCATCGCCGGCGAAAAGGATTGCTGTTTTGCGCTGACAGAACCGGATGCCGGCAGCGACCCCTCCGGCATTCGCGCGACAGCCGTCCGCGACGGGGATGATTATGTCATCAACGGCTACAAGCGTTTCATCACCAATGCGCAGCATTCGGATTTCGCCCAGGTGATTGCCACTGTCGATCGCGCCAAGGGCGGCAAGGGCATCACCGCCTTCCTCGTCGATATGGATACGCCTGGCGTCAATATCGTGCGTGCCGAAAAGACGATGATGGACGACGAGCCCTGCGAAATCTCCTTCGATAATGTGCGCGTGCCGGCCTGGAAGCGCATCGGCGAGGAAGGCGAAGGCTTCAAGCTGGCGCAGGACTGGATCAATACCGGTCGCATTCGCCACGGCGCACGTGGCATCGGTGTGATCGAACGCTGCCTCGAAATGGCGACCGCTTATGCCAAGCAGCGCGTGACTTTCGGCAAGCCGATCGCCGATCGTCAGGCTGTGCAGTGGATGCTGGTCGATTCCTATCTCGACCTGCAGCAATTGCGCTTCCTCGTCTATCATGCCGCCTGGAAATACGATCGCGGCGAAGACGTGCGCTATGAAGCCTATATCGCCAAAATGCTGGGCGACCGGCTGTCCTTTCAGGCGGCTGATCGCTGCATCCAGATTCACGGCGGCATTGCCTTCACCAAGGAACTGCCGATCGAGAAATTCTGGCGCGATCAACGCAGCATGATGATCACCGAAGGTCCGGAAGAAGTGTTGCGCACCGCCTTGGCGCGCCATGTGCTGGATCGTTACGCGCCATGACAGCAACCGCTCTGCCGTCCCTGAAAAAGATCGCGTCTAACGGACAGGAGATCGCCTGGCGGGAAGCCGGGCAAGGCGACGCGCTGGTTCTGATTCACGGCATCGGCGGCTCGTCCGCGTCCTGGCCGCAGCAATTTGCTGATTTTTCCCCAACGCATCGCGTGGTGGCCTGGGACGCCCCCGGCTATGGCGGCTCATCGCCGCTGGCTACATCGCCCGCCCGCGTGGAGGCTTATGCGGAGAGCCTTGTTGCCTGGCTGGATGCGCTCGACATTCGCAACGCCAGCCTTGTGGGGCATTCGCTCGGGTCGTTGTTCACCGCGATCGTCGCGGCGCGACTACGGCCGGACCTTGTCGAACGCGCGGTGTTCCTGCAGCCGGTAACGGGCAATGGCCAGATGCAGCCGGACGAGCGCGAGAAGGTCCGCCAAGGTCGTATTCGCGATATGGAGACATTGGGACCGCAAGCCTTCGCGGAGCAGCGCGGGCGGACTATTCTGGCCCGCGACATTGCGCCGGACATCGCCACGCATGCCATCAAGGTGATGGCGGACGTCCCTGCAAAAGGCTATCTCGCGGCCTGGGATGCAATGTGCGAGGGCGATATTTACCCGCTGCTCGGGGACATCAATTGTCCGGTGCTCGTCATCTGCGGCAGCGAGGATCCGGTTTCGCCCCAAGCGACTGGGCGCCAAATCGCGTCGCGTCTCAAGAACCCAAAATTTGAATTGCTGCCTGGCGTCGGACATTATGCGTCGATCGAGGCGCCCGACCGGTTGAAGGCGATCCTTGCGGACTTTCTCCGCTGAGGGGCGGGCCGAACGGAAAGCCGAACACGGTGGCAGTCTAATGGAGACGAGTTTGAACACGCGCTTGTTGTCGGGGATCAGGGTCGTTGAACTGACGACGATGATCACCGGTCCGCTGACGGGCATGTTGCTCGCCGATCTCGGCGCCGACGTGATCAAGGTCGAAAATCCGGACGGCGGCGATCCGTTTCGCAGCTTCCGTGGCGGTCAATACAGCCCGCATTTTTGCGGCTACAACCGCAACAAACGCAGCGTCGTGCTCGACCTTCGCTCCGAACACGGCAAGCAGACGCTCGAAAAGCTGATCGCGCGCAGCGACGTTGTCATCGAAAATTTCCGGCCCGGCGTGATGGATCGGCTCGGATTTGACGACACCAGACTGAATGCGCTGAATAGCCGGCTGATCCATTGTCACATCAGCGGCTTTGGCACCGATGGACCTTACACCAACCGTCCGGCCTATGACGCGGTTGCGCAAAGCCTGAGTGGCATGTCGAGCCTGTTTCTGGATCCGGACGCGCCGCAGATCACTGGCCCGACGATATCGGACAACATCACCGGCTTCTATGCCAGCCAGGGCATTCTGGCGGCTCTCTTTGCGCGCGAGAAGACCGGCGCCGGACGGCGGATTGATGTCAATATGCTGGAGGCGACGTTGGCCTTCATGCCCGATCCGTTCGGCTATTACACGCAGATGGATATCGTATCGGATCCGAAATTGCGGGCCCGCACCTCGCAATCCTACGCCTTTCAATGTGCCGACGATAAATTATTGACGATCCACCTCTCATCGCAGGAGAAGTTCTGGCTGCAATTCGTCGACGTGATCGAAAGACCGGAATTGTTGACACATGAAAAGACCAGCACGCGTGCACTCCGCATCGAGTATTACGACTTCGTAAAAGAGACTGCTGCGGAAGTTTTCATTCGGCAGCCGCGGTCGCATTGGCTGGAAGCACTGGCCAAGCGCGATATTCCCTTCGCGCCAGTCTACGACGTGGTGGAGGTGTTTGAAGACCCCCAGATCAAGCATCTGGGATCGTTCCGGACGCTGACCCATCCCGAGATGGGCCCCGTCACCGCCATTCGCCGGCCGATCCTGTTCGATCTGTCACGCGATGATCAGCCGCAAAATGCGCCGCCGGTCCTGGGAGAGCATACTGAAGAAGTTCTGGCGGAATTGAACGCGCCCTTTTCTGAACAGTGAACCTGTGTGGCGGGATCAGCGATATTCGCCAGCGCGCGTCACGCTTCACATCAAGTTCAGGTCATTTATTTTGCGTCAGGTTGTGATCATGGATAGCATCAACTGCGATTCGCCGCATCGATGCTCCAAGCTCAAGCCAAGCGCCGAATAGCCAGGATGGCGAAGGGGC
>Ga0164243_10000920_pt1 | contig 51356 bp, 46 predicted proteins | sample OricompcompostOP_FD_108781 | JGI IMG/M metagenome (GOLD analysis project Ga0164243, IMG submission 108781) | Organic Plus compost microbial communities from Emeryville, California, USA - Original compost - Organic plus compost (OP) | ecosystem: Engineered > Solid waste > Mixed feedstock >... | reverse complement strand
GAAGCCGCCCGCCGGCGGAGCTTCGCCATCATCTCCCACCCCGACGCCGGCAAGACCACCTTGACCGAGCACCTGCTGCTGGCGGGCGGGGCGATCCGGCTGGCCGGAGCCGTGCGGGCGCGGGGCGAGCAGCGCCGCACCCGCTCCGACTGGATGAAGATCGAGCGCGAGCGCGGGATCTCGGTCTCCGCCTCGGTGATGACCTTCGAGCGCGAGGGCCTGGTCTTCAACCTGCTCGACACCCCGGGCCACGAGGACTTCTCGGAGGACACCTACCGCACCCTGACCGCCGCCGACGCCGCGGTGATGGTGCTGGACGCCGCCAAGGGGATCGAGCCCCAGACCCTGAAGCTGTTCGAGGTCTGCCGGCTGCGCGACATCCCGATCGTGACCTTCATCAACAAGATGGACCGCGAGGCGCAGGACCCGTTCGCCCTGCTGGACGAGATCGCCGACAAGCTGGCGCTGGACCCGGCGCCGCTCTACTGGCCGGCGGGGTCGGGCAACCGGTTCAAGGGGATGCTGGACCTGCGCGGCGAGCGCTTCCTGCCCTACGTCCGCAACGCCGAGGACGGCGACGGCGTGGGCGAGCCGGTGGCGCTGAATTCGAACGCCATCGCCCGGGTGCTGGAGCCCGAGGAGCGCGAGGAGGTCGAGGAAGGCGCCATGCTGGTGCAGGAGGCCGGCAAGCCCTTCGACCCGCAGTCCTTCCTCGAAGGCCACATGACGCCGGTGATCTTCGGCTCGGCGCTGCGCCACTTCGGGGTGGCCGAGCTGCTGGAGACCCTGGCCGCCTACGCCCCGCCGCCCAGGACCGTGTCAGCCCTGCGCGGCGACGCGGAGACCCACGTCGCTCCGGGCGACCCGGAGGTGACCGGCTTCGTCTTCAAGGTGCAGGCGAACATGGACCCGAACCACCGGGACCGGATCGCCTTCGTGAAGCTGTGCTCGGGCCGCTTCCACCGCGGCATGAAGCTGAAGGCGGCCAACACCGGCCGCCAGATGAGCGTGCACAACCCCATCCTCTTCCTCGCCGCCGACCGGGAGCTGGCGGAGGAAGCCTATGCCGGGGACGTGATCGGCATTCCCAACCACGGCGTGCTGCGGGTGGGCGATTCCCTCTCCGAGACGGGCGCCGTGCGCTACGCCGGCCTGCCCAACTTCGCGCCCGAGATCCTGCAGCGGGTGCGGGTGAAGGATCCGCTGAAGGCCAAGCACCTGAAGAAGGCGCTGGAAGGCCTGGCGGAAGAAGGCGTGACCCAGCTCTTCCGTCCGCTGCTTGGGGCCGATTTCATCGTCGGCGCCGTGGGCCAGCTTCAGTTCGAAGTCATGGCCGACCGCCTGGCCAACGAATACCAGCTCGAGGTGGTGTTCGAGCCCGCTCCCTTCGCCGAGGCGCGCTGGCTCTCGGGCGCCAAGGCGGACGTGGACGACTTCATCGGCAAGCACCGCTCGGCCACGGCCGAGGACATCGACGGCGCCCCGGTGTTCCTGGCCAAGTCGGCCTGGGAGATCGGCTACGTCGGCGAACGCTACCCCAAGGTGGCCTTCCTGAAGACGAAGGAGCGCGGGTAGGCCGGATCCTTGCTGCGGTTTCGACGATGCCGTCCGGACGTCCCGGAATGGCACAGTCGGGAGCAGGTCCGGTGGAATTCGTCTGGGACGTCCGCAGGCTCATGAGCCGCACCCGCACGGCCTCCGCTCTCAGAGCCGATCCTGCCGCGGTGGAGCTGTTGCCGCTGCAGATGGTCCAGCGCGACGCGATCGCCACGGGGCTGGCGGCCTACCGGGCCGAGGGACGGGAGCGCAGCCGCCGACTGATCGCCTATGCCCAGCTGCTGTGCGAGATCGTGCGCCGGACCGGCGAGCCCGAGACCCTGGCCAAGGCGGCGTCCGCCGCCGAGCGCGCCGGGCAGGAGGCCGAAGGCGAACTCTTGGCTGCGGCCAGGCTGGAGCAGGCCGCCGCCGCCCGCCTCGGGGCGGAGCTGTTCGGCGACGACGAGGCCGCCCGCGCGGCGGCCGAGCTGCTCGACGCCGCCGACGCCGCCGCGGGATTTCGGCCGGTGCAGGCGGGCCGCCGGCTCGCCATGCGCGCGGCTGCGGCCGCGGTGGAGGCCTTGCGGGCGGCCGACCTGGACCAGGCGATGGCCGCGGCGGCGGCGCTGGACGCGGCGGTCGAACGGCTGGACGAGGACGCCCGGAGCGACGAGCGGGCGAAGGCCGAGGCGGCCGCGGCGCGGTGCGAGCGGGCCGACTTCCTGATCGGGCTGGGCGTGCGGCTGAAGGACCGGACCCTGATCGAACGGGCCGAGGAGGACCTGACCCAGCTCGCGAGCGGGCTGGACCCGCACTACCTGCCGCTCACCTGGACCCGCGCGGAGACGCTGCGGGGCGCAGCGCTGGCGCGGCTCGGCGAGCTGAGCGGCGACGCCAACGCCCTGGCCGAGGCTGTGCGTGTCCTGGCCAAGGCGGCGGAGAACGCGGATTTCGACTACAGCCCCCTGGATCGGGGACGGACCAGCCACGCCCTGGCGCTGGCGCTAGCGGCCCTGGCCGAGGCGACGGAGGACCCGGGCTTCTACGACCATGCGATGGCCGCCTTCGACCAGGCGCTCGCCGCCCTCGACGGCCAGCCGTCGCTCGCGATCCGGCCGCTCATCGTCCACGACCGGGCGGCCTGTCTGGCGAGCGCCGCCGAGCTGACCAGCGACGCCGCCGCCCTCGCCCGAGCCGAGCTCAGCTTCCGCAACGAGATCGCCGCCTGCGACGCCGCGAACGACCCGGTCGCCTGGGCCCTCGCCCAGCTCGCCCTCGCTCGCGTCTATGTCGCCGAAGCCAGGCTCCTGGGGGGCGAACCGCCTCCCGAGCACGCGCCCATGGCGCTGACCGAAGCCATCGACGTCTTCCTCGAACGGGGGTGCAAGTCCTTGGCCGAGACGGCGCAGGACCTGCTGGAGCAGCTCTGCGCGGCGGGTCGATAGCCCAAGGTCCTCCCTGCCTCGTCAGAGGCGGGGGAGGACCTGAACTCAGGCCGCCGCCACGTCGCCGCTCTGGCGGCGCATGCGCCAGAAGCGCAGCGTCCGGAGCGCGGTTTCCCGCGGCAGCTCGGCGTAGAGCGCGCCGTACTGCTCGGCCATGGTCATGCCGCGCGCCTCCGCCTGGATCAGCACCACGAAGGTCAGGAACAGGGCCCGGTCGAAATCCGCCGCCTTGCAGATGATCGCCAGCGCATCGATCTCCTGCCGCTCGACGATCCGCCGCACCGTATGGAAGTCGATGTCGGTCAACTCCGACAGGGCCACGACGAAGCGGGTCCGCTCCCCGTGGCGCAGCAGGGCCGCCAGCGTCGAGGGCGTGATCTGGCCGGAATTCTTCAGCGCGCGGATGTGGGCCACGGCCTCGGCGTAGTCGCCCGGCAGCGCCCCGTCCCGCACCGCCACCCGACGGCGGCCGGCCGCGAGGGCGGCTTCCAGCGCCGCGGGGTCCATGGCGGCGTTGCGGCTCATGATCTGCTCGCGCAGCCGGCCCTCGACCACGAAGTACATCTCGTTCAGCAGGTCGATGGGCAAGCTCTGCCGGCCGACGACCGCCTGGTGCAGCGCCGGGTTGCGCGCGGCCCGGTCGACCACCGTCTCGGCGGCCTGGCGGGAAAGCGGAGCCTCGGCGTTGCGCAGCAGGACGCTCAGGGTCTCGTCGTCGCCGCGCTGGACTACGGTGTCGGACACCGCCTCGGACAGGTCGGCCCGGCCCGAGATCGCACGCAGGTGCGCCTGGCCCCGGGTGCGCGCCAGATGAAGCAGGTCGGCCTCGGTCAGGGCGGTGGAGCGGGCGAGCATCGGTCCGGCGGTCGCGATGGACTCGTCGGCGGCCAGGCCGCGCGCCAATCCGGCCGGCGCGGCCGGCGTGTCGCAGAAGCGGTTGGCCAGCTCGGCGCGGACCTCCTCCTCCATGTCCTCGGCGAGCTTCGAAAGCACGCTGTCGAACAGGGCGAGCTCGTTTGGATTGTGGGGACCGGTGGGGGCGAAGAACAGGTCCGTGACCTCGCGCAGCAGCTCGCGCCGCCGCTCGCTGGAGGGCTCCTGCGCCAGCGCGATCAGGTCCTCGAGACGGCTGGACGAGGCGGGATGCGTCGACATGCGGGGCGCGCGTCCTAGTTGGCGGCCTTGCCGCGCAGCAGCGCGGTGCGGGTCATCTCCCGCGCCTGGGCCGCCAGGGCCTCTTCGGCGGCGTCCTGCGAAGCGGGGTCCGGGCCCGGGTCCAGCTTGAACGAAGCGGCGAGCTCCACCGGTTCGCCCCGGGGCTCGGCGGCGGCGACGGGGTCGGGCTCCATGCCGAACTGCCGATGCACCGAATAGAGCCGCGCGCTGGGGCTGGGGGGAGGCATGGCCGCGGCCATGCGACGGGCGGCGGCCTGTTCGGCGTCGGCCGGCGCGGCCGCGGCGGCGAGCGGGGCCGACGGCGCAGCCTGTGGCGCCTGGGGCGGCGGGGGCGCGTAGATGGACGTCGGCGGCGCCGGCGGTCGGGGCGTTGCGGCCGGTTGGGGCGCGGCCGGTTGCGGCGGGGCCACGGGCCGGCCGACCAGCGGCTGCGCCGCCTGCGGCGGGACGGCGAAGGGATGGGTCATCTGCGGCGGGACGGTGTTCGTCGGATAGACGCCGCTCGGCGCGGTCGCGCTCGATCCCGGGGTCGGCCGGACCGCAGCGGGCGCCGGCGTATAGTAGGGCTGCGGCGGGTAGGGCGCCGGATAGGCCGCGGGCGGAGCGTAGGCGGGCGGTACATAGGCGGGCGGCGCGTACGGAGCCGCGCCCGGATGCGGCGCATATGGAGACGGGGCGTATTGCGGCGGCGGATAGTAGGCCGGCGCGGGCGCATACCCGTAGGCCGCGGGTTGGGCCGGAGCGGGCGTCGTCTTGCCGGGCCAGCTAAGCACCCGTCCCGGCGCGGCGGGGGCGGGAGGGGTGGCGGGGTTCGGGTAGGCGGCCAGTCCGCCGTAGCGGTCCGTGGGGGGGACCTGGGCCGAGGCGTGCGGCGCGGCCAACGCTATGACGGCGCCCGCGCCCAGCACGGCCTTCAGAAGACAAGCCAGATTGTGACGGCTCATCGCCCCCCGCCCCTGAACGATCTGTCAGACCCCGGGGGACTGTTAAGCCAAGCCGCCTTAACCGGCGGCTAATCGCGTCCGCGCCAGGCGGCGAGCGCCTTGCGCTCGACCAGCAGCAGCACCCCGTAGAGCGCCGCGCCGAGCAGGGCGAGCGCCAGGAGGGCCGCGAACATCTCGGCGGTCCGCAGGCGGTTGCCGGCCTCCAGGATGCGCCAGGCCAGTCCCTGGGCCCCGCCCGAGCCGGCCACGAACTCCGCCACCACCGCTCCGATCACCGCCTGGCCGGCGGCCACCTTGACGCCTTCGATGAAGAATGGCGCGGCCGACGGCGCCCGCAACCGCACCAGCCGCTGCAGCCGGCTGGAGCCATAGAGGTCGAACAGCCGCTCCAGGTCCGGATCGGCCGAGCGCAAACCGGTGAGCGCGCCGGAGAAGATCGGGAAGAAGGCCACCACGGCGGCCAGGGTGGTGATCGCCCGCTCCGGATGCTCGAGCCCGGCCCAGATCACCACCAGCGGCGCCACGGCGACGATCGGCGTGACCTGCAGGGTCACGGCCAGCGGCGCGATCGCCCGCTCCAGCGTGGGGCTGAGCCCGGTGACGAGGGCGAGCGGGGTGGCGACGGCCGCCGCGGCGGCAAGCGCCCAGAGCGCCATCGCCAGGGTGTTCCAGGCCGAGGCGAACAGCAGGGTGCGGTTGGCGACGAAGGCCGCCCAGACCTCGGAAGGCGGCGGCAGGAAGTAGCTCGGCACGGCCAGCAGCCGGCATGCGGCCTCCCACCCCAGCAGCATGACCGCGATCAGGGCGAACGGCGCGACGAGGGCGAGCGCGCGCTTCATGCGGCGCTCTCGCGCACGGCGGACTCCAGAGCGGCCGACACCTGCTCCACCGTCTGGCGGAAGGCGGCGTCGGCTCGGAAGCCGGGCGGGCGGGGCAGGGGGCCGGGCGTGTGGAACGTCGCGGCGATCCGGCCCGGCCCGCGGGTCAGCACCACCACGCGCTCGGCCATGTAGACCGCCTCCTCCACGTTGTGGGTGACGAACACCACCGCCGGCCGGGTCTCGGCCCACAGCCGCAGCACGTCGTCGGCCAGGGCCCGGCGGGTGATCTCGTCCAGGGCGGCGAAGGGCTCGTCCAGCAGCAGCAGTTTGGGCGCGGTGATCAGGGCGCGGGCCAGCGAGGCGCGCATGGCCATGCCCCCGGAGAGTTGCGCCGGCCGCAACCGCTCGGCGCCCGCGAGCCCGACCCGCGCCAGCGCCGCCCTCGCCCGCGTCCGGGCTTCGGTGCGGCCCATTCCGGCGAGCTCCAGCGGCAGGGCCACGTTGGCTTCCGCGCTCGCCCAGGGGGCCAGGGTCGGCGCCTGGAAGACGACGGCGGTCTCCCCGCGCGCCAGCCGACGCACCGCCCGGCCGGCGCTGGGCGCCTCCAGGCCGGCGAGCAGGCGCAAGGTGGTGGACTTGCCGCCTCCGGAAGGTCCGACCACCGCGGTCAGGGCTCCGGGCGAAAGGTCGAGCGAGAGCGGGCCGAGCGCGAGCCGGCCGCGATAGGCGACCTGCGCCTCGTCCAGCCGGACCAGCGGCTCGCTCATGGCGCCGTGGCGGTCTTCGGAAGGAAGTCCAGGCTGTAGGCCGCCTTGTAGTCCATCGACGCCGGATAGACGCCCTGGCTGGAGGCCACGTCGAAGAACGCCTTCCAACGCGCGTCGGTCATGACGCCGATCCCGGCCGTCGCGGCGTCCCCGGACTCCACGATCCCATAGCTCTTCAGCTTCTCGCGCGCCTGGGCCAGCACGTCCGGCGCCATCTCGGGGTTGTCCTTGCGGATCAGGGCGTCGGCTGGGGCCGGATCGCCGTCCAGGTACGACTTCCATCCAGCGGCGCTGGCGGCGACGAAGCCGCGCACCGTCTCGGGATCGCTGGCGATCAGGCTGTTGCGGGCCAGCGCCATGGCTGCGTAGCCTGGATAGCCGTAGTCGGCGAGCAGGAAGACCTTGGGCTGCAGCCCGGCCTCCTTGGCGATGGTGTAGGGCTCGCTGGTCACGTAGCCCTGCTGCACCGCCCGCTTGTCGGCCAGGAACGGGGCGGAATTGAAGGTGTACTTGCGGACCTGGTCGTCGTTCAGGCCGTACTTCGCCTTGAGCCACACCCAGAAGGCGGTGACCGAAGCGTCGGCCAGCAGGATCGGATGGCCCTTCAGGTCGGCCAGGCCGTCGATCCCGGCGTCGGGATGGGCGATCAGCACCTGCGGGTCCTTCTGGAAGGACGCCATGACGGCGGTGACCGGCACCTTCTCTGCGGCCAGGTTCATGACGATGAAGGCGTTGGAGCCGATGCCGAAGTCGGCCGCGCCCGAGGCGAGCAGCTGGGGCACGTTCACGCCCGGCCCGCCCTGGATGATCTGCACGTCGAGGCCGCGGCGCGCGTACTCGCCCGTGGCCAGCGCCTGATAGAAGCCGCCGTGCTCGGCTTCCGCCCGCCAGTCGGTGGCCAGCTTCACCGTCTTGCGCGCGCCGGCGGGCGCGGCGGTCTCCTCCTTGCGCGAACAGGCGGAGGCGAGGCCCGCAGCCAGGAGGCCGGCCGAGAACAGGCGGCGGTCGACGGTCATGGAAAGCTCCCCGAGACGCCCGGAGAGTAGGGACGCGGCCCACGATGTCCAGGGGAGCCGAAACGAGCAGAGGACGACGCCGGGTCGCCCCTGCGCCGCCCCCTCACCCAAGCCCTCGTTGAGGAGGACCTGTGTCGAGAGGGTCCGAGTCAGCGTGCCAGGTCGCCCTGGCGTTCGCCCCTTCTGGGCAGGTTTCCGGAGTTTGGCCGAGCCTGCGGGTCGCCCCGCCGAACCGGCGTCTTTCTGGAAACCGTCTCGGCGTCTTCTGGGTCGGGTCGCCCCGATGTCCGTCCGGCGTCGAGTTCCTTTCGACACCTTGACTGTGCGCCGGGACCCGCTATTCAGCAACCTCCCCAAGGTCAGGCCGTGTGAATACTGGCCGGTTCGGCAGTTGACGATCGGTGGACGACTAGGGGATCGGGCGGCGGATTCTGAACGAATTCAGAACTTTCTACTTATCCACAACTTTCGGACGATCGACGGGCCTCATGCCCCCAGCGCCTCGCGCTTCTCCTCCAGCGTCAGCCATTCGTCCTCGGCGGACGCAAGTTCGGCGCGCTTGGCGTCGAGGGCCGCGCTGAGCTTTTCGAAGCGGGCGCGGTCGCGGGCGTAGAGGTCGGGGTCCTGCAGTGCGGCTTCCAGCGCCGCGATCTCGCCGGGCAACGCGGCGACGCGGGCGTCCAGCTCTTCCAGCCGGCGCTGATCCTTGTAGGACAGCTTGGTCGGCTTGCGCGGCGCAGGCGCAGGGCCGGCGGGCTTCGAGGGCTCGGCCGCCGCCGGGGCGGCGACCGGGGTGAAATAGCCGGGGTTCTGGCGGATGAAGTCCTGCCAGCCGCCGGGGGTCTCCACCGCCCGCCCATGGCCGTCGAGCGCAATGGTCGAGGTCGCCAGCCGGTCGATGAAGTCGCGGTCGTGGCTGACCAGGATCAGCGTGCCCTCGTAGTCGGCGAGCAGGTCCTCCAGGAGGTCCAGCGTCTCCATGTCGAGGTCGTTGGTCGGCTCGTCCAGCACCAGCACGTTGGCCGGCCTGGCCAGCGCCCGCGCCAGCATCAGCCGGTTGCGCTCGCCGCCGGACAGGCTGGCCACCGGCTGGCGGAGCTGGTTGTCGCGGAACAGGAACTCCTTGGCGTAGGCGGCGACGTGGCGGGGCTGGCCGCGCACGACGATCTGGTCGCCGCCGCCCGGCGCCAGCGCCTCCCACAGCGTCATGCCCTCCGACAGCTCCGCCCGGGTCTGGTCGAGGTAGGCGATCTCCAGCCCGGCCCCCAGCCGCACGGTTCCGGCGTCGGGTTCGGTCTGGCCGAGCAGCAGCTTGACCAGGGTGGTCTTGCCCGCCCCGTTCGGGCCCACGATGGCCACCCGGTCGCCGCGGATGATCCGGGTCGAGAAGCCTTTGAGCAGGGTGCGTTCGCCGTAAGTCTTGGAGAGGTTCTTGGCCTCGACGACCAGCTTGCCCGAGGTGGAGCCGGCGTCGATGGCCATTTCCAGCGGCCGGGCCTGGTCCTTCAGCGTGGCCGCGCGCTGCTGGCGCATCTGCTGCAACAGGCGGGCGCGGCCCTCGTTGCGGGTGCGGCGGCCGGTGATGGAGCGGTAGAAGGCGTAGGTCTCGCGCTCGATCGCCTTCTCCAGCCGGCGGAACTGCTCGGCCTCTTCCGCTTCGACCTTGGCAGCCCAGTCGTCGAAGGCGGCGAAGCCCTGGTTGAGCGTGCGCACCTTTCGGTGGGCCAGCCAGAAGCAGCGGCCGGTGACCCGGTTCAGGAAGGCGCGGTCGTGGCTGACGATCAGGGCCGCCGCGCGGCTGGCGGTCAACTGCGCCTCGAGCGTCTCGATAGCCAGGATGTCCAGGTGGTTGGTGGGCTCGTCCAGCAGGATCAGGTCCGGCTGCTCGGCGAACGCCTTGGCCAGCGCCGCACGCCGTGTCTCGCCGCCGGAGAGGCCGGAGGTCCCCCGGGCCGGATCGATGCCGAAGGCCTGAAGGGCGGCCTCCGCCTCGTGGCGCTCGGCCCCGCCGCTCGAAGCGTAGTCGGCGAGGCTCGCCCCCCCGATCTGCGGCTCCTGCGGCACATAGGCGACGCGGGCGCCTGGCTGCAGGAAGCGCTCGCCCTCGTCGGGCTCGACGATCCCGGCCAGGATCTTCATCAAGGTGGACTTGCCCGCCCCGTTGCGGCCGACCAGGCTGGCGCGCACGCGGGGCTCCAGCGCCAGGTCGACGCCGTCGAACAATTGCAGCGCGCCGTCGGCGAGGCGCACGCCGCGAAGCGCCGCCAGGGGCGGGCGGGCAGGGGCGCGGCTCAAGGCTGCGCCTCCACGAAATCGGGCTGGCGGGCGGCGCGGGCGAACTCGTCGGCCAGGTCCCGGTAGAAGGCTGCACGTTCTGTCTGTGCAGGATCATCCGCAGGAAGGTCGTCGAAGGTCCGGACCGGCAGCTTCTCGTGGGCTGCGGTCATGAACCTGCGCCAGGTCTCGGCGGCCAGATCGCCGCCGCCCACGTCCCGCATCGGCCGCGCGCGGTCGTTTCCGATCCACACGCCTGCGGCCAGGTCCGGGGTGAAGCCCACGAACCAGGCGTCCCGATTGTCCTGGTTGGTTCCCGTCTTTCCGGCGGCGGGCCGGCCGAAGGCGGCGCGGCGCCCGGTGCCGCGTTCGATAACCGCTTGCATCATGCGCACCATCTGCCCGTTCAGCACCTCGGGGTAAACCTGGGCGGGCGCGGCGGGCGCGCGTCGATACACGGCCCGGCCGTCCGGCGTCGAGACGGCCTCGATCAGATAGGGCAGCGAGCGACGCCCGTCCTGCTGGAACACCTGATAGCCCTCGACCAGCTCCAAGAGGTTGGTCTCGTAGGCGCCGAGCGCCAGGGAGAGGTTGGGCTGCGGAGGGATATCGGAAAGGCCGAAGCGGCGGGCCAGGCTCGCCACCCGCTCGGGCCCGATCTCATGCGTCACCTGGGCCGAGACGGTGTTGATCGACCGCGCCAGGGCGTCGGCCAACGTCACCCGTCCGGCGTAGCCGCCGCCGGCGTTGCGCGGCGACCACTTTCCAAAGCTGACCGGCCGGTCCGTGCGGAGGGTCTCGGGCGTGAGCCCGGCCTCCAGGGCCGTGGCGTAGACGAAGGGCTTGAAGGCCGAGCCGGGCTGACGCCGCGCCTGGACCGCCCGGTTGAAGGCGCTGTCGCGATGGTCGACGCCGCCCACGAGGGCCCGGATCGCGCCGCCGGAGCCCAGCGCGACCAGCGCGCCTTGCGTCGCGCCGCGGCCGGCGTTCTGTTGGACCACCTGCCGTATAGCTTCGGCCGCCGTCTGTTGCAGGCGGGAATCGACGCTCAGGCGCACGACCAGCACGGGCCCCGCCTGCGGCGCCAGCTCGCGGGCGCGGGGGGCGGCGAAATCGAGCACATAGCCGAAGGCGGCCTCTGCGGGGTCGTCGGGCGCCAGCTTCGGCGGCGTGGCGGCGGCCTGCGCCTTCTCCTGGGCGCTGATCCAGCCCTGGTCGCGCATCTGGTCCAGCACCAGCCGCGAGCGCGCCAGCGCCGCCTGGAAATCGTTGGTCGGATCGAGCCGGCTCGGCGCCTTGGGCAGCGCCGCCAGCAGGGCGGCCTCCGCCAGGGTCAGCTCGCGCGCGGGCTTGCCGAAATAGGTCTCGGCGGCCGCCTCGATCCCATAGGCGCCCGCGCCGAAATAGGTCCGGTTCAGGTAGAGGCGCAGGATGTCGTCCTTGGGGATCCGCCGTTCGATGATCGCGGCCAGCGCCGCCTCCTGCACCTTGCGGCGCAGGGTCTGCTCGGGGCTGAGGAAGAGGGTGCGCGCCACCTGTTGGGTGATGGTCGAGCCGCCTTCGATCACCCGGCCCGAGCGGAGGTCGGTCCAGGCCGCCCGCGCCACGCCGACCGGATCGACGCCGAAGTGGCTGTAGAAGCGCCGGTCCTCGGCCGCCAGGAACGCCTTCGGCACATAAGCGGGCAGGTCCGACAGCCGCTGCACCTCTCCGCGGCCGGGGCCGCGCCAGCCGATGGGGCGGCCCTCGATATCCAGGAATTGGATGCTGGGGGGCTGGTTGAGCCCCCAGAGCGCTTCCGCGTCGGGGACCTTCGGCAGGTCCGCGAGGGCCAGCCGCCAGAGCCATACGCCCACCAGCACCCCGGCGAGCAGCAGCGCCCCGGCGAGCGTGGCCCAGACCGCGGCCACGGCCCGCCGGCGCTTCGCCCTCTTGTGGTCGAGGTCGGCGCGGATGGTTTGGCTTTCGGGCGGCCGGGGCTCTTTCAAGGGCGCAAGCGGGCTGGCGAGGGCCTATATAGGCGAGCCGTCGGCCCCCGGGTCGTCAAAGTGGTTCGGGCGAGGATGAACGACAGGCCCTTCTGGGAAGTGAAGCGTCTCGACGAGATGACCGAGGCGGAGTGGGAGAGCCTCTGCGACGGCTGCGGCCGCTGCTGCCTGGTGCGGTTCGAGGACGAGGAGACCGGCGAGGTCATTCCCACTCGCGTCGCCTGCCGCCTGTTCGACGACGCCACCTGCCGCTGCTCCAACTACGCCCGGCGCAAGCGCCACGTGCCCGACTGCATCAAGCTGACGCCGAAGAATGTCGAGGACCTGACCTGGATGCCCCGGTCCTGCGCCTATCGCCGCCTGCACGAGGGCCGGCCGCTGGCGAGTTGGCATCCGCTGGTGAGCGGCGATCCCGAGAGCGTCCACCGCGCCGGCGTCTCCATGCGCGGCAAGACCCTTTCCGAGACCGTGCTGGCCGACGTGGAGGACGCCATCGACTTCCCTGCGCCGGAGCTGCTGGACGATCCGGCGGAGAGTTGAAGGGCGCTCCTCTCCCCGGGGGCGGAGCGACGATTGTGGCAATATTGCCACACAAAACCTTGCCAGGCGGCGCCGATGCCTTAAGTGATGCGTCGTAAGCGGGGCGGCGGCCGGACGGCGCGTCGCCGAGTTCTGGACCCTCCGAGGAGTGCTTCGTGGCGCAGGATCCATATGCCGAGCTGGGCGTGTCCCGGAGCGCCGGCGCGGACGACATCCGCAAGGCGTTCCGCAAGCTGGCCAAGGAGCTGCATCCCGACCGCAATCCGGGCGACAAGGCCGCCGAGGAGCGGTTCAAGCGGGTCAGCGCGGCCTTCGACATTCTGGGCGACCCCGAGAAGAAGGCCAAGTTCGACCGTGGCGAGATCGACGCCGACGGACGCGAGACCATGCGCGGCCATCCAGGCGGCGGCCCGTGGGGCCAGTATGGCGGCGGCGGGGGCGGTTTCGGCGGCGGGCGATTCGAGGAGCACGACTTCGAGGACATCCTGAGCGAGGTCTTCGGCGCGCGGGGCGGCGGGCCCTTCCGCGGTGGGCGCGGGTTCTCGTCGCGCGGGGCCGACATCCGGGCCCGGGTCGAGATCGACCTGGAGGACGCCATCCGCGGCGGCTCCAAGCGCATTGCGTTCGGCGACGGCCGCACGCTGGACGTGACCATCCCGAAGGGCGCGGCCGAAGGCCAGACCCTGCGCCTGAAGGGCCAGGGCCAGCCCGGCCGCAACGGCCAGCCCGGCGACGCCCTGATCGAACTGGCGATCCGGCCCCATCCGATCTTCCGCCGAGAAGGCGCGGACCTGCACATGGACCTGCCCGTGTCGGTGCCCGACGCGGTGCTGGGCGGCAAGGTGGACGCGCCGACGCCCGACGGGACCGTCAGCCTGACCGTGCCCAAGGGCTCGAACTCCGGTGCGGTGATGCGGCTGAAGGGCAAGGGCGCGGTGGACCCGGCGACCGGCCGCCGGGGCGACCTGTTCGCGCGCCTGGTGGTGATGCTGCCCGATCGTCCGGATGCGGAGCTGGAGGCCTTCGCCGAGCGCTGGCGGGCGGAGCGCCCCTACAAGCCGCGCCGGCGGGGCTGATCGGCTTCGTCGAACGGACCGCCTGAACGCATTGGGCGACGATCCGTTCAGCGCCTATTCAGTGGGGACCGCGTAGAGAAGGGGTCATGAAGCGGATCGCCCTCATCCTCGGCGTGCTGGTCGCAGCGGCCCCTCTGGCCGCGGCGCCCCTGGCCGCGTCGGCGCAGGGGCGCGGCGATTCGCTGGGGGCCGGCTGGCGCGAGCAGCAGGAAGAGGCGCGCCGCGGGGTCCGCGAAGGCAACCTGCCGCTCGCCCAGGTGATCGAGATCATCCGCCGCACCACCCCCGGCCGTCAGCTCGACGCCGGGCTGGAGGAAGGTCCGGGCGGCCGGCCGGTCTACCGCGTGCGATGGGCGGCGGCGGACGGGCGGCGGATCGATTACCTGGTGGACGCGCGCACCGGCGCGATCCTGAGGGCGGACGGCGGCTAGCAGGCAACACAGGGAAGACCATGCGCATCCTTCTGGTGGAAGACGACGCCGACCTGTCGCGTCAGCTCAAGCAGGCTCTGACCGACGCGGGCTACGCCGTCGACCACGCGCCCGACGGGGAGGAGGCCCTCTTCCTGGGCGAGACCGAGCCCTACGACGCTGTGGTGCTGGACCTGGGCCTGCCCAAGATCGACGGGGTGTCGGTGCTGGAGCGGTGGCGCAAGAACGGCATGACCACCCCGGTCCTGATCCTCACCGCCCGCGGCGCCTGGAGCGAGAAGGTGGCGGGCTTCGACGCCGGCGCCGACGACTACCTGACCAAGCCCTTCCATACCGAGGAGCTGTTGGCGCGGCTGCGCGCCCTGGTGCGTCGGGCGGCCGGCCACGCCGCGCCGGCCCTCGCCTGCGGCGGGCTGCGCCTCGATCCCCGGGCCGCTCGCGCCTCCGTCAACGGCGAACCGGTGCGCCTCACGTCGCTCGAATACCGGCTGCTGCACTACCTGATGCTGCATCAGGGCCGCGTGATCAGCCGCACCGAGCTGGTCGAGCACCTGTACGACCAGGACTTCGACCGGGATTCCAACACCATCGAGGTGTTCATCGGCCGCTTGCGCAAGAAGATCGGTCCCGACCGTATCGAGACGGTGCGCGGCCTCGGCTATCGCCTTGCGCCCCTAGAGGGCGACCTGGCCGAAGGTTAGCCGCGAGGTGGCCGCCGGCAGTTCCATCGGGCGGCGGGTCGGGTTCGGGCGCGTGTCGCTCGGCAAGGTCTCGCTGGGCCGGCGCTCGCTGGCGCGGCGGTTGATCTGGCTGGCGCTGGTCTGGAGCCTGCTGCTGCTGGTGGGCACCGGGGTCGGGCTTTCGGCCTTCTTCCACCAGGCCGCCATCAGCCGCTTCGACCAGACGCTGATGGATACGGCCGATTCCCTTTACGCCGGCTCGACGGTGGAGGACGGGCAGGTGATCGCGCCCGCCCTGACCGACGCCCGGGCGCTGCGGGCCTATTCCGGCAAGTACTGGCAGATCGCCGAGCTGCAGAACGGCAAGATCCATACGCTGCAGCGGTCCCGCTCGCTCTGGGATTCCGAGCTGGGCGCGCCGCCGGAGGTGGTGGCGCAGCTGTCGCGCAACCCCGGCGATCCGGTGGGCTACGATACGGTCGGGCCTGCGGGCGAGCCCTTGCGCGCCCTGGCGATGAGCGTCCAGCTCCCCGGGCGCGCCCAGCCGGTGCTGTTCATGGCCGCCGAGGACCGCCGGCCGATCGACCGCGACGTGCGCCGGTTCGCAGCCACCACCGCCGTGGCCCTGGTGCTGCTGGGCGCGGGCCTGGTCGCGGCGGTCATCTTCCAGGTGCGGGTGGGGCTGGGGCCGCTGTTCGCCATGGGCCGGGAGGTGGCGGCGGTGCGCCAGGGCAAGGCCCAGCGCCTGTCCGCCGCCTATCCGGCCGAGCTGGCGCCGTTGGCGGCGGAGCTCAACGCGCTGTTGGACCACAACCAGGAGGTCGTCGAACGGCAGCGCACCCACGTAGGCAACCTGGCCCACGCCCTGAAGACGCCGATCTCGGTCATGCTGGCCGAGGCCGAACTGCACCCGGGACCGCTGGCCTCGGTGGTCTCGCGCCAGAGCACGGCGATGCGCGACCACGTGGAACACCACCTGCGCCGGGCGCGGGCGGCGGCGCGCAGCCCGGGAACGGGCGAGCGCACCTCCGTGGCCGAAGTCCTGGACGAGCTGTCGCGGACGCTCGAGCGGATCTACCGCGGCAAGGTCGAGGTCGAGTGGGACGCGCCCGAGGAGCTGCACTTCGCCGGCGAGCGGCAGGACTTCCTGGAGATCGCCGGCAACGTGATGGAGAACGCCTGCAAGTGGAGCCGCGGACGGGTGCGGGCCGCGGCCGCCCCCTCTGCCGACCGGCGCAAGTTCACCCTGGTGGTGGAGGACGACGGCCCCGGCCTCCCGCCCGACCAGCGCGAGGCGATGCTGAAGCGCGGCGAACGGCTGGACGAGAACGCGCCCGGCTCCGGGCTGGGACTGTCCATCGTCGACGAACTCGCGCGGGCCTACGGCGGCCGGCTGACCCTGTCGGAGGCGACGCTGGGGGGGCTGAAGGTGACGATCGAGCTGCCCAAGGCCGAGGAATGACGCGGCCCTTCGCGAAGGGTTAACTAGCCTGGTGTCCATTGGCGGCGGGTCGAAGCCGGAGCCGCCCAGCCCGATGGCGACATTGTCCGAAGCGCGCGCTGGCGCCGTCCGGCGGCTGATCGAGCTGGCGCCCGACAACGTCATCCGCCGGCTGGAGACCGCCCTCAGCCTCGCGGGCCGGGGCGACGAAGCCATGGCCCGCGTCCAGGACATGGTGGGCGAGGAGATGCTGGACCGCCGCGTCCGCGCGGCGGTCTTTTCCCCGCTGACGCCGCTCTGCCGTCCGCCGCCCGATCAGATGCAGCGGCTGGCCTTCCCGTCTGCGGTCCTGGGCCTGACCTGGGCGGCGTTGAAGCGGACGGTCCCCGACCTGGTCGCCCAGGCGCAGCGCGCCTTCGCCACTTTGCGGATGGAGGAGGAGCCGCCGGAGGTGTTCGACGACCTCTGCCGGCGGGCGGCCGAGGGCCTGGCTGCCGGCGAGGCGGCCTTCGCCCCGGCGCTGGAGGCGACGCCGGCCCCGCTTCGTCCACGCTATACGGAGGTCATGGCTCTGGCGCCCTTGGCGCGGCAGGCCGTTCGCCGCCTGCCGCACTGGGTGCGCACCCTGAGCAGCGAGCACGCCGCAGGCATCCGCGTCGCGTTCGGCGACGCCGTGGCGGTGGGCGAGGACGCGGGACCGCCGTTCATGGAGATCCTGTTCGGCCATCTGGAGCAGCCTTTCGAAGTGCTGCGCCTGATCTCTCTGGTCATGGACAAACCGAGCGACCGCTATCTGGCCGGCTCGGAACTCGCCAGCTTCGGCGAGCGCCTGCTGAAGGACATCGACCGGCGCATCGATGACGTCCGCAGCTTCGATCCAGGCTGCGGGCTGGATGGCGGCGTCCAACTCGCCCGGTCGGTGCAGGTCGCCACCCTGACCATCAACGAGTTCGAAACCTGGCTGTCCATCAACCGCGAAGGGCCGTGGGGCTCGCGCCTGCACGCCCAGATGCGCGCGCTCGCCTCGGCTGTGGAGGCGCGCCTGCGGGAGGTGGAGCCTGCCGTGACCATGGTCATGCCGCTGCAGCCGTCCCGCAGCAAGGCGACGCGGGGCCGCCCCCGCCTGACCGAAGCGCCCGACGCGTACGCCGTAGCCAAGGCCTACGCTCTGTTGGGCTTCCTTTACGAGAGCCGCCATTCGGCCAGCTACGGCGGCTTCGCCGTCGTGCGCAGCAAGGTGTTGGAAGCGCTCGACCCGAGGATCGACCAGTACGCCGAAGATCTGCTCGAGCAGATGCACGAGGACCCGGCTCTGGAGGAGCCGGTGCGCGGGCGCCTCGAACTCGCCGCCGACTTCCTGGGCCTGGTGCGCGACCCGCGCGCGGCGGAAATCGTGCGCCGGCGCGCCGCGGCGGCCGGAAGCCCGGCCTGAAGCGCCGCATCCGAAGCGCCTCGCCATCGCCGCGAATTGCCGTTAGCAAGCCGGCGACAGAGAGCGGGAGCCTGATCTTTCGATGTGGCTGTTCTGGATCGTGGCAGGGGCCTTGGCCGCGGCGGCTTCAGCCTTGATCGTCGTCCGCGCCACCCGGGCCGCTCGCGTGGCGGCCGAAGCGCCGGAAGACCCCGCCCTCGCCGTCTACCGGCGGCAGCTGGCCGAGATCGACGAACTCGCCGAGCGGGGCCTCTTGGCCGACGAGGAGCGCCGGGCCGCCCACGCCGAGGCGGGCCGGCGGTTGCTGAGCGCCGCCGAGCACGCCCGACCCCAGGAGCAGGGGGCGGCGGGCGGTTCCCGGAAGCTCGGCCCGCAGGCGATGGTGTTGGGCGGCCTGGCGGCAGCCGTGCTGGCCGCGCTGGGCCTCTATCTGGCGCTCGGCTCGCCCGGCTTTCCCGACATGCCTTTCCGCGCCCGCCTCGCCGCCTGGCGCGCCGATCCGGAACGGCTGCGGCCCGCCGAGATGGCGGCGGTGCTGCGCGTGCTGACCGACGAACGGCCCCGCGACCCGCAGGCGTGGGAATTCCGGGGGCGGGCCGAGCTGGAGGCCGGCGACGCCCTCGCCGCCGCCGGCGCCTTCCGCCGCGCCATCGCCCTGCAGCCCGGCCGCGCCGAGCTGCAGATCCTGCTCGGCGAGGCGCTGATGACCGCGGCCGAGGGCAAGTCCACGCCGGAGGCCGAGGCCGCTTTCCGCCGCGCCGTCGAACTGGACCCCAAGAGCCTGCCCGCCCGCTACTTCCTCGCCCGCGCCCGCATCGCCGGAGGCGACCGCGAGGGCGGCCTCGCGGCCTGGAACGCGCTCAAGGCGGAGATTCCTGCGGGCGACCCGCGCATCGCCATGCTGGAGCAGGACATGGCCAAGGTCCTGGGCCAGGGCGGGCCCGAAGCGCCGGCCGTGGCGGAGCAGAACCAGGAGCAGGCCGCGTTCATCCGCGGAATGGTCGCCAGGCTCGCGGCCCGGCTGGAGACCTCGCCCGACGATCCGGAAGGATGGGCGCGGCTGGTGCGGGCCTATCGCGTGCTCGGCGATCGGGACGCAGAGACCAGAGCGCTGGACCGCGCCCGCAAGCTGTTCGCCGGCCGCCCGCAGGACCTGGCGCGGATCGAGGCCGAGGCCTCGCCGCGGCCGTGAGGAGACCCGCGACCTTGCGCCGCGGCCGGGGCTTTCCCGGCTTGATCCGGCCCCTTTGGGGACGGACCCGGCGTCGCTATGTTACAGCCGCTCGAAATCAGCGGCCCAAGTTCGCGGCCTGACGCTCGCCGGAGTTCCCGGAGCCCGATGTCCCTCCTGCCCAAATCCAAGAAGGCCCGCCGCCGGCTGCTGGCGGTCGCGGTGGCCGCCCCGATCGTGGCGGCGGCGGCCGGCCTGTCGCTCTACGCCATGGGCGATGCGGCCGTGTTCTTCTATTCGCCCTCCGACGCTCAGCAGAAGTCGGTGCCGCCGGGCAAGGTGGTCCGCATCGGCGGGCTGGTGCAGCCCGGCAGCGTCAAGAAACTGCCGGATGGACGGGTGGAGTTCGCCATCGCCGACAAGGCCGCCGTCTCGCCGGTCAGCTACCAGGGCGACCTGCCCGACCTGTTCCGCGAGGGGCAGGGGGTGGTGGCGCAGGGCGCTTTCGACCGCGCCGGGGTGTTCGAGGCCAAGGAAGTCCTGGCCAAGCACGACGAGAACTACATGCCCAAGGAAGTCGCCGACGCGCTGAAGAAGTCCGGCGAGTGGAACCGGGCCCAATGATCGCCGAGTTGGGCGCCTTCGCCCTGATGCTGGCGCTGGCCCTGTCGGGCCTGCAGACGGCGCTGTCGGTGCTGGCGAAGGTCCGGCGCAGCGCCAGCCTTCGCGGGGGCGGCGAGGGCGCCGCGGCCGGGGCGTTCCTGGCCGTCGCGGTCGCCTTCTCGGCCCTGATCTACGCCTTCGTCACCTCCGACTTCTCGGTGGCCAACGTGGCGGCCAACTCCCATACCGATAAGCCGCTGCTCTACAAGGTGGCCGGCGCGTGGGGGAGTCACGAAGGCTCGATGCTCCTGTGGTGCCTGGCCCTGACCGGCTTCGGCGCCGCGGTCGCCCTGGCGGGGCGGACGCTGCCGGCGGGCCTCAAGGCCCTGGCCCTGGCGAGCCAGGGGACGCTGGGCCTGCTGTTCATCGGCTACACGGCCTTCGCGTCCAACCCGTTCCAGCGCATCGCCGACCCGCCGGTCGAGGGCCGCTCGCTCAACCCGATCCTGCAGGACCCGTTCCTGGCCATCCACCCGCCGTTCCTCTACGCGGGCTACGTCGGCTTCTCGGTGGTCTTCTCCTTCGCCGTGGCGGCCCTGATCGAGGGCCGGATCGACGCCGCCTGGGCGCGCTGGGTGCGGCCCTGGACGCTCGCCGCCTGGTCGCTGCTGACGGTCGGCATCGTGCTCGGCTCGTTCTGGGCCTACTACGAGCTGGGGTGGGGCGGCTGGTGGTTCTGGGACCCGGTCGAGAACGCCTCCTTCATGCCCTGGCTGGTGGGCGCGGCTCTGCTGCATTCGGCCATCGTCACCGAGAAGCGCGGCGCGCTCGCCGGCTGGACCGTGTTCCTGGCCCTCGCCGCCTTCACCTTCTCGATGCTGGGAGCGTTCCTGGTCCGCTCGGGCGTGCTCACCTCGGTGCACGCCTTCGCGGTCGATCCCACCCGCGGCGTGCTGCTGCTGATCATCCTGGGCGTGGCGGCGGGCGCCGGTTTCGCCCTGTTCGGCTGGCGTGCGCCCAAGCTGCCGCCCGGCGGCCTGTTCGCCCCCGTCAGCCGCGAAGGGGCGCTGGTCCTGAACAACCTGTTCCTGGCCGCGGCCGCCGCCACCGTGGCGCTCGGCACCCTCTACCCCCTGATCCGCCAGGCGATGACGGGCGAGGCGATCTCGGTCGGCGCGCCCTATTTCGCCCTGACGTTCGGCCCGCTGATGGTCGCCTGCCTGCTGCTGGTCCCGGCGGGGCCGCTGCTCGCCTGGAAGCGGGGCGACGTCCATGCGGTGGTGCAGCGCCTGTGGCTCGCCGCCGCGCTGGCGCTGGCCTGCGGAGCCCTGGCGTGGATGGTGGTCCATCCGCGCAGGCTGTGGGCGCCGATGGGCTTGGCGCTGGGCGCCTGGCTGATCCTGGGCGCCCTGAGCGAGGTCGCGGCCCGCGTTCGGCTGGGCGCCGCGCCGGTCGCGGAGTCGCTGCGGCGGCTGAAGGGGCTTCCGAGGGGATCGTGGGGCATGACCCTGGCCCACCTGGGGCTGGGCGTCTTCGTCCTCGGGGCCGTGTTCGAAGGCTCGTGGAAGGTGGAGCAGGTCTCGGTGCTGGCGCCCGGCCGGTCGCTGCAGGTCGGCGCCTACACCCTGACTCTCAAGGATGTGCGCGACGTCGCCGGCCCCAACTACGAGGCCGAGCGCGGCTTGATCGCCGTGCGATCGCGCGGCGGGGCCGTTTCCGAGATCGCCCCCGAGCGCCGCTTCTATCCCGCCAGCCGTCAGACCACCTCCCAAGTGGCCATCCAACGCCACGGGATCAGCGACCTCTATGTGGTCCTGGGCGAACGGCGCGCGGCCGCGGGCGGCGGCGACGGATGGCTGGTGCGCGCCTACTGGAACCCTTGGGCGCGGCTGATCTTCGCGGGGCCCCTGCTGATGGCGCTGGGGGGGCTCGTCTCCCTTTCCGACCGGCGGCTGCGGCTGGCCGTCGGCGCGCGGGCCGCGCGTCCCGTCCTGGCGGCGGGAGCGGCCGAGTGAGCCGTTGGCGCGCCGTCCTCGCCGCCCTGGCGGCTGTGGCGTGCATCGCCGCGGCGGCGGCCGATCCGGCCGAACGCCTGCCGGACCCGGCCCAGGAAGCGAGGGCCCGCCAACTGTTCCGCCAGGTCCGCTGCCTGGTCTGCCAGAACGAGTCCATCGACGACTCCGAGGCCGAGCTCGCCGCCGACCTGCGCCGGATCGTGCGCGAGCAGATCGCGGCCGGCCGCTCGGACCGCGAGGTGCTGGCCTTCCTGACCGATCGCTACGGCGAGTTCGTGCTGTTCAAGCCGAGCTTCAGCCTGGGCAACGCCGTGCTGTGGCTGACGCCCTTCGCCCTTTTGCTGGCGGGCGCGGGAGTGATTCTCGTCATGAGGCGACGGAGTCCGGCGTCGGAACCGTTGCTTACCCCGGAGGAGGAGGAACGATTGTCTCGTCTGGCGAATTCCTCGCCACAAGATCGCATCGAGGAGGCCACGGTTCCGCCGCAAGGCGGCCCAACGAATGCGCGGGACGGATGATTTCCAATTCCCTGCACCTTGGCGTTTGGCTTCCGGCTCTCTAGCTTTTCGCCGACGCGCTGAATTCACCGCAGCCTCGCCAATCTCATGGCGCAGGCCGCCAGAGGAACCGACCTGATGAAGATCAACAAGAAGAAAGGGTTCGTAGCCGGTGCGACGGTGGGCGCCGCCGTGGCGGCCGCGGCGCTCGCCGGCGCGGGCGTGCGCTGGCCCGGCGCCGTGGCTGCGCCCGAGCAGCCCGCCCTGATAAAGGCCTCGGCGCCGATCTTCGCTCCCCCGCCGGGTGCGCCGCTGTCGTTCGCCGACATCTTCGAACGCGTAGCCCCGGCCGTCGTTTCCATCGACGTGACCAGCCGCGCCCAGCGGCCGCAGGGCGTGCAGATCCCCGGCCTGCCGCCGGGCTTCCCCTTCAACTTCGGCCAGCCGGACGGACAGGACGGCGAGGACGGCGACGGAGACAACTCGGGCCCCGGCCCCCGCGGGCAGCCGAACCTGCCCGAAGCCCAGGCGACGGGCTCGGGCTTCTTCATCTCGCGCGACGGCTACATCATCACCAACAACCACGTGGTCGAGAACGCCACCTCGATCACCGTGCGCCTGAACGACCAGCGGGAGCTGAAGGCGCGGCTGATCGGCCGCGACGAGGCCACCGACCTGGCGGTGATCAAGGTCGAGGGCGGGAACTTCCCCTTCGTCAACTTCGAGAACGACGCCAAGCCGCGCGTCGGCGACTGGGTCATCGCGGTCGGCAACCCCTTCAACCTGGGCGGCACGGCCACGGCCGGCATCATCTCGGCCTACGGCCGCGACATCGGCGACAGCTTCGTCGACTATCTGCAGATCGATGCGCCGATCAACCGCGGCAACTCGGGCGGCCCGACCTTCGACGTCTACGGCCGCGTGGTGGGCGTGAACGCCGCCATCTTCTCGCCCACGGGCGGGTCGGTGGGCATCGGCTTCGCCATCCCGGCCGAGATCGCCGACGCCATCACCAAGCAGCTCATCGCCAACGGCAAGGTGACCCGCGGCTATCTGGGCGTGACCATCCAGAACGTCACCCCCGAGATCGCCGAGAGCCTGGGCATCCAGCCGAAGCAGGGCGCGCTGGTGAACGACATCGTCCCGGGCGGCCCGGCCGACAAGGCCGGCGTCCAGGCGGGCGACGTGATCCTGTCCGTGAACGGGAAGAACATCACCTCCGCCTCGGACCTGACCCGGCAGGTCGCGCTCGCTCGCGCCGGCCAGAGCCTGCAGGTCGTGGCCTTGCGCAGCGGCCGGCGGGTGAACCTGCAGATCGTCTCGGGCCTGCGGCCCTCCGAGGCGCAACTCGCCCAGAACAACGGCGGCGACGAAGGTCAGGGCGGGCAGAGCCCGTCCGAGCCGCAGGCCACCCGGACCAACGTGCTCGGCATGCAGCTCGTCCAGCTCGATGCGGCGGCCCGGCAGCGGCTGGGCGTGCGAGCCGGAGTCGAGGGCGTCGCCGTCGATCAGGTGCAGCAGGCTTCGATCGCCGGCCGAGCCGGCCTGCGGCGGGGCGACGTGATCGTCCGCGTCGGCGACCAGACGGTGACCGCGCCCGCCCAGGTGCAGTCCGCCGTCGAGGCCGCCCGCACGGCCAAGCGTCCGGTCCTGCTGCTGATCAACCGCAACGGCCGGTCGCAGTTCGTGGCCCTGCGCACCGTCGAAGAGGGAGCGACGACCCCCTAACGGCTTTTGCGGCCTGACGGAATCCCGGGCGGAGCCGTGAGGCTCCGCCCTTTTCGCATCAGGGCTGCTCCTCTTGCGCGCGTAGTGAGCTCATGTCTCGCGATCCGCGCGCGCAGACGTTACAAACCACGGAACGGGAGAGGCGACGCATGGTCGAGCGGGTTCTGGCGGTGCGCGGTCCGCGCAGTCTGTTGCGCCAGATCCGCGAAGTGATGGCGGGCGGCGGTCCTGCACAGGGCCGCCTGGACAAGGCCGTCCGCATCATCGCCAACTCGATGGTGGCGGAGGTCTGCTCGCTGTACCTCCGCCGCGCCTCGGGCGAGGCTGAGCTGTTCGCCACCGAAGGCCTGGACCCCGCCGCCGTCCACGTCACGCGCCTGCGCCCGGGCGAGGGCCTGGTGGGCGAGATCCTGCGGCTGGCGCGGCCGCTGAACCTGTCGGACGCGCCGCTCCACCCCAGCTTCTCGTACCGTCCGGAGACCGGCGAAGACCCGTTCCACGCCTTCCTGGGCGTGCCTCTCCTGCGGGGCGGCCGTCCGATCGGCGCCCTGGTGGTGCAGAACCGCACCGCCCGCGTCTACGGCGAGGAAGAGGTCGACGACCTCCAGACCATCGCCATGGTGCTGACCGAAATCGTGGCCTCGGGCGAGCTGGTGGGCCTGGCCGAACTCAACGACGTCGAACTGGCGCCGCACCGGCCCGAGCGGCTGCGTGGCGCGCGCTTCGCCGACGGGCTGGCGCTGGGCAAGGCCGTGCTCCACGACACCCCCGTCGCGCCGGAAAAGCTGCTCTCCGACGACGCCGCCCAGGAGGAGGCCCGCCTGCGCGAGGCGCTGGAACGGCTGCGCCACCAGATCGACGAGATGCTGGAGGGCCACCATGTGGTCGGCATCTCCTACGAGGTGCTCGAGACCTACCGCATGTTCGCTCACGACCGCGGCTGGACCCGCGGCCTGGAGGACGCGGTGCGTTCGGGCCTGACCGCCGAGGCGGCGGTCGAGCGCGTGCGCTCCGAACACCGGGCGCGGTTGGGTCAGGCGCGCGACGCCTACCTGCGCGAGCGGTTGCACGATTTCGAGGACCTGGCCGACCGCCTGCTGCGGGTTCTGGCCGGCGAGACGCCGGGTTCGCGCAGGCTGCCCGACGACGCGGTGCTGATCGCCCGCAACCTGGGCCCGGCCGAGCTGCTCGAATACGACCGCAGCAAGCTCAAGGGCCTCCTCCTGGAAGAGGGCTCGGCGGCCAGCCATGCCGCCATCGTCGCGCGTGCGCTGGGCATCCCCTGCGTGGGACGGCTGCAGGGGCTGAGGGACCGGGTGTCCGAAGACGATCCGGTCATCGTCGACGGCGAGACCGGCGAGGCGTTCCTGCGGCCCCGCCCGGACGTGATCGAGGCGTTCAGGGCGAGGGCCGCCGTCCGCGCCCAGCGCCGGGCCGAGTTCGCGCGGTTGCGGACCACGCCGCCGATCACGATGGACGGCGCCAAGATCGACCTGATGATGAATGCGGGCCTGGCGGTCGACCTCGACAATCTCGAGGAGACCGGCGCCGAAGGAATCGGCCTGTTCCGCACCGAGTTCCAGTTCATGGTGGCCGAGGAGATGCCCCGGCTGGACGCCCAGACGGCGCTCTACAGCCGCGTGCTCGACGCCGCCGGCGACCGCCCGGTGATCTTCCGCACCCTCGACCTCGGCGGCGACAAGGTCGTCCCGTACATGCAGTCCGAACGCGAGGAAAACCCCGCGCTGGGCTGGCGGGCGGTGCGCATGGGGCTCGATCGTCCGGCGCTGCTGCGGCTGCAGCTTCGGGCGCTGATCTCGGCCGCCCGCGGGCGCGAGCTCCGGGTCATGTTTCCCCTGATCGCCACCGTGGACGAGTTCCGCGCGGCGCGGGCGCTCGCGGACCGCGAACTCGCGTGGGCCGTGCGTCGGGGGCGGCCGGTCCCGTCGGCCCTGCGCATCGGAGCGATGATCGAGGCGCCTGCGCTGGTGTGGCATCTCGACGCTCTATTGCCGATGACCGATTTCGTCTCGGTCGGAACCAATGACCTGATGCAGTATTTGTTTGCTGCGGACCGCGGCAACGCCCGGGTGTCCGAGCGGTACGACCCACTGTCGCCGCCGGCGCTGCGGACGCTGAAGTCCATCGGCGACGCCTGCCGTGACACGGGGACGCCGGTCTCCGTGTGCGGAGAGATCGCCGGCCGGCCGCTCGAAGCTTTCGCCCTGGTGGCGCTCGGCTTCGAGCGCCTGTCCATGCCGCCCGCCGGCGTGGGGCCGGTCAAGCGGATGGTGCTGTCCCTCGACTGCGAGGCGGCGGCCCGTGGGATCGCGCCTCTACTGAAGAGCGGCTCAGGTTCGATACGTAACGAGATCGAGACCCTTGCGCGTAAGCTAAATGTCGCAATTTAGCGCGTTGTTTTGATGGGCGTTCCCTGTTATCCAGCGCTTACACGAATACTTAAGAGATTGGCTGTCGCATATCGTGGCGCCCATCGCGGTCGCGAAAGCCGATCAGGCGTCCTGAGCATGCCGCCTTTAGACACCGGGCCAGTGGCCCACACGCTTAGGTTGGTAGATCCCCTGGTCCAGCGGGCGGAGCCCGCGCCGGGCGACTACCCGTCCGTGGGCGCTTACCTGCGTGCGGTCCGCGAATATCGCGGCCGCAGCCTGGCGGACCTGGCCGCCGCGACCCGCGTTCGCCGCGTCTATCTCTCCGCGATCGAAGAGGGCAAGCACGACCCGCTGCCGTCCCGGCCGTTCGCCATCGGCTATGTGCGCGCCTACGCCCAGGCCCTCGACGTCGACAGCGAAGCTGCGGCCGAGCGCTTCAAGACGGAGATGCCCGACCTGAGCGAGCCGCTGCGCGCGCCGGTCGGCGTGGGGTCGGAAAGCCCGGCGGGACGGCCGGTGATCCTGGCCGTCGTGGGCCTGCTGGTGGTCGCCGTCATCGGCTGGAACGTGGTCCAGCGCCTGACCGCGTCCGAGCCGGCGCCCGAGCCCGCGGTCCCGGCCGTGCCGGTGACGGCCGATCCGCTACAGGGGCCGATCGCGCTCAGCGCTCCCACGCCGCCCCCGGCCGAGCAGACCACGCCGGCTCCGTATGTGACCCCCGGCCTTTCCGGCCAGCCGGCCGAGGAACAGCCTCCCGCGCCCCCCGCCGGGACCATCGCCGCGCCGAGCGCCGTCGTGGCGCCCGCCGCCTTCGAGGCCAAGGGCGCGATCTACGGCGCGGGCGAGACCGGGCCGGTGGTGGTGCTGCAGGCGCGCGAGCCGGCCTCGCTGATCGTGCGCGGCGCGGGCGGCGAAGTCTATTTCGCTCGCCAGCTCAAGGCGGGCGAGGCCTACCGGGCCCCGATCGGCCGCAGGCTGTCGGTCGAGGCGGCCGACCCGTCGGCCTTCAGCATCTACGTCAAGGGCCAGCTCCGCGGCGCGCTGCTGATGCCCCAGACCCCCCTCGACAAGGTCGCGGCCGAGATCGTGACCCACACCCCTGTCGCGCAGCCGGCGACGCCGCGCGCCGCCCCGGCCCAGGCCTCGTCGGCCCAGGCCGCCTCCGCGCCTCCGCGCCGACCCGCCGCGCGCCCGGCGGCCGAGACCGAAGTCCAGGAGCCCGCCGCGCCCGCCCAGGGCCAACCCGCTCCGGACGAGCCCGCTCCGGCCGGATTGTTCTGACCGCCGTTTCCGGAGCCGCGGCGCGATGGCGCGCCGGGCGCCAAGGCCTTATGTTGCGCCCATGAGCCCAGAGGATCACCGACACGTCCGCCCATGGCGGATGATCCAGCGTCGCCCGTCGCGGAAGATCCGCGTGGGCTCGGTGGAGGTGGGCGGCGACGCCCCCATCTCGGTCCAGTCGATGACCAACACGGTCACCGCCGACGCCGGCGCCACCATCGACCAGGTCCGCCGTCTGGAGGAGGCGGGCGCCGACATCGTCCGTGTCTCGTGCCCGGACGAAGACTCCACCGCGGCCTTCAAGACCATCGCCAAAGCAGCCAAGGTCCCGCTGGTCGCCGACATCCACTTCCACTACCGGCGGGGGATCGAGGCCGCGGAGGCGGGCGCCGCCTGTCTGCGGATCAATCCGGGCAACATCGGCAGCCCCGACCGCGTGCGCGAAGTGGTCCAGGCCGCCCGCGACCACGGCTGCTCGATCCGCATCGGCGTCAACGCCGGTTCGCTGGAGAAGGAGCTCTTGGAGCGCTACGGCGAGCCCTGCCCGGAAGCGATGGTCGAGAGCGCCCTGTTCCACGCCCGCATCCTGCAGGACCTGGACTTCCACGAGTTCAAGATCAGCGTGAAAGCCTCCGACGTCTTCCTGACGGTCGCGGCCTACCAACAGCTTTCCGAAGCGATCGACTGCCCGCTGCACCTGGGGGTGACCGAGGCCGGGGCGCTGCGCACCGGCACGGTGAAGTCCGCCATCGGTCTCGGCGGCCTGCTCTGGGCCGGTATCGGCGACACCATCCGCGTCAGCCTCGCCGCCGACCCGGTGGAGGAGGTGAAGGTCGGCTTCGACATCCTGAAGTCGCTGGGCCTGCGCCACCGCGGCGTGAACATCATCGCCTGCCCGTCCTGCGCCCGCCAGGGCTTCGACGTGATCGCCACGGTGGCCAAGCTGGAGGAGCGGCTGGCGCATGTGTCCACGCCGCTGTCGCTGTCGATCATCGGCTGCGTGGTGAACGGTCCCGGCGAGGCGCTGATGACCGACGTCGGCTTCACCGGCGGCGGCAAGGGCGCCGGCATGGTCTATCTTGCGGGCAAGCCGGACCATAAGCTCGACAACGACGCCATGGTCGACCACATCGTCGGTCTGGTCGAAGCCAGGGCCGCAGCCATCGAGGCCGAGAAGGCCGATCAACCATCAGCCGCTCAAAGCCTTGCGGTCCAGGGCGTGGCGGCGGAGTAGACCTTGAAGCTCTTCTACAGCCCGCTCTCGCCCTTCGCGCGCAAGGTGCTCATCGTCCTGGCCGAGAAGGGCCTGGACTCCCTGGTGGAGACCGAAGTGGTCAATCCCTGGGAGGAGCCCGAAGCGCTGACCACGGTCAATCCGATCAGCCAGGTTCCGGCGCTGCTGCTGGACGACGGCACCGCGCTTTACGACAGCGCGGTGATCGCGGCCTACCTCGACACCCTGGCCGAGCCGCAGCTGATCCCGGTCGGCGGCCTCGCCCACTGGCGGGTGCGCCGCACCGAGGCGGCGGCCGACGCCATCTGCGACACGGTGGTGAAGCTGCGCCAGGAAGCTCTGAGGCCCGAGGCCGAGCGCTCGGCCCATCACGGGGCCCGCTGGCGCCGCTCGGCGGCCCGCGCCCTCGACGCATTGGAGGCGGAAGGGCCGGACGGCGGTCTCGACCTTGGCGAGATCATGCTTACGGTCATGCTCGACTACGTCGACTTCCGCGCGCCGGAGCTCGATTGGCGCGCGGGACGCCCGAACCTGCAGGCCCGTTGGCGCAGGCTGGAGGGCCGCCCGAGCTTCCGCGCGACGGCGCCGGCCTGACTGCGGCGCTCGCGCTTCGCCGCCTTGAACCGCGCACGCCGTCGCCTTAGCTAGGCGCGCCATGCATCTGCCCCAGTCCCGCCTCGACCAGGTTCTCGATCGCTTCCGCGAAGTGGAGGCGCGCATGGGCGCGGCCACCGACGGCCAGGAGATCGTGCGCCTGTCGAAGGAGCACGCCGAGCTGCGCCCGGTCGCGGAGGCGGTGGAGGCGCTCGCCCGCGTTCGCGCCGAGGTCCCCGGGCTGGAGGAGATGGCTGCGGCCGGCGACGCGGAGATGGCGTCGCTCGCCCGCGACGAACTCCAGGCGATCAACGCCCGCCTGCCGGATCTGGAGCGGGAGGTGGCGCTGCTGCTGGCGCCCAAGGACAAGGACGAGAACGCCTCGGCCATCCTCGAGGTGCGCGCGGGCACAGGCGGCGACGAAGCGGCCCTGTTCGCGGGCGACCTTTTCCGCATGTACCAGCGCTACGCCCAGATCCACGGCTGGCGGGTCGAGATCGAGGACGTCTCCGAGGGCGACGCGGGCGGCTACAAGGAGATCATCGCCTCGATCACCGGCGAGGGCGTGTTCGGCCGGCTGAAGTTCGAGAGCGGGGTGCACCGGGTGCAACGGGTTCCCGCGACCGAGGCCCAGGGACGCATCCACACCTCCGCCGCCACCGTCGCCGTCCTGCCCGCGCCCGAGGACGTGGAGATCGAGATCAACGACGCGGACATCCGCATCGACACCTATCGCTCGTCCGGCGCGGGCGGCCAGCACGTGAACAAGACCGACTCGGCCGTGCGCATCACCCACCTGCCCACCGGCATCGTGGTGACCTCGTCGGAGAAGTCGCAGCACCAGAACCGCGCCAAGGCGATGAAGGTGCTGCAGGCGCGCCTCTACGACGCCCAGCGCACGGCGCTGGACGCCGAGCGGGCGGCCTCGCGCAAGGAGCAGGTGGGCTCGGGCGACCGTTCCGAGCGCATCCGCACCTACAACTTCCCGCAGGGCCGGGTGACCGACCACAGGATCAATCTGACCCTCTACAACCTGCCGAAGGTGCTGGAGGGCGACGGCCTCGACGAACTGATCAGCGCCCTGATCGCCGACGACCAGGCCGCGCGGCTCGCGGCGCTGGAAGAGACGCTGAACTAAACCCCCCGTCATCCTCCGGCGGTCCGCCACGACCGTCCGGGCGGCGACGGATAGGGAAGGGCCGCCTCAGCCCGGCGCCTGACCCGCCTCCGGCGTTTTGCTCGATTTCAGCGCCGGCTTCTTGGCCGAGCCGGCGGCGAAGGGATTGGGCTCGCCCGCCCCCGATTCGGGGCCCTTCCTGATTTCCGGCCGGCGCCGGGCCTCCTGCAGCGTGACGCCCAGGGTGTCGGCCATGGTCGCGCCCCGCGTTCCTATCGGCTTCGGCGGGCCCACTGTGGAGTCCACCGCCGTCTGGTGCTCGATCTCTGCGTTCAGCTCGGCGCCCATCAGCACGACGATGGTCGAAATCCAGGTCCAGGTCATGAAGCCGATCACCGCCCCCAGCGATCCGTAGGTGCGGTCGTAATGGGCGAAGTTCGCCACGTACCAGGAGAAGACCATGCTGGCGCCCACCCACAGCACGGCTGCAGCCACGCTGCCCCAACTCACCCAGCGCCAGCGCGCCTTCCGCCGGTCCGGCCCGTAGCGGTAGAGCACGGCCAGGATCAGCATGATCGCCGCCAGCATCAGCGGCCAGCGAAGCCAGAGCATCGGGTCCGGACCGCCGTATCCGATCACCGAGAGCGCCACGGGCAGGGCGATCACCAGGCTGATCGCCACGATCAGGAACACCACGGCGCCGAAGGTGAAGGCCAGCGAGATCAGGTTCAGCCGGATGAAGCCGCGCCGCTCCTCCTCCTCGTAGGCGATGTTCAGCCCCGCGATCAGCGCCTTCACGCCGGCGTTGGCGCTCCACAGCGACAAGGCGAGGCTGACGGCGAACGCCAGGCCGAGGTCCGAGTTGCTGGTGGCGGCGATCCGCAGCATCTGCTCGCCCACGAACATCAGCGCGTCGCGGGGCAGGAAGCCGGCCAAGAGGTCGAGCTGCTCGCGCGCGGTCTCCACGTCGGAGAACAGGCCGTAGAGCGAGACGAAGGCCGCGATCGCCGGGAACAGGGCGAGCAGGCTGAAGAAGGTGACGCCGCCGGCCACGGACGTGATGCGGTCGTTGTTGAACTCCTTCCAGGTGCGCCAGATCACGTCGCGCCAGCCTGCCTTGGGGATTTCGAGGGGGTGACGGGCGCTGCGGCCGTGGCCGGGCTCCCGGGCGTCGAGCCGCTGAACCTCGGTCCGGGGCGCGCCTTTCAACCAGTCGCCCAGCCGCCGCCACAGCGGAGGGCCGGACGGTTCGCCGACCTTGGGGCGCGGCCGCCAGGCCAGCACCACGGCGGCCAGGGCCAGCCAGGCGGCCGCCTCGACAGGGTCGAGGCCCCGCTTCCTCCCCCGGCCGCGGGATCTGGTCGGCGCAGCGGCGGGGCGACGGCGGAAGATCGGGCCCTCCAGGGCGGCGGGTGCGCGGATCGACAGGTCCATGGCGTAAGCGCGTGGCGACGTGGTGACAAACCCCCGCGGGCGCGCCGCCGTTCCGGACGGGCCGCCCCGCGCTTGGCCTCGGGCCTGCGCGGGGCTATTCGAGCCGGATGAGCCAGACCCTGCTGCAAGCCTGGACCGGAGCGCGCGACCGGCTGAAGGCCGCCGGCGTCGACAGTCCAGTCATCGACGCCCGCCTGCTGCTGGAAGCTGCGGCGGGCGCGACGCGGCTGGACCTCATCACCGACCCGTACCGCCTGCTGACAGAGGAGCAGGAGACCGCCCTCGAGGCCTACGTGGCCCGGCGCGCCCGTCGCGAACCGGTGGCCCGAATCCTGGGCCGCAAGGGCTTCTGGAAGATCATGCTCAGCGTCGGCCCCGGCGTGCTGATCCCGCGCCCGGACACGGAGACGGTGCTGGACGTGGTGCTGGGCGCCTTCGACGAGCAGCGGCGGTTCAAGCTGCTGGACCTCGGCGTTGGTTCGGGCGCGATCCTTATGGCCGTCCTGGCCGAGCGGCCGCACGCTTCCGGCCTGGGGGTCGACATCTCGGAGGAGGCGCTGGCGGTGGCGCGGGAGAACGCCGCCAACCTGGGCCTGGAGGAGCGTGCGGCCCTGCTCCGGGGCGACTGGACGGAGGGACTGGCCGACGAGAGCTTCGACCTGGTGGTGGCGAACCCTCCCTACATCCCGACCGCCGACATCGAGACGCTCGACCCCGAGGTGCGCGAGCACGAGCCGCGGCTGGCGCTGGACGGGGGAGAGGACGGGCTGGACGCCTACCGGCTGCTGGCGCCCGAGATCCTGCGGGTCCTGCGGCCGGGCGGGATGTTCGCAGTGGAGATCGGCTGGGACCAGGCCCAATCGGTCATGGCCCTGTTCCGAGACGCCGGCGCCGAGGGCGTTCGGACGGTGCAGGACCTGGCGCTGAGGGACCGCGTGGTCACGGGCCTGAAGAAGGCCCCTTGAAGAAAGCCCTTGGAAATTCCACTTCGACTCGGTAGACCAAACCTGTCTCCACTCAATTCGCCAAGCGCGGAACGGGCCTTTCCGGGGCGAGGTCCCACTGGCGGCGAGGGACGCGACGTCCGAAAGGCGAGTTCGCCCGGACGCCGGCGGGGACCGGAATACGCTGCATTACGCAAAATCGCTGCGCAGACGTCTGCGCAGGGGCCCGAGAGGCCGCAGAGCTAGCGCACCATGAGAGATTTCAAGGGCATGAAACGGCAACGCGGCCGCAACCGCAGTGGCGGTGGCGGCGGCGGAGGCGGGGGCAAGCCCAGCCACAACGTGAACCGCGCGTTCGACTCCAACGGGCCGGACAATGTGAAGATTCGCGGGCACGCCCAGCACATCTACGAGAAGTACCAGCAACTCGCCCGCGACGCCTCGGCGTCCGGCGATCGCGTGCTGGCCGAGAATTACCTGCAGCACGCCGAGCACTATTTCCGGGTGCTGCGCTCGCTGCAGCCGAACCGTCCGGCGTCCGAGATCATGGGCCGCGACGCGCTCGCCTCCGGCTTCGACATCGACTTCGAAGACGAGAGCGGCGGCGAGGCTGCCGAAGAGACGACCGAAGCCTCCGCCGAGAACGGCGAAGCGGCCGCCCAAGGCCAGGGGCAGGGCGTGGAGGAGCGCCCCGAGCGCTTCGAACGTGGCGAACGCGACCGCGGCGAGGGCCGTTTCGAGCGGGGCGACCGCGAACGCGGGGACAGGGAACGCGGGGACAGGGACCGGGATCGGGGCGAGCGCCGCGAGCGGCGCGATCGCTTCGAAGGTCGCCCGCCGCGCGAGGAACGTGGCGGCTATGGCCGCGAGGAGCGCCGCGAACGGGGCGAGGAGCCCCGGGCCGAAGAGGCGCCGCGCGATCCGATGCCCGTGGTCGAGCCCGAGGGTTCGTCGGTGCTGCGGTCGCAGGACGGCGGCGTCAGCCAGGCCCCGGCCTTCCTGCAGGCGCCCGCCGCGCCGGCCGAGGAGGGCGAGGGGCGCCGTCCGCGCACCCGCTCGCGCCGCCGCCCGCGCAGCTTCGAGGCCGGCGAGGGCGAAGCCGCTCCCGAGGGGGTTTCCGAGGCTGGCGAAGAGGGCTGATCCCACTTCGGGATGGCCTCGGTGGGAACCGTCGCCTAGATCAGGGACTCCTTGTCGCATGGGAGGCCCCGACATGATCGCACGCACGCTTCTGCTCGCCGCCTGTATGGCTCCTTGCCTGGCCTTCGGGGCGTCGCCCGCGTTCGCCGCCGACAGCTCGGTGACCTTCCGGGGTCCTGCGGGCGAGGACCGGGGATCCGCCACCCTGCGCGAGGGTCCCACGGGCGTGCTCGTGCGCCTGGAGCTGAAGGGCCTCACGCCCGGCTGGCACGCCGTCCACTTCCACGCCAAGGGCGACTGCTCGGACCAGGCCTTCCAGAACGCCGGCGGGCACATCAACCACGCCCAGAACGCCAAGCCGCACGGCCTGCTCAATCCCCAGGGCCCCGACTTCGGCGACCTGCCCAACGTCTACGCCGGGGCCGACGGCATGGTCCGCGCCGAGCTGTTTTCGGCCCTCGTCTCGTTCACCGGCCAGGGCGGGCGCCCTGCGCTGAAGGACGCCGACGGTTCGGCCATCGTGGTGCACCAGAGCCCCGACGACTTCACCACCCAGCCCATCGGCGGCGCCGGCGCGCGGGTGGCCTGCGCGGTGGTGAAGTAGGTAGCGACGCGGACCCCCTCAGCCAGGCCTTCGGCCTGCCAGCCCCACCGCTGTCGCAGGGGAGCAAGACCCATCTCGTTTACGGGGAGCTGTCGCCGCAGGCGACTGAGGGGCTTTCCGCCTCCCCTACCTTGTGTGTCCAATGGGCCACACCTAAATCCCCAACGTCGCGCTTGCGCTTGGATCAAGGCGGGCGGCGACGCATCCGCCGAAGAGGGGATCCATGAACCAGGACATCTATTCCGACCGGGCGAAGCAGGCCGTCCAGGCCGCCCAGTCGCTGGCGCTCGCCCGCCGCCATCAGCAGCTCGGACCCGAGCACCTGCTCAAGGCGTTGCTCGACGAGCGCGAGGGTTTGGCTCGCGACCTGATCAAGGCCGCCGGCGGCCGGCCCGAACAGGCCGTCTCGGAGGCCGACGCCCTGCTGGCCAAGATCCCGCAGGTCGAGGGAGGCGCAGGTCAACTCTACCTGAAGCCCGAGGCCGCGCGGGTGTTCGCCACGGCCGAGGAGACCGCCAAGAAGGCCGGCGACGCCTTCGTCACCACCGAACGCCTGCTGGCCGCCATCGCCAAGGAAGGCGGCCCGGCGGCCGACGCTCTGAAGAAGGCCGGAGTCACGCCCGCCGGGCTCGACCAGGCCGCCGCCAACGTCCGCAAGGGCCGCACCGCCGACACCGCCAGCGCCGAGGAGGGCTACGACGCCCTCAAGCGCTACGCCCGCGACCTGACCCAGGCCGCACGCGACGGCAAGCTCGACCCGGTCATCGGCCGCGACGAGGAGATCCGGCGGACGATCCAGGTCCTGTCGCGGCGGACCAAGAACAACCCGGTGCTGATCGGCGAGCCCGGCGTCGGCAAGACCGCCATCGTCGAAGGGCTGGCCCTGCGCATCGTCAACGGCGACGTGCCCGAAAGCCTGAAGGACAAGAAGCTGCTCGCCCTCGACATGGGCGCGCTGATCGCCGGGGCGAAGTACCGCGGCGAATTCGAGGAACGGCTGAAGGCGGTGCTGAACGAAGTCACCGCCGCCGAGGGCCAGATCGTCCTGTTCATCGACGAGATGCACACCCTGGTCGGGGCCGGGAAGACCGACGGGGCGATGGACGCCTCGAACCTGCTCAAGCCCGCCTTGGCGCGGGGCGAGCTGCACTGCGTGGGCGCCACCACCCTCGACGAGTACCGCAAGCACGTCGAGAAGGACGCCGCGCTCGCTCGCCGGTTCCAGCCGGTGTTCGTGGAGGAGCCGAGCGTCGAGGACACCATCTCGATCCTGCGCGGGCTGAAGGAGAAGTACGAGGTGCACCATGGGGTGCGCATCTCCGACAGCGCCATCGTGGCCGCCGCGACCCTGTCCAACCGCTACATCACCGACCGCTTCCTGCCCGACAAGGCCATCGACCTGGTGGACGAGGCGGCCAGCCGCGTGCGCATGGCCGTGGACTCCAAGCCCGAGGCGCTGGACGAGATCGACCGGCGGCTGGTGCAGCTGAAGATCGAGCGGGAGGCGCTGAAGAAGGAGACCGACCCCGGTTCGAAGACCCGGCTCGAGAACATCGAGGTCGAGATCGAGGGGCTGGAGGCGCAATCCGCGGACATGACCGCCCGCTGGCGCGCCGAGAAGGACAAGCTGGGCTCGGCCGCCCAGGCGCGCGAGGCGCTGGACCGGCTGCGCGTCGAGCTCGACCAGGCCCAGCGCCGCGGCGACCTGCAGCGCGCCTCCGAGATCCTCTACGGCGAGATTCCGGTGATGGAGAAGCGCCTGGCCGAGGCCGAGAGCGCCGAGCAGGTCAAGGAGCAGTTGACGCCTGAAGTCGTCGACGCCGAGCAGATCGCCGCGGTCGTGTCCCGCTGGACCGGCGTGCCGGTCGAGAAGATGCTGGAAGGCGAGCGCGAGAAGCTGCTTCAGATGGAGGACAAGCTGCGCGAGCGGGTGGTCGGCCAGGACGAGGCGCTGGCCGCCGTGTCCGACGCCGTGCGACGGGCCCGCGCGGGACTGAAGGACCCGAACCGGCCGATCGGCTCGTTCCTGTTCCTAGGCCCCACCGGCGTCGGCAAGACCGAGCTGACCAAGGCCATGGCCGAGTTCCTGTTCGACGACGAGACAGCGGTCACCCGCCTCGACATGTCGGAGTACATGGAGAAGCACTCGGTCTCGCGGATGATCGGCGCGCCTCCGGGCTACGTCGGCTACGACGAAGGCGGGGCGCTGACCGAGAGCGTGCGCCGACGGCCCTATCAGGTCGTGCTGTTCGACGAGGTGGAGAAGGCCCACCCCGACGTCTTCAACGTGCTCCTGCAGGTGCTGGACGACGGGCGGCTGACCGACGGCCAGGGCCGCACGGTCGACTTCCGCAACACCCTGATCATCATGACCTCGAACCTGGGCTCGGAGTACCTGGCCGCCCAGGGCGAGGGCGACGACGTGGAACTGGTGCGTCCGCAGGTGATGGACGTTGTCCGTCGCCACTTCCGGCCCGAGTTCCTGAACCGGATCGACGAGATCATCCTGTTCAAGCGTCTGGGCCGCGAGCAGATGGACTCCATCGTCCGCATCCAGCTGGAGCGGGTCGAGAAGCTGCTCGCCGACCGGCGCATGGCGCTGAACGTCGAGCCCGCCGCCCTGCACTGGCTGGGCGAGCGCGGCTACGATCCGGTCTATGGCGCGCGGCCGCTCAAGCGGGTGATCCAGAAGGAGCTGGTGGACCCTATCGCCCGCAAGATTCTCTCGGGCGAGCTGGTCGACGGCCAAGTGGTCGAGGTCCAACCGGGCGAGGGCAAGCTGGAGATCGGCCGGGCCCAGGTGCATTGAGCCCGCCCGGTCCGGCGCAGGGCTGACGCACAGGAGCCTCCCGTTCGCGCGGGAGGCTCTTTTGCAACCGGGGGATGGCCCGCGTCTTGCAAAGCTTCGCCCTCGGGTGTTCTCATTCGGTTCTCGGGGGCTCTGATGCGAATCTGGAAATCGGTCGCCGGCGCAGCCGCGCTGGCCTTCGTCATGGCGGCGGACGCGCATGCCGCAAGTGTAGGCTCGGTGGTCTTGTCCAAGCTGGTGGAGAAGCTGCCGGCCGGGCTGCAATACGCCCAGATCCAGGACGGCATCTTCTGCGTCACCAAGCGGCGGCTGGTCGGCGACGGCGCGATCAAGCCGGTGAACATGGACGTCTACGGGCCGATTTTCGCGCGCGTGATGGCGACCAGCAGCAACGCCTCGAAGGAAGAGCGTCCGAACCTGTTCGACACCAACGAGAAGGAGACCGGCGGCAAGCCGGTCTACGAGATCGGCGGGCTGGTGCACCACATGAACTTCAAGTTCTGCGCCGTCACCGACGGTCGTACGGACTTCGGCGCCAAGGGCGGCGGGACGATGCAGATCCAGTGGCAGATCTATTCGCCCGCTAAGCGCGAAGTGGTCGCCACCATCGAAACCAGCGGCGCCTACGAGATCGGCCAGCGGATCTCGCGTTCCGACGTCATCGAGTTGGCGATGGAGGGCGCCTTCGCCGCCAACGTGCAGCAGCTCGCCGAGTCCGCTCAGTACAGGGCGATCCTGGACGCGCCGCTGCCGGTGGATGAACTGCGCTCGCGCCCCGGCGAACAGGCGCGTATCCCGGCCAAGGCGGGTGCGCCGGCTCCCCGGTCCGCCGCCGAGGCGGTGGGCGCCGTGGTGCTGATCCTGCTCCCTAACGGCCACGGCAGCGGAGTCCTGATCTCGGACGAAGGCTATGTGCTGACCAACGCCCACGTGGTGGGCGAGCGCAAGACGGTGAAGGTGCGCTGGTCGGATGGGCTGGAGACGGACGGGGAGGTGGTGCGCCTCCACGAGGGCCGCGACGTCGCGTTGGTGAAGACCGATCCGCGCGGACGCACGCCGCTGTCGACGCGTTACACCGCGCTCCAGCCCGGCGACGCGGTGATGGCGATCGGCGCGCCGTTGGACATGGAGATGCAGGGCACGGTGACCAAGGGCATCGTCTCGGCCAATCGGGTGCTGGACGGCTATAGCTGGATTCAGAGCGACGTCGCCGTGAACCCTGGCAACAGCGGGGGCGCGCTGATCGACGAGAAGGGCATGCTGATCGGGCTCACCGACAAGGGCCTGATGACCGACGTGGGCGCGCCCGCAGGGTTGAACCTGTTCATCCCGATCAAGGACGCGCTGGACTTCCTGAGCATCGACCTGGCCATCGCCCCGGCCCCGCCGGCGAAGAGCGCTTCCGCGCCGGCCGCGGGACGGAGCTCGGCGCGGTAGAACAGGGTTGTCCGGCGGAGCGGCAAGCCGTTCCTCTCGCGGTCATCCTCCGACGGCCCAAGGGGCGTCCGGGGACCCAAGCCGCAGCTTCCGCCTCGCCAACCTCGCGTGGGTCGCCCGGTCAAGCCGGGCGATGACGCGACATTAGTTTAGCACCAGCCCTCGACCCGGAACGGCCGGCCCCAGGCGTCGTAGCGCCAGTAGCTGCAGGTCCGGCCATAGCCGTAGCCGCGGCCGTAGTAGCGGGGCGGGGGCGCGTAATACCGGGGTGGCGGAGCGTAGTAGGGCCGGGCGTAGCCGTAATAGGGACGCGGGCCGTAGTAGCCGTAGTTGGGGCTGTAATAGCTGTAGCCGGAGCCTCGGCCGGCGATGGCCGCGCCGAGCGCCAGGCCGGCCACCCCCGCGGCGAGGGCCGCGCCGCCGCGGTCCCGGTCGCGATGGCGGTGATAGCGCGACTGGGCCGCGCTTTCGGACGCGCTCGCCAGCGCGGCCGCGAAGGTGGCGGCCGCAAGGGCCGCCGTCAGCAGGGTCTTGGTCGTCCGCATGGAAGCCTCCATCGGATTCGCCCACCGTCCCAAGGGCTCCAGCCTTGGAGAGAGTGAACGCCACATTGGAGGCTAGATTTCGGCGCCGCGCCTGAACCGCAGATGACTGACGGTTCAGGCGGTTCCGATCGGGTTACTGCGCGGTCCGAAGCTCCAGCGAAGCGACCTGGGCCTTGGCCTCGCCGCCGGCCGGGGCCTTGGCCGTGCGGCTCTTTTCGGCGTGGGCGATCAGGCCGTCGATGCGCGCTCGCTGCTGCTTGAAGGCGACCAGGTCGCGCCCGGCCAGGATGGTGCCCTGGGGCACCTTGGCGCCCTTGGGATTGATCTTGGCGCCGTTGCTCAGCACCTCGTAGTGCAGGTGCGGGCCCGTCGAGAGCCCGGTCGAGCCGACGTAGGCGATGACCTGGCCCTGCTTCACGCGGGAGCCGACCCTCAGCCCCTTGGCGTAGCCGGAGAGGTGACCGTAGCCGGTCGCCCAGCCGCCCGAGTGGCGGACCATCAGCCAGTTGCCGTAGCCGCCCGCCCGGCGCAGCTCCTTCACCACCCCGTCGCCCGCGGCGTAGACCGGGGTGCCGCGGGGCGCGGCGAAGTCGATGCCGGGGTGCATGCGGGTATAGCCCAGGATCGGGTGCCGACGCATGCCGAAGCTGGAGGACACGCGCGCCGCGTCCACGGGGGTGCGCAGCAGGAAGCCGCGGATGTTCTTGCCGGTCTCGTCGAAGAAGTCGGACCGGCCGTCATGGTCGAAGCGGTAGAAGCGGCTGGACTGTCCCTTCAATCCGATCTCGGCGTAGAGCAGCTCGCCCGTCTCGACGGTTTTGCCGGACTCGGTGACCTTGCGGTCGAACACCATGGTGAAGTCGTCGCCGGGATGGATGTCGCGGCTGAAGTCCAGCTTGTGGCTGAACAGCTTCACCGCGTCGGCGACCATGCGGGCGTCGGCGCCGGCGGCCAGCGCGCTCTCGTAGAGCGAGCCGTTCATCTGGCCCTGGGCGACGGTGGTTTCGTCGCGGACCTTCTCCTCCAGCTCGCGCAGCCGCAGAGCGCCGTCGAAGGTGCGGGAGATGGTGACGGTCGAGGCCGGCCCCGTCTGCATCGAGAAGCCGACCAGGTGGGCCGGTCCGCCGCGGCCGCGCGGATGGGCGACGGCGGCCTGGAACATCAGGCCGGCCTTGATGTTCACCGTATCGAATGCCTGGCCCAGGGTCTGGACGATGGTGCGGGCCTCTTCGGGCGCGACGCCGGTGCGGCGCACGGCGGCCTCGAAGGTCTCGCCCGGCTGGATCTTCACCGGCATGCTTTCCGGCGCGCTCAGCCCGGGACGGGTCTGGGCCTCGGCGAAAGCCTGGTGCTCCAGGGCGCGGATCTGGGCCACGTCGGCCGGCGGCGGGCCCTTGGGCTTCTGCAGGATCAGCCCGGCGACGCCGGCGCCGACAGCGGCGCTCGCTACGATGGCGGCGCAACCGAAGAGGAGGGGCGCAAAGCGGGTTTGCGCCGGACGCGGATCGAATTGCGGCATCGGTCCCTAGGTATGGGCGCGCCGCCCGTGGGCGGCTGCCTGCGGGGCGTCACGCGGGATGGATGGGGCGTGGGCGGCGATCCCTGACGACCACGCATGTGCAACATGCCGGGCGTCGCCGGTTAAAAGCAAGTAAGTCCTGACGAAAATTGCCGCGGTATCGCCACCGGGGCGCCGCATCGCGTCGATCCGTCGCGGTGGGCGCGCGCCGTCTCCGGCGGGCCGCGACGGGCTAGAGTCCCCGACCGTCGCCGCGCGGGTCGGGGCCGGCGTAGATCAGGCCCACCTCATGGATGTCGATGGTCTGCTTGCCCGCTTCGTCGAAGTTGACGGTCACCCGATGGCCGTCCACCGATTGCACTTGGCCCAGGCCCCAGTCGGGGCGGTCGGGATGGCGGACGAGGACGCCGGGCTCCAGAAACGCTTCGATCATCATGCTTCCCTTAGCGGACCAATCACTTCAGGGTTCCGGCACGTCCCGCTCGGGCCTGACGCGCCCGAGCGGGACGCATCCGAGCGCCGATACGATCCGTCCACGAGGCCCAGTCGATGAACGAGTCCGCTCCCTCTTCCCTGTCAGGCCCGTCCTGGGCCGCGCGGACGAGCCCGGAGCCGGACCAATCGCCGGGCGAGACCGTGGGCGCGGCGGAGCTGGCGGCCCAGCTCGCCGCCCGCTTGTGCCACGACTTCATCAGCCCGGCGAGCGCGATCGTGTCCGGGCTCGACCTGCTGGAGGATCCGACCGCGGCGGACATGCGCGACGACGCGATGAACCTGATCGGTTCGTCGGCGAAGAAGCTGGTCGCCGTCCTGTCCTTCGCGCGCGTGGCGTTCGGCGCCTCCGCTTCCGCCGAGAGCTTCGACAGCCGCGACCTGGAGCGGTTGACGCGGGGCATCTTCGACCACGTCCGCCCCGACCTGGATTGGGCGGTGGCTGCGCCGGTGCTGAACAAGCCCGCGGCGCGGGCGTTGCTCAACCTGGCCCAGATCGGCGCGGGCGCTTTGCCGACCGGGGGCGTGGCCAAGGTGTTCGCCACCGTACAGGACGACGGCTACCTCCTGGGGGTGGAGGCGCAGGGGACCCGGGCGCGGCTGCGCCCGGAAGTCGCCGCGGGCCTGAGGGGAGAGCGCCTGGCCGAGGGGCTGGGCGGGCACTGGGTCCAGGCCTACTACCTGCACGCCCTGCTCGCCGCGGCGGGCGGTCGGGTGGACCATGCGATCGCCGACGAGAAGGTGGTCCTGCGCGCCTGGGCCCCTCTCGCGCCCGCCGAACCGGGCGGCGGCGAACAGGCCGGGGGCTCCGGCCAGTCCACCGCTCCTTAACCAGACCCCGGGCATAAGCGACCTAGACGGGTGGAGCATCGTCCGCCTGCGACGTTGGCGAGGCCATGGACGAGGTTGTGGCGGAATTCGCGGTCGAAGCGGCGGAGACCCTGGTCGGGCTCCAGGCCGGCCTGGCGAAGCTCGCGGCCGAGCCTGCGGACAGGGTCGCGGCCGGCGACATGCTGCACCGGCTCCACGGGCTGAAGGGCGCCTGCGCCTTCCTGGGCTTGCCGCGCGCCGAGGCGCTGGCCCATGCGGGCGAGGCCGTGCTGACCGCCTTCGCCGCCGCTCCCTCCACCGTCGCCCTCGCCGAACTGGGCGCGATGATCCAGCGCCTGGGCGAACTGCTCGACCAGGCCATTCGCCATCGCGCGGAGCCCGAGGGCGACGACGCAGAACTGATCGCCGCGCTCGAAGCGGCCGCGAACCTGCGGGCCTCGCTCCGCGAAGCGGCGGAGCCGGCGCCCCCCGTGCTGCCCGTATTGCCCGATTTCGCCTCCAGCATGACCGGCGACCGGCGCACGCCGGCGCCCTGGGCCGGGCTCGACAGTCTGGCCCGCGCCCTGGGCGACAGCCTGGGCAAGCGGATCGAGTTCGCCGTGGGCGGCGACGACGTCCGGATCGCGCGCGAGGCCGTCCCCGGCCTGCGAACCGCACTGATCGCCCTGGTGCGCAACGCCTGCGCCCACGGCGTCGAGACGGCGGCCGAGCGTCGCGCCGCCGCCAAACCCGCCTTGGCCATCCTGCGCCTCTCGCTGCACCGGTCCGCCGACGGCGTCGCGCTGGAGCTGGCCGACGACGGGCGCGGGTTCGATCCGGAGATCGAGGCCCGGGCGTTCGAGGACGGCGTGAGCACCGCCGAGGCGTTGACCCGGCTGGCGGGGCGGGGCCTGGGCCTGCCGCTGGTCCGGCGGGAAGTCGAGGCGCTGGGCGGGGAGGTCCGCGTGACCTCGACGCCGGGGCGCGGGGCCCGCATCGTGCTGGCGCTACCCGCATCGGTCATGGCGACGCCGGCGGCGCGCGGCCGGACCGCGGCCTGAGGGGAGCGCCGAGCCATGAAGATGTGCCTGGTGGTCGACGACAGCCGCGTCGTGCGCAAGGTGGCTCGCCGGATCCTGGAAGGCTTGGACTTCGATATCGCCGAAGCCGGCGACGGGCTGGAGGCGCTGGCTGTCTGCCGCGCGACGATGCCCGACGCGGTGCTGCTCGACTGGACCATGCCGGTGATGGACGGGCTGGAGTTCCTCCGCCGGCTTCGCCAGGAGCCGGGCGGCGACGCTCCGGTGGTCGTCTTCTGCACCAGCGAGAACGAGCCCGACCGCATCGCCGAAGCCCTCGGCGCGGGGGCCGACGAGTACATCATGAAGCCCTTCGACGGGGACATCATCGAGGCGAAGTTCGCCCAGGCGGGGCTGCTTTGAAGCCGGAGGACCTGGAGTTCGTCGCCGCACTGGCCCGGACCCGCGCGGGCCTGATGATCGGAGGCGAGCGCGCCTATTTCGTCGAGAGCAGCCTGGCCAGCCTCGCCCGGCGCGAGGGAGCCGTGTCGGCGGAGGCGCTGATCGCCGACCTTCGCGCCGCGCCCGAGGGGCCGCTCGCCCGTGCGGTGGTCGAGGCCCTGGCCACGCCCGAGACCAGCTTCTTCCGCGACCGCGCTCTGTTCGAGCGGCTGGGCGCCGAGGTGCTGCCGGCCCTGGCGGCCGCACGGCCCGATGGCCGGGTGCGCGTCTGGAGCGCCGGGTGCTCGACGGGCCAGGAAGCCTATTCCCTCGCCATGGCCGCCGACGGGGCGACCGCCCGGTCACCGGGCCTGCGCCTCGATATCCTGGCGACGGACCTTTCCAGCCGAGCGCTCGAAAAGGCTCAGAGCGGAGCCTACAGCCAGTTCGAGGTCCAGCGCGGGTTGCCGATCCGGCTCTTGCTGCGCCATTTCCAGAAGAGCGGCGACAACTGGACGGCCGACCCGCAGCTTCGGCAGGCGGTGCGCTGGGGCCGGCTGAACCTGATGAACGATTTCGCCAAACTGGGCCGGTTCGACCTGATCCTCTGCCGCAACGTGCTGTCCTACCTGGAGGCCGCGCCGCGCCAGGGCCTGCTGCACCGGCTGGCCGCCGCCCTGGCGCCGGACGGATGGCTGGTGCTGGGCGCCGGCGAAGCCGCCGGCCTGCCGGAAGCTTTCGAGCCCGCCCGAGGCGGGGCGGGGCTCTATCGTCGCAATCCGACCTACGGCCGCGCTGCGGCCTGATCCCCGCATCGGCTATTGGCGTGCGCGCCCGAGGGGCCTATATGACAGGTCCGTCTTATGCTCAGCCGCAGCATAAGGGCGCGCCGCACCATCTGGTGTCGGCGTTTTTTGAGGCGCCAGTAATGCTCAATTTGAGCATAAGGAGCAGGCAAGTGGCCGACGGTTCCTTGATCGACGCATCCTCCGCGCTGGCCTTCACGCCGGCGGTGGAAGCCGAGACGGCGCTGCTGTGGGAGAAACTCCAGGGCCGTGTGACCCCGCTCGAGTGGCGCGTCCAGGCCCCGCTGATCGCCGAGATCAACCGGCTGAAGCGCGAGAGGAACGCTGTCATCCTGGCCCACAACTACATGACGCCGGAGATCTTCCACGGAGTGGGGGACTACGTCGGCGACAGCCTGGGCCTGGCCCGCGAGGCCGCCAAGTCGGATGCGGCGGTGATCGTCCAGGCCGGCGTCCACTTCATGGCCGAGACTTCCAAGATCCTGGCCCCCGAAAAGACCGTGCTGATCCCGGACTTGCGGGCCGGCTGCAGCCTCGCTTCCTCGATCACGGCCGCCGACGTGCGCCTGATCAAGCAGCGTTATCCGGGCGTGCCGGTGGTCACCTACGTGAACACCTCGGCCGACGTGAAGGCGGAGACCGACATCTGCTGCACTTCGGCCAACGCGGTGCAGGTGGTGGAGCAGGCGGCCGCGATGTGGGGGACCGACCGGGTGATCCTGATCCCGGACGAATTCCTCGCCCGCAACGTGGCCCGGCAGACGCCGATCAAGATCATCGCCTGGCAGGGGCGCTGCGAGGTGCACGAGCGCTTCAACGCCGGCGACATCGCCGAGCTGCGCGAAGCCTATCCCGGCGCCGAGATCCTGGCGCACCCGGAATGCCCGACCGAGGTCATCGAGGCATCCGACTTCACCGGCTCCACGGCGGCGATGAGCGACTATGTCGCCGCCCGCAAGCCGCGGCAGGTGGTGCTGATCACCGAATGCTCCATGGCCGACAACGTCGCCTGCGACGCGCCCGGCACCGAATTCGTGCGCCCGTGCAACCTGTGCCCGCACATGAAGCGGATCAGCCTGCAGAACATCTACGAGGCCTTGCTGCACGGCCGGTACGAGGTGACGGTCGATGAAGGCGTCGCCGCCCGCGCCCGGGCCGCGGTGCAGAGGATGATCGACCTGCCCCCGCCGGCCACGCCGGCCCGCTACGACCTGGTCAAGGCGCGCCACCATGTGGACGTGGAGCTGATCTGACGTCGGCCGCTTCCCGCGGGAAGCTGGGGGAGTCCGTGATGCAGACGGAGCGTATCCGGCTCGATGGCGTGCTGGTGCTCGGGGCCGGCCTGGCGGGCCTCGGGGTGGCGCTGGGCGCTGCGCCGAGGCGCTCGATCGTGGTCTCGCCCGCGACCTTGAGCCAAGCCTGCTCGTCCGCCTGGGCCCAGGGCGGCATGGCCGTCGCGCTGCGGCCCGACGACGATCCCGAGCTGCACGCCCAGGACACCATCGCCGCGGGAGCCGGCCTGGTCGATCCCGCGATCGCCCGTCGCCTGGCGCAGGAGGGGCCCGCCGCGGTCCGCCGGCTGGCCGCGCTCGGCGCTCCGTTCGACCGCGACCCCCAGGGCCGCTTCCTGCAGGGGCTGGAGGCCGCCCACTCGCGGCCCCGCATCGCCAAGGTGAAGGGCGATCAGGCCGGGCGGGCGATCATGGAGGCCATGGCCGCCGCGGCGCTGGCCGCCGAAAGCATCGAGGTCTGGGCCCCGGCGCGCGCCCGCGCTCTGCTGCAGGACGAATCCGGCCGGGTCTGCGGCGCCCTGGTCGAACGCGGCGGCAAGTTGGTGGAGGTCATAGCCCCGGCCGTCGTCCTGGCCACCGGGGGCGTGGGCGGGCTCTACGCCGTCACCACCAATCCTCCGGCGGTGCGGGGCGAAGGATTGGGTCTGGCCGCCCTGGCCGGGGCGGTGATCGCGGACCCCGAGTTCGTCCAGTTCCACCCCACCGCCATCGACGTGGGCGCCGATCCGGCGCCGCTCGCCAGCGAGGCGCTGCGCGGCGAGGGGGCGGTGCTGGTCGACGCCTTCGGCCGCCCGTTCATGGCCGCCTACGACCCTCGCGCCGAGCTCGCGCCCCGGGACATCGTAGCCCGCGCCATCCACCGGCAGATCGCAGGCGGCCTCGGCGCTTTCCTGGACGCGCGCGAGGCGGTGGGCGCCGCCTTCCCCGAAGAGTTCCCAGCGGTGTTCGCCGCCTGCCTGGCCGGAGGGATCGACCCTCGCGTCGACGCCATCCCGGTGGCGCCGGCGGCCCACTACCACATGGGCGGCGTCGCGGCCGACGGCGAGGGCCGGACCTCCGCGCCTGGCCTGTTCGCGGTGGGCGAGTGCGCCTCGACCGGCGTCCACGGGGCGAACAGGCTGGCGTCCAACTCCCTGCTTGAGGCGGCGGTGTTCGGTCCGCTGGTGGGCAAGGCGGCGGCGGACGAGATCGATCCCGGGGCGCGGCCCCTGGCGACCGGACCGGCGCCCGACCTGAGCGATGCGGCGCTGGGCCAACTTCGCGCGGCGATGGCGCGGGACGCCGGCGTCGTCCGCGACCGGGAAGGCCTGTCGAGGCTCCTCGGCGAAGTCGTCCGACTGGAGGCGCAGGAGGGCCGCGCCCCTGCGCTGCTGGCCGCCAAGCTGGTGGCGGCCGCGGCGCTGGCCCGCGAGGAGAGCCGGGGCGCTCATTTCCGCATGGATCACCCTGCGACGGCGGAGCCGCCGCGCAGAACCTTCACCACCCTCGCCGAGGCCGACCGCATCGCGGCGCAGGCCATCGGCGCAGCCGCCGCCGCGGAGTGATCGATTGAGCCTGTTCCCCTTGCCGAGCCTTCTCATCGAGCCCGTGGTCCGGGGCGCCCTTGCCGAGGACCTGGGCCGTGCGGGAGACCTCACCGCCGCCCTGATCCCCGAGGACGCGCGTCTGGACTGCGTGCTGGCCGTCCGCCGCGACGGCCGTGTCGCCGGGCTGGATTGCGCCCGCATCGCCTTCCAGGCGCTCGATCCCGACGCCCGCTTCGAGACGGCGCTTCCGGACGGGGCCGACGCGGCGAAGGGCGAGGTGATCGCGCGGGTGGCGGGCCTGGCCCGGGCGGTTCTGTCGGCCGAACGTACGGCGCTGAACCTCGCCGGCCGGCTTTCGGGCGTGGCGACCCTGACGCGCGCCTACGTGCGGGCAGTGGAGGGGACCGGCGCGCGCATCACCGACACCCGCAAGACCACGCCGGGTTTGCGGGCGCTGGAGAAGTACGCGGTGCGCTGCGGCGGAGGGATCAACCACCGCTTCGGCCTCGACGACGCCATCCTGATCAAGGACAACCACGTGGCGGCCTGCGGCGGGGTGGCCGAGGCGCTGACGCGTGCACGCGCCGCGGCCGGCCATCTCACTCCGATCGAGGTCGAGGTGGACACGCTCGAGCAGCTCGAGCAGGCGCTGCCTTTCGCGCCCCAGGTCATCATGCTCGACAACTTCAGTCTGGAAGACCTGCGCGCCGCGGTGGCGCTCGTCGCCGGCCGGGTGACGCTGGAGGCGTCGGGCGGGGTGTCGCTGGAGACCGTCCGCGCCATCGCCGATACGGGGGTGGACGTGATCTCGGTCGGGGCGCTCACCCACTCCGCCCCGGTGCTCGATATCGGCCTCGACGCGGTCTGAAGAGCGGAACCCCGGCCGTCGAGGGCTTGTTCTCCTTGTCCACGCAAGGAGAAGGGCAATGGCTTCGAGAGCTCCGCCCGTCCCGAAGGACCAGCGCAGCGGCAAGGGCCGCGGCGCCGCCTCACCCGCCGCTCGCGACCCGGAGACCAGCCGGGACCCGGCCGGCGGGAACAAGGACGTGAACCTGAAAGAGCAGGACCGCTACGGCGGGATCGGCCAGAACACCCGCAACCAGGGCTACCAACAGGATCGCTGACATGCCGGAAAAGCATCCCGACACCGAGCGGTGGGGCGGCCCCGGCGCCAGCCGCGAGAACCGCGACAAGCCGGCGCCCGAGCGCCGGGAGACCCGGCCGCCGGGCACGCCGACCAACGACCGTCGCAGTCATATCTCGGGCGGCGGCGGCGAGCGCGACGCCCACCACAGTCACGATCCGAGGGAGAAGTAGCGGGCTCGCATTGTCGAGCTTGGAAGCCTTCTTGACCGGTCGCGATGATCCATCGCGACCGGGAAGGCCCTCTAGGAAGCGGCGCCCGTCTTGGCCGGGATCTCCAGCGGCGGCGCGACCTTGACGCTGGAGAGGGCGGGGACCGTGGCCGCGGCCGCGGCAGGTTCGTTCTTCGGCGCGGCGCCGGCCCGAGCGGACTTGGGCGAGGCGGCCGAGATCACCAGCCCGGCACCCGCGGCGGCGGCGTCGGCGACGGTGGTGGCCACGGTGGTTGCGAGCGGCGCAAGCGCGAGGCTGGCGTAGACGGGCTTGGCGCCCGGCTGGACCTGCGGCAGGGGCTGGGCAGCCTGGATCACAGGCGCCTCGGCCGCCGATGGCGCCGGCGCGACCTTGCGGCCGCCGAACCGATAGAAGACGTGGGCCCCGACCTGCGCCACCTTCATCAGGCCCGGGCTCCAGTCCGGCGACAGGCGGGCGACGTGGAAATGGGTGGCGGACCCGACCTGGGCCATCACCGAGCCGCCGAGCGCGCGGGCGGCCACCCTTTCGGCGCGGCGCCAGGCCGCGTTCTCGACCCGGTGGCGGACGGAGCCGTCGCAGGCGAAACTGAACTGGCATTTGCCCGCGGCCGCGCCCTGGAACACGACGCCGCAGACGGTCCCCGGGAAGGCGGGGTGGCGGGTGCGGTTCAGCACCACCTGGGCGACGGCGGCCTGGCCGTCGCCGCTTTCGCCGCGGGCTTCGTAATAGACCGCCTGGGTCAGGCACTCGAGGTCGCGGGATTCTTCGAGCGCGCCGCGCAGGCTGAGGGCGCGGTTCGGCGCCGCGGGGCCGGAATGGCTGTCGAGTGAAGCGAGCCTCTTCAGCCGCAAGTCGGCGGCGAAGCGGTCCTGGCGGTCGTCGCCGAGGACAGCGAGGTGGTCGGCGCGGCCCGGGGCCGCATAAGGATCGTGACGGCGCGCGACCGCCAAGGCGCCGGGATCGACCGTCGAGCTCTCCAGCGCCCGGTCCGAGAACCCGTCCGCGGCGGCGTTGGCGAGGCGCTCGATCTTGACGTGCATCATCGCTGCCCGCGCGACACCGCCAATAACATAAGCCCCGGCCGTAGCGAATCCCGCTACGGCGGCCACAACGACGAGAATTCCCGTCGCGCGCGCAAGATCTGCGCGCGCGGGCGACTGAATAGACAAATGCAACGTCCTCTGCGGCGAGGGCAGATCGCCCCCCGACGGTCACGTCCCGGCATACAGCCCTTAGGGACGGAGGTTCGGCCGACCACGCATGTCACTGCGGCCTGACCTGAGTTCTTCCCGCCAAATGTGGCGAGAATGTGTCCGAGGTCGGCGAAGCATGCTGCGCTGCAATATAGCAAAGGTGTCTGACGGTTCCGTTAACGGCTTGGCGGCGTGGCCGCAAAATCGAAGGAACCCGTTATCGGAGCGGGGTTTTTCCGTGCTCCGGCCCCGCCGCCGGCTACCGCGGCCGGGTTGAGGGCGCGCCGGGGGGATGCGTCGAAAATTCTCGCCGATCAGGCCAGCAGGTCGTGGTGTTCGCGGTGGCGGCGGATGTAGGCGGCGGCGTAGCCGCAGAGCGGGACCACCTTCAGCCCCTCCGCACGGGCGGTCGCCAGCACCCCCTCCATCAGCCGGCCGGCGGCGCCGCCGCCCCGCAGGGCGGGCGCGGCCTCGACATAGGGAATGACCAGCCGTCCCGGCTCGCGCCGGTAGTCGGCGAAGGCCAGCTCGCCCTCCTCGACCAGCTCGAACCGGTTCCGCGCCCGATTGTCGGTCACCTCGCCCATCGAATCGCCTCCGACCTCAGATCAGCCACGCCTGTGGGCGCGGATAGGGCTCGTTGCGGCCGATGAAGATCAGCCCGACGATGCAGCGGACGACGAACCACACGCATAGGATCGCCAACATCACCCCGGCGACCCACCAGAAGGCCAGGCCGATCAAGATCACCGTCAGGGGCAGTCCGACCAGCCAGACCGCGGCGGCGAGGGCCAGCCACAGGAGGCCGATCCAGATCGTGCGGATCTGGAAGACATAGTGGCTGCGGCCGATCTCGCCTGCGCGGGATTTGAGGCTGTAGGCGACGACGAGGCCGGCTACGGTCGTGATCAGGCCGCTGGCGAAGCCCAGCAGATAGAGCACGTAGACCACGATCGGCATGGTCCGGGCGTCGTCCATCGCATGATGCGGCGGCTGTGCGTCGGTCTGGGCCAGGGGCTCGGACGGGGTCAGGGGCTCGGACATCGGAGTGCTCCCGCGAATGTCCCATCCTCCCTCCGCCGCGCCACGGCGGCAACGCCGAAGCGGCGCTCAGCCGCGGGCGGCGACGATCTCCACGCCAGCGGCGGCCGCGCCGGGCAGGGCTTGGGGCTTCTCGACCCTGACCCGAACGCGCGTCACCTGCGGATCGTTCATGCAGGCGGCGGCCAGGCGCTCCGCATAGGTCTCGACCAGGTCGATGTGGCCTTCGGCGGCTATGCCGCGGGCGGCGCCGGCCAGCTTTTCGTAGTTCAGGGTATCGCCCAGCGCGCCGACGTGGCGCGGGGCCAGTTCCACCTCGATGTCGACCACCAGCGGCTGAGGTCGGCCGCGCTCTTGCGGATAGACGCCGATCTCGGCCTCGAGGGCGAGGCCGCGCATGAACACCCGGAGGGCGGAAACGGCGATCTGGGGATCAGGCACGGCTGGGCTTTCGGCGTGTTTGGCGACGTGGTCGGGCGACAGGGCTCAATCGCCCAGGACGTCGGGAGTCTTCCAGGCCAGGTGCTGCCCCCCATCGACGGCGATCATCTGGCCGGTGACGGCGCGGGCGTCAATCAGGTAGCGCGCCGCGGCGCAGATGTCCGACAGCTCGGTGCGGCGGCCCAGCGGCACGGCGGCGATCTCGGCGGCGAGTCCGCCCTCGCCTTGCATGGGATTGGGCAGCGTCGGCCCGGGCCCGATGCCGTTCACGCGCACCTGCGGCGCCAGCGCCTGCGCCAGCATCCGCGTCGCGGTCCACAGGGCG
>Ga0164243_10000919_pt1 | contig 51375 bp, 45 predicted proteins | sample OricompcompostOP_FD_108781 | JGI IMG/M metagenome (GOLD analysis project Ga0164243, IMG submission 108781) | Organic Plus compost microbial communities from Emeryville, California, USA - Original compost - Organic plus compost (OP) | ecosystem: Engineered > Solid waste > Mixed feedstock >... | reverse complement strand
CCCTGGACGAAGGCGCTGTACGTCTCGTTGATCAGAAGCTGCGACTCGGCGGCGATCGTGCCGAAGACTAGCGAACTCTTGCCGGAGCCGGAGACCCCGGTGAAGACGGTCAGCTGCCGCTTCGGGATGTCGACGCTGATGTCCTTGAGGTTGTTCTCCCGCGCGCCTCGCACCCGGATGACGTCGTGCGGACCGGGTGCGGGGCGTGCGGCGCGAGAGCGTGGCGTCGGGGTCATCGGTCCTGGAGCAGGCCGAGGACGTTGCCGTCCGGGTCGGTGACGGTCGCGACCAGCCGGCCGCCCCCGACGTCGTGCGCGGCTTCGCGGACGGTGGCGCCCGCGGCGGTGACCTCGGCCAGCTTCGCCTCGATGTCCGAGACGTGCCAGTACGCCACCGGGGAGGTCATGCCCTGCGGCCCACCGCCGGGGACGAGCCCGATGTGCTGCCCCGCGACCTCGTACCCGACGTAGTAGTCGCCGTCGGTCTGCGGTGCGATGCCGAGCAGCGCACTGTAGACCTCCTTCGCCCTGGCCAGGTCGGAGACGGGATGCAGCACGGTCTTGATGCCTTCGGTCGACGTCATACTCACTCCTGAGGTCGTGGTGGGCGTGCCCGCGCGCCCACGCTAACCGCGGCCCAGGGGTCCGTGCTTCTCCAAACCTGATCGGGTGGCTACTCCTTGCCGGGCTCGTAGCGGCGCAGGGCGAGCCGGGTCAGCCCGAGCAACACCACGATCTGGATCAGCATGATGATCGTGCCCTGGAACCAGTAGTACCGGTTGTGCAGCCAGATCGGGTCGGCGATCTCGGCGGGCAGGTTCGGCAGGTTGACCGTCGCCGCGGCCGCGGCCATGCCCCAGCGGGAGGGGTCGAGGTAGGCCAGGGTCTCCAGCACCGGCTGGCCGTGCACCGCGAACAGGGCACCGGAGAGCACGAGCTGGAACATCACACTCACCACGAGGATGGGCGTGGTCTGCTCACTGGTCTTGACCAGCGCGCTGGCGAGCAGGCCGATCGCGGTGGAGGCGATGGCGACCAGGCTGACCGTGACGATGATGTCGAGCAGCGGCATCGCGAAGATCAGCGGGTCCGCCGGCCGGGGCAGGCCCCACATCGACAGGTAGACGAAGATGACGACCTGGATGATGTCGATGATGACGAAGATGGTGACCTTGGAGGCGAGGTACGCCACCGGACTCAGGCCGATCGCCCGCTCGCGGCGGTAGATGGGCCGTTCGCTGACCAGTTCCCGGATCGCCACCGCGACACCCATGAACGAGGCGCCCACGATGAAGACCGCGATCCGGCGCTGTGCCTCGAGGTTGAAGTGCAGGTCGTCCGGGCCGAGGCCGAGGTTGCCGGGGATCGCCTTGGAGAGCGCGGCGAGTGCGATCGGCAGGCCGATCAGGAAGATCGAGTAGCCGCGGTCGGAGGTGATGACCCGCAGCATCCGCAGGCACAGGGTGAGGTACTGGCGCAGCGGAGCGACCGGGTGCAGGGCCTGCTGCATCGACGAGGCGTCCTGCACCTGTTTCATCGGCTTGGGGGTGGCCTTCGCGTCCCGGAAGACCACCTCGGCGACCTTGTCCAGGCCGTGCTCGACCTTGGTCACCGCCTTGGACTTCGGCTTGCGCGGCTTGGGCACCGGCGAGGTCGTGGCCGCCGCCGCGGCGCCGGCCTGGGTCGTCGGCTCGATCGGATCGACGGGGGGTGGTGCCTCGGTGGGCCGGGTCACCGGAGCCGCCGGTTGGGCGGGGATGGCGGCCAGCATCTCCGGGGTGAGCACCATGTCGCCCGTGGGTGGCTCGTCGATCTCCACCGCCACGCCCGGCATCTGCACGGGCGCGGTCTCGGTGACGGCGGCCTGGGCGTGCGCCTCCGCGGCCTCCAGTTTCGCGGCGAGCGAGTCGGCCACCCGCCGGGCGGGCCGGTCGTTGGCCGGCCGCGACGCCATGACCGTGGGCAGGGGGGAGAGCTCGGGGTCGAGGTCGGTCAGTTCCAGGCCGGGCAGGAGCTTCTGCCGCGCGGAGGCGGCCAGCTCCCGGGACACCTCGCCGATGTACTTGCGGTAGGTGTCCGAGCTGCGGTACGTGGTCGCCCAGTAGGCCGCGTCGTTCGTGATCTTGTCGAACACGTCGGCGTAGTCGGGTGCGTCGAAGAAGGGCAGCACCTCGTCCGGCGGGCCGAAGAAGCCCATCCGGCCGCCCGCGCACATCACCAGGACGTAGTCGCAGATGCCCAGGTGCAGCACGCTGTGGGTGACCACCATGACGGTGCGGCCCCGGTCGGCGAGCTGGCGCAGCTCCCGCATGACCTCCTTGTCCAGCGCGGGATCCAGACCCGAGGTGGGCTCGTCCAGCGCCAGCAGGGCCGGCTCGGTGAGCAGCTCCAGGGCGACGGAGGCACGCTTGCGCTGGCCGCCGGAGAGCGTGTCGATGCGGTTCTTCGTGCGCGGCGTCAGGCCCAGCAGGTCGATGACCGTGGCGACCCGCTCCGAGCGCTCCTTGCGGCTGACGTCGCTGGCGAAGCGCAACGAGGCGGCGAAGCGCAGCGCCCGCCGGACCGTGAGCTGGTTGTGCAGCACGTCGTCCTGCGGCACCATGCCGATGCGGTAGCGCAGCTCGGAGTAGTGCTCGTAGAGGTCCTTGCCGTCGTAGAGGATCTGCCCCTGCACGGGCTTGCGGAACCCGCAGAGGCTCTTCATGAGCGTCGACTTGCCGCAGCCGCTGGGCCCGATCACGCCGAGCAGGGTGCCGTGGCGCAGCACGAAGCTCACGTCGTCGAGCAGCACCGTGTCCTTCACCCGCACCGTGATGTCGTCGACGATGACCGAGGTCGGGCCGGCGTCGTCGTGCTGGTAGACCGCGCGTCCGTCCCACAGGAACTCGTGCCGGCCGATCGTGAAGACGTCGCCGGGCGAGAGCGTGGCCCGGGGCACCCGCCGGCCCTGGTAGTGCAGGCCGTTGCTGCTGTTCAAATCGACGAGCACGAATTCGTCGGCCTTGCGACGAATCTCCGCGTGCTTGCCGGACACCCACAGATCGCCGGGCAGGACGATGTCGTTGTCCGGGTCGCGGCCGATCCGAATGACCTTTTTGTTATCGATCGTCGCGACAGGCGTGGCCGGGGCAGCTGCGGTTTCGGGGTCTACCACGGACACATCATGCATGCCGTGTCGAGCCGGTGTCTGTCGGCCCAGAGGGTGGAGTCGGCGTGTCCGAAGCGGCACGGGACCGCGGCGTCGGGGCGGAGCGGCGCCGGCGATGCTCTGTCGCGTGGCCGGGTGGGCAGGGCAGGATGTCCGCGTGTCCCAGCCTGAAGCCTCGTCCCCCCGCGAGCCGCGCCCAGCGCTGCGCCTGCTCGCCGGCCTCCTCGCCACCCTCGTCCTGGCCGGCCTCACCGTCGCCAGCATCTGGGCGGTCCTGCCACCGTCGCCCAAGCCCGCCGACGCGCCGACCAACGAGTTCAGCGCCGCCCGCGCCTACACCCACGTGCAGAAGGTGAGCCAGGAGGTGCACGTCGCGGGCAGCCCCGAGGCCGCGAGCGTGCGCAGCTACCTGGTCTCCACGCTGGAGGGTCTGGGGCTGCGGGTCGAGCAGTGGGAGGGCACCGGCGCCACCGACAACCTCGGCGGATACGCCATGGCGCACGTGCACAACGTGATCGCGGTGCTGCCGGGGACCAACCCGACCGGGCGGGTCTTCCTCGTGGCGCACTACGACTCCGCGCAGGTCAGTCACGGCGCCAACGACGACGGCGTCGGCGTGGCGACCCTGCTGGAGACGGCGCGGGCGCTGGTGCGCGGCCCGGCGCAGCGCAACGACGTGGTCTTCGTCTTCACCGACGCCGAGGAGGCGTGCCTGTGCGGCGCGGAGGCGTTCGTGCACCGTCACGACCTGGCCCGGGCCGGCGGTGTGGTGCTCAACGTCGAGGCGCGCGGGGCGAACGGGCCGTCGGTCATGTTCGAGACCAACGCCGGCAACGCGGGCGTCGTGGGGGTCTACGCCGAGCACGCCGAGCACCCGGTGGCGACGAGTTTCGCGGTCGAGGTCTACCGGATCCTGCCCAACGACACGGACTTCACCCCGTTCCGCGAATCGGGCCGGTTCACCGGTCTCAACTCCGCCTATATCGACGGCGTGGCGGCCTACCACTCGCCGGACGACACGGCCGCCGCCATGAACCAGGGCAGCCTGCAGCAGCACGGCGACAACGCCCTCGCCCTGACCCGGGCCTTCGCCGCGGCCGACCTGCACACCCTGTCGCAGCCCTCGGCCGGGGACCTGACCTACTTCCCGCTGCTCGGCTACCTCGTCCACTACCCGGGCTCGCTCGTCTGGCCGATCGCCGGCGCCGCCCTCCTCGCCGTCGCGGTGCTGTTCGTTCTGGTGCGCCGGCGCCGGCTCGCCACCGTCGGCCAGCTGATCGGCGGGTTCTTCGCCGCGCTCCTGCCGCTGGTGCTCGCCCCGATCGCCGCTCAGGCGCTGTGGGCCGCGCTGGTGGCCCTTCGGCCGGATTACGCCCCGCTCATCGACCCCTGGCGGCCGGGCTGGTACCGCGTCGGGGTGATCGCCCTCGTCCTGGCCGTCCTCGGTGGCTGGTTCGGGCTGCTGCGGCGTCGGGTGAGCGGTTGGGCGCTGGCGACCGGCGGGCTGGCCTGGCTCGCGGTGCTCGGTCTCGCACTCGCCGCGTTCACCCCCGGCGGCTCCTACCTCGCCGCGATCCCCGCCCTCGCCGTGGCGGTGGCCGGCATCGTCGCGCTCGCCGTGCCCGGCCGCCCCCTGGTCGGCCTCGCGGTGCTGACCGTGGGTGCGGGGCTGTCCGTGCTCGTGCTCGCCCCCACCGTGCTGATGTTCTTCCCGGCGCTCGGGCTGGCCACCGGCGGCGCGGCGGCGCTGTTCGCCATGATGGCCGCGCTGACCCTGCTGCCGGTCCTGGAGCACCTCTACCCGGCGCCGGTCAAGCCGTCCCCGGTGCTCGACAGTGGCCTGTGGGAGACCGAACCGCGCGACCGGCATCCGCTGTGGGTCGCCACACCGGCCCTCGTCGCCGCGGTGCTCGCCGTCGCCGCGGTCGGCGTCGGCCTGGCCACCGACCGGTTCGACGCCACCCACCCCACCCGCACCCACCTCATGTACGCGCTGGACACCGACAACGCCACCGCTCACTGGGTGAGCCTCGAGTCGGATCCGGTGGCGTGGACCCGCCAGCATGTGCAGGCGCCCGGTGACCTCTCGGCGGGCTTCCCGTTACTGCCCGACGACGCCTGGATCGGGCCTGCCCAGGCCGCCGCGCTGCCCGCGCCCGAACTCACCACCGTGTCGAACATCACCGCCGGGGACCGGCGCACGGTCGAGCTGCTGATCAAGCCCCAGCGTGAGGTCCGCCTGGTCTACCTGCAGGTGCGAGGCGCAGGTGTGCTGGAGGCCACCGCCGACGGTCGCGCCGTGCGCGTCGACGGTGGGTCCACCGGCGTGGACCCGTTCGGGTTGCTCTTCCACGCGCCGCCGGCGACTGGCCTGTCCGTACGGCTGGTGGTCCAGGGCACCGCCGCCTTCCAGGTCCGGGTGATCGACGGCAGTGACGGGCTGGAGCAGCTGCCGGGCTTCCACCCTCGCCCCACCGGCGTCGGCGTGCTGGGCTCACACACCTCCGAGCTCGTCGTGGTCGCCAAGACGTACGACATCGATGTGCCCACCGCCTGAGGACGGGCACGCCGAAACGGCCGGCACCGGGCAGGATGACGGGGTGGTGATGCCCTCCGGCGACGGCCTGCCCGGCCGGACGTCGTCCTCGGTCTCCGTCGTGGTGCGGGAGCTGGTGCCCGACGAGTGGCGGCTGCTGCGTGCCCTGCGGCTGGCGGCCCTCAGCGACGCCGCCGAGGCGTTCGGCTCCACCTACGAGTCCGCGGCCAGCCGCACCGAGCAGGAGTGGCGGGCCTGGCCGGCGCGGGGCGTGCCGTTCGCGGCCTTCCTCGGTGAACAGCGGGCGCGGGCCGGCGTCGACCCGGTCGGGATGGTGGCCGTCACGGCCGAAGCCGGGGAGCCGGACACGGCCCACCTCATCGCGCTGTGGGTGGCGCCCGCGGTCCGGGGCACCGGCGTCGGTGACGCCCTCATCGCGGCGGTGGTCGACCGGGCGCGCCGGCACGGGCACCGCGGCGTGCTGCTGGAGGTGCTCGCGCACAACGCCCCGGCGGTCGCGCTCTACCGGCGCAACGGGTTCCTCCAGACCGTCGAACCGGCCGCCGTTCCCGGTGCGATCACCATGCGCCGCGCGGTCTGACCAGCGCGCCGCGCGCGCCGCGATACCGGTCGCCGCAGGCAATCCCGCACCCCTGGCCGCGCCTGGCCCGGGGACCGGGACTATTCTGCCTGCGAGGTCCGCTGGGGATCATGGCGGACGCAGCGTTGGGGAGGGCCCGCGTGACCACACCTGCACCGAAGCCGATCGTCACCCGGCCGTGGCCGGTGCGTCAGACGATCCGGGGCTCGGCTATTGCCCGCCTTCTGCGGACGACCGACGCCAAGCAGATCGGTCTCATGTATCTGGTCACGTCGTTCGTCTTCTTCCTCATCGGCGGGGCCATGGCGCTGGTGATGAGGGCCGAACTCGCTCAGCCTGGCATGGATTTCCTGTCGCCGGAGCAGTTCAACCAGATGTTCACCATGCACGGCACGGTGATGCTGCTCTTCTTCGCGACGCCGATCGTGTTCGCGTTCGCGAACTACATCGTGCCGTTGCAGATCGGCGCCCCGGACGTGAGCTTCCCGCGCCTGAACGCCTTCGCGTACTGGCTCTACCTCTTCGGCGGCACGCTGGTCATGCTGGGCTTCGCCACGCCGAACGGTGCCGCGGACTTCGGCTGGTTCGCCTACCAGCCCCTGGCCAACGCGACGAACTCCCCCGGCGCGGGTGCCGACCTGTGGATCGTGGGTCTGACCGTCTCCGGCCTCGGCACGATCCTCGGCGCGGTCAACATGATCACGACGATCCTGACGCTGCGGGCGCCGGGCATGACGATGTTCCGGATGTCGATCTTCACCTGGAACATCCTGGTGACCTCGCTGCTGGTGCTGCTGGTCTTCCCGATCCTGGCCGCCGCCCTGCTCGCGGTGATGGCCGACCGGCACCTGGGCGCCCACGTCTACGACTCCGCCACCAACGGCGCGATGCTCTGGCAGCACCTGTTCTGGTTCTTCGGCCACCCCGAGGTCTACATCCTGGCGCTGCCGTTCTTCGGCATCCTGAGCGAGGTCATCCCGGTCTTCAGCCGCAAGCCGATCTTCGGTTACAAGGGCCTGGTGATCGCGACGCTGGGCATCGCCGCGCTGTCGATGAGCGTGTGGGCGCACCACATGTTCGCCACCGGCCAGGTGCTGCTGCCCTTCTTCTCGTTCCTGTCGTTCCTCATCGCGGTGCCGACCGGCATGAAGTTCTTCAACTGGATCGGCACGATGTGGCGCGGGCAGATCTCGTTCGAGACGCCCATGCTCTTCTCCCTCGGCTTCCTGGTGACGTTCCTGCTCGGTGGCCTGTCGGGCGTGCTGCTCGCCTCGCCGCCGGTGGACTTCCACGTCTCGGACACCTACTTCGTGGTGGCCCACTTCCACTACGTGCTCTTCGGCACGATCGTGTTCGGCGTCTTCGCGGGCATCTACTTCTGGTTCCCGAAGATGACCGGCCGCCTGCTCAACGAGCGGTGGGGCAAGCTGCACTTCTGGCTGACGATCATCGGCTTCAACGCGACGTTCCTGGTGCAGCACTGGCTCGGCGCCGAGGGCTTCCCCCGTCGCTACGCCGACTACCTGGAGACCGACGGCTTCACCACGCTCAACATGATCTCCACGGCGGGCTCGTTCGTCATCGGTCTGTCCACGCTGCCGTTCCTGTACAACGTGTGGAAGTCGTACAAGACCGGGCCGATCGTCGAGGTCGACGACCCGTGGGGCCACGGCAACTCGCTGGAGTGGGCGACGAGCTGCCCGCCGCCGCTGCGCAACTTCGACCGCATGCCGCGCATCCGCTCGGAGCGGCCGGCGTTCGACGCGAAGTTCCCGCACCTGGCGGTGGACTCGTCGCTGCCGCACTCCAAGCAGAAGGAACTGGTCCACTAGGGCAAGGCGTCTCGGGCCCGGCTCGCCTCAGGGCGAGCCGGGCCGTTCGCTGTCCGGCGGGCGAGGGTTTCGCGGCCCTTCGCCCTAGGGCCGTGCCTCGTCCCTGGGGCGCATGTGGACGGTGATGGCGGGGTCTCCGGCGGAGAGCTTGAGCCCCTCCCAGGGGATCGAGATGAGGCAGGCCCGCAGGTGTTCGCGCGACTGCTCCAGGGTCGGCAGGTCCGCGACGATCTCGCCGCCGCGCAGGAACGGCCGCTGCAGGGCCCGGTCGTAGGGCTCGGCCGGTGGCGTGCCCTGCGACGTGACCACCTCCTCCGTCGCCGTACCGGTGGGCTTGTGCCGCCGTACCGCCGTCTTGCGCCCGCCGATCGTGGTCTTGTGCTCGGAGCGTTTCACGACGGGCTTCCCGTCGACTTCCACGAGTTTGTAGACCAGTCCCGCGGTGGGGGCGCCGGAGCCGGTGACCACGGCCGTGCCGGCGCCGTAGGCGTCGACCGGCTCGGCGGCCAGCGCCGCGATGGCGTTCTCGTCGAGGTCTCCGGAGACCACGATCCGGGTGTCGACCGCGCCGAGCGAGTCCAGCAGCCGTCGCGAGTGGCCCGCGAGCACCGACAGGTCGCCTGAGTCGATCCGGATGGCGCCCAGTCCGGGGCCCGCCACCGCCACCGCGTGCCGGATGCCCTCGTCGATGTCGTACGTGTCCACGAGCAGGGTGGTCTTCCTGCCCAGCGCGGCGACCTGGGCGGCGAAGGCCGCGGGCTCGTCGTCGTGCAGCAGCGTGAAGGCGTGCGCGGAGGTGCCCGTGGTGGGCACGCCGTAGCGGCGACCCGCCTCCAGATTCGACGTCGAGGCGAAGCCTGCCAGATAGGCGGCGCGTGCCGCGGCGACGGCGGAGTCCTCGTGCGTACGGCGGGAGCCCATCTCGATGATCGGCCGGCCCCGGGCGGCGGTGACCATGCGGGCGGCCGCCGCCGCGACGGCGCAGTCGTGGTTGAGCACCGACAGCACGATCGTCTCCAGCAGCACGCATTCGGCGAAGGTGCCCGAGACGGTCAGGATCGGCGAGCCCGGGAAGAACAGCTCGCCCTCGGCATAGCCGTCGATGTCTCCCCGGAACCGGTAGTTGGCCAGCCAGGCCAGCGTCGCCTCGTCCACGATGCCCTGCCGGGCGAGATGGTCGAGCGCGACCTGGTCGAACCGGAAGTCGCGGATCGCCTCGACCAGGCGGCCGGTGCCGGCGACGACCCCGTACCGGCGGCCGGCGGGAAGTCGCCGGGCGAAGACCTCGAAGACGCAGTGCCGCCCGGCCGTGCCGTCGCGCAGCGCGGCGGCCAGCATCGTCAACTCGTAGTGGTCGGTGAGCAGCGCGGTGCTGCGACCCGGCGGGGCCGCCTCCGTGCCGCCGACACCTGACCTGTCCGGCTCAACGCCCGCGTTCGCTCCGCCCACCTGCATGCCCACCGTGCCGAGACTACGACGCGCGTCGGCGCGGCCGGGTGGACGTACCCGCGTAGTCTGCTTGACGCTGAGCGCCATCTCTGGCCCTTCTGGCGACGCCTGTGCACGAGAGGACACGCCCATGACCTCGGTGGTTCGACCTCTGCCCGGACCCGGCCTGGTCTGCCGGTCGGGCGACTTCCTGCTGGTCTGCGCCGAGGAGGAGGACGGCGTCGCGGAGCTGTTGGGCCTGGTGAGCCAGGTGGCCGACGCGGGCGGAGACGGCGGGATGCTGGTGCGCCGGGTGACCGCCGTGCTCGCCGCCGACCTGGACGGCTTCTCGGCCTGCGCGGCCTGTGGTCCGACCTCCGACGGCCGGCTGGCCGTCCTGGTGCACGGCAGCGCCACGGCCCGCATCGGTGGCGGTGAGGGCGAGGTGACGCTCTCGGCGGTGGACGCGGTCACCTCCGTCACCCGGCTCATCGCCGGTCCGATCTCCAGCATCCGGCTGGAGATCCCCGGCGCCGGCCAGCCGAGCAGGTTCGCTCGGCTGGACTCCGGGGTGGTGGCCGCCGCCGGGTTCGTGACCTCCACCGCGGACGCCGCCGCTCCCGTGCCAGTTCCCGTGCCCGCGCCGGCTCCCGTGCCCGCCGCCGAGGATGTGCCCGCCGTCGTGGCCACCCCTGAGCCTGTGCCCGCCGAGCCTGCGCCGGCCGAGCCTGCGCCGGCCGAGCCTGCGCCGGCCGAGCCTGCGCCGGCCGATCCTGCGCCGGCCGAGCCTGCGCCGGCCGAGCCTGTGCCGGCCTGGAACGCGCCGACCGTCTACGGGGAGCAGCCGCCGCCCGACTTCTCCGCCCCGCCCGCCGATCCGTTGCCGGTGCGGGCCGGGCTGGCGACGGAGGTGATCGGCACCGGGGTGCGGGCGACGATCCTCGGCCTGGCCTGCCCCAACGGGCACCTCAACGACCCGAGCCTGCCGAACTGCTCGACCTGCGGGGCGTCCCTGGCCGGGCTGCCGCCGACGTTGCGGGAAGGGCCGCGTCCGCCGCTGGGTGTGCTCACCCTCGACGACGGTTCGTCCTACGTGCTCGACCAGGACTTCGTCCTGGGGCGGGAACCGCAGCACGACCCTGAGGTGGTCGCGGGTTCGGCCCGGCCGCTGAAGATCGCCGACTCGGAGGGCGTGGTCTCCCGGCGGCACCTGCGGGTGGCGCTCAACGGCTGGGACATCCAGGTCATCGACCTGGGCTCCGCGAACGGCACCTACGTGCAGTACCCGGGGGAGTCGCAGCTGCACCAGCTCTCGCCCCATCACCCGATCGTGGTGCGGTTCGGCACGCGGGTGACCATGGGCCGACGCTCGCTGCGCATCGATGCGCCGCCGTCGTCGGGCGCCTGACGAGGAACAGGTTCGGCGAGTTCGGACCTCGGGAGTCGGCAGCGGGCGCCGTCGGTGGCACGATGGTGGGCATGGCTGCGCCGCAGACCGTACCGGTTGAGACACCCGACGTGACCGAGGTGCCGGATGCTGACCGGGTGTGGGTGACGATCGTCTGGAACGATCCGGTGAATCTGATGTCCTACGTCACGTGGGTGTTCCAGAAGCTGTTCGGCTACAGCAAGGAGAAGGCCGAGAAGCTGATGCTCGACGTCCACCACAAGGGCAAGGCGATCGTCTCCTCGGGAGCGCGCGAACGCATGGAGTACGACGCCACGCGGCTACACGGGTACGGCCTGTGGGCCACGGTCGACCAGCCGTGACCGGGCGATGACGATGTTCCGTCGACGGGGCGGCGAGTGCGTCGCGCGGTTCACGCCGCAGGAAGCCCAGGTGCTGCGTCAGGTGGTGGCCGAGCTGGCCGCGCTGCTCAACGAAGCCGACCGGGACGACCCGGCGGTCGAGCGGCTGTTCCCCGACGTCTACCCGGAGGACCCGGCCGAGCAGGAGGAGTTCCGCAGGTTCACCGAGGACGACCTGAAGGCGGCCAAGCTCGACCAGGCCAGCACGGTCCTGTCCGACCTGCTCGACGGCGGCGGCGAGGTGCGCCTGGCGGAGGAGAAGGCTGACCTGTGGCTGCGCGCGTTGACCGACGTCCGGCTCGCGCTGGGCACCCGGCTCGGCATCACCGACGACACCGACCTGGTGGCCGAACTGGACGCCGCGGTCGGGCGCAATCCCAGTTCACCGCTGGTGGGCCAGCTGACCGTCTATGCCTTCCTCACCGAGTTGCAGGAGTCCCTCGTCGGCGCCCTCATGGACTGATCCCGAACCCCGATGGACGGCTTGTCTGTGAGCAGCCTGAGTCAGGGGCTGTTCGGGGTCCATCCCCGGGTGTCACCGGATAACAGGACGACCGGGTGCGCACTACGGTGAGCCGGTGACCGAGACACTTCGCCCACCGCCGTCCGGCTCTGCCCTGATCACCACCCAGTTCCTCACCAAGCAGTACGGAAACGGCGTCGTGGCGCTGGCCGACCTGAGCATCGCGGTGCAGCCCGGGATCGTCGGTCTGGTCGGTGCGAACGGCGCCGGTAAGTCGACGCTCATCAAGATCCTGCTGGGCCTGTTGCCGCCGACGCGGGGCACGGTGACGGTGCTCGGGCTGGACCCGGCGGCGCAGCCCCAGGAGGTCCGCGCGCGGGTCGGCTACATGCCCGAGAACGACTGCCTGCCCCCCGACCTGTCCGCGGCCGAGTTCGTGACCCACATGGCCCGGATGAGCGGCCTGCCCAAGACCGCCGCGCGGGAGCGCGCTTCGGAGGCGCTGCGCCACGTCGGCCTCTACGAGGAGCGCTACCGCCAGATCGGCGGCTACTCCACCGGCATGAAGCAGCGCGTGAAGCTCGCGCAGGCCCTGGTGCACGACCCCGACCTGTTGCTGCTGGACGAGCCGACCAACGGCCTCGACCCGGCCGGGCGGGACGCGATGCTCGGCCTGATCGGTCGCATCGGCACCGAGTTCGGCATCTCCGTGGTGGTCTGCTCGCACCTGCTCGGGGAGATCGAGCGGATCTGCGACTCGCTGATCGCCATCGACGGCGGCCGGCTGCTGCGGGCCGACCGGATCGAGAACATGACCGAGGCCCGCGACATCCTCCTCGTCGAGGTGGCCGAGGGCACCCCGGAACTGCGGGATCGCCTGCGGGCGATCGGGCTGACCGTCACCGAGGAGGGGCGGGGACTGGTGGTGCCGCTGCAGACCGACCAGACCTACGACCAGATCCTGGGCGCGGTCGCCGAACTGGACCTGCCGCTGCACTCGCTGGAGCAGCGGCGTCACCGCGTCGCCGAGCTGTTCGCCGCGTCGGCGGCGTCGACCCACGCCCACCCCGGGGAGGCCGCGCATGTCTAGCCCCACGACCGCATCGAGCGTCATCCACGACATCGGCTACCGCCGCTACACCGGACCTCGGCTGGGGCGTGGCTACGCGACCCGGTCGCTCTACGTGCACGGGCTGCGCACGGCGTTCGGCCTGGGCCGTAGCGCCGCCGCGAAGTTCTTCCCCTGGGGCATCTTCGGCCTGCTCGTGGCCGTCGCCGCGATCCTGGTCGCCGTGCAGTCCCAGGTCTCGGTGTTGCAGCAGCGGGTGTTCGAGTACTGGCAGTTCCCCACCCAGATCAACGTCCTCGTGCTGCTCTACTGCGCGGTGGCCGCACCCGAACTCGTCTCCCGCGACCTGCGCGGCGGCGTGCTGCCGCTCTACTTCTCCCGCCCGCTGACCCGGCTGGACTACCCGCTGGCCAAGTGGGCGGCCCTGGTCAGCGCGGTCTTCCTGCTGCTGCTCGGACCGGAACTGGTGCTCTTCCTCGGCACGGCCTTCTCGAACCAGAGCATGTCGGCCGTCTGGGACGAGTTCGGGCTCTTCGGCGAGGGCCTGGTGGTCTCGGCGCTGACGGCGGTGCTGTTCGCGTCGCTGGCGCTGCTGGTCTCGTCGTTGGCCGGCAACCGGGCCGTGGCCGCGGCACTGACCGTGGGCCTGTTCATCCTCACCACCCCGGTCCTGGGCGTGCTGCAGGGCATCGCGCACGCCGGCTACGGGCCCGACGGCGGGATGACGGCCGACGGCGAACGGTTGTCGCAGCTGTCCTTCCTCGTCAGCCCGTTCACGATCGTGCAGGGCATCGGCGCCTGGCTCTTCGGTGGTCAGGGTCAGTCCTTCATCGGCCCGTACGGTCCCCTCTACCTGGTCGTGACCCTTGCCGTGGTCGCCGCCAGCCTGCTGCTGCTCCTGTTGCGATACCGGAAGGTGGCCCGATGACCACGGCAACACCGGAGGTGGTCCGATGACCACAGTTGTCCCCGCCGTGACGACCCCGGCGACGACTGGTTCGGTGCAGTTGCTCGGCGTCTCCAAGTGGTACGGCAACGTGGTGGCGGTCAACGACATCACCATGTCGCTCGGACCGGGTGTGACCGGCCTGCTCGGACCCAACGGCGCCGGCAAGACGACCGTGCTGCACATGATGGCCGGATTCCTGGCCCCGTCGCGGGGCGAGGTGCTGGTCTCCGGGACGCCCGCGTGGCGCAACCCGTCTGTCTACAGTGGACTAGGCATTGTCGTGGAGCGGGAGGCGGTGCACGGTTTCCTCACCGGCTGGGAGTTCGTGCACGCCAGCGCCAAGCTGCACCGCCTGCCCGACCCGGCGGCCGCCGCCCGCCGGGCCATCGAGCTGGTCGAGATGACCGAGGCCAAGGACCGGCGCCTGGACACCTACTCCAAGGGCATGCGGCAGCGGATGCGGGTGGCCGCGGCGCTGGTGCACGACCCGGCGGTGCTGCTGCTCGACGAGCCGTTCAACGGCATGGACCCGCGCCAGCGCATGCACATGATGGAGCTGCTGCACGCGATGGGGGATTCGGGCCGGACGGTGCTGTTCAGCTCGCACATCCTCGAAGAGGTCGAACAGGTCTCCGGCACGGTGCAGGTGATCGTGGCCGGGCGGCTCGCCGCATCCGGTGACTACCGCACGATCCGGCGGCTGATGACCCACCGGCCGCACGTCTTCACGCTGCGCTCCAGCGACGACCGCGCGTTGGCGGTCGCCCTGATGGCCGAGCCGTCGGTGGCCGGGGTGGACCTGGACCCGAAGAAGGGCCTGACGGTCAAGGCCAGCGACTACGGCACCTTCACCCGGCGGCTGCCCAAGCTCGCGTTGGCGCAGCGGATCCGGGTGCACGCGCTGGTGCCGACCGACGAGTCGCTGGAGAGCGTCTTCTCCTACCTGGTCGGTGCGCCATGAGCTTCACCCACCCGGCGAACAGTCCCACCCGTACGGCTGGAGGTTCCTCGCCCATGCCCACTGCCCAGGCTCGTCGCTTCGCGCTGTTCAACCCGACCGTTGCGGCGATCACGACGCGCGCGCTGTTCGGGCGGCGGCGTTTCCTGCTCCTGCTGCCGCTGCCGGTGCTCGTGCTGGGCCTCGCCTTCCTCACGAAGTCAGCCGGCGTGGCCGACCGGGACTGGGTCGAGACGGTCGTCGAGGGACTCGGACTCGTCGTCGTCCTGCCGATCATCGCGTTGATCGTCGGGACCGGGGTGCTGGGCTCGGAGATCGACGACGGGACGCTCGCGCACGTGCTGGCCAAGCCGCTGTCGCGCACCGAGATCGTGCTGTCCAAGTTCGCCGTGGCGGTCGGCGTCACCACGCTGACCACCGGGGTGCCGCTGGCGCTGGCCGGGCTCATGGCCGGCGAGCCCCGCCTGGCCGTGGGCCTGCTCGTGGGGTCGTTCGTGGGGGCGCTCGCCTACACGGCGCTGTTCCTGCTGCTCAGCCTGCTGACCCGGCGGCCGGTGCTGATCGGGTTGGCGTACGTGCTGATCTGGGAGGGCCTGCTCTCCTCGATCCTGCAGGGCACCCGGGTGCTCTCGATCTACCAGTACGTCCGCACGGTGGTGGACCGCGTCGCCGACAGCGATCTGGTCAGCTCGGCCATCGGGCTCAACGTCGCCCTGGCGATGGTCTTCATCTTCACGGTGGGCTTCACGCTGCTCGCCATCGACCGGCTCCGCTCGTTCTCGGTGCAGGGCGAGACGAGCTGACCGACCGCCGGGGCGGTCAGGGACGTGCACCCTCGCCGTGATCCTGGCCCTGCTCATGGTCTCGGTCAGGACCGTGGTCGTGGGGATGCTGGCGGCGGATGAGGAAGGCCAGGATCGCCGCGAGCACGGTCAGCCCGACGAGCAGTCCCGAGTGGCCGGAGATCCAGCTGCGGATGGTGCCGAAGAAGCCCAGCTCGGGCTCCGGGCCGCCCTGGGCCGAGCGCAGGGCCTGCGCCTGGTCCCGGTAGGCGTGGGCGCTGGCGTGCGTGGGGATGATCGCGAGCACCGCGTCGAAACTCTCGACCGCCTGCGTGTACTCGCCGGCGTAGAGCGCGTCCAGGCCGTCCCGGAAGGCCTTGTCGATCGTGCCGGGCTCGGCCTCGACGTCCGCCGCGGCCAGCGCCTGGGCGATCTCCCGGCCCGGGACGAGCCTCGCCTGGCCGTCGGTGACTCCGTCGACGAGGCCGAGCAGCGTGCCGTCCTTGGTCAGCACCACCCCGCCGGGCACGGCCGTGGCCGGCCACGCGGTCGCGTTCGCCGACGGCGTGGGCGTCGCGGCCGGCGCCGGCATCGCCACGAGCAGCTCGGGCTCGGTCTCGGTGATCACGCTCTCCTGATGGCTCGGCCGCACCGGCTGTGCGTAGCCGACGTCGCAGTTCATGATCACGACCGGGTCGCCGATGCCGGGTTCGTCGTCGGCGACGGCGAGCATCGGCTGGTTCTCCTTGTCGATCTTCAGGAGGGCCACCGGGGATGGCACGACCTGCTCCACCACGGAGGCGGGCAGGGGACCCTCGCCGTTGACGGCCCGGCGCACCTGGATGGTCCGTCGGCTCTCCGCGCCGTCCGGGTCGCCGACCAGCACGGCGTTGTCGAGGAGACCGGTGAGGTCGGCGTCGGCCTGTGCCCGGGTGAGCTGTCCGGTGCGCACCTTCGCCGCCAGCACCCGCCCGACCAGCTCGGGCAGGACCGTGGCGGCGTCCACGCACGGGGCGGTGGTGGCGAGGAAGCCCTCTCCGCCGACACCCACGCCCGTGCACCAGGCGCTGATCGTGACCGGGGCCGGGTCCACCAGCGTGCCCGAGCGCAGGTCGTAGAGGTAGCCGTCCCAGCGCACCTCCAGGTTCACGATGGCGGGGGTGGCGATGGCCGCGGCCCGTTCCGTCGAACTGGGGGCGTCCTGTGCCTGGGCCGCCGGTGCGTCCGGCTCCGTGGCCTGCGCGACCCCGGCGACCTGCGCGGCGTTCGCGGCGGCGGGGACGGCGACCGCCAGTACGGCGGCGAGCAGTGCGCATCCCGCCGTGCCCACTCTGCGCCCCAGCCTCATCCCCGTTCCCCTCCCGCCGTGGCCGGCCAGGATCATCCTCCCAAGTGTCGTGGCGCGGCGACAGCGCGGGCGTCCCGGCCGCGTCGCCCGCCGACCGGGGGGCACGCGAGCGTGAGCGGTGGAGTCGCCTGAGCAGCGCGACCTCACGATCGTCTGTTCACGCGCTTCGGGGCGCGGGTCGAGTGTGAACCGACACGCGGCGAAGGCTCGGCGTGTCGCTCACGCTCGGAGGCGGGGACCGTACGGGCGGGGTGTGACCGCGTCGGTGGTGCGGTGGCGGGCACGGAGCGGTTCGCGAGCGCGGCGGTAGGCTAGGTCCGTGTGTCCGCCCTCGCGTGCGTCGGCGAGGGCGCGAGGAGAGCAGCAGAGGCGAGGAGGAGCGACAGTGCTGACCCTGGACGCCGCGATCCTCGCCGCGATCGTGGCGCACGCCCGCCGCGACCATCCGGATGAGGCCTGTGGCGTGGTCGCCGGACCGGCCGGGCGTGACGAGCCCACCCGGCACATCCCGATGACCAACGCGGCCCGGTCGATGACGTTCTACGAGTTCGACTCCGGTGAGCAGCTGCGGCTGTGGCGCGAGATGGACGAACGGGACGAGGAGCCGGTGGTGATCTACCACTCGCACACGGCTACCGAGGCCTACCCGTCGCGCACGGATGTCAGTTACGCGGCCGGCCTCCCGGAGGCGCACTACCTGCTCGTCTCCACGCGCGAGGAGGCGACCACCGAGGTCCGCTCCTACCGGATCGTGGATGGCGTGGTCACCGAGGAGCCGATCCGGCTGGTGAATGCCCCGGCCGACGCGGTGCAGTCCTACCTCTTCGGCCACACCCCGGCCGCGGTCGACTACGAGTGTCCGGCCTGACGCATCGTCTCGTCGATCGCCCGGTTTCCAGTCCCTAGGAGTATTGAGAAATGTCTGTCGAGGTCCGCGTCCCCACGATCCTGCGTTCCTACACCGGCGGCCAGAAGGTCGTGCACGGCACGGGAGCCACCATCGCCGAACTGCTGTCCAATCTCGACAGCCAGTACGCCGGCCTGCGCGCCCGGCTGGTGACCGAGGAGGGCGCGCTGCACAAGTTCGTCAACGTCTACGTCAACGACGAGGACGTACGGTTCCTCGGTGCCCTCGACGCCAAGGTCAGCGACGGCGACACCGTCACCATCCTGCCGGCCGTCGCCGGCGGCGCGGGCGGTGTGGCCGAGCACCCGCGGGGCTAGCCATGGCTCGCTACGAGAGCCTGCTCGACGCCGGTGGCAACACCCCGCTCGTCGGGTTGCCCAGGCTCTCTCCCTCCGACCAGGTGCGGCTGTGGGCCAAGCTCGAGGACCGCAACCCCACGGGGTCGATCAAGGACCGCCCGGCGGTGTGGATGATCCGCGCCGCCGAGGCGGACGGCAAGCTGCGTCCCGGTGACACGATCCTCGAGCCGACCAGCGGCAACACCGGCATCGCGCTGGCGATGGTGGCGAAGCTGCGCGGCTACCGGCTCGTCTGCGTGATGCCGGAGAACGTCTCGGCCGAGCGGACCCAGTTGCTGCGCATGTACGGCGCGGAGATCATCTTCTCGCCCGGCGCCGGTGGCTCCAACGCGGCGGTGGCGATGGCCCGGCAGCTCGCGGAGGAGCACCCCGACTGGGTGATGCTCAACCAGTACGCCAACGAGGCCAACGCGCGGGCGCACTACGAGTCGACCGGGCCCGAGTTGCTGCGCGACCTGCCCACGATCACCCACTTCGTCGCCGGTCTGGGTACCACGGGCACCCTCATGGGGGTCGGCCGGTACCTGCGGGAGAAGGTCGAGGGCATCGAGATCATCGCCGCCGAGCCGCGCTACGGCGAACTCGTCTACGGCCTGCGCAACCTCGACGAGGGCTACGTGCCCGAGCTCTACGACGCCACGGTGCTGACCCGCCGCTTCTCGGTCGGCACCCGCGACGCGGTGCTGCGCACCCGCCAGCTCGTCGAGGTGGAGGGCATCTTCGCCGGTTTCTCCACCGGCGCGATCCTGCACGCGGCCCTGGCCGTGGCGCACCAGGCGGTCAAGGCCGGCCAGCGCGCCGACGTGGCGTTCGTGGTCGCCGACGGTGGCTGGAAGTACCTCTCCACGGGGGCCTACGGCGGCACGCTGGGTGACGCGGAGGCCGCCCTGGAGGGCCAGCTCTGGGCCTGACGCCCGCTCACCAAGGGCCACCCGATGGGCCACCGCCGACGGTGGCCCTGGTGGCGGCTAGAGGGCCGTCAGCGTGAGCACCACGGCGTAGCCGAGCGCCACGGTGGAGACGGCGAGCAGCGCGTAGGGCACGAACCGCCGGTGGACGGTCACGAAGGCGCCGACGGTCAGGCCGATCCCCACGATGCCAACGATAATCATCGATGGCTCGTACCAGCTCGGGGCCTCCCCGAGCAGTTCGGCGAAGAAGCCCCGGATGCCCACCGTGAGGCCGATCACGCCGAGCACGGCGGCCCACGCGCAGACGCCCATGAGCTGGCGCAGGCGGGGCTCGGGGCGCGTGATGACGGCGACGGAGGAGTCTGCCTCGAAGGCGATCGAGCCGTCGTCGCCCGTGCGGTCGGCGGCGGGCGCGGCCCCGGCGGGCAGGCGACGGGTCACGCCGCTCGCGCGTCGTTCGTCGATGGCACTGGCTTGGGTGTCGGCACTCATCGAATGCCTCCTCTCGTCGCCGCACGCGGCGGCCAAGGTCGCCGCTCACCGACGAGCGGGCTCGGAACTACGGCCGGTCGGTCCGGCGGCCTCCGCAGACGATAGGCGCGGTGGCGGCGCGGACGCAACGGTGGATGTAACTCAACGTGTTGGTGGTATGACAAACCAGTTCGAATCTCTCTCGAATGGGGCCTTCTCGTGACGTAACGCACGTTCCCGCGTGGGATGTGCGACCTTGTCACCTTGGCGACAGGTTGGCCCCAACTTCTCTTAACCAGGGGGCTGGTCAGCGTAGGCTCCGCACCGTGAACAACGCGCCGGTAGGGGTCTTCGACTCTGGCGTCGGGGGACTGACCGTTGCGCGGGCCATCCTCGACCAGCTCCCGGGCGAGCAGGTGCGGTATCTTGCCGATACCGCCCACGTCCCTTACGGCCCCAAGCCGATTGCTGACGTCCGGGCCTACGCGTTGGCCTGCCTGGACCGGCTTGTCGAGGACGGGGTGAAGCTGCTCGTGATCGCCTGCAACAGCGCCTCCGCGGCCTGCCTGCACGACGCCCGGGAGCGCTACTCGGTCCCGGTCGTCGAGGTCATCCGGCCGGCGGTGCGTCGCGCGGTAGTCGCCACCCGCACCGGTCAGGTCGGCGTCATCGGCACCGTGGCGACGATCACCAGCGGCGCCTACACCGACGCCTTCGCGGCCGCTCCGCAGGTGACGGTCCACGGCGTGGCCTGCCCGGAGTTCGTCGACTACATCGAGCGCGGCATCACCTCGGGGCCGGCGCTGCACGCGCTGGCGGAGACCTACCTGCGGCCGCTGCGCGAGGCCCAGGTGGACACGCTCGTGCTCGGCTGCACGCACTACCCGCTGCTGTCGGCGCTCATCAGCCTGGTGATGGGCGAGTCGGTGACGCTCGTCTCCAGCGCCGACGAGACGGCCCGCGAGGTCTACCGCGTGCTCACCGAGCTGGATCTGATGCGCACCGACCCCGAACCGCCCCGGCACCGGTTCCTCGCCACCGGCGACCAGGAACCGTTCACCCGGCTGGCCCAGCGGTTCCTCGGCCCGGTCGTCGGCTTCGAGCCTGTCGCATCACCGTCCACTGTGACTGTCACGGCTGCCGTGGGCGGGACGCGATGAGACTGACCGTGTTGGGCTGCGCGGGGAGCTTTCCGGGACCGGAATCCCCGTGTTCCTCCTATCTGGTCGAGGCCGAGGGGTACCGGCTGCTGGTCGACTTCGGCGCGGGTTCACTGTCGGCGCTGCAGCGGTACGCGAGCCTCGACGCGGTCGACGCCGTCCTGCTCAGCCACCTGCACGCCGACCACATCCTGGACGCCTGCAGCTACGTGGTCGTGCGGCGCTACGACCCGCGGGGGCCGAAGCCGGTCCTGCCGCTCTACGGGCCCGCCGGGGTGGCCCAACGCCTCGCCAACGCCTACGGCGAGGGGTCGCTCGACGACGTCTACGACTTCCACGAGCTGCGCCCCGGGCAGTTCCACCCGGGCCCGTTCACGGTGACCGTGGACCGGGTGAACCATCCGGTGGAGACGTACGGGATGCGCATCGAGCACGGCGGTCGGGTGCTGGCCTACTCGGCCGACACCGCGCCCTGCGACGCGCTCATCCGGCTGGCGCACGGTGCCGACCTGTTCCTCTGCGAGGCCAGCTACCCCGACGGGGCCGCCAACCCGCCGGATCTGCACCTGACCGGCCGGGAGGCGGGTGAGGCCGCCACCAAGGCGGGCGTGTCGCGGCTCGTGCTGACCCATCTCGTGCACGCCTGGTGCCCGCCGAGCAACGTGCTGGACTCCGCGTCCGCCGCGTTCGCCGGCCCGCTGGAGCTGGCCCGCCCGGGCGCGACCTACGAGATCTGATTGCCCGTACGCGGGCCCGCGACCCGCCGAGCGGGCCGAGCCGGGGTGTCCATAGGCTAGGGCACATGGCCCGACCCGATGGACGCGCGCTCGACGAGCTACGTTCCGTAACCATCACTCGCAGTTGGAGCATCCATCCGGAAGGGTCGGTGCTGGTCGAGTTCGGACACACCCGCGTGCTCTGCACGGCGAGCGTGACCGATGGCGTTCCGCGCTGGCGCAAGGGATCCGGGCTCGGCTGGGTGACCTGCGAATACGCCATGCTGCCCCGGTCCACGAACACCCGGTCCGACCGCGAGTCGGTCAAGGGCCGCATCGGCGGGCGGACCCACGAGATCTCCCGGCTCATCGGTCGCAGCCTGCGCGCCACGATGGACCTCAAGGCCATCGGGGAGAACTCCATCGTCATCGACTGCGACGTGCTGCAGGCCGATGGCGGCACCCGTACGGCCTCCATCACGGGCGCCTATGTCGCCCTCGTCGACGCGGTGAACTGGATGGCTGGCCGCAAGATGCTGGCTGGCAAGCCGGAGCAGGCCGTGCACCGGTCCGTGGCCGCGGTGAGCGTCGGCGTCGTCGACGGGGAGCCGCGGCTGGACCTGTGCTACGACGAGGACGTGGTCGCCGAGGTGGACATGAACATCGTCTGCACCGGCGCCGGCGACTTCGTCGAGGTCCAGGGCACCGGCGAGTCGGGCGTCTTCTCCCGGGCGCAGCTCGACACCCTGCTCGATCTGGGTGTGGCCGGCTGCACCACGCTCGCGGCCATTCAGCGGGCGGCGTTGGCGGTATGACGACCCAACTTCTGCTCGCCACGCGCAACCTGAAGAAGCTGGCCGAGTTGCAGCGCATCCTCGACGCCGCGCTCGGCAGCGGCGCGGTGCACCTCGTCGGGCTCGGTGACCTGCCCGCCTATGACGAGGTGCCCGAGACCGGCCTGACCTTCGCCGAGAACGCGCTGCTCAAGGCGCGTGAGGGCGTGGCCCACACCGGCCTGCCCACGGTCGCCGACGACTCGGGGCTGGCCGTCGACGCACTCAACGGCATGCCCGGTGTCTTCAGCGCGCGTTGGTCGGGGCGGCACGGGGATGACCGGGCCAACCTCGACCTCCTGCTCGCCCAACTCTCCGATGTGGACGATCCCCATCGCGGGGCCCGGTTCGTCTGCGCGGCCGCGCTCGTGCTGCCCGGTGGCGAGGAGCACGTCGTGCACGGGGAGATGCTCGGTCACCTCGTCCGTGCGCCACGGGGGGAGAACGGGTTCGGCTACGACCCCATCTTCGTGGCGGAAGGGAACACGGTGACCAACGCCGAACTGACGGCGGCGGAGAAGGACACCATCAGCCATCGCGGCAAGGCGATGCGGGCACTGGCCGAGGTCATCCGATCCCGGGTGACCTGACGTCGCCTGCCGGCCCGCTCTGGGACGGTCCTGGCGCGGGTGGATCCACTACGGCACTATGTCGCGGGTGGACAACGTCAACGTCGAGCTGGTCGTGGCCGCTGCCTCGGCGGTGATCTCGCTCATCGCCGGGTTCGTCAGTGCCCGTGCCAACCGCCGGGCTCGCGAACTGGACTTTCAGCTGGACCGTCGACGACGCGACGAGGACGCGGCCGCGGTCGCCCGGCGCATCCTGCACCAGTACCGGGATCCGCTGCTCGACGCGGCTCAGACCCTGCAGAGCCGTACGTTCAACATCGTTCGCAATGACTATCTCGCCCGGTTTCTCCACTGTGGAGACCCGGACGAGGAGCGCTACGCCCGCGACTACACGGTGTACGCCATCGCCGAGTACCTGACGTGGGTGGAGATCGTCCGTCGCGAGCTGCGCTTCCTCGACGTGGGTGACGAGCAGCACAACCGCAAGCTGATGACGCTGCTGATGGACACCCAGCTGACCATCCAGTCGGACAAGCTGACCGGTCCCTTCCGGATCTTCCGCGGTCACCAGCGGGCGATCGCGGAGGTCATGATGGTGCCGACCAACGCCCCCGAAGGCCCCCGCAACGAGTGCATCGGCTACGCGACCTTCTGCGACCGGCTCGACGAGGATCCCGACTTCCGGGTCTGGTTCGACCGCCTGCGCAGCCAGGTCGACCTGCTCGTCTCTCGCGACCACGACGAGCGGCTGATCCAGCTGCAGAACGACCTGGTGGACCTCATCGACCACCTCGACCCCAAGATGCTGCGCATCCCGGAGCACTTCCGGCGCCGGCTTGCCAAGCCGGAACAGGGGTAACTTCCGGCGCCGGCTTGCCAAGCCGGAACAGGGGTAACTTCCGGCGCCGGCTTGCCAAGCCGGAGAAGGCGTAACGGCCGGCGCCGGCTTGCCAAGCCGGAACAGGGGTAACTTCCGGCGCCGGCTTGCCAAGCCGGAACGGGGGTAGAGTGCCGCGTCAGCCGAGCGGGCCGATGACCTGCTCGATCCGCGCGCGCAGGTCGGGGCCGGCCACGAGCGCCCGCGCCGCCTCCAGGACGGGCGCGAGGAAGAGGTCAGGTCCGGGTTCGCCGGCGTACGGGGCCAGGGCCTCGACGGCGATCCGGCCCGCCGGCGACGGGGTCAGCGGCGCGCGCAGTTGCAGCCCGCGGACCGCGGCGAGCAGTTCGACGGCGAGCAGGCTGGTGAGGTTGTCCAGCACCCGCCGCAGCTTGACCGTGGCGGCCCAGCCCATCGAGACGTGGTCCTCCTGCATGCCCGAGGTGGGCAGGGAGTCCACCGACGCGGGGGCGGCGAGTCGCCGGTTCTCCGCCACGATCCCGGCGGCCGTGTACTGGGCGATCATGAGGCCGGAGTTGACGCCCGGGTCGGGGGTGAGGAAGGCGGGCAGGTCGCGCGACCGGGTGACGTCCAGCAGCCGGTCGACCCGTCGCTCGCTGATGGCGCCGACCTCGGCGGCGGCGATCGCGAGGTAGTCGGCGGCGAAACCCAGCGGCGCGCCGTGGAAGTTGCCGGTGGAGAGCACACGGCCATCGGGCAGGACGACCGGGTTGTCCACAATGGACGCCAGCTCACGGTCGGCGACGCCGGCGGCGAAGTCGAGGGTGTCCCGGGCGGCGCCGGCGACCTGCGGGGCGCAGCGCAGCGAGTAGGCGTCCTGGACGGCGTGGGTCAGGTCGTCCCGGTGGGAGTCCATGATGGACGATCCCTGCAGCAAGAGGTGCAGGTTCGCGGCCGAGACCGCCTGGCCGGGGTGGGGCCGGATCGTGTGCAGTTCCGGCAGGTAGGGGCGGTCCGAGCCCAGCATGGCCTCGACCGACAGCGCCGCGGTGACGTCGGCCATCGCGAAGAGGTGGCGGGCGTCGTGCAGGGCCAGCAGCAGCATGCCGAGCATGCCGTCGGTGCCGTTGATGAGCGCGAGCCCTTCCTTGGCGGCCAGCTCGATCGGGGCGAGACCGGCCGACCGCAGGGCCTCGCCGCCGGGCAGCCGGGTGCCGTCCTTGCCGAGCACCCACCCCTCGCCGAGCAGCACCAGCGCGCAGTGGGCCAGGGGAGCGAGATCGCCGGAGGCGCCCAGTGAGCCGTGTTCGGGCACCCACGGCGTGACGTCGTGGTTGAGCAGGTCGATCAGCGCCTGCGCCACCACCGGCCGTACCCCGGAGTGGCCGAGGGCCAGTGACCGTACCCGCAGCAGCATCATGGCGCGCACGACCTCGCGCGGCATCGCCGCGCCCACCCCGGCGGCGTGCGAGCGGATCAGGTTGTGTTGCAGCTCGGCCCGGCGTTCCGGCGCGACGAAGGTGTTGGCCAGCGCGCCGAAGCCGGTGGAGACGCCGTAGACAGGCCGGCCGTCACGCTCGATGCCGTCCACAATGGACCGACTGGCCGTCATGGCGGCGATCGCGTCCTCGGTCAGCTCGACGGCCTCGCCGTCGCGGGCCACGGCCAGCACGTCGGGCGCCGTGACTCCGGTCGATCTCACCAGTACCGTCATGTCTCCTCCGTCCCGTGTGCACTGTCGGCGCCGGCCGGCGTGACGCGCTCGCCGCCGATGAGGACGGCGTCGATCAGGTTCACGCCCGGCCGGTAGGCCAGGTGCAGGTGGCTCGGTGCGGCCAGGATCGTGAGGTCGGCGCGGGTCCCGACGGCCAGCCAGCCCACGTCGGTGCGCCGCAGCGCGCGGGCGCCGCCGGCGGTGGCCGCCCACAACGCCTGCGCCGGGCTCATCCCCATCTCGCGCACCGCCAGGGCCAGGCAGAACGGCATCGAGGTGGTGTAGGAGCTGCCCGGGTTGCAGTCGGTGGCCAGCGCCACGGTCACGCCGGCCGCGAGCAGTCGTCGCGCGTCCGGGTAGGGCGAGCGGGTCGAGAACTCGGCGCCGGGCAGCAGGGTGGCGACCGTACCGGAGCTGGCGAGCGCGTCGATGTCCGATGGGGACAGATGGGTGCAGTGGTCGGCACTGGCCGCGCCGACCTCGACCGCGAGGGCCACCCCGGGGCCGGGGCCGAGCTGGTTGGCGTGCACGCGGGGAAGGAGGCCGGCCGCCATGCCGGCACGCAACACCGTACGGGACGCGTCCACGTCGAAGACGCCCCGCTCGCAGAACACGTCGACCCAGCGGGCGTGCGGCGCGACCGCGGCGAGCATCGGCCCCGTGACGAGCGCGACGTACTCGTCGGGACGGCCGGCGAACTCGGGTGGCACCACGTGGGCGCCGAGGAACGTGGTCTCGTCGGTGACCTCGCGGGCCAGCCGCAGCGAGCGCGCCTCGTCCTGTGTGGACAGACCGTACCCGCTCTTGCACTCCAGCGTCGTCGTGCCCTGGGCGTGGGCCTCACCGACCAGCCGGCGCAGGTTGGCCCGCAGCACCTCGTCGGAGGCCTGGCGGGTCGCCACGACCGTCGACGCGATCCCGCCGCCGTCGTAGCGTTCGCCGCGCATCCGGGCGGCGAACTCGCCCGCCCGGTCGCCGGCGAAGACCAGGTGTGTGTGGCTGTCCACGAAACCGGGGATGACGGCGGCGCCGCGGGCGTCGAGCACGCGGTCGGCCGCGGGCGCCCTGCTGGCGGGGCCGATCCAGGCGACGTGTCCACTCTCGACGGTCAGTGCCGCGTCGGTCAGGATGCCCAGCGGGTCGCCACGGGCCGGGTCGTTGGTGACCAGCTCGCCGATGTGCGTCACGAGCAGGGATCCCCCGCGCGCCTCGTGGGCGTCGCCGTGGACGCTGCCGCGCTTGAGGGTTCGGCCCAACGTCATGACCACACCGCCCGGATCGCGTCGTCCAGCGCGCGGGGCACGTCCGGCACGAGCAGGTGCTGCCCGTCGCGCACCACGGGCCGGCCGTCGACCACGACGTCGGTGACGTCGCCGGCCGTCGCCGCGGCCAGGACCGCTGTGGCGGGGTCGTCGAAACCGGCCGCCCGTACGGTGTCCAGCCGTACGGCGACCAGGTCCGCGCGCTGGCCCGGGGCGAGCGTTCCGGCGTCGTACCAGCCCAGTGACACGTGCCCGTGAAGGGTGGCCGCGTCGAGCAGTTCCGCCGTCGTGAAGTGGCCGCGGCTCTCGGCGCGCAGCCGCTCGTCGGCCTCCAGCGCGCGGGCCTCCTCGACGAGATCGATCACCGCGTGGCTGTCGCTGCCCAGGCAGAGCGCGCTGCCGGCGTCGGCGAGCGCGCGGGCCGGTCCGATGCCGTCGCCGAGGTCGCGTTCGGTGGTGGGGCACACACAGACCCGTACGGTGTCGCGGCCGAGACTGGCGATGTCCGGTGCGCTCAGGTGGGTGGCGTGCACCGCGGTCACCCATGGCCCCCACAGCCCGGCGGCTTCGAGCACGGCCGTCGGGGTGCGGCAGTACCGGGCCAGGCAGGCCTCGTTCTCCGCGCGCTGTTCGGAGAGGTGGATGTGGGTGGGCGTCCCCTCGACGAGGTCGGCGAAGGCCTTCAGCTGGTCGGCGGCCGCGCGCACCGAATGTGCCGCCGCGCCGATCAGGGCGTGCGCCGGGCGGTCGATCGCGGCCCGGCGCCCCCACCAGCCGTCGACGTCCCCGTCGCCGAACCGCAGCTGGGCGCCGGCCAGCGGCGCTCCGTCCACTGTGGAGGAGAGGTAGAGCGTGTCGAGCAGGGTGATCCGCAGTCCGGCCTCGGCCGCGGCCGCCATCACCCGGTGCCCCAGTTCGTTGGCGTCGGCGTAGCGGTGTCCGCCGGGGGCGTGGTGCAGGTAGTGGAACTCGCCCACGCAGGTGACGCCGGCCAGGGCCATCTCGGCGTAGACGGCGCGGGCCAGCGCATGGTACTGATCGGGGTCGATGCGGTTGGCGAGGTCGTACATCGCCTCCCGCCACGTCCAGAAGGTCCCGCCCCCGGGCACGCGACCCCGCAGCGCCCGATGGAAGGCGTGCGAGTGGGCGTTGGCGAAGCCGGGCAGCACGAGGCCGCGCAGCCGGGTGTCGCCGGGAGCGGGCGGCGAGCCGGGCGCCACGGCGACGATCCGCCCCGCGTGGACCTCGATCCGCACCTCGCGGGCGACCGCCCGGCCGACCCACGCGAACTCGCAGTGGTACGCGCTGGTCAGCATGCGAGGTCCTGGAGCACCCGGGCGAGCGCCTCGACGCCCGTGGCGCAGTCGGCGTCGGTGGCGTGCTCCGCGGGTGAGTGGGAGACACCGGTGGGGTTGCGGACGAAGAGCATGGCCGTCGGAACCCCGGCGGCGGCGAGCACACCGGCGTCGTGGCCGGCCCCGGTGGGGATCACGGGCGCCGCCAGCAGGCTCGCCAGCCGGTCGCGCAGCGTCGCGTCGAAGCGGACCTCGGGCGTCACCGACTCGGGGGTCAGGGTCACCGCCGTCCCGTCCCGCTCGGCCCGGTCGTGCGCCCGCCGCCGTACGGCCTCGACCAGTTCGTCCAGTGTGGACTGATCGGCTGCGCGGGCGTCGAGCCAGGCGTGGACCCGGGCCGGGATCGCGTTCGTGGCGTTGGGCTCCACGCTCGCCCGGCCCACCGTCGCGTGCGCGCCGGCGAGCCGCGCCTCCTTGTTGGCGGCGAGCACCGTGTAGGCGAAGGTGAGCATCGGGTCGCGGCGGTCGGCCATGAGCGTGGTGCCGGCGTGGTTGCCCTCACCGGCGAACTCCAGCCGCCACCGCCCGTGTGGCCAGATCGCGCTCGCCACCCCGACGGGATGGTCGCCGAGCGCGCGACCCTGCTCGATGTGCAGCTCGACGAACGCGCCGACGCGGGCCAGTCTGGCCGGGTCGGCGCCCAGCGCCTCGGGGTCCAGGCCCGCCTCGACCACCGCCTGCGCCAGCGGGATGCCCCGCGCGTCCACCAGGCCCCGGGCGCGGGCCGGATCCAGCGCGCCGGTCAGCAGTCGCGAGCCCAGGCAGGCCAGGCCGAACCGGCTGCCCTCCTCCTCGGCGAAGGCGACCACCCCGACGGGCCGGCGCGGGGCGCATCCCCGGTCGCGCAGCAGATCGATGGCGAGGAACGCCGAGACGATCCCCAGTGGACCGTCGTAGGCGCCGCCGTGCGGTACGGAGTCGAGGTGGCTGCCGGTGAGGACGGCGTCGCCGGCGGTGGGATCGCCCCACCACGCCCAGAGGTTGCCGTTGCCGTCGGTCTCCACCGTCAGGTCGCGGTCGGTCGCCTCCTCGGTGAACCACTCCCGCATCGCCTGGTCCGCCGGGGTCCACGACGAGCGCAGGTAGCCGCCGGAGATCGGGTCGCGTCCGATGGCGTGCAGCGACCGCCAGAGTGCCTCGAAGCGTTGCTGTGTTAGCAAGGTGCCCTTCTTCTACGCTCGGCGTTAATAAGGTGCCCTTGCTTACTCGGCCATGGGGATGCGGACGCCCCGTTCGGCGGCGACCCGTTCGGCCTGTTCGTAGCCGGCGTCGACGTGGCGGATCACCCCCATGCCGGGGTCGTTGGTGAGCACCCGTTCGAGTTTCTGCGCCGCCAGCGCGGTGCCGTCGGCCACACTGACCTGCCCGGCGTGGAGGGACCGGCCGATGCCGACCCCGCCGCCGTGGTGGATGGAGACCCACGAGGCTCCGCTCGCGGTGTTCACCAGGGCGTTGAGCAGGGGCCAGTCGGCGATGGCGTCCGAGCCGTCACGCATCGCCTCGGTCTCCCGGTAGGGCGAGGCGACCGAACCGCAGTCGAGGTGGTCACGCCCGATGACGATGGGGGCGGCCAGCTCGCCGCTGGCGACCATCTCGTTGAACAGCAGTCCCGCGCGGTCGCGCTCGCCGTACCCGAGCCAGCAGATGCGGGCCGGCAGGCCCTGGAACTCGACGCGCTCACCGGCCATGCGCAGCCAGCGCTGGAGCGGATCGTTGTCCGGGAACAGGCGCAGCACCGCCTGGTCGGTGGCCGCGATGTCGGCCGGATCGCCCGACAGCGCCACCCAACGGAAGGGCCCCTTGCCTTCGCAGAACAGCGGCCGGATGTAGGCGGGCACGAACCCCGGGAAGGCGAAGGCGCGCTCGTAGCCGCCGAGCAGGGCCTCCCCCCGGATCGAGTTGCCGTAGTCGAAGACCTCGGCACCGGCGTCCAGGAAGCCCACCATGGCTTCGACATGTCGAGCCATCGACATTCGTGCCCGTGCGGTGTACTCCTCGGGCCGGGCCGCCGCGAGCGCCGGGGCCTCGCGCACGTCGACGCCCTCGGGCACGTAGGAGAGCGGGTCGTGGGCCGAGGTCTGGTCGGTGACGATGTCGACCGGCACGCCCCGGCGCAGCAGTTCGGGCAGCACCGTGGCGGCGTTGCCCACGACACCCACCGAGCGGGCCACCCCGTCGCGCTTGGCGTCGACCACGGTGGCCACGGCGGCGTCGAGACTGTCGGCGATCTCGTCGAGGTAGCGGGTGGCCAGCCTTCGGCGCAGCCGCGACTCGTCCACGTCGACGATGAGGCACGCGCCGCCGTTCATCGTCACGGCGAGCGGCTGCGCGCCGCCCATGCCCCCGCAGCCGGCCGTCACCGTCAGCGTGCCGGCCAGCGACCCCGTGCTGTTGCCCAGGCGGCCGGCGGCGGCGAGTTTCGCGGCGACCGCCGCGAACGTCTCGTACGTGCCCTGCAGGATGCCCTGCGTGCCGATGTAGATCCACGACCCCGCGGTCATCTGGCCGTACATCGTCAGGCCGAGGGCCTCCAGCCGCCGGAACTCCGGCCAGGTGGCCCACTCCCCGACGAGGTTCGCGTTGGCGATCAGGACCCGGGGTGCCCACTCGTGGGTGCGCATGACGCCCACCGGCCGGCCGGACTGCACCAGCAACGTCTCGTCGTCGCCCAGCTCCCGCAGGGTGCGCACCAGGGCCTGGAAGGAGGGCCAGTCCCGGGCGGCCTTGCCCGTGCCGCCGTAGACGACAAGATCGGCCGGCCGTTCGGCGACCTGGGGGTCCAGGTTGTTCATCAACATGCGCAGTGCGGCTTCCTGGGGCCAGCCGCGTGCGCTGAGCGTGGCACCCCGGGCAGCGTGGATCTCGGTCGTCACTGCCTGACTCCGTCCTCGTTGACGGCGCCCGGGCCGGTCCGCGAGAGTGTCGCGGCTCGATCCCTGGCGTTCCCTGCCGGCAGCCTATCGCGGCGTTCGCGGGGGTTCACTCGTTGTTGATCGGCGCGCTTCCCACAGCGACGCGGGGCCGGCCGCTACGCTCCCACGCAGGACGGTAGGGTGACCCGGGAAACAGAGCGGGGGTGTGTGTGCGGTGACCATCGATGAGCTGACGTTTGGGCGGGTCGAACTCCTGGACCTGCATCGCTCGCCCCGCATCCTGGGGGTCTCCTGGGGTCGCATGGAGGTCGAGGAGCTGGGGGTCGCGAAGGACTTCAAGCTCTTCCCCGGTGGCGGCCGGCTGTGGGACTGGAGCCTGACCGGCACGCTGCACGAGCCCGGCGTCCAGCGCAGCGACGTCGACGACCTCATCAACTACGGCTCGACCGTGGTCGTGTTCGGCACGGGCCTGGAGCAGCGCCTGCAGGTGCCACCGTCCACGATCGACTACCTGGAGGCGCGCTCGATCCAGGTCCACGTGGCGCAGACGCGCGACGCCGTACGGCTCTACAACGAGTTGGTGGAGACCCACCAGGTCGGCGGGCTGTTCCACTCCACCTGCTGACCGCGCGTCCATAGTGGATGGTGGCGTCGGCGCACGGGGCTAGCGGACGCGGGGGCGATACACGGCCGGTGGCACGGTGATCGGCGGGCGCCAGGCGGGGTCCGGGCGCCAGTCGCACCAGGTGCCGTCGAACGGGAACTCCCGGGCGGCGAACAGCCGCGCGACGCGCTCTCCCTCGGCCCGTACGGCTGCCTCGTCCCGTACCCAGTAGTGCGCCGGATGCCCGAGCCGTTCGGTGAACTCGTCCTCGTCCTTCCACTCCCACGTGCCGTCGGGGCGGGCCACCGCGTCGAGATCCTGGTCGGTGGTGTCGACGCCGGCCAGCTCGCCGTCGTACCACAGCACCGACGGCTCCTCCAGATTCACGTACCAGCAGGAGAAGGCAGCGTCCGGCTCGTAGAACCACCAGACCGCGTGCGCGGCGCGGTCGCTGGCCGGGCCGTCGGCCGGTCGGACGAGCATGAGCACGTCGCGGCCCGACCACCGGATCGGTTCGGTCGTGTGCTGCTGGCGCGTCCACTCCGCGAAGGGCATGTCCCGGATGCGCCGGCCGTCGGTGGCGCAGGTGCCGACACCCGGGTTGCCGTCGGTGTACCACAGGCGAAGTCCGCGCTCGTCGTGACCGACCACCAGGCCGGTCCTGGCGCTGTCGAGCTGCTCACCGTGGAAGAGCCGGTGCACGATCAGCTGTCCCGGGCGCAGCGGGGACGAGTCTGTCGCGATCGGCAGTCTGGTCACGGGAGCGTTCATCTGGCCATCATCGCCCATGTCGGCTGGCATGCTGGGCCCATGGGTGCGACGCCGCCTCGGCCCGCGGACGTGCGGATCCCGCCCGAGTTCGCGCGCAACGCCGTGCGCACCTGGGGCGAGCAGGGACGGCACTTCGTCGACGCCCTGCCCGAACGGGTGAGCGCGGTCTGCCGGGAGTGGTCGCTGCACCTGGATCAGCCTTACGCGATGCGCTGTCACTGGGTCGCGCGGGTGCACCGGCCCGACGGCAGCCCGGCGGTGCTCAAGCTCGGGCCGCTCGGCGTGCCGGAGACCGCGGCGGAGGTGACGGCGCTGCGCCATTTCGCGGGGCAGGGCGCGGTGCGGCTGCTCGCCCACGACGCGACGCGCGGTGCGCTGCTGCTGGAGCAGGCCCGGCCCGGCACGACGGTCGCCAGCGTCGGCCTGGACATCGTCGCCACCGCCGCGATCATCACGGTGCTGCGCACCCTGCATCGACCGCCCACTGTGGACACCGCGTCATTGCCGGACCTCGGCACCCGCAATCGCAGGTCCTTGCTGGCCCACCTGCGCCGCCACCCGGGCGACGATCCGGTTCCGCGCCGGCTGGTGACCCGGGCGCTGGGACTGACCCGCGAACTGTGCGCCGACGCGGGGCAGCCCGTGGTGCTGCACGGCGACCTGCACCACGACAACGTGCTGTGGGACGCGGCCGGCCGCCGGACCTGGCTCGCGATCGACCCGCACGGCGTGGTGGGTGATCCGCTGGCCGAGGTGGGCCCGATGCTCTACAACCCCAACCCGGCCCGGCGCGATCCCGAACTGACGAGCCTGCTGGCGCCGCGGGTCGAGCAACTGGCCGACGGCCTGGGCGTCGGCATGGACCGGGTGGTCGCCTGGGGCTTCGTGCAGGCGGTGCTGTCACAGGTGTGGACGGCGCAGCAGCCGGGCACGCCCACCACCCGGGCACTCGACGTGGCGCTCGCCCTCGAACCGCGCCTGTCCTAGCCGTGCGGGAGGGGGCGGCGCGGTTCACCCGCACCGCCCCCCGCCGTGGCCGCGCCTCGGAGCGCAGGAAGGCCAGCAGGTCGGCGTTGAACGCGTCCTGCATGGTGGCGAACAGGCCGTGCGGCGCGCCGCGGTAGACCTTGAGCTGCGCGTTGGGCACGAGCTTGGCCGCCTTCAGCGCCGACGCCTGGATCGGCACGATCTGGTCGTCGTCACCGTGGATGATCAGCGTCGGCACGTCGATCGCCTGGAGATCCATGGTGAGGTCGGTCTCGGAGAACGCCTTGACACAGTCGTAGGCGGGCTTGATGCCGGCCTGCATGCTCTGCAGCCAGAAGTGGTCGAGGATGCCCTGCGAGACGTTGGCGCCGGGCCGGTTGGCCCCGAAGAACGCGATGCTGAGGTCCTTGTAGAACTGGGACCGGTCGGTGGCCACGCCCATCCGGATGTCGTCGAACGCCTTCAGCGGCGTGCCTTCCGGGTTGGCCTGGGTCTTGAGCATCAGCGGCGGGATGGCGCCCACGAGCACCACCTTGGCGATGCGCGAGGTGCCGTGGCGGCCGACGTAGCGGGTCACCTCACCGCCACCGGTGGAGTGCCCGACCAGCACCACGTCGCGCAGGTCCAGCGTGTCGAGCAGCAGGGCCAGGTCGTCGGCGTAGGCGTCGAGGTCGTTGTTCTCCGCCGACTGCCCCGACCGGCCGTGCCCGCGCCGGTCGTGCGCGATGCCCCGGAAGCCGTTGTTGGCCACGAGCATCAGCTGCGGGTCCCACGCGTCGGCGGTCAGCGGCCAGCCGTGGCTGAAGACGACGGGCTGTCCCTTGCCCCAGTCCTTGTAGAAGATGTCGACGCCGTCCTTGGTCGACACGAAGCCCGTGGTCATGGTTCCTCCCCCGTGCAGGTGCACCCTGCGTCTGTTGGGCAGAGTCGCCCACAGCACGAGCCCGACCTCGTCGACCCGGCCTGCCGGCGGCCCTGCGTGACACGAGTCATGCAGACGCTACCGCCGCGGCCGGTCCTGGTTCGCCGGTTCGCCGAAGTCCTGGATCGGCTGCGCGATCCACCGCCGAAGGATCGGCTGCGCGATCCACCGCCGATCCGGAGGATCGGCTGCGCGATCCACAGTGGAGGGTGTCAGCCGACGGGCTCCAGCAGCAGCACGGGGATCTGGCGTGTCGTGCGGGTCTGGTAGTCCGCGTAGTCGGGGAATGCCTCGACCGCGCGCTCCCACCACAGGTCGCGTTCGGCGTCCGTGAGTTCCCGCACCGAGTACTCCCGGCTCACCCGTCCGTCCTGCATCTGCACGCGCGGCGAGGCGAGCAGGTTGTAGTACCACTGGGGATGGTGCGGGGCGCCGCCCTTGGAGGCGACCACCGCGTACTCGCCGCCGTGCTCCACCCGCATCACGGGAACCTTGCGCACCCCGCCTGTCTTCGCGCCGCGCATGGTCATCAGGATCACCGGCCGCCCCTTGATGTCGACCGATTCGGTGGTGCCCGTCGCCTCGATGGTCTCGACCTGCTTGCGGACCCAGTCGGTAGGGCTCGGGTGGTAATCCCCTTCGATCGTCATGGCGTCACCTTAGCGACCGCGCGACGAAATCCGCCGGGACACGCTGCCGAGGTACCCCTTCCATCGCTGCCCACCGCTGTCCGGGTTGAGCGCGGGCAGGGCCTGGAGGGCCGCCCGTACGGCGGCGTCGGCCACGCGGTGCGGAGCCTGCTCGTCGGCGGCCAGGCCGTCGGGCGTGGCCAGCTCGACCACCGTCGATCGGCCCGGGCCGAGGGCGTCGACCAGCGCGTCGAGACGCTTGCCCGTGTCGAGGCAGGTCTCGCGCGGGTAGCCCCAGACCCCGGCCCCGTACTCGACCAGCTCGGGCCGGGCCCGTACGTGCAGGACGTGGGTCCGTGACGCGAGCAGGTCGCGCTCGGACAGCTCCGCGACCGCCTCGGGGTAGGAGCAGGTCCAGACCGTGTGCAGCAGGCTCGGGCCCTGGTGCCGGTGCAGGCGTACGAGTTGGGCGGTCGCGGCCTCGACCTCGGCCGCGCTGGCGCCCATGCCCAGCTCGCCATGGATGCACGCCTCGGTCCGCATGTTCAGGTAGCCGTAGTCGATGGCCTCGGCGAGCAACGATCCCACGAGTTCGGCGTGGGCGTAGGGCACGCCGACCACGAGGATCGTCGGGGGGAAGCCGGGAGCCGGTGCCGCCCCGCGACCCCGGGTGCGTTCGTGCTCGGGCACCTCCAGCACCAGCGGGGGTGCGTCGGGCCAGCCCGGCACGGTCCGGCCGCGCCACAGCAGGCCCAGCGTCGCCAGCTTGCTGCCGATCGCCTCCTCCAGCGCGACGCGGGCCGTGTGCAGCGGCGCGGCGGGCGTGCGGGTGTGCACGAGCCCGAGCAGAGTGTTCGACGCCACCGCGTACTCGATGCCCTTGAGGTTCGGCCGGATCGTCACCTGCCAGCCGGGGTCGTGGTCGACGATGAGCCCGGCCGCGCGCGCCGCGGGGGAGAGCCCGATGGCCTCCTCCGAGCGGGCGGCCCAGCGGCGCAGCTCCTGGTAGAAGGAGCGCTGGTGGTTGACCGCCTCGATGACGGCGGTGGCCGGTGAGTAGTCCTCGGGGAGGTAGCCGGCCAGCTCGTGCAGCCGCCACAGGCTCACCCCGGTGACCTCGGCGATGCGCGGCAGCGCCTCCACGTTGGGGCGGGTCGCCCCGTTGACCCAGGCGGAGAAGGTGGCCGGGCTGACTCCCACCGCCTGTGCTGCCGCGTTGTTGCTCATCCTGCGCTCGCGCAAGGCCGCGCTGACCGCCTCACCCCATCGCCGCAGGTCTTCCGCCATGCCCAACCCCCAGCTCCAACGCGCTGGACAGTAACACGCCAAAGATTACCGCCAGTTTACTGACAGAACTGTTCGGCAAACTGTTGACGGCAGGCATCGAAATGTTGGACACTGTCCCGCGTCGTGCAGGCCGCCCGCGCTGGCGAAGCATCGGGGGAATGCGGGCACGAGGGGTCACTTCGATGCGGGCTGAGGGGGTGCGCATCGGGGTGGCCCCGCCGGCCGTCCGGCCGCGAGTGGATCGGACCTCTTCGGGCAATTACTCACCGAACACTCATCGTTACCCAGAGTGGGGTAGTATGGGCATCCTTGGTCCCTATGGTCCCCTTTAGGGGTGTTTCGTAATGATGATGACGTACCAGGTGGTGGACAACACCGGGTCGACGGCCGCCGCCGGGCGGGAGGTCACCTCCGACACGTTGATCGGGTTCGGCCTCATCGCCTGCATCCTCGCGGCGATCTGGCTCATCCGCCGGTCCAAGGCCTGATCCGCCGCCGGCGACGCGTCGCGGTGAGGTAAAGCGGGTGTGTCGATCCTCGCCCGCGACCTGCTCATGCGGTAGACCAATCGCACAGCACACCAGTCCCCCCACCGGTGTGCCGGCCGGGAGGACCGATGAGCACAGACGCGAAGCTGAGTCTGACCCAGATCTCCGTTCTCTCCGCGCTCATGGTCGAGGCCCGGGAGCTGAGCAACCATGACCTGCTCGAACTCACCGGCTCCTCGCTGACCGGCGAGGACCGTCGCCGGCTCGTCGCCGGCGGACTCGTGGAGGAGCGGCGGGAGGGGCGCGCCTACCACTTCCAGCTCTCCGCGCACGGGTGGGCGACCGGCCTGACGGTGCTCGCCGAGCAGTCGCGGGGCAAGGGCGCCGCGGCGACCACCGTACGCATGCTGCTCACCGGCGTGAACAAGGCGCTCGCCGCCCGGGGCATCGACGCCAAGACATTCTTCGGGACCGCCCACCAGGCCGCGGCCCCCGCCGATGCCGCGCCCGCGGAGCCCGCCGTGCCTGATGTGGACACTGTGGAGGACCGCATCCGGGCCGGCTACGCCAAGCTCGCCACCGAACCCGCCGGGTGGGTCAGCCTGGCCGATCTGCGCGAGCTGCTCGATGACATCCCGCGGGCCGAGCTGGACACGGCCCTGAAGTGGATGGCCGTCCAACCCGGCGTCCGGCTCATCCCGGTCGCCAACCTCAAGTCACTCTCCACAAGGGACCGTGAAGCCGCGCTGCGGTTTGGCGGCGAGGAAAACCACGCATTCGCGATCGAGGGGTCATGACCGCCTTAACTGCTGAGTCGTCTGGCCGCCCGGCCGGCGGCGCCGACTACCGCACTCTGACCGAAGCCGAGCGGCGGGCCCTGGCCGCGCTCAAGTTCGATCTGGCGCCGACCCCCGACGACGTGTGGCGGCCGTCCCCGTTCAACGTGGCGGACCTGCACCGCGATGTCGTGGAGAGCATCTTCGACGGGGTGAACCAGGCCCGCTCGGCGGACGACGGCTGCCCGCTCGGCGTGGTGATGCAGGGTCCGGCCGGTTCTGGCAAGACCCACCTGCTCGGTATGGTCCGGGCCCGCACGCAGAACGACGGCGGCTACTTCTTCCTGGTCAGCCTGCTGTCGGGCAAGCAGTTCTGGGAGAGCACCGCGCTGTGCATCGTGGACGGTCTGCTGCGGGAGACGGTCGGCTGGCCGTCGCAGCTCAAGGCATTCCTGCGCCGGCTCGCCACCACGCTGGGGCTGCCGCCCGCGCTGCGCGACGCGGTGGCCGGCGACGCCGCGCTCAAGCCGAGCGACCTGACCGCCATCGTGGGCGCGTTGCGGGAGAAGGACCGCGGGCTCGGCCAGGAGGCACAGCACACGCTGCGGGCGCTGGTGCTCTACGGCGCCCAGGACCACACGCTGCAGGACCTCGGCTACGGCTACCTCACCTCGATGGGTCTGGCCGACTTCGAGGAGCGCGCCGAGTGGGGTATGGCCGTGGAGCCGCGGGCCGCGTCCCTGATCGTGCGGGACATCTCGCGGCTGCTCGCGCTGACCGGCAGCCCCACCGTCATCGCCTTCGACCAGCTCGACACGCTCTTCGCCCAGTCGGGCGGCTCCGCGATCGCGACCGGCGAGCCGCTGGACGCCGAGGCCGCCAACATGATCGGCCAGGTCGCCAACGGCCTGATGTCCCTGCGTGAGGTGACCCGCAAGGCGCTCATCGTGGTGGCCTGCATCCCGGACACCTGGAAGATCCTGCGGCGGGAGGCGGTCGGCCCGGTGCCCGATCGGTTCCGCGAGGCGCCGTTCCTCGGCCGGGTCTCCAACGCCAAGGTGGGCATGGCGATCGTCCGCAAGCGGCTGGAGGGCCGTTACGGCGACGTCGGATTCCGCCCGCCCTACCCGACCTGGCCGATCCGTGAGCTGGCCTTCGCCGAAGCCGCGCACTTCACCCCGCGGGCCCTGCTCAAGCGGGTGGAGCGGCACGCCATGGCCTGCCTGCGCCGTGACGTCGTGGTCGAGCTGGAGAACCTCGAAGACGACGGCCCGTTCACCCTCGCCGACCTGCCACCCGTACGGTCGGAGGGATCGAGCTTCGAGGAACTCGACGCGCGCTTCGCCAGCCTCGTGCGCCAGGCGGACGTGCGGGAGGCCTTCGACCGGTTCGCCGAGGACGCGCACGTGCCCGAACTGCTCGCGGCGGGGCTCAGCGCGCTCATCGTGGAACTGGGCGACGCCTCCTACAAGTATGACCCGGTGCCGAGCAACCGCCCGCCGCTGCACGCCCGGCTGCGCCGCACGATCGACGAAGGGCTCGACGACGAAGAGCACTGGGCGTTCCGGGCCATCCAAAGTGGACACCCGGGCGCGGTGATGAGTCGCATTCACGCGGCCTCGACGGTGGCCGGCCTCGACGCCGGCGTTCCGAAGCGCAAGCTGTTCCTGCTGCGCAACGAGAAGTGGCCGTCGGGGCCGAAGACCACGGAGACGGTCAACGAGTTCCACGGCAAGGGCGGGCAGACCCTGCCGCTGGCCGAGGAGGACCTGCGCACCTTCGACGCGCTGCGGGTCATGCAGGCCGAACGCGACGGCCAGCTCGCGGCCTGGTTGGCCGACCGGCGGCCGGCGAGCGGGACCCAGCTCTTCCGGATGGCGCTGGGCCTCGGCGGCGGCGCGCCGGCCATCCCGGCCCAGGCCCGGCCGGCCGAGCCGGCTCGGGGCGGCGCCGGTGACGCCTCGCCGCGGGAATCCTCGCCCGACCGGTTACCGGACCCGCCGGCGTCCCCGCCGCCGCCGGCGGGCGTAGCGGTCGCGGCGGGCGTGGAGTCGGGCGCCGGTGGCCGGCCCGTCGCACCGGACCGGCTCCGGCTCGGTCTGGTCACTGCCGACCGCCAACCGTACGAGCTGGAGCTGTCGGTGCTGCGCCACCACACGGTGGTCGTGGCCGAATCGGGACGGCAGGTGCTCGTGCGGCGGCTGGTCGAGGAGTGCGCCCTGCGGGGGATCTCCGCGATCGTGCTCGATCCCAACAACGAGTTCGCGCGGCTCGGCGAAGCCTGGCCGGAGGCGCCGCAGGGCTGGGGTCCGGGTGACGCCGAGACTGCCCGCGACCTGCTCGCCGGCACGGAGATCGTGGTCTGGACGCCGGGGGTCGACGCCGGGCGTCCGCTCTCGTTCCCGGCGCTGCCCGACTTCGGCATGCTCGGGGCCGATCCCGACGAGTTCCGGCTCGCGATCGAGATGGCGGTCGGCGCGCTCGCACCACTGTCCAAGGTGGACGGTTCGTCCTCGCTTGAGGTGCAGGGGCGGGTGGTGCTGCGCGACGCCCTGGCCTGGTGGGCCCGCGGTGGCGCGGGCGGCCCGGCCGGCGGGCTCAGCGGCCTGGTCAACGCGCTGGCGAACCTGCCCGACGGTGTGACCAAGGTCGCCGACGGCCCGGCCGTGGCGGTCGACCTCGCGGCCCGGCTCGCCACCGCGATGGCCGACGACCCGCTGCTGGACAGCGCGATGCCGGTCGATCCGGGCGTGCTGCTCACGCCGCAGCCCGGCAAGCGGGCGCGGGTCTGCGTCGTCAGCATGGTGGGGCTCGGCACGCCCGAGCGGCGGCAGAGCTTCGTCGCCGGCCTGCAGCTCGCGTTGCACACCTGGATCCGACGCTATCCGGCTCCCCACGGCGGCCCCCGCGCGCTGCTGGTGATGGACGAGGCTCAGGCGCTGGTCCCCTCGTGGGGCACGACGGCCTGCACCGCGAGCACGTTCGTGCTGCTCGACCACGCGCACCGGTACGGTCTCGGCCTGATCTTCGCGACGCCCGACCCCCGCGGGCTGCACGAGCGGGTCCAGTCCACGGTGGCGACCCAGCTCGTCGGAGCGCTGGGCAGCCCGGGGGCGATGGCCGAGGCGGTCCGGCTCGCGCAGGAGCGGGGCGGGTCGCTGCCGGAGATCGACCTGCTCGGCCCTGGTCTCTTCTACGCGGGCACGCGGGGTCTGCCCTACGTCAAGGTGAGCACGCCGATGTCGCTGACCCGGCAGGCGAGCGTGCCGTTGAGCCCCGAGGAGGTCGTGGCGCGGGCGAACACCTACCCCGGCACCTGACGTTCGCCCGGCACCTGTCGGCTCCGGCTCCCCGCGCGCGACTCCGTACAACGCCGCGCGCGGGGTAGCGTTGGCCGCGTGCCGTTGACTGCTGATCCGACCACCCCCGACATCCCCGCTGGCCTGCCGCGCACACTCGGTGAGCTGCGCGAGTCCGGGCACACCTACCGCACCGTCAAGGAGGAGTTGCGGGCGAACCTGCTGGCGCGGCTGCGCGCGGGCGAGCCGCGTTTCCCCGGCATCGTCGGGTATGAGGACACCGTGCTGCCCGAGGTCGAGCGGGCGCTGCTCGCCGGGCACGACATGGTGCTGCTCGGCGAGCGCGGCCAGGGCAAGACCCGACTCATCCGGTCGCTGGTGAACCTGCTCGACGAGTGGACGCCGGTGCTGCCCGGTTCCGAACTCAACGAGCACCCGTACCACCCGCTCACGCCGGCGTCGCGGCGGCTCGTGGCCGACCAGGGCGCGGACATGCCCATCACCTGGCGGCACCGGTCGCTGCGCTACGGCGAGAAGCTCGCCACGCCGGACACCAGCGTGGGTGACCTGATCGGCGACGTGGACCCCATCCGGGTCGCCCAGGGCCGCACCCTCGGCGACCCGGAGACCATCCACTTTGGACTCGTGCCGCGCACGAACCGGGGCATCTTCGCGGTGAACGAGCTGCCCGACCTCGCCGAGCGCATCCAGGTCAGCCTGCTCAACGTGCTGGAGGAGCGCGACATCCAGGTCCGCGGTTACCAGCTGCGGATGCCGCTGGACGTGCTGCTGGTCGCCAGCGCGAATCCCGAGGACTACACCAACCGCGGTCGCATCATCACGCCGCTCAAGGACCGGTTCGGGGCGGAGATCCGCACCCACTACCCGCTCGATCTCGAACTGGAGATGGCCCTGGTGCGGCAGGAGGCCGCGCTGGTCGCGAACCTGCCCGACCACGTGCTGGAGGTGATCGCCCGCTTCGCCCGGGCCGTGCGCGAGTCGCCGGCGGTCGACTCCCGTACGGGCGTGTCGGCCCGCTTCGCCATCGCCGCCGCCGAGACGGTGGCCGCTTCGGCCCTGCGGCGCGCCGGCCTGCTGGGCGAGGACGAGCCGGTCGCCCGCATCGGCGACGCGGTCTCGGTCACCAGCACCCTGCGCGGCAAGGTCGAGTTCGAGAGCGGCGAGGAGGGGCGCGAGATCGATGTGCTCTCGCACCTGCTGCGCACGGCGACGGCGGAGACCTTCCGGGCTCGGCTGGCGGGCCTGGACCTGTCTCCGTTCGTGAACCTGGTCGCCGACGGCACCGCGGTGGAGACCGGTGACCTGGTCTCCGCCGAGGAGGTGCTGCGGCAGGTCGGTGCCGTGCCGGGCCTTGCCAAGGTCCTCGGCCGGCTCGGCATCGGCGACGCGCCGACCAAGGGCGAGGCGGCTGCCGGCGTGGAGTTCGTCCTCGAAGGGCTGCACCTGACCCGTCGCATGTCCAAGGAACTCACCCAGGACGGCAGGGCCCGGTACGGGGGCCGTGGGTGAGCGAGGGCACACGTGAGTAGGCGCAACCGGTACGGCCAGTGGCAGGGCGGGCCCGATCCGCTCGCGCCGCTTTATGACGTGCGGGCGGCCGTCGACGCGGTCGGCCGGGACGTGCTGGCCGGCGCGCGGTTGGGCGAGGCGCTGCGTAACCTGCTGCGCCGCGGGCCACTCGGTTCGCGGGGGTTGGACGACCTGCTGGCCCGAGCCCGCCGGCTGCGGCGGGAGGCGATGCGCCGGGGGCGGCTGGACGGCGCGGTGACGCGGGCCCAGCAGCTGCTGGACCAGGCGATCGCGGCCGAACGGGACGAGCTGGCCCGCCGCACCGACGACGAGGCGAGGTTCCACGAGGCCATCCTCGACAACCTGCCTCGCTCCACCTCCCGGGCCGTCCAGGAGCTGTCCGACTACCCGTGGACCAGCGACGAGGCCCGCGCGCTCTACCAGCAGATCCTGGACCAGCTGCGGCAGGAGATCGTCGATCAGCGCTTCGCCGGGCTGCGGCAGGCGATGTCGGACCCGGCGGCCCAGCAGGCCATGGCCGAGATGATGAGCGACCTCAACGATCTGCTCGAACGCCATGCCCGGGGCGAGGACACCACCGACCAGTTCAACCAGTTCATGGCGCGGCACGGTGACTACTTCCCGGAGAATCCGTCCAATGTGGAGGAACTGATCGACGTGCTGTCCCGCCGGTTCGCGGCGGGGGAGCGGCTGCTGCGCTCGCTGACCCCGGCCCAGCGCGAGGAACTGGAGCGGCTCATGGCACAGGCCCTGGGTGACGGGCCGCTCGCCGCGCAGATGGGCCGGCTGGGGGCGAACCTGCGCTCGTTGCGGCCGGGCCTGAACTGGACCCGCGGTGAGCGGATGGGTGGCGGGGGCCGGCGTCTGGGCTACGGCGAGGCGGCCGCCGCGCTGGAGGAGATCGGCGACCTGGACGACCTGATGGACTCCCTGGCTCAGGACATGCCAGGCTCCACTTTGGACGACATCGACGTGGAGTCGGTGGAGCGCAACCTGGGCCGCGACGCCGCCGACGACGTGCGTCGCCTGCAGGAGCTGGAGCGCGAACTGCGCCGGCAGGGCTGGGTGAGCCGGGACGCCGACGGGCTGACCCTCACGCCGAAGGCGCTGAGGCGGCTGGGCGGCACCGCGCTGCGGACCGTCTTCAACGACCTGAACCGTGGGGCACGCGGGCAGCACGACCTGCACGACGCGGGCGCGTCGGGCGAGGTGACGGGCGCGTCGCGGCCGTGGGAGTTCGGCGACGAGCAGCCGCTGGACGTGGTGCGGACCGTCTCCCGGGCGGTGCTGCGCGCGGGGCCGGGCACGCCGGTGCAGCTGACGGTCGACGACTTCGAGGTGGTCGAGACCGAGCGCCGGGCCTCCGCGGCGGTCGCGTTGCTGGTCGACCTGTCGTATTCGATGGAGTTGCGGGACTTCTGGGGCCCGATGAAGCAGACCGCGCTGGCCCTGTCCCACCTCGTCGCCACGAAGTTCCCGCAGGACGCCCTGCAGATCATCGGGTTCGGTCTCTCGGCCCGACCCATGACCCAGACCGAACTGGCCGGGGCCTCGGTGGACTACGAGAAGGGCACGAACCTGCAGCACGCGCTGCGGCTGGCCGGCCGGCACCTGCGCAAGCACTCCGACGCCGAGCCGGTGGTGCTCATCGTGACCGACGGCGAACCGACCGCGCACAACACGCCCGATGGCCCCGTGTTCTGGTATCCGCCGACGCGGGAGACCATCGTGTCGACCATCGTCGAAGTCGACCACCTGACCCGCTACGGTGCGACGCTCAACTTCTTCCTGCTGGGCGAGGATCCGGGCCTGGTGCGTTTCGTCAACGCGGTGGCCCGCCGCAACGGCGGTCGGGTGTTCAGCCCTTCCGCGCAGGACCTGGGACGCTACGTGGTCTCCGACTACCTGCGCGCCCGTCGGGGCCGGCGCGGCTGACGCTGGCCCCCCGCGGTCATCCTCGGCGCCGGCTTGGCCCGACGACGAGGAGGGGTACGGGCGCCGCGCGACTCGGTGTTCGGCCCGCGCGCGTTCCATGTTTTGCTGATGTGATGACGTCGACCCAGACCACGATCAGCGACCCGTCCGTCATGCGGGCGTTGGCCCATCCCGTACGGCTTTCCCTGCTGGAGCACCTGTCGCGCTCCGCGGACGGGGCGACCGCCACGGAGTGCGCGGCGGTCGTCGGGCTGAGTCCGAGCGCCACGAGCTATCACCTGCGGGCGTTGGCCAAGGTCGGCATGATCCGCGAGGCGCCGAGCCGGGGTGACGCGCGGGAGCGGGTCTGGCAGTCCACGCACCGCACGTTCGCGGTCGAGGCGGCGCCGGGCGCCTCCGCCAGTGACCTGGCCGCCGAGGCCGCCCTCACCGAGATGCTGCTCGCCCGGCAGAACGACAAGGTGCGCCGGTTCCTGGCCGCGCCGCGGTCGGAGCAGCGGGACTGGTGGGACGCCTCGCTCATCGCCGAGCAGGGGCTCACGATGACCTCGAAGGAGCTGCGCACCCTCACGCGCCAGATCCAGGAGCTTGTCGAGCCGTTCCTGACCCGTAACCGCCTGACCCCACCACGGGGTGCCCGTCCGGTCTCCTTCCAGCTGCGCGTCGTCCCGGTCGATCCCGACTGACCTCCGGTTCCAGCGGCCACCGCCCGTCACGGGCACTTGTGCGCCCAAGATGTGAAGCACATACTGTGAAGCATGTCCTTCACATCTTCCGAGTCGCTGGTCCGCTCCCGATGGGGCGACGTGGCGGTCGTGTCGGCGGCCCAGTTCCTCGGTGGGCTCGCCACGTTCCTGGTGATGGTCGCCCAGGTGCTGCTCCTGCAGCAGAAGGGCGCCAGCGGCATCGAGGTTTCGGCGCTGGTCATCGCCGAAGCGCTGCCGCTCGTGGTGCTCGGCAAGCTCGTCGGCTGGCTGGTCGACCGGGTGGACAGCCGGGTACTGCTCGTCGTGGCGGGCCTGGGGCAGGCACTGTCCTGCGTCGCCCTGGGGTTCGCGACCGAGCGCAACGCCATCATCGGCGGCGTGCTCGCGTTGTCGGTCTGCACGGCCGTGACGAACCCGACCCGGCAGGCCCTGCTGCCCGGGCTGGTGGTCCGCGACGACCTGGCCAGGGCCAGCGCGATCGGCCAGACCGCCGGCTCGATCGGCATGATGGCCGGGCCGGCGCTGGCGGGTGTGCTGGTCGGCGGCGTGGGTCCACAGTGGACCTCGTGGGTGGGCGCGGCGTGCTTCCTGGCCACGGTCGCCACGGCGTTCGCGATTCGCACCCGTCGCGGCGGCGCGCGCTCGTCCGTCACCGCGACCGAACCGGCGGGGGTCGCGACGCCGCAGGCACCACCCGCCGTACCGGTGCGGGCCTGGCGGTTGAGCGACGACGCGCTGCTGCGGGTCTGCACCTGGGGTCTGACCGGCGTCATGATGGCCGCCTCGGCCGTGAACGTGGTGCTGGTCTTCTTCGTGATGGGCACGCTCCAGAGCTCACCCGAGGTCTATGGCGTCATCGACGGCATGTGGATGGTGGGCATGCTCGTCGGGGCGTGGCTCGTCGGGCTGACCGTGCGGGCGATGACCAGCGACGGCGCGCTGGCGGGGCGGGCCATGATCGCCGCGGCCGCGGTCTGTGCCGCCTTCGTCGGGGTGGGCGCGGTGCACGAGGCGTGGTGGATCGTGCCGTGCTACCTCGTCGGCGGTGTCGCCAACGCGGCGATCAACGTGCTCTGCGCGACGCTGCTCGGCCGGCGCGTGCCCGCCCAGGCGCGGGGAGCCGCGAACGCCGCCGTCGGCATGAGGGTGCAGGCGGGCGCGCTGGTGGGCTACGTGCTCGGTGGTGTCGTGCTGACCGTGGCGGCGCCGCGCAGTGTGCTGCTCGCCTGTGGGATTGTCGGCCTGCTCGTCGCCGTCGCGTTGCTGCCGCGGGTGATGCGCGCCGGCCACGTCGATCCCGCCCGCGGGGATGGCGAGCCGGTGCCGGCGGCCTGAGTAGGGTGACGGCGTGCGCGCGTGGGATGACGACCCCGAAGAGGACGGGCCCGGTCCGGCGGAGTCCCGCGCCAGGAAGATCGTGCTGCTGGTGGTCGCGGCCCTGCTGATCGTGACCGTGGTGCTGTGTTGCGTGGCGGTGGGGGAGGCTGGCCAGTTGCTCTGGCTGCAGCCTCCCCCACCGTGACCCCCGCCCCCGGGGGATGCCCGGCGACCGTGCTCCGGGGCGGGGGGTCAGTGCGCGCCGGCTCCGGTGAGGGAGCGGACCTCCAGTTCGGCGTACTTGTCGGGGTTGCTCTCCTTCGAGAGCAGCGTTCCGATCCAGCCGCACAGGAAGCCGACCGGGATCGATATGATACCCGGATTCTGCAGCGGGAACCAGTGCCAGTCGTGGGTCTTGAACATGGCGGTCGCGCTGCCGGAGACGACCGGCGAGAAGAACACCAGCACCACGGCGGAGATCAGGCCACCGTAGATCGCGGCGACCGCGCCGGTGGTGTTGAAGCGCTTCCAGAACAGTGAGTAGAGGATCGCCGGCAGGTTGCCCGACGCGGCGACCGCGAACGCCAACCCCACCAGGAAGGCGACGTTGAGGTCCTTGGCGAGCACGCCCAGGACGATGGAGACCGCGCCGATGGCCAGGGCCGAGACTCGGGCGACGGAGACCTCCTGCTTCTCGGTCGCGACGCCCCGGCGGATGACGTTGGCGTACAGGTCGTGCGCGACGCTCGACGAGGACGCGAGTGTGAGCCCGGCGACGACGGCGAGGATGGTGGCGAACGCGACCGCCGCGATGACCGCGAGGAACGCGACGCCACCGAGGTCGCCGCCGAAGAACTCCCGGCCCAGCGCGTCGGCCAGTTGCGGCGCGGCGGTGTTGCCACCGGCGTTCTGGGCGGCGATGTCCTTGCTGCCCACCAGTGCCGCCGCGCCGAAGCCCAGGGCCAGGGTGAACAGGTAGAACATGCCGATGATGCCGATCGCCCACAGCACGCTGCGCCGGGCGGTGCGGGCCGTGGGCACGGTGTAGAAGCGGATCAGGATGTGCGGCAGGCCGGCGGTGCCGAGCACGAGCGCGAGGCCGAGCGAGAGCAGGTCCATCTTGTTGTAGAAGGTCTGCAGCGCGTTGCCGGCGACCTCTTTGCCATAGACCAGACCTGGTTCGAGGAAGCCCGTCTTGCCGCTCTTGGCCGAGGCGTCGCCGAGCAGCGCCGACAGGTTGAACCGGTAGTGCCAGAGCACCAGCACGGTCATCAGCGCGGCGCCGATGATGAGCATGAACGCCTTGACGATCTGCACGTACGTCGTGCCCTTCATGCCACCGACCGTGACGTAGATGATCATCAGAGCGCCGATGAGGACGATGGTGGCGATCTTCGCGGTGTTCGCGTCCATGCCCAGGAAGGTGGTCCCCGGCTTGATGCCCAGCAGCAGCGCCACGAGCGCGCCGGCGCCGACCATCTGGGCCAGCAGGTAGAAGATCGAGACCGTCACGGTGGAGAGCGAGGCGGCGGTGCGCACGGGAGGTTGGCGCATCCGGAACGCGAGCACGTCGGCCATCGTGTACTTGCCCGAGTTGCGCAGCAGCTCCGCGACGAGCAGCAACGCCACCAGCCAGGCGACGAGGAAGCCAATCGAATAGAGGAATCCGTCGTAGCCGTTCAGGGCGATGATGCCGGCGATGCCCAGGAACGACGCGGCCGACATGTAGTCACCGCCGATCGCCATGCCGTTCTGGAACCCGGAGAACGACCGCCCGCCGGCGTAGAAGTCGGTGGCGTTGCGGTTCTGCCGGCTCGCCCAGATGGTGATGCCGAGGGTGATGAGTACGAACACCAGGAACAGCGAGATGGTGATTCCCCGCTGGGTGCCCGTGTCGACGGCGGCGAGAAGCATCAGTTGCCTCCCTCGATCTCGTGACGGAGCTTGTCGGCGAGCGGGTCCAGCTTGCGGTCGGCGAACCGCGCGTAGAGCCACGCGATCAGGAACGTGGTGACGAACTGCAGCAGCCCGAAGACGAGCGCCACGTTGACGTTGCCGACCACCGTGGTGCCCATGAACCCGCGCGCGTAGGCGGAGAGCACGACGTAGAGCAGGTACCAGAGGAGGAACGCGACGGTCATCGGGAAGACGAACCGTCGCAGGGTCTTGCGGAGGGTGCCGAACTCGGGCGTCTCCTGGATCGAGCGGTAACTCGGCTCCGGGGGCGCACCGGTGGCTTGGGCCTGGGACATGCGGACCACCACCTGTGTGGGCGAGGGACGTTGTCCGCGCACCCTAGGGACCCGCGCGCACGACCCGGAACCACGCCGGTGTCGGCGGTGTGCCGGCTGCGCCCGGCGGCACGGTGGTTGCGCCCAGCGGTCCGGTCACCCTCGGCGACCGGTCACCCGCCCCGGCCTCAACGGTACGGTCGACGACCCCGCCGCACCTCAGTAGACCGACAGGTGCACATGGTTGGTGTGTTTCTGGGAGGCCGTACAGCAGCCGCTGTAGCTACGCCAGCCGGAACTGGGCAGCCAGATCTGCCGGTACCAGATGACGTAGAGCACCCCCAACCGCTGGGCGTTGAAGACGAAGAACGCGGCGAGGTCGGTGCCGTACTGCTTGTCGGCGCCGTAGACGTCCCCGCAGAAGCGGCAGGCGTCCACGGCGAAGTCGCAGGCCCGGCCGAGCGGATGCTGGCCGTTGCCCCCGCCGTAGTAGCACGCCTGGCCCCGGGTGAAGCCGGCCTTGATCGCCTCGTCGCGAGCGTGGGCGGTGCGGGGCGTGATGTAGTTCTGCTGCTCCGGTTCCCAGACCGTACGGGTTTCCGGGGCCCAGCCACCGTCGGGGCTGCGGGGCGCCGGTTCGGCGACCACCGACGCCCCGGCGCCGAGATCGGGCGCCAGCGCGCCACTGCCGACCCGCCACAACGCGTCCTCGGCCTGCTGCTTGCGGGCGTCCATCTCCTTGAGCGCCGCCTGCTGCGTGGCGATCTCGGCCGCGATGCTGTCCTGCAGGGCATTCGCCTCGGCCACGGCCGCGATCAGGGCCTTGACCTGCGCGGTCTCGTGGGTCTCCAGCGCGTTGAGGATGCTCAGCACGTCGAGGAACTTGCGCGGCGAGCCGGCGCTCAGGACGCCGGTGACCGACATGTACCCGGCCGCGACGTATTGACGTGCCGCGATGGCGCCGATCGCCTCCTGATGGCCGGCCATCTTCTCGTCGGCGGTCTGCAGGGTCTCGATGAGCTGTTGCTGCCGGGCCACCGAGGCGTCCAGGAGTGTCTTCGCGTCCAGGTAGGCGGTCTGGGCCTGCTCCAGCTCCTCGAAGAGCCGGTCGAGGCGGCTCTCGCCCGGGTCGGCGGTGGCGGGCGCGGCGGGGACGAGCAGGCCCAGCACGGCGGTCACCGTGGTGAGGACGGCGAGCAGGCACCGCCGCAGACCCGGCCCGCGCAGGGTCACGCGTGCGGTGGGCCCTATCGCGTCGACTCGAGGTCGGATCTCCACCGACCGTAGGGTCAAGGGGGCGGTCCGGGCGGCCATGCCTGTTTTGTCCCTCCACCGTCTCCGTTGAGTGCTTCCAGGGCCGGCCGTGAGCCTAGCCCGCGAACCCTGGTGAAGGCGACGGCCGGTCGTGTGTCCGGCACTGAGCCGGTACGGCCTCGGCCGGCGTTTGTGCTCAGCCGGTACGCGGTCGCAACGGCTCGGGGGCGTGCAGGCGCAGCATGACCAGCCCGACGTTGCCCGGCACGCGGTGCCGGGTGGCGAGCGAGACCCCCACCATCACCGCGAAGGCCAGCGGCACGGTCCACGCGCCGGGGAAGTGCAGCAGCGACGCGGTGAGGCCGGTGCCCGTGCGGCCCAGGTAGGTCAGCAGCACCGCCACGACGCAGCCACCCCCGCCGACGAGCACCCCGGCGGCCGCACCGAGATCGGTCAGCCCACGCCACCAGATCCCGAGCACCAGCAACGGGCAGAACGAGGACGCGGCGACCGCGAACGCCAACCCCACCACCAGGGACACGTCCAGCGTCGCGACCGACAGGGACAGCACGAACGGGACGACCCCCGCCACGATCGCCGCGACCCGGAACGCTGTTCTGTTCGTCCCCCGGCGGGCCGTGGGGTCGGCGGCATCGCGCAGGGAGCCGCGTCCCAGCACGTCGGTCGAGAGGACACCGGCCACCGAGGTGACCAGCCCGGAGGAGCTGGAGAGGAAGGCCGCGAAGGCACCGGCGGCGACCAGCGCGCCGAGCAGGTCCCCGAGCACGCCGCTGCCGAGCACCAGCCCCGGCAGCAGGAGCACGACCGCGTCGGTCTCGCCCGCCTCCACCAGGGCCGCGGCGTAGACCCGGCCGAGCACGCCGTAGAGGGTGGGGAACAGGTAGAACAGGCCGACCAGCCCCAGCACCACCAGCGTGGTGCGCCGGGCCGCGGCGCCGTCCGGATTGGTGTAGAAGCGAACCAGCACATGCGGCAGGCCCATGGTGCCGAGGAACGTGGCGAAGATGAGCGAGTAGGACGCGAACAGGTTGTCGCTGCCCGTGTCGGGCAGCAGCCAGTTCGTGACGTCGGTGGGCAGGGGAGTCAGCGCGGGGCGGCCGTCGCCGTACCAGTGGCGCAACAGGAAGGCCACGGGCAGCGCCAGCGCGGTGAGCTTGAGCCAGTACTGGAAGGCCTGCACGAAGGTGATGGCCCGCATGCCGCCCAGCGCCACGTTGCCGGTCACGACCGCGGCGACGAGGAGCGCGCCGACCCAGTACGGGCCGCCGGTCACGGTCTGCAGGGTCAGGCCCGCGCCCTGGAACTGCGGCACGAGATAGAGCCAGCCGATGAAGACGACGAAGGCCGCCGCCAGCTTGCGCAGCCGCGGGGAGCCGAGCCGCAGCTCGCAGAAGTCGGGCAGGGTGAAGGCGCCCGAGCGGCGCAACGGGGCGGCCACGAAGAGCAGCAGCGCCAGGTAACCGGCGGCGAAGCCCACCGGGTACCACAGCATGTCGACGCCGTTCTTGAGGATCAGCCCGGCCACGCCGAGGAACGAGGCGGCGGAGAGGTACTCGCCGCCGATCGCGGCGGCGTTCCAGCGCGGCGTGACCGCCCGCGACGCGACGAGGAAGTCGGAGGTCGTCCTCGACAGCCGCAGCCCGTACGCGCCGATCACGACCGTGATCAGGGTGACCGCGAGCAGGGCCGGCAGGGCGTACGGGTTG
>Ga0164243_10000918_pt1 | contig 51445 bp, 45 predicted proteins | sample OricompcompostOP_FD_108781 | JGI IMG/M metagenome (GOLD analysis project Ga0164243, IMG submission 108781) | Organic Plus compost microbial communities from Emeryville, California, USA - Original compost - Organic plus compost (OP) | ecosystem: Engineered > Solid waste > Mixed feedstock >... | reverse complement strand
GTCGTCGGCACGGCAACGACGCTCGTCGCGCTGATGCGGTCCGCGTCGATCAAGCTCGAGACGGTGCGGCAGGTCTGCGTCGCCTGGCTGGACGAGCTGTTGATTCAGGGCGAGGGCGCCGCCCTCGAGCTGCTCATGGTCGACATGCCGAAGGATGCGGCGCGCACCATGGTCGTCGGCGAGACGTCGGCGGCGGTGGACGAAATTCTCGAGCGGTACGCGCGCCGCGCCCGCCGCGTGGCAGCCGCGACGACGGACACCGCCGCGCCGACGCCCGTCGAGTATGTGACGACGTCGCCCCACGCGCGATTCTCCGTGCTCCGCCGCGTGCTCGATGCGATCGACCCGGCTTCGGCCGCCGTGTTCGCGCGCGACGAGGAGAGCGTCCGCGGCGCGAACGACCTCCTGCGCTCGATGGGCTACGCGAAGGACGACGCCGTGCGTGTCGCGAGCGTCGCCGCGCCGGAGACCGGGCTGGCGGTGCTGTTCGACCTCCCTGCGACGCGCGAAGAGCTGCGCGAGGCGGCCGGCGGGGCCGCTCGGACGATCGCGCTGGTTCAACCGCGGCAGTTGCCGTCGCTGCGCGCGCTGGCGGCAGGGGGCGCGGTTCGCGCGCTGACGCTGCCCGAAGCGACGCAGCGCGCTCACGCGGGCGACGAGGCGCTTCGCCGCGAGCTCCGCAGCGCGCTGGACGAGAATCGCTTCGGCCGCGCGCTGCTGGCCATCGAGCCGCTGCTCGACGACTTCGACGGTGCGGAGATCGCCGCCGCCGCGTTGACGCTGCTCGAGCGCGAGCGCGAAGCCCATCGCGCGGCTCTGGCGAGCATTCCCGCGGCGCAGCGCGAGACGGGGCCGATGGTCCGCCTGTTCGTCACCGTCGGTTCGCGCGATGGCGCCCGCGCGGGCGATCTCGTTGGCGCGATGGCCAATCAGGGCGGCGTGAGCAGCGCGGAGATCGGCAAGGTGGATGTCCGCGAGTCGCACTCCGTCGTCGAGGTGACGGCCGCCGTGGCCGATGCGCTCATCGAACGCGTCAACGGTACGACGATCAAGGGGCGTCGCGCGATCGTGCGCCGCGACGAGCAGCCCGAACGGGGCGGGCGCGGGGAACGGGGTGAGCGCGGTGATCGCGGTGATCGCGGTGACCGTGGCCCCCGCGGACGCGGCGCGCCGCGTGGCGACCGTCCCCGTCCGGCGCGCGGCGACGCCGAGCGTCGCCCGCGTGCACCACGCCGCGGGGATGGCGAGTGATCTCTGACGGCTATTTCTCTGGCGCGACCTCCGGCTGGATCGAGGTGATCTGCGGCGTGATGTTCAGCGGGAAGAGCGAAGAGCTCATTCGCCGCGTGCGCCGCGCGATCATCGCCAGGAAACGCATTCAGGTTTTCAAATCGCACCTCGACGAGCGGTATTCCGGCATCTACCAGGTCTCGAGCCACGACGGACGAACCGTGGAGGCGGTGCCGGTAGACACGTCTGAGCAGATCGCGCAGCTCGTCCATCAGGACACGCAGGTCGTCGCCATCGACGAAGCGCAGTTTCTCGACGACGGGATCGTGGCGCTGGTGACGGCGCTCGCCAACCGCGGCGTGCGCGTGATCCTCGCCGGCACCGACAATGACTTTCGCGGCGAGCCGTTCGGGCCGATGCCCCGGCTGCTCGCCGTCGCGGAGGTCGTCGACAAGCTCCACGCGATCTGCGTGGTCTGCGGCAATCCGGCGAGCCGAAACCAGCGGCTCATTGCGGGCAAACCCGCGCGCTACGACTCGCCGACGATCATGGTGGGAAGCGCCGAGGCCTACGAGGCACGCTGTCGCGCGTGCCACTCGGTGCCTCGGCGCGATGAAGACCAGGGTCGGCTACTCTAGCACGACCGGAAGAATGGCAAGACGGCGGCGCGATGACTCGCGCCGCCGTTTGCGTTGTAGTTGCCGCGCGATCAACTGCCGGTGAGCGACAGATACAGCTCGCGAATCGCGCCCGACTTGGCCGAGTTGACGCGGACCGGATCGAGCTCGTAGTAGCGATTGTCCTGGAAGCGTCCGGTCGTCGGGAAGTACGGGGGTGGATTGACCACCGCGCAGCGGTCGTAGCTGTATCGTTTGACGTAACCCGCGCCGCTCACGACGCCGACCGCGCCGCGTCGGTTCTGGATCAATCCGCCGGTCAGGCTCAGACATCCCCGTCCCACCGTGGACGTGCCGCAGGTGAGCGCATTCGTCGGAGCCTGGTCGTAGTCCTGGACCTGGAACGACGTCCCGAGTGCCATGATGACGGCGTGCAGGTTGAGCCCGGGCGTGTCGTCGGCATTCCACCACTGGCCCGATCCGGAGGTCTTGATCTGGATCGGCGTGTTGACGCCGTTGTTGGCGACGATGGTGTTCGCGCCGGAGATGGTCCCCAGAATGTCGATGCAGACGCCGGCTGCCGGGTCGTTCGCGTAGCGAAGGTCGTCGAGAATGACGAGCGTGTACGGCGTGTACAGCGTGACGACGCCGCGCACCACGCCGCTCACACCGATCGTGCCGTTCGCGTAGATCACGCCCTTCGTGTTGGTGTTGTAGCCGCGGTAGAGCGGGAACATGTAGTTCTTCGCGACGTCCCAGCCCGCCCTGGTCGAGAATTCGGACGGGACGGTTCCCGTCCATTGCTGCCATGAGCCGTTCTTGGCGTCGTTTGCGGTGAAGGTCGTGTCGTCGCCGCCCTTCTGCTTCTGCGCGTTGGTGAACGCCGAGGAGTTCCGCGCGATCGCCACGAGGTGCGGATCGCCGCCGAGGTAGCAGCGCGCGCCCGGGTGGCTCATGATCGTCTGCAGATTGGCGTTCGATTCGTTGGTCGCCGCGGTGCTGCTCATATTCCCGCCGCCGTTCGGCGACGTGTTGTACGGCGACGCCAACATCGTCTTGAACCACGACTGGCCATGCACGGCCGCCGGGAAGAACTTCGCCTTACCCGCCCCGCCGATGTCGTGCCAGTCGCCGCAGTTCTCGACCGTCGAGGCGGCCGCCGACGGGCCGGGCCAGTCGCCGCGCAGCCACTTCGCATTCGACGACGACGTCGTCTTGTAGACGCGGAAGAATCCCTCATTGGCGTCCGTTGAATCGCCGTCGCCGTTGAGGTCGAGTGCGACGAACTCGATCCGCTGGAGCACCCCGGTCTCGTTGCCCGTGGTCACGGAGGGGATGTTATAGCCGCTCACCGTGGCCAGCGCGCTCAACGTCGACAGGGACCCCAGCGACGGAAGCGCGATCGGCCGCTGCTTCACCTGATAGCCCTTCACGAACGTCCCTTTGCCGGCGTTCACCACGAGCGGCGCGGCGGTGCCGACATCGTCGTGAAAGGTCGCGCCGGAGTTGTCGATGGTGATGGTGTCGTTCGACCAGACCGGGCCCCAGAGCGCGTCGCCGTTACCGAACACGATCGTTCCGCCGCTCGCGTTGTTCTCGCTGTTCGTCCAGTAGGCGTACTTCGCGAAGCTCTCCTGCGTCAGCTCGAGCCGCCGCACGAACCCGGTGCCGTTCGGCTCGCGCGCCTCGGCGACGACGCTCGCGAAGCGGCCGAACTGTCCGCTCGTCGAACCACTCGGTCCGACGAACAGATTGACCTTCACGCCGGGGAGCGTGCCGCCGTCGGCTGTCCGCACCGGAGCGTTGGTCATCAGCGCGACGAAGGACGTATTGGGGAGCGCCGCGGGATTGAAGTTGAGCGCCGCCTTGCCGATCTGCAGCGCCGCCTCGGACGCGTACTTGAGATCGTCCTCCTTCTCGTACGTCCTGGCGAGGAGGTCGGAGTTCGCCGTCAGATAGATCGCCGACAGCGCGAGCGCGCCGATGCCGGCCACGAAGAACATCGAGATGAACAGCGCGATGCCGCGGCGCGGACGTACGGTGCGCTCGCAGGCGCCCGGCACGCCGCGCGGGCGCTTCCGGCGCGAGGAATGAGTAAACATGGATACGAGCCTCATGGAATCGTTACCGCGGTCGCGGTCACCATCGACGAGTTGGCCGGCGAGCAATCCAGAGCGGACACGCCGTAGACCCACGACTGTCCCGACTGCAGATCGGCATCCTGGAACGCGTAGGTCGCGTGCCCGGAGACGATGCTCCCGATCGGCTGGTCGAAGTCGGTCGTCGACGACAGACGGCGGAATACCGCGTACCGCTCGACGTCCTTCTCACCGGCGCCGTCGTCGACCGACGCGTTCCAGGTCACCGTCACGTACGTCTGCAGGATGCTCACGCCGTCCGCCGGCGTGACTGTCGCGACGACGTTCGACGGGCCGATGGGCGGGCTGCCGCACGTCGCGTGGTGAATCAGCCCCGCGTTCATCAGCTTGATCGTGAGGTTGAGCCGCCGCGTGACGGTGTCGTTCGCCGCCTTCGAGCCATGAAAGATGCTGCGGAGCTGCACGCGCACCTGGCGGATGCTGTCGGTGAGCGCCGACGTGCCGACGTCGGTCTGCAGCCCGTGCACCGCCGCGGTGTGGATCAGCGGCAGCGATGCCCGTGGAATCTCGGTGAGGTTACCGAGGGTGTCCGACTTGAAGTAGCGGAAGACGGTGTCGACGCCCGGACGGTAGTAGATGCCGCGCGCCACCATGCGCGGCGGACGCGCGTTCACACGCCGCCACAGGATGTACTCGTTGGAATAGCCGGAGCTCGAGTCCGCCGCGAGCCAGTAGCTGATCGTCTCCGCGTCGCTGTACACGCCGGACGCCTTCACGTACGTGCTGTCGGGGTAGTAGGTCGACGTCCCCGGAAGCATGAACCGGTCGGCCCGGCGCAGGACCCCGACCGACGCCGAATCGGCGTCGCGGTCGATATAGACCGAGCCGACGTCGCCGGTGTCGAGCGCGACGAGGTTGGCGTTGAACGTGAGCCCGGTCGAGCCGGCCATCACCAACAACGGCTGCTGGTCGACCACCCCCACGCCCGCCACTCGCAGCTCGCGCTCGAGCATCGAGAGCGCGAAGCGCGAGTTCTGCTGCGCGTCGAGGCGGCCCGCCTGCGACGCCACCGCGCGCGACTGCCGCCGGAACAACTGGGTGCTGAGACCGATGATCGTCAGCATCAACGTCATCGAGATCATGATCTCGATGAGCGTGAAGCCGGCTCGCGCGCGACGGCCGCGCGGAAGGTCAGGAGAGAAAGAACGTGGCATCACGAAGCTCCGTGGCGTCAGAACGGCGCGATGACGGTCGTCTTTCGGACGTTCCCGTTCATCTGCTTATTCGTGACCTGTACGGTGATGATCTTGTAGTCGATCGTGTCGGTCACCGCGCCGCCGACGCGCTGCACCCAGGTCCGCCGCGCGTAGCCGGGATTGCCGGCGATGGTGTTCTCGGTCGCGACGTACAGGCTCTCGATCGCCGAGTAGCGCGGCGCGCTCTTGACCGTCTCGAGCCGGTCCGATGCGAGCTGCGCCGCCTGAATCCGAATCCGCCCGGTCGACGTCGACTGCGACAGCCGCGCCGAGAACATTCCGAGCGCCAGCAGCACGCCGCCGAGAATCGATAGCGCAACGATCACCTCGACGAGCGAGAGGCCGCTGCGACGGCGCGACGACTCGTGGCTCGCGCTGGACCTGGTCATTGGTTGGCCTGAATCCATTTGCTGCTCTGCACGTTGAGACGGTACCAGTCCACACGCCCCGTGGCCTGCGTCAGCCGGATGGCGCGATACCAGGGCGGCCCGTGGGCCGCCACCTTGATGTAGATCTCCGCGTCGGTGCTCACCGACCCATCGCGATGGAACGTCAGCGTCGGAAAGCCCGTGAGTGTCGCGATCTGTGCCCCGCTCACCGGGATCGTGATGTGCGTCCCCGAGATGCCGTTGACCGCCGGATCGGTGAACAGCACGCCCACATCCAGACCGCGCCAGGTCACCCGCTCGGTGCCGGTGATCGTTCCGCTGTTGTCGGCGTCCCAGAACGTCCGAATGCGCTGGCCGGAGGTATCGAAGCTCACGACCATGTCGTGCTGCCGGGTGATCGCCTGGCGCTGAGCGTACTGCAGGGTGGTCCGCACGATCGTCGCGATCGCGTCGGCCCGCCACTTCGTCGTGTCGACCCGTGGGATGGCGAGCGCCACCATCATCCCCGTGATCACCACCACCACCATGATCTCGGCGAGCGTGAAGCCGCGCCGTGATGGTGTGCGCCTCGGGGAAGGTCGAGTCACCGTCATGCTGGGGATCCTCCGAACGAATCGTCTCACGATGCTAGGACGACAGAGTGCATGGGGACGGTATCGCGACCGGTGACCGTCCGTATCACACTCCAGGCAACAATCGTCATAAAATGGCATCTCTGGCCGATATTGTGACATCGAGCGTCCGACCGGAACCCCACCGAAGCCCCCGCACTCCTCCTCGTCGAACTCATGGGCGTCATCGCCACACTGCTTCCGACCGCGCCGCATCTCCAACGACTCCGCGTCGCGCTCCGCGACCGTCACCAGCTCGTCCCGTGCGACGATTGGACGGGCCTACTCGGCACGTGTGAGAGCCAGCCCGTGCGCGTAGCCGTGATCGACCTGTTCGCCGGCGGCCGGGCGAACTTCGAGCGCGTGCGACAGTTGAAGCAGCGGCTGCCCCGGTTGACGCTGATCGCGTACGTCACGGTGGCGAGCGATCGCGCCCACGATCTCTTCGACGCCGGCCGCCAGGGGATGGACGGCCTGGTCATCGCCGATCAGGACGATTCACCGCGCGCGCTGCTCGCAGTCATCGAGCAGGCGGAATCGCGCAGTCTTTCGACAGCCGTACGCCAGTCCGTAGCCAGTGAGGATCCGGCGGTGCGCGACGCGGTTCTCCTCTGCGTCACGCGAGCGCACGAAAGGCTCTCCCCGAACGGCCTGGCGCAGCTACTCGCGCTCCCCCGGCGGACGGTGTCGCAACGGCTTGCCGCCGCCGGATACCCCGCGCCCCAGCGGCTGATCACGTGGGGGCGGTTGATCGTCGCCGCGCACCTGCTCGAGGATCGCCACCGCAGCGCCGACCGAATCGCCACCTCGCTCGACTTCCCGTCGGGGAGCGCGTTCCGAAATACCTGCCGGCGCTACCTGGCGGCGACTCCCGGCGAGATTCGGGCGCGCGGCGGCGCGTCGTTCGTGATGGAGGCGATGGCGCGGCAACTGGGAACGTCGCCGCGCGACTCGGCGCGTCAGATCCGCGGCGAATAGGCGAGGGTCAGAAACTCCTCGCGCGTCCGCTGGTCTTCGCGGAAGCTGCCGCGCACCGCGCTGGTGAGCGTTTTCGAGTTCTGCTTCTCCACGCCGCGCATCATCATGCAGAGGTGGTAGGCCTCGATCACCACCCCGACGCCCATCGGGTGCAGCACATCGTCCAGGGCGGTCGCGATCTGCTCGGTGAGCCGCTCCTGCACCTGCAGCCGGCGCGCGAAGACCTCGACGATTCGCGGCAGTTTGCTGAGTCCGACGATCTTGCCGTTCGGGATGTAGGCGATGTGCGCCTTGCCGAAGAACGGGAGCATGTGATGCTCGCACAGGCTGTACAGCTCGATGTCGCGCACCATCACCATGTTCGTCGCGCCCTCGCTGTCGAAGACGCCGGAACCGACGACGTGCGCGACGTCCATCTCGTAGCCGCGCGTGAGCCAGGCGAGCGACTTGGCGACGCGCTCCGGCGTGCGCAGCAGGCCCTGCCGGTCCGGATCCTCGCCGAGCAGCTCGAGCTGGCGGCGGATCAGGTCGCGGAATTCGCTGTCCGCGGAGCCATCCTCGTTACGTTGTTCGAGGGACGTACCCACGTTCGACCTCAGGAATGTTGTTGACGCTCAGAGCGGCCACGCCTAGGATTGGGCCACCAACGGCACGCACTTCATCCACGCCACGCGCCCATCGCCGGCCACCAGGGAAACTCCGTCATGCTCGTCGTCGGGCTCACCGGAAACATCGGCAGTGGCAAGTCCACCGTCGCGCAGATGCTGTCGGAGCGTGGCGTGACGATCATCGACGCCGACGTCCTCGCGCGCCGGGCGGTCGAGGCCGGGACCGCGGCGTACGACCGCATCGTGGAGCGCTGGGGGCCGGAGATCGTCGCCCCCGACGGACAGCTCGATCGGGCAGCGCTTCGCCGCGTCGTCTTTGCCGACCACGCCCAACTCGAAGAACTTAATCAGATCGTCCATCCCGAGGTCGAACGCCTGCGGTCGCGGCTCGTGGAGCAGGCGCGCAAGCGCGGGGACCGGATCGTCATCTGCGACATTCCCCTCCTCTTCGAGCGGCACATGACCGATCGCGTCGACCGCATCATCCTGGTCGACGCGCACCGCGCGATCCGCCTGGAGCGCCTCGTCAAGGATCGCGGCCTTCACGAGACGGAGGCGATGGACATGATCGCCGCGCAGATGCCCGCGGAGCTCAAGCGCGCTCGCGCCGACTTCGTGATCGACAACGACGGCACACTCTCGCAACTCGAGCGCAAGGTCGCCGACACGTGGGCTGCGCTCATGGCGGACGCCGAGCCTCGGCGCGCCGAGGGATGAAAGGGCGGGATGATGGGATGATGGGATGATGGGAGACGGTCCCCTTTCCATTCGCTCCCGGATTCCATAGACTCCCGGCCTTCATGCCGCGACGTCCGGCTTCGTTCGTCGCAGGCCTGCTCCACCGCGCCCGATCCTGACCGCCTCCGAGGAGTGCTCGTCGTGTCTGAAATCCCGAAGGACCTGCTCTATACCGAGGAACACGAATACGTGAAGCCGACGGACGACCCGAACGTCGTCGCCATCGGTATCACGGACTACGCGCAGGGTGAGCTCGGCGACATCGTCTTCATCGAGCTTCCGAAGGTCGGCGCCACCTTCGGGAAGCACGACGTCTTCGGCACCGTCGAAGCCGTGAAGGCCGTGTCCGAGCTCTACACGCCGATCGCCGGCGAGGTCGTCGAAGTGAACGACCGGCTCGACAAGGAGCCCGCCCTCGTCAACTCGTCGCCCTACGGCGACGGCTGGATGGTGAAGGTCCGCCTCGCCAACGCCGACGACAAGGCGAGCCTCATGAACGCCGACGCCTACTCCGCGCATCTCGGACAGTAGGCCTCCGCTTCCGCTCCGTTGAACGACGAAGCCCCGCGCGATTGCGCGGGGCTTCGTCGTTCCGTGCTATCTCCGCGCCTACCCCTCGGACGCCACGACCTCGGCATAGGCGTCGGTCGGCACGCACGAGCAGACCAGATTCCGGTCGCCGTACGCAGACTCGACTCGCCCGACCGCGGGCCAGAACTTCGACTCGCGCGTCCATGGCGCCGGGAACGCCGCACGATCGCGACCGTACGCGTGCTCCCACTTGTCGCTCACCACGCGCTGCAGCGGATGCGGCGCGTTCTTGAGAACGTTGTCATTCCGGTCCGCGATCCCCAGCTCGATCTCCTTGATCTCGTCACGAATCGAGATCAGCGCGTCACAGAACCGGTCGAGCTCGGCCTTGGACTCGCTCTCGGTCGGCTCGATCATGAGCGTCCCCGCCACCGGGAACGACACGGTCGGCGCGTGGAAGCCATAGTCCATCAGCCGCTTGGCGATGTCCTCGACCTCGACGCCGGCCGACGCCTTGAGCGGGCGCGGATCGACGATGCACTCGTGCGCCACGGTGCCGCTCCGCCCCGTGTACAGCACCGGATAGTGCTCGTTGAGCCGCTTCGCGATGTAGTTCGCGTTGAGGATCGCGACCTTCGTGGCTTCGGTCAGCCCCTCACCGCCCATCATGTCGATGTACATCATCGAGATGGGCAGGATGCTCGCGCTGCCCCATGGCGCCGCCGACACCGCGCCGACCGACTGGGCGCCGCCTGCCTTCATCACGACGCTGCCGGGCAGGAACTCCACGAGGTGCTTCGCCACGCCGATCGGCCCCATCCCGGGACCGCCGCCGCCATGCGGAATGCAGAACGTCTTGTGCAGGTTGAGATGGCAGACGTCGGCGCCGATGTCTCCAGGGCGCGCGAGGCCAACCATGGCGTTCATGTTCGCGCCGTCGAGGTAGACCTGGCCGCCGTACTTGTGCACGATCTTGCAGATCTCGACGATCGTCTCGTCGAACACGCCGTACGTCGACGGATACGTCACCATGATCGCGGCAAGCGTGTCGGCGTTGGCCTGGGCCTTCGCCTCGAGGTCGGCCATGTCGATGTCGCCGGCCTCGGTGTTCTTCACGACGACGACCTTCATCCCGGCCATCACCGCGCTCGCCGGGTTCGTTCCGTGCGCCGACTGCGGAATCAGGCAGACGTTTCGCTTCGCGTCACCGCGCGACTCGTGATACTGGCGAATCACGAGCAACCCGGCGTACTCGCCCTGCGAGCCCGCGTTCGGCTGCAACGACACGCCGGCGAAGCCGGTGATCTCGGCGAGCGCGCTCTCGAGACGGTCGAACAGCTCACGATAGCCCTTCGCCTGCTCCGCCGGCGCGAACGGATGGATCTTCCCGAACTCCGGCCAGGTGATCGGATACATCTCGGCCGTCGCGTTCAGCTTCATCGTGCACGAGCCGAGCGCGATCATCGACGTCGTGAGCGACAGATCCTTGTTCTCGAGACGCTTGAGGTAGCGCAGCATCTCGGTCTCGGAGTGATAGCTGTTGAAGACCGGATGCGTGAGGAAGCTCGACGTGCGCGCGAAACGCTCGTCGTAGCGCGCGTCGATCGCCCCGGCGAGCGACTCCGCGGTCGGCGCGGTCTTTCCAGCGCCGCCGGCGAACACCTCGAGGAGATCGTTCACGTCCTTCGTCGTCACCGTCTCGTCGAGCGCGACGATCACGCGCGACGCGGTGCCCTCGAGCGCGCGCAGATTGATCCCCTTGGCGCGCGCCGCGCCGACGATGTCGGTCGCGGGCTGGTGGCCGAGCTCCACGCACAGTGTATCGAAGAAGTCGCTGCTCGTGAGCGAGTAGCCCATCTGCTCGAGACCGGCGGCGAGCGTCGCCGCATGCGCGTGGATGCGCTTGGCGATCGCCGTGAGACGCTCCGGACCGTGGTAGACGGCGTACATGCCGGCGATCACGGCGAGCAGCACCTGCGCGGTGCACACGTTGCTCGTCGCCTTCTCGCGCCGGATGTGCTGCTCGCGCGTCTGCAACGCCATCCGCAGGGCGGGCCTGCCTTCCGCGTCGCGCGACACGCCGATGATGCGTCCGGGCAACTGCCGCTTGAACTCGTCCTTCGTCGCGAAGAACGCGGCGTGCGGCCCGCCGTAGCCGAGCGGAACGCCGAAGCGCTGAGAGTTGCCGACGGCGACGTCGGCGCCCCACTCGCCCGGCGGCGTGAGCAGGACCAGGCTCATGAGATCCGTCGCGGCCGTGACCACCGCGTTCACCGCGTGCGCGCGCTCGCAGAACTGACGGTAGTCGTACACGATGCCGTCGCTCGCGGGATACTGAATCAGGACACCGAAGATGTCGTCCGTCAGCGCCGCCTCACGCCAGTTCCCGACGATCACCTCCACGCCGCGCGCGTGCGCGCGGGTCTTCACGACGTCGATCGTCTGCGGATGACACTCGTCCGAGACGAAAAACTTCTCCTTGCCGGGCTTGCCGCGAACGGCGTAGGACATGGCCATTGCTTCGGCGGCCGCGGTCCCTTCGTCGAGCAGCGACGCGTTCGCGATCTCGAGCCCCGTGAGATCCATGACCATCGTCTGGAAGGCAAGCAGCGCCTCGAGGCGGCCCTGCGCGATCTCGGCCTGATACGGCGTGTAGGCCGTGTACCAGCCGGGATTCTCCAGCACGTTCCGCTGGATCACGGGCGGCGTGACCGTATCGTGATAGCCGAGCCCGAGGTACGAGCGATAGATCTCGTTCTTGCGCGCGATCGAGCGGAGGTTGGAGAGCGCCTCGTATTCCGTCATCGAGCCGTGGATCGCGAGCGGACGCTGGAGGCGAATGCCCGCGGGCACCGTCGCGTCGATCAGTGAATCCAGGCTGTCGTATCCGAGCAGGTCGAGCATCGCCGCGACGTCGGCGGGAGAGGGTCCGATGTGACGCGGAATGAAGCTGACCGCGTCCTCGGCGGACATCTCGAGACTCTTGTTCGTCATTCGATCCTCTGAGGGAACGCGCCGGCGGAGGTCGGAGTCGCGGGCGCGGGTTGAAGTCGCTGGAATTTACCTTACGCTCCAAGGCACCGCCTGACGGCGATTCGCTGACATCGTCGCACACGGCCGCCCCCGTTCCCCCCGTTCCAAACTCGCCGTCATGGCCACCTCGCGCTGGAAACTGCTCGTCACTCCGCCCGCCTCCGGCGCCGAGAACATGGCGCTCGACGAGGCGTTGATGGCGCGGGCGCGGGAGACGGAGGAGTGGACGCTCCGTGTCTACGGCTGGTCGACGCCGACCGTATCGCTCGGCCGGAATCAGACGGCGCGTGGACGCTACGATCTGCCCCGGATCCGAGCGCGCGGTATGGACGTCGTTCGCCGCCCCACCGGCGGCCGCGCGATCCTCCACCATCGTGAGATCACCTACAGCGTCACCGCGCCGACCGACGCGGCGGGCGATCTCGGAACGTCGTACCGCCGGATCAACCGGCTGCTCGTCGCCGCGCTCCAGTCACTCGGCGTGGGAGCGACGGTCGCGACGCCGGCGAAGCGGGCGATCGCCCCGGGGATGACGCCCTGCTTCGACGAACCCGCGGCCGGCGAGCTGGTGGTCGACGGCCGGAAGCTCGCGGGGAGCGCGCAGTGGCGAATCGACGGCGCGCTCCTCCAGCACGGCTCGATCCTCGTCGAGGACGACCAGTCGACGCTCGCCGAGCTGGCGGTCGGCGAGCAGCCGCCCATCCCTGCGCCCGCGACGCTCTCGGAGGCGCTCGGCTGGTCGCCGACGTTGATCGACGTCGCCGCCGCACTGCGCGACGCCGTTCGTGGCCTCGAGGATCCCGGGGTTTCCGATCTCACGCTCGATGATTCGCTTCGTGCCCGGACGAGGGAGCTCATCGTCCGATACGTGGACGATTCCTGGACCTGGCGCCGCTGATCCGCGTCGCCGAACGCTCACCGTTCCGCCGCCCACCGACCAATGCGCAAACCTTTCTCGCTCCTCGTCGCCTCGATCGCCGCCGCCGCTTGCGGCGGCGACACCACGTCCGCGCGCGGCGACGCGGCGGCGGGCGGCACGATGATCGTCGCGACCGTCGGTGACCCGGTCCATCTCCTTCCGCCGCTCGTCAGCGACTTCGCGGGAAAGTCCGTCCAGGATCTGGTTTACGACAAGCTGGCCGAGGTGGGGCCGGACCTGAATTCGATCGGTGATGCGGGCTTCACCCCGCATCTGGCGAAGAGTTGGACCTGGGCGCCCGATTCGATGTCGATCGCCTTCGCGATCGACCCGCGGGCGCGGTGGCACGACGGCAAGCCCGTGCTCGCCGAGGACGTGCGGTATGCGTTCCAGGCGTTCACCGACCCCAAGCTCGGATCCCCGAACGGACCGGGGCTCGCGAACATCGATTCGATTCAGGTGCGCGATTCGCTCACGGCGGTGGCGTGGTTCCGGAAGCGGTCGCCATCACAGTTCTATGATGTCGCCTACCAGCTCATCCCCATTCCTCGCCATGTCTACGATTCGCTCGCGATCGATCGCCTCCAGACGGCCGACGCCGCCCGACAGATCGTCGGCAGCGGTCCGTTCAGGCTCGTGAAGTGGGAGCCGAACGTCCGCATCGAAGTCATCGCCGACACGGCCAACTATCGCGGCCGCCCGAAGCTGGACCGCGTGATCTTCTCGGTCGTCCCGGACGCGAACGTCGGGTTGACGCAGGTGCTCACGCAGCAGGCCGATTTCGTCGAGACGACGCCGCCCGACCAGGTCAGCTCTCTCGACAGCAGCAAGGTCGCTCGCGCGCTGCCGCTCACGAGCAGCGGCTACACCTTCGCGGGGTTCAACCAACACGCGCCTGGATCGAACAGCGCGCCGCACCCGATCTTCGGCGACATCCGCGTTCGCCGGGCGCTGTCGATGGGCGTCGACCGCGCCGCGATGCTGCGGAACGTCTTCGGCGCGAACGGCCGTCTGGGCCGCGGTCCGTTCCCGATGACGCACGCCGTCGCCGACAGCACCATTCGCGTCCCCGCCTACGACACCGCCGCGGCGATGGCGCTGCTCGACTCGGCCGGCTGGCGGGTGGGACCGGACGGCATGCGCGCGAAGAACGGCCAGCCGCTCCGCTTCACGATGCTCACTCCGACGACCAGCCTTCTCCGCAAGGCGTACGCGGTGCTGCTCCAGGAGCAGTTCCGAAAGCTCGGGGCCCGCGCCGACGTGGACATCGTCGACAATCAGGTCTTCACCGAGCGGACGACGAAGGGTGCGTTCGACATGGCGTTGACGTCCTTCTTCACCGATCCAGGCGCCGCCGGTTTTTCGCAGAACTGGGGCACGGCGGGCATCGGCGGGCACGGTCAGAACACGCTCCGGTACTCGAACCGCGCGGTCGACGCGCTGCTGGATTCCGCGGCGACATCGTTCGACCCGGCGAAGACCAGAGCGTTTGCGCGCCGTGCCTTCCAGCAGATCGCGGACGACGCGCCGGCCATCTGGCTGTACGACGTCGTGCAGGTCGCGGCGATCAATCGCCGGCTGAACCCGGGCCTCATTCGCCCGGACGGCTGGGCCGTGGACATGGCCAACTGGTCGGTCGATCCGGCCAGGCGCATCGACCGGGACCGGATCGGGCTGGGTGGCGCGACGCCCTGAGCTCGATCTCCCCCTGATTTGATGCGCCGGCTGCTGCTCGCCCGGCTCGCCCAGTCGCTGATCGTCGTCGCCGTGGTGACGACGGTCAGCTTCTTCGTCATCCGGCTCGCCCCCGGCGATCCGTTCAACTACGCGTCGCCGCGGGTCACGGAACAGGTGCGCGAGCAATGGCGGCACCAGTTCGGCTACGACCAGCCCCTGGTCGTGCAGTTCGCGCGCTACCTCGGCAGCGTCGCGCGCGGGCGGCTCGGCTACTCGTTCTCGCTCCACCAGTCGGTCGCGGACGTGCTGAAGGAAGCGCTGCCGCGCACGCTGCTGCTCACGGGCCTCTCGCTGGCGCTCAGCTTTGCCATCGGCATCGCGGTGGGCGTCACGCAGGCCGCGCGCCGCGGCACCTGGTTCGATCGCATTACGTCCGGTGTGCTGCTCCTGTTCTACTCGCTGCCGGACTTCTGGGCGGCGTTGATGATCCTTCTCCTCTTCGCGCGCTGGATTCCGATCTTCCCGGCCGGCAACATGGTCGACGCGATGCACGACTACATGCCGCCGTTGCGCGCCTTCTGGGATTCGCTCCGGCATCTCGTGCTGCCCGTCGCGTCGCTGACGCTCCTCACCACGGCGTCGATCGCGCGCTATCAGCGCGCCGCGATGCTCGAGACGCTGCCGTCGGACTTCGTGCGAACGGCGCGCGCCAAGGGCGTCTCCGAGCGTGCGATCCTCTGGCGACACGCGCTGCGGACCGCGCTCACGCCGATGGTGACGCTCGCGGGCCTCTTTCTTCCCGCTCTGCTCGGGGGCGCGCTGTTCATCGAGAAGGTCTACGCCTGGCCGGGGATGGGGTACGTCGCGGCGAACGCGATCGCCGGCCGCGACTACGATCTCGTCGTCGCGACGGTGATCGTGGGTTCGCTGCTCGTCGTCGTCGGCAACCTGCTGGCCGATCTGCTTCACATGGCCATCGACCCGCGCGTCCGTGCCTGACGACGCGCGGCGCGGACGCATGCGGAGGCTCGTCGCCCACCCGACCGGCCGCTGGGCGATCGCGGTGATCGTGCTGCTCGCCGTCTCGGCGATCGTGGGCCCGTGGCTCACGTCGTACACCGGCGTCGAACAGCTCGACATCGTCGCGCTCAAGAACGCGCCGCCGAGTTGGGCGCATCCGTTCGGCACGGATCAGTACAGCCGCGATCTGCTCGCGCGGGTGCTGCGCGGTGCGCGAATCTCGCTGCTCGTGTCGCTCCTCGCCGTCACGCTGTCGATCGTCCTCGGCGCCACGTGGGGGTTGATCGCCGGCTACTTCGGCGGCGTCCTGGACACGGTGATGATGCGCGTGATCGATGCATTTCTCTCCATCCCGCGCGTGCTCCTGCTCGTCGCGCTCATGACCGTGCTGGAGCAGGTGCCGCTCTGGCTGTTGGTCCTGCTCCTCGGCGGGACGGGCTGGTTCGGCGTCTCTCGGCTCGTGCGCGCGGAGACGCTGAGTGCCCGCGAACAGCCGTACGTCGAGGCCGCGCGGGCGCTCGGTGCGTCGCACACCCGAATTCTGCTCCAGCATCTGCTGCCGAACGTGGCCGCGCCGCTGATCGTCGCCGCGACGCTCAGCATCGGCAACACGATCGTGCTCGAGGCCGGGCTTTCGTTTCTCGGTGTGGGCGCCCGCGAGCCGACGCCGAGTTGGGGTTCCGTCTTCCTCGGCGCGGTCGAATCGTACGCGGGCAACTGGTGGGCGGTGCTCTTCCCCGGCCTGGCGATCGTCGTCACCGCGCTCGCGTTCAACATGCTCGGCGACGCCTTGCGCGACGTGCTCGATCCTCGGCAGGTTCACCTGGCCCACCGGTTGCCGGATTCGGCGACGGCACTACCGGTCGTTCAGCGCGATCCTCGCCCGACCGCCGCCGTTTGAGCGACCTGAACCCGCAACCCTCGGAGCATGGCTGATCCGCTGCTGACCGTTCGCGATCTGCGCACATACTTCTATACCGAGAATGGCGTCGCGCGGTCGGTCGACGGCGTGAGCTTCTCGGTCGGCGCGGGTGAGACGGTCGGACTCGTCGGCGAGTCGGGATGCGGGAAGTCGGTCACGGCGCTGTCGCTCATGCGCCTCGTGCGGCCTCCGGGGCGCATCGAGCCGGGGAGCGCGATCGACTTCAAGGGGCGCGACCTCGTCGCGATCGATGAGAAGGCGATGCGCGCGGTTCGCGGGGCGCAGATCGCGATGGTCTTCCAGGAGCCGATGACCGCGCTCAACCCCGTGTTCACCGTCGGCGACCAGATCGCCGAAGTCGTGCGGATCCACAAGGGCGGCTCCAGGCAGGAAGCCTGGAGACGCGCCGTCGAGATGCTCGAGGTCGTGGGCATTCCCTCGCCGGAGCAGCGCGCGCACGAATACCCGCACCAACTGTCGGGCGGCATGCGACAGCGCGTGGTGATCGCGATGGCGCTCGTGATGAATCCCGCGCTGATCATCGCGGACGAGCCCACGACCGCGCTCGACGTCACGATCCAGGCGCAGATTCTCGAGCTGCTGCGCGAGCTCCAGGCGAAGTTCGGGACGTCGATCCTGCTCATCACGCACGACCTCGGCGTCGTCGCGGAGACCGTGTCGCGCGTCATCGTGATGTACGGCGGCGAGATCGTCGAGGAAGCGCCCGTCGAAGAGCTGTTCAAGAACGCGCATCACCCGTACACGCAGGGGCTGCTGAACGCGATGCCGCAGGTCGGACATGAGCGCGATCGTCTCGCGACGATCCCCGGCACGGTGCCGCCGCCGACGAACTGGCCGCAGGGGTGCCGCTTCCACGATCGGTGCTCGTACGCGTGGGAACGCTGCCTCGTCGAGCATCCGCCGCTCTACCAGATCGGTGAGACGCACACCTCGCGCTGTCACCTCGCCGTCGAGCCGGACCGGCGCGCGCAGCCGCACACGCCGTTCGTCGTGCAGGAAGCGTCGGCATGAGCGCGCCGCAGACCGCCGCGACGAAGCCGCTGCTCTCCGTCCGCGGACTCACCAAACACTTTCCGATCAGGAAGGGACTCTTCGGGAAGGCCACTGGCGCCGTGCGCGCCGTGGACCACGTCTCGTTCGACGTGATGCCCGGCGAGACGCTCGGGCTCGTCGGCGAATCGGGCTGCGGAAAGTCGACTACCGGCCGAATGATCCTGCGGCTCATCGAGCCGACGGCCGGCTCGGTCGAGTTCGACGGCATCGACCTCGTCACGCTCGGCACCAGGCAGATGCGCGCGCTGCGCCGTCGCATCCAGGTGATCTTCCAGGATCCGTTCTCGTCGCTCAATCCGCGCATGAGCGTCGGCGCGATCATCCGCGAAGGACTCACGATCCACAGGATCGCCGAGGGCGCCGCCGCGGATACGCGCGTACGGCAACTGCTCGAGGAGGTGGGGCTGCGCGGCGAATACGCATCGCGCTACCCGCACGAGTTCTCCGGCGGCCAGCGCCAGCGGATCGGCATCGCGCGCGCGCTCGCCGTCGAGCCGAGCTTCATTGTCTGCGACGAACCCGTCTCCGCGCTCGACGTCTCGGTGCAGGCACAGGTCATCAACCTGATGCAGGATCTGCAGCGCGACCGCGGGCTGGCCTATCTCTTCATCGCGCACGACCTCTCGGTGGTCGAGCACATCGCCGACCGCGTGGCGGTGATGTACCTCGGCAAGATCGTCGAGCTCGCGGCTTCAGAGGATCTGTATCGCGAACCGCTGATGCCGTACACGCAGGCGCTGCTCTCCGCGGTCCCCGTGGCGGACCCGACGGTCAAGAAATCGCGCGTCGTGCTGACCGGTGATGTGCCCTCCCCGGCCAATCCGCCGACCGGGTGTGTCTTCCATCCGCGGTGCCAGCATCCCGCCAAGGACGCGGCCTGCGCCGAGATCGTCCCGCCGCTCGAGCAGAAGGCGCCCGGGCACTGGGTGGCGTGCATCAAACAACCGCCGACCGGGGTAGACTGGGCGATCCAGCAGACCGCCGGCGGCACGAAGCAGCCTACGCGGTACCTCCCCGTGCTCGGCATCCCGACTCCGTCCACAACGAACTGACCGATGGCCAAATCGAAAGGCGTGATCGAGGAAACTCGCGAAGCGGCCGCGACGACCGACCTGCTCCCCTCTCCCGCCACCGATCGCAGCTTCTTCGGTCATCCGCGCGGACTCTCGACGCTGTTCTTCACCGAGATGTGGGAGCGGTTCTCCTACTACGGGCTCCGTCCGCTCCTCATTCTGTTCATGACCGCCGCGCTGGCCGACGGCGGCTTCGGCTTCGACCGGCCGCAGGCTTCGGCGATCGTCGGCATCTACGCCGCGAGCGTCTATCTCGCGTCGCTCCCCGGCGGGTGGGTCGCCGACCGGCTGCTCGGACTTCGCCGCGCGATCTTCTGCGGCGCGGTGTCGATCTCCCTCGGGCATCTGTGCATCGGCCTCTCCGGCTTCTTCGCCGGCAAGACCGTGTTCTTCGTCGGTCTGATCTTCATCGTGCTGGGCACCGGCCTGCTGAAGCCGAACATCTCGGCGATCGTCGGCGACCTGTACCCCGAGGGCGGCGCGCGTCGCGATGCCGGCTTCTCCGTGTTCTACATGGGGATCAACTCCGGCTCGTTCTTCGGGCAGCTCGTGACGGGCTCGCTCGGCGAGCAGGTGGGGTGGCACTGGGGCTTCGGTGCGGCGGGGGTGGGCATGTTGCTCGGCCTGATCGTCTACGCGTTCCGCGCGGGCCCCACGCTCGGCGATATCGGTGTCGAGCCGACGAAGCTCGCCGACCCGGTCGCGCAGCGCCGGCAGGAAAACAACGTGAAGCTCATGATCGCGCTCGGGCTGGGCGCGCTGGCCCTGATCGTCGCGCTCGCGTCGATGGGGACGATCCATATCGACCCGCAGGCGATCGGCCGCAGCATGACCTACGTCCTCGTGGGGATCGCCGTCGCGTACTTCGCCTATGTGTTCGCCTTCGGCGGCCTCACCGGGGACGAGAAGCGGCGGATGGCCGTCATCTTCGTCCTGTTCATTTTCGCGGCAATCTTCTGGGCCGCGTTCGAGCAGGCGCCGACGTCGCTCAACCTCTTCGCGAAGGATTTCACCGATCGCTCGTTCTTCGGCCACGAAGTGCCGGCGCTCTGGTTCCAGTCGATCAACTCGCTGTTCATCATCATCTTCGCGCCGGTGTTCGCCGGACTCTGGCTCAAGATGGCCAGGACGGGCAACGAGCTCTCGAGCCCCGCGAAGTTCACCCTTGGCCTGCTCTGCGCGGCCGTAGGCTTCGGCTTGATGATCCCCGCCGCGAAGATCGTCGTCGCGTCGAACGGCGCGGTGAAGGTCTCCGCGTGGTGGCTGACCTTCAGCTACCTGTTCCAGACGTTCGGCGAGCTGTCGCTCAGCCCCGTCGGCCTCTCGTCGATGACCAAGCTCTCCCCGCGGAAGTACGTCGGCCAGATGATGGGCATCTGGTTCCTCGCGACGTCGGTCGGCAACCTGATCGCGGGACTCGTCGGCGGAAACGTCGATCCGGAAAAGCTCGAGGCGATGCCGGCACTCTTCCTTTGGACGACGGTGGCGCTGGTAGTCGCGGCGCTGGCAATCGCACTGCTGATCGCGCCGATCCGCCGGATGATGCAGGACGTGGCGGAAGTCTAACAGACTGGTCTGAGGTCTGAGGTCTCGGTCACAGGCCTGACGCCGGGCCTCGGGAGCGGCCAGGCATATCCCCTCTCGGATCGCCCGGGACTCCCACCTCCCTGCCCCACACTCCTCCCTACTCGGGCCACCGGAAGATGCTCGCCGGCACCGTGCGCTCGCGGGTCGACCCGATATCCGACGGCTCTCGCAGGAAGAACGTGGTACGATCCGAATTCGAGAATCTCAATTCGAATCGATGACCGCCCGGCTCGGGGCGCACGGCGTACGCGAGATCGACCCGCCAGAGCCTGGGCGACCGCACGGGCACCGCGCCGAGCAGGCTCACGCCGACCGATGCGTACACCGGCGTCGTGACGCCGTACGGAATGTCCCCCGCCCAGAGTTTGCCCGCGTCGGCGAACGCGCCGACGCCGATGTCCGCGACGTTCCACGGCCGGCCGATGAACACGCGGTTGTCGAGGCGCGTCACCAGCCGCTGGCCGCCCGGGATGTCCGAGCCGTGAAAGCCGCGAAGGCCGCCATCCGGGTCGCTCAACGTCAGACTGAACGGAAGACGCTGCCGCCATCCGCCGCTGAACTCGACCGACATGATCGTCGTGTGCCGTGAATTGATCTTGAGATATTCGATCGCGCGCCCGGACGTGAGCAGCCCGTCCCAGACGCCCAGATCGTTGTCGCGTCGCCCCTCGGTCTGCACCTGAACCCGCAGTCCGTTGTTGAACCCGACCTGCCCGATGTACAGGTCGCCCGACATGAAGATGTCGTCGTCGCGGGACCCGAGCACCGAGAGGCTCCGCCCGAACAACGTGCCGAGTTGGAAGCCGACTCCAAAATCCTGGGTCGCCGTCAGCGCATCGAACGCCGTCACGCGCTTGAACCCCAGGTCGCGAATGCCCCACAGCGCATTCACCCGGGCGATGCGATGATCCTGATATCGATTCGCCAACTCCAGACTCGTGTCCGGGCGAAACCCGTTGTCGGTGATGAGCACGGGAAGTTGCCCTGGGCGCTCGTCATCGCCGGAGATGGACGCGCCGAACAAGCTCAGTCGGCCGGGTGGACCGATGCGAACGATGCCGCCGACGTCGAAGTAGTTCCGCCGCACGCGCAGGGCGTGGCTCGACGTGTCGTCCCGATGGTACTGCGCGTAGTCGTCGCTCGCGCCCGCCCGCGCCCGCCAGGCGATGCGTTGCAGGTCCGTGTAGAACGGGTGCGTCGCGTCGGTATTCCAATCCGACCCGAGCGGCCTGACATGCCCGTCGGCGCTGAACGTGTACGGATGCCCGAAGACCTGCGGGTGCATGAACCTTCCGCCGTATCCGTTGCGATACGCGCCGCCGTTGCGCCAGTCGCCGACCAGGTAAACCCCTTCACCGCTCAGGTTCGCATCGCCGAGCCGCACGAAGCGGATGGGCGGCGGCGAGGTGGTCGCGGCGATCCCGACGACCGCCGCCACCTCGTCCGCAGTCCGCACCTCGAGGATCGTCTCCCCCGACGGCGTTCGCACCGGCCTCACCGACGCCTCGGCGATGAACCGCTGCGCTCTCAGAATGCGCTCCGAGTCGGCGCGGCGCAGCTCGTCGCAGAAATCGCCGGGGCGGAGAAGCAGGAACCGGCGGATCAGATCCGCGCGCGTCGTCACGTGCACCGCCGAAACGACCCTGGCGAGGAACGGCACCCGGCGCAGGAACGCCGCCGTCGGCGCGGATGAGTAGATGACGATGTCGTCGATCCGCTGCCCCAGACACGGCACGACGACCGTCGTGTCCTGTCCCGCGGCGCTCCGAGCGGCGAACGACACGAGCGCCGCGCTCAGAATCCCACGCAACGGCCGGATGACTATTTCCCCATCTTCCGCTTGAGTTCCGCGAGACGACGATCGGCGTCCGCCTCGGCGTCCGCCCGCGCGCGGGCGCGCCCGAGCGCGTCGATCTCGTCGCCGAGCCGGGCCGACGACGCCGTGGGATCGTCCGCTGGATCGAGCGTCGGCGGGGCGGCGGCCCGAGGGTCGGCGCCGCTCATCACCGCCTTCAGCTCGGCCTTCATCTGCGCCACGTCGCGCTCGGCGAGCACCAGCTCGGCCTCCTGCGCTTCGATCTTCCGCCGAAGCACCTCGACGCGCTCGGCGTGCAACTGCTCGTACTTGGCCGCCAGCTCCACCGTCTCGCGGTCGTTGATCCCTTCGGCGAGCTGCTTTCTCCGGCGCAACGTCTCGAGCTCCTTCTCCTCGACCGTGAGCCGGCGGCGCGCCGCATCGAGCGCCGAGCGCAGGTCGTCGAGCCCCATCCGCGCCTGTACGAGGGTGTCCTTCATGCGGGCGGCGACGGTCCGGCGCTCTTCCGGTTTCGTGGCGCGCGCGATCAGATCGTCGAACGAATTCCGGAGATTGTCGAACACCATGGCTCGTGTTGGCTCGGCGAATCGGGAGGTGTACGATACAGGTCGCGTCATTGGCGACGCAACCGCACCAGCCCCCTTCCTCCCACATGCCGTACGCTCCGTTCGTCATCGTCACCGCCACCACCGAAACGCTGCGCGAGCGTACGCGCGTGCGGGTGAACGAGGCCTACACCAATGCTCTCGTTTCGGTCGGCCTGATTCCGCTCGTCCTTCCGCCGATGGATCCGCTCGTCGCCACGGCCGCGCTGACCGAGGTCGCCGGGCTCGTGCTGACCGGCGGCGAGGACATCGACCCGGCGCAGTTCGGCCAGCCGCCCCACCCGGCGACGGGCGCGCCGCACCAGACCCGCGACGCCTACGAGCTCGCCCTCGCCCGCGCGGCGCTCGAGCGGCGCGTGCCCACGCTCGCGATCTGCCGCGGAGCGCAGGTGATGAACGTGGCGTGCGGCGGCTCGTTGATTCAGGACATCCCGACGCAGCACGCGAGCGGCATCGAGCACGACCGGTCAGACCGACGTCACGACCGCGTACACGAGGTGGACATCGTTCGCGACTCCCGGCTCGCCGAGATCGTCGGCAGTCGCCGCATCTTCACGAATTCATCACATCATCAGGCGGCGGACGTCGTAGGCGAGGGGCTCCGGGTGGTCGCGACCAGTCCGGATGGGATCATCGAAGGTCTCGAATCGACCGACCCGGCCTGGTGGATGGTCGCCGTGCAGTGGCATCCCGAGGAGTTGACCGACACCGTCGAGGACTGGGACCGCCGCCTGTTCACCGCGTTCGCCAACGAAGCGCGGGCCGCCGGCCGCGATTAGCGCGGCCGGGCTCAGCCCTCCGACATCATGTCCCGAACCTGCCGCATCAGCCGTTCGGGCGTGTGCACGTTCGGGAAGAAGAGGGTGTCGCTCACGGAGTTGAGCGCCGTGCGCAGTGTGGTGAATCGCTCCGACACCGTCGAATAGAGCTCACTCATCCCGTTCGCCTCGGCGAGCCGGTGATCGGCCGCCAACGCGAAGCCGCGCCTGCCCATTTCCTCGTAGTAGTCGAGGTCGGGGCCGCCGCGCCGCCAGCGACGCCGCTCGATGTAATCGGGAAAGATGCCGCTCAGCCAGAGGGCGAAGTTCCCGAGGTGTGCGCGCACGAGGAAGCTCCGGCGTGCATCCGGATCGTCGAGATCCTCGCACAGTGCGACGATCGCGTCGTACTGCTCGTCGTCGCTCATGGCGATGCGATATGCGCGGTCGCGTACGGCGAAGTGCAGTACGATCGCACTGACGTAGTCGGCGACGCCGCGTTCGTCCTCGCCGGCGCGGCGGAGCGCCTGTCGGACCATCACGTACGTGAACAGCGTGAGCGACGCGTGCGCGCCGCGCGGCTGTCGAAGGAGCGCGGCGGGCAGGCGTGGATCGTCGAGAATGGCGTCGATGCCGCCGTCGGCGATCTTCGTCTCGAGCGCGCGTGGATCGTCGCCTGTCTCCGTCGCGACGAGTCGCGCGGCAAGCTGCGCGTCGTCGCGCGTCAGGCGATGGCGTGTGTCGGCGAGAATCATGGTTGACATCCTCCCTTCACCGGTCTCTACCCCTTATGTCAACGATCGTGCGAGTGCGGGGCAACCTCGAGCCCGCAAGTCAGCAGCACTCGAGCAGCGACAGTGCCACATGCCACGAACGGCGTAGGCCCTTGGGGGTACGACCAGCCGCGGCGCGGGTGGCTCGCCGCCGAAAACGTCCCTAGCTTTCTCACTGGTCGCCGTCCACCGCCCCATTCAAGGCCATTCGGTGCTGTACATCTGCATCCCCGCGTACAACGAAGCTGAAACGGTCGGCGTCCTGCTGTGGCGCATCCGCAAGGTATTCCAGGAATATTCGCGTGAGTACGAGGTGCTCGTCTTCAACGACGGCAGCACGGACTCCACGACGGAGATTCTCGCGCCCTACGCGGACGTGATGCCGTTGACGGTGCTCGGCGGCCCGCAGCACGTGGGCTACGACCGCGCGCTCGACGCCCTGTGCCGTGCCGCCGCGGCGCGCACGCGCTATCCGCGCCGCGACGCGATGATCACGCTGCAGGCCGACTTCACCGACCAACCCGAGCATCTGCCCGAGCTCGTCAAGCGCTTCGAAGGAGGCGCCGATCTCGTCGTCGCCGAACGTGCGGTCTCCGCGGCGGCGCCGCAGGCCGTACGCCGGATGACCTGGGCCGCCGGATGGATCGCACGCGCCACGCGCTCCGTCGCCGGTGTCGCCGATCCGTTCGGCTCGTTCCGGCTCTATCGTATTTCGCTCATTCGCGATCTCGTAAAGGACTCCGGCGACGCGCCCATCGTGCGCGGCCAGGGCTGGGCGGCCAACCTCGACCTGCTCCGCCGCGCCGCGCCGCTCGCCCGTCGCGTCGAGACGATCACGCTCGAGCCCCGCTACGACATCCGCATGCGCGAGACCCGCATCAAGCCCTGGGCCGACAGCATCGCGCTGTTCCGCGCCCCGAGGTCGCCCATTCCCGCGAGGTCCGCGAAGTGACGATGCGCCGCTCGGTCGCCGTCGCCGTCGCCGCCCTGCTGGCGACGGGCGTGCCGGCGGCGGCGCAGAGTGGAGCGGAACAGAGCGGAACGCCGCTCACCGCGGCCGTCCACGTGCCCTGGGGCGTCGGTGAGCTCCTCGAGTACGACATCAGCTTCGGCAAGATCCACGTCGGCAACGGCAACATGGAGGTCCTGCCGATGGACACCGTGCGCGGCCACGACGTCTGGCACACGGTGTTTCGCATCAACGGCGGCCTGCCGTTCTATCGCGTTCGCGACCGCTACGAGGACTGGTCGGACGTCCGCACGTTCTCCGCCCTCCGGTCCCGACAGGACATCGACGAAGGCGGCTACGAGCCGAAGCGCCGCTACGAGATCTTCCCCGAACGGCGCGAGTACATCGAGGTGAGCAAGAAGGACGCGGTGCCGATGCCCAGCGTCGAGAATCCGCTCACCGATGCGTCGTTCGTGTACTTCCTGCGCACGATCCCGCTCCGCGTCGGCATGGACACTTCGTTCAACAATTACTTCCGGGCGGACCGCAATCCCGTGCGCTTTCGCGTCACGCGCCGCGACACGATCAAGGTCGGCGCGGGCAAGTTCGCCGCGCTCGTGGTCCAGCCCAGCTTCGCCTCGAAGCTCTTCTGCGACGGCTGCAAGGCCGAGGTCTGGCTGTCCGACGACGAGAATCGCGTCGTGCTGCAGATGAAGTCCAAGGTGAGCTTCGGGTCGCTCAGCCTGTACCTCAAGAGGTACACGCCGTCGCCCACCACCAACATTCCCCTGAACCGCGTTCCATGAGCCCGGACGAGCGCGGCGCGATCGCCCCGCGCGAGGCGGACCTGTCGGCGATTCGCACGGTTCCTGTCGCGCGCCGGCCGAACAAGGTCAGCGCCCGTGAATTCGCGCACCCGCCCGGCGCCGACCGGTCGTTCGGCGCCTTCCTGGCCGCCCTCCCCGACGTCCTCGTGGCGCGCGACTTCCGCAAGGTGGTCGCCGCGATCGCCGACGCGGCCGTCGCCCGGCGCGGCGTGATCGTGATGCTCGGCGGCCACGTCGTGAAGACCGGCCTCGCCCCCCTCCTCGTCGATCTCATGCGGCGCGGCATCGTGACCCACATCGCGATGAACGGCTCGGCGGCGATTCACGATTACGAAATCTGTCGCTTCGGAGCCACGTCGGAGGACGTCGCCGCGGGGCTGCGCGACGGCACCTTCGGCATGGCCGAAGAGACCGGTCGTGGAATGAACGAAGCGTTCGTCACCGGCATGCAGGCGCAGGCCGGCATGGGCGAGATCCTCGGCCGCGTCCTCGACCAGCGCGACGACCTCGCGAATCCCGAGCTCTCGGTGCTGCTCAACGCCTACCGCTTGGGGGTTCCCGCGACCGTCCACGCCGCGCTCGGCGCCGAGATCATCCACCAGCACCCCGCTGCAAACGGCGCGGCGATCGGCGACACCAGTCACCGCGATTTTCGACGCCTCGCCGCGTCCATCCTCGACCTCGACGACGGCGGCGTCGTGCTGAACCTCGGCAGCGCCGTGATCATGCCCGAGGTGTTCCTGAAGGCGCTCACCATCGCCCGGAACCTGAATGACGGGCGCCCGCAGAACTTCACGTCGGTGGATCTCGACATGCAGCGCCACTACCGCCCACGGATGAACGTCGTGCAGCGCCCGACGTTACAGAGCGGAAAGGGTTACGAGATCACGGGCCACCACGAGATCATGGTGCCGCTGCTGGCGTGGGCCGTGGTTGAGGAACTGGTCGAGCGCGGTGCGGGCGGGCGACTCGCCTGATAGCCTGCATAGGCCGGCCATTCCTGGGGGTTTCCGGTCCCAGGTCCGGGGTCTTGGGAACTGCACTACGGGTGTCTTTCGACCCGCCCAATAGCCTTCCTTCCCGCCGACCACCGGGGGGCTCAGGTCTCGGCGCTGGCAAGCAAAGTGGGCCGAGCGTTTCCGCCCGGCCCACCCTGTGCCCTCAGACCCGAGACCTCGGACCGAAAGTATCCGTCCTCGCAGCGTTCGAGATTAGGCGCGCCCCCAATCCGTCCGCCCCCGGTCCTCTAGTAGTTCGTGAATTTTCCGCGCAACCGCGCGGCCGTATCCGGGCTCACGATCCGGATGATGAAGTAGATCGCCAGACCGACCAGCGCGATCTTCAAAGCGATGAAGAGCAGTCCGACGAAAAGGCCCACCGCGATCGAGAAGATCCCGAAAATCAGCTTGAGGGCCACGAGACCGAGCACCGCGAACAGCCCGATCGAAAAGATTGTGCGAAGCATGGCGGTCTCCAGAAAAACTTGAGGTCGAACGACTGTCGGTCCTACGGAGAATGCACCCGATGGTTTCACGCACCGCCGACGTCATCGTAATCGGCGACGGATTGATTGGGCTGTCAACGGCACGCGAGCTCGCCGAGCGTGGCGCCGCGGTCGTCGTCGTCGGCAACCGACGGCCGGGCGCGGCTACGGAAGCCTCGGCGGGTCTCCTCATCCCGTCATGGGAGAAGTTATCACCGGCGGCCACACCCTTCTTTGCTGACAGTCTCGACCGCTACCCGGCGTTCGTGGAATCACTCCGGCAATTCGACGAGCGCCTCGTTCTCCGCTCGGGTGTGGTCGAACGGACGGGAGGACGCTACGCCCTGCGCGAACGCGACGGCGCGGTCGACAACGTTCGCTTGCTCGCGGCAGTCGACGCAGCCTGCGCGGCAAGTGGGCAGATCAGGCGCACTCACGAGCTCGCCACTTCGATCGACGTCTCGTCAGCGGATGTGGTACGCGTGAACTGTGACGGCGGCGCAACGCTCGACGCGCGGCACGTCGTGCTCGCGGCCGGTGCATGGAGTGCGCGGATCGGCGGACTGCCGCGCGCGCTTCCCGTGCGCCCACTCAAGGGTCAGATGATCGCGCTCGCGGCGAGTCCGCTCCGGCAGGCGGTCATGGGCGAGGACGTGTATCTCGTACCGCGCGACAGCGAGACGCTCGTCGGCGCGACCGTCGAGGACGTGGGGTTCGATCTCACGGTCTCCGACGACGCGACGCGCTCGCTCCGTGCGGCGGCGGCCCGACTCGAGCCGAGTCTGTCGGGTGCCGGCGTGTCGCGCGCGTGGACCGGGCTTCGCCCCGCGACGCCGGACCTGCTTCCGATTCTCGGGCGCGATCCGGACACGCCGCGTTTGCTCTATGCGTGCGGCCACTCGAAGAACGGCGTGCTGCTGGCGCCGGCGACGGCTGCCGCGTTGGCGACGCTTTGCGAAGGCGCGAATCCCGCGGTCTCGCTGGAGGCGTTTTCCATAGCGCGTTTTGCTTAAAAAACCAAGAACCAGCAACGCATGGTTAGCTGGTTATGCAATCCTATCTTTCGTAATTCCACGCGGGTAGATTACCGCGACTCGAACGGCCCTTCGGTGCGGCGCACGATCGCGTCGGATGGCCCGCAGTCCTTCGAACGACCACAACGTCTCGAGGCTCATGGGCGAGACTCTCTATCAGATCACCGGGCGTCACCGCGCAGAACCGTTGCCGGAACGCAAGCCGTCCTGGCTCAAGGTCAAGGCGCCGGGCGGGCCGAACTATCTCCGCTTGAAGCAGATGATGCGCGACCTCGACCTGCACACGGTCTGCGAGGAAGCGCACTGTCCCAACGTGGGCGAGTGCTGGGAGCACGGCACCGCGACCTTCATGATCCTCGGCGACGTCTGCACGCGGAACTGCGCCTACTGCGCGGTGTCGCACGGCCGTCCGCCGAAGTACGACATCACGGAGCCGTCGCGCGTCGCCGATGCGATCGGCGAGATGCGCCTGCAACACGCCGTCATCACGTCGGTCGATCGCGACGACCTCCCCGATTTCGGCGCGTACATCTTCGCCGAGACGATCCGGCAGATCAAACAGCGTTTGCCGGACTGTTCGGTCGAGGTGCTCGTTCCCGATTTTCAGGGGAACGAAGATTCGATTCGCACCGTGCTCGAGGCCGGGCCCGACATCTACAATCACAATACCGAAACCGTCCCGCGGCTCTACAAGAAGTGCCGGCCGGGCGGCCGGTATGAGCGTGTGCTGAACATCTTCCGCACCGCCAAGCGGCTCGCGCCGCACATTCCGACGAAGACCGGCATCATCCTCGGCATGGGCGAGACGCTCGAGGAAGTGGAGATCGTGATGCGGGATCTTCGCGAGGTCGACGTGGACATCCTCACGCTCGGCCAGTATCTGCGCCCGTCCGATTCGCACATCAAGCTCGATCGCTACGTGACGCCGGAAGAATTCCGTCGCATGCGAGAGATCGGCATGGCGATGGGCTTCAGGCACGTCGAATCCGGTCCGCTCGTCCGCTCCAGCTATCACGCGTGGGAGCAGGTTCAGGCGGCCGGAGTGTAGGGAGTCGGGGGACGAGTAGGGAGTGCCGAGCACACGCGGCTCGGCGCGATGAACCTGCCATCACGAGTTCCCCGACTGCCTCGCGCTCCCACCTCCCGGCTCCATGCTCCCAGCTCCAAGAATCATGGCCAAGAAAAAGACTGACACCACGAAAGGCTCCGACGCCGAACTGAACCGCGAGATGCTCCGGTCGATGCTGTTGCAGCGTCGCTTCGAGGAGCGCACGGCGGAAGCGTACGCGCTCGGCAAGATCGGCGGCTTCTGTCACCTGTACATCGGACAGGAGGCGGTGAGCACCGGCTCGCTCTCCGTGCTCCGCCCCGACGACTACGTGATCACGACCTACCGTGACCACGGCCAGGCGCTCGCGCGCGGCATGAGCCCGCGGGCGGTGATGGCCGAGCTCTTCGGGCGCATCGACGGGTGCGCGCGAGGCAAGGGCGGCTCGATGCACATGTTCGACAAGAACCTGAACTTCCTGGGCGGGCACGGGATCGTGGGCGCGCACGTGCCGCTCGCGACCGGCGTCGGCTTCGCGATCAAGTATCGCGGCGGCGACCAGGTGTGCATCTGCTACATGGGCGAGTCGGTGGTGAACACCGGCGCGTTCCACGAGGCGCTGAACATGGCCGGCCTGTGGAAGCTGCCGGTGGTGTACATCATCGAGAACAACCGCTACGGCATGGGCACGGCGCTGGAGCGGGCGTCGGCGATTCACGACATCTACGAGCGCGGCGCGGCGTACAACATGCCGCGGGCGCAGTGCGACGGGCAGGACGTCTTCGCGGTGCGCGCCGCCGTGCAGGAAGCGGTCGAGCGCGCGCGGAAGGACTCGATGCCGACGCTGCTCGAGGTGCGCACGTATCGCTTCATGGGCCACTCGATGTCCGACGCCGTGAGCGGCACCTACCGCTCGAAGGCGGAGCTCGACGAGAACATGAAGCGCGATCCGATCGCGCTGCTCCGCGCGCACATGCACGAGAACAACGAGCTGACGGACGAGGATCTTCAGAAGCTCGACGAAGAGATCAAGGCCATCTGCCAGGACGCGTGGGATTTCGCCGACGCGAGCCCGGAACCGCCGCTCGAAGCGTTGTTCGAGGACGTGATGGTCGACACGACGAGCGACGCCGCGGCCGAAGCCGTCGCCGCGCACTAACACTCTCCTATGCCAGTCATCACCTATCGCGACGCCCTCAATCAGGCGTTGCGCGAAGAAATGCAGCGCGACGACCGCGTGTTCCTCATGGGCGAGGAAGTCGCCGTCTACCAGGGCGCGTACAAGGTCTCGAAGGGGCTGCTCCAGGAATTCGGCGAGATGCGCGTCGTCGACACGCCGATCACGGAGCTCGGATTCGCCGGCGTCGGCGTCGGCGCGGCGATGGTCGGCCTGCGCCCCGTCATCGAATTCATGACGTGGAACTTCGCGGTGCTCGCCCTCGATCAGGTTCTGAACGCGGCGGCCAAGCTGCTCTACATGTCGGGCGGACAGTACAACATCCCGATGGTCTTCCGCGGCCCGAACGGCGCCGCGCTGCAGCTGTCGGCGCAGCACTCGCAGGCGTTCGAGTCGTGGCTCGCGCACATCCCGGGCCTCAAGGTCGTGACGCCGGGTACGCCGTACGACGCGAAGGGCCTCCTCAAGAGCGCCATCCGCGACGACAATCCGGTCTGCTTCCTCGAGGGCGAGATGCTGTACAACCTCAAGGGCGAAGTGCCCGATGAGGAATATCTGATCCCGCTCGGCAAGGCGGAGCTCAAGCGCGAAGGCGACGCGTGCTCGATCATCACCAACGGCAAGATGGTGAACGTCGCGATGCAGGCGGCCGATCAGCTCGCGAAGGACGGCATCCACGTCGACGTCGTCGATCTCCGCACCGTGCGTCCGATGGACGTCGAGGCCATCAAGGCCTCCGTCGAGAAGACCAATCGGGCCGTGGTGCTCGAGGAAGGCTGGGAGATCTGCGGTATCGGCACCCAGGTGGTGGACTACATCCAGCGCGACTGCTTCGACTCGCTCGACGCGCCGGTGATTCGCGTCCACCAGGCCGACGTCCCGATGCCCTACGCAAAGAATCTCGAGAAGGCCGCGAAGCCCGATGCCGCGAAGACGATCGCGGCCGTCCGCAAAGTCATGTACATCGACTGAGTCGGGAGCTGGGAGCGGGGGGCTGGGAGTGAATGACACTCCTCGTTCCTTCCTCCCGGCTTCCACCGGAGCTCCAAATGGCAACGAAAGTATTCATGGAGGCGCTGTCCCCCACGATGGAAGAGGGGCGCCTCGTCAAATGGCTCAAGAACGAGGGTGACGCCGTCAAGAACGGCGACACGCTCGCCGAAGTCGAGACGGACAAGGCGATCATGGAGCTCGTCGCGCGCGGCGACGGCGTGCTCCGCAAGCGGCTCGTCAACGAAGGCGACGCGAAGCCGGTCGGCACGCTGATCGGTGTCATCGCGGCGGCAGACGAGAACATCGATTCGCTCGTCGCCGGCGCCGGCTCGGCCACGACCGCGGCTCCGGCCGCCGCTCCCGCACAGCAAGCCGAGTCCGCAGCCGCACCCGCAGCCACTGCGACGCAGCCTGCCGCACCTGCGCCGGCCGCACCGGCCACTCCCGCGCCCCCTGCAGCGCCAGCGGCACCACCAGCTCCCGCGGCGGCGTCGAACGGGGGCCATGTCCGGTCATCTCCGCTGGCGCGTCGAATGGCGTCGGAAAAGGGCGTCGATCTCTCGCAGATCCAGGGATCGGGACCGGGCGGCCGCATCATCAAGCGCGACCTCGAGAACGTGCAGGCCCCCGCTGCGCCCGCGCGCCCCGCGGCCGCGCCGCGCCCTGCCCGCGAAGGCGACTTCACGGACGTTCCGCTCACGCAGATCCGCAAGACCATCGCGAAGCGGCTCAGCGAGTCGATCGGGCCCATCCCCACCTTCTACCTCACCGCCGAGTTCGACCTCACGCGCGCGTCGGAGATGCGTGCGGCGATGGCCGAGCTGGGCGACGAGTACAAGGTGTCGGTCAACGACATCCTCATGAAGGCGGTCGCGACGGCCCTCGCGCAGCACCCCGAGGTCAACGCGCACTGGCTCGGCGACCGGATTCGCGAGCACAATCGCGTGCACCTCGGAATGGCCGTCGCGACGAACGACGGGCTGATCGTGCCGGTGATCTTCGACGCGGATCAGAAGCGCATGAGCCAGATCTCCGCCGAAGCGCGCGAACTGGCGAAGAAGGCGCGCGAGCGGAAGCTCAAGCCGGAAGAGTACACCGGCTCGACCTTCTCGATCTCCAACCTCGGCATGTTCGGGATCGACCAGTTCACGGCGATCATCAACCCGCCGGAGGTCGGCATTCTCGCGATCGGCGCCGCGACCGACACCGTCGTCCCGGGGAAGGACGGCTTCGAAGTGCGAAAGAAGGTTCGTGTGACGATGAGCTGCGACCATCGCGCGGTCGACGGCGCCGTCGGCGCGGCCTTCCTGCAGACGCTGCGTCGGATGATCGAAAATCCGTTGATGCTCGCGTACTGAAGGAGAGCATCTCCGGCGCGGGCTGGTTGCTTCGACGAATTGCCGACGCCGGACGGCGGATATGAACGGTCACGGGTCTCAGGCCGAGGTCACAGGGAAAGACGTTCCCGCTGACCTTCGACCCGAGACCCGTGACCGTTTCGGTTCGCAGTGAACACAGCCTGGATCACGCCGGCGCGCTCTCGCCTACGGCGTTCGCCCGGCAGTCCTGGGGTCTCGCGTCCACACCACGATCACGCCGCAGATCCCGCGCTGACTGCGATCGTACTCCGGCGGAATCTCCGAGACGCCGACGTAGAGCTCGACCGCCTCGAGGTCCTCGGCGTTGAAGTCTTCCATCGTGCCGCTGTAGGGCAGGCCGTGGAGGTACATCGTCGGCGAGCAGGGCCGATTCATCGTCCGCGCCATGAGCACCCGGCTCGACATGCCGTTGCGCGTGCTCTCGATCCGGATCCCCGGCACGTTCCGAATGACGTCGATGCCGGTGCGCGCACCGCGCCGGACGATCTCGGCGCGCGTGATGAAGGTGCCGTGGCCGTTCGCTCGACGCGTGTTGAACTGGTCGAGCCAGTGCGTGTCGATGACGGTGTCGGACACGGCGACCGCCGGCAGCGCTCGCGGCATGACCGACAGCTGGAAGTTCGTGCGATGCGACCTGCCAGGCTTGAGAACGGCGGTGAACGTCGCCGGCTCGTAGCCGATCCGCCGGACGTTGAAGACGACCGTGCCGGACGGAAGATCGGTGACGCGGAACTCGCCGCTGTCGCCGCTGATGGCCCGCACACGATCCGACTTGAGGAGCGAGATCTCCGCGCCCGACAGCCCGGCTCCGGTGCTGTCGACGACGCGTCCCATCAGAGTCGCCGACGAATCGCGGACACTCGAATCCGACGGCGGACGCGACGCGGGCGGCTCCTGCCCGATCGATGCTCGCGCGAGCGCGACGAGCAGAGCGAAGCAACACATGGGACGAAGACGGTGGCACGCCATACGGCCCTACCTTGCGGGTTGGGTGAAGCTCCGACAAGCGCGGCGGGACGAAACGATAACATCCGAGGGCGGACTGCGCAGTAGCGCCTTGTTTCCGCCCCCCGGTATCTTTTGACGTCGACACCACACCAACCAAAAATCGGCTTCGGCCGCTCGTCACTTTCGCGACTCATGGCTTCTTTCGACGTGATTTTCCTCGGCGGTGGACCAGCCGGATATGTGGGTGCCATTCGATGTGCCCAGCTCGGCTTTTCCGTCGCCGTCATCGAACGAGAGGGACTCGGGGGAACGTGCGTTCTCTGGGGCTGCATTCCCGCCAAGGCTCTGCTCGAAGCCGCATCCATCGCTAACCGCGTCAAGCATGCCGCGGATTTCGGCGTGGCGGTGGGCGACGTCAAGCTCGACTTCAACGTCGCGATGAAGCGCTCGCGCGGCGTCAGCTCGCAAAACTCCAAGGGCGTCGAGTTCCTGTTCAAGAAGAACAAGATCACGTGGATCCGCGGGACCGGTAAGCTCGTCGGCAAGAACGCGGTGAGCGTCAAGACCGCCGACGGGAAGGAAGAGAAGCACGACGCGAAGAAGGCCGTCGTCATCGCGACCGGGTCGCGGGTGCGCGGTCTTCCGCAGGTCGGGCTCGAACTGAACAAGACGACGATCATCTCGTCGGACGAGGCGCTCACGCTCGAGAAGGCGCCCAAGTCGATCATCATCGTCGGCGCCGGCGCGGTCGGCTGCGAGTTCGCCGACGTGTTCAACGCGTTCGGCTCCCAGGTCACGCTGCTCGACGTCGCTCCCACGATTCTTCCGCTGGAGGATGCGGATTCGTCGAAGGAAGTCGAACGCTCGTTCAAGAAGCGCGGCATCACCATCGCGACCGGCGCCAAGATCTCGAACGTGAAAGCCGCCAAGGCCGGCGTGACGATGACCGTCGATGCCGGCGGTGAGAAGAAGGAGCTCCAGGCGGACATCGTGCTCGTCGCCGCCGGACGCGCGCCCAACGTCGAGGACATCGGCCTCAAGGAAGCGGGCGTCCAGCTCACCGATCGCGGCTTCATCAAGATCACCGACAAGCTCGAGACCACCGCCAAGGGCATCTATGCCATCGGCGACGTCGCGGGCCCGCCGATGCTCGCGCACAAGGGTGAGCACGAGGGCGTCGTGCTCGCGGAGCTGCTCGCCGGAAAGACCACGCACGGCATGAGCTACGACAACATCCCGAACGCCACGTACTGCCATCCGGAAGTGGCGTCGATCGGCTTCACCGAGCAGCAGTGCAAGGACAAGAAGCTCGACTACAAGGTCGGCAAGTTCCCGTTCTCGGCGAATGGACGCGCGCGCACGTCGGGTGAGACGGAAGGCTTCGTCAAGATCATCCGCGACGCGAAGTATGGCGAGATTCTCGGCGCCCACATCGTCGGCGCGCACGCGACAGAGATGATCCACGAGCTCGTCGTCGCTCGCACCAACGAGCTCACCGTCGAGGAAATCGTGCACTCGATCCATGCGCACCCCACGCTGTCGGAAGCGATCGCCGAGGCGACGCTCGATTCGCTGGGGAAGATGCTCCACGCGTGATGCGGGTCGAATGACGCGGGACACAGGAAATCGAGAGCTGTGGACCGAGCGCCTGGGCGTGATGAACTACGCCCGGGCGCTCGACTTTCAGCGGGCGGTCGCGAAAGCGCGCATCGCCGGGGAAATCCCTGAAGACATACTCCTGCTCGTCGAACACCCGCCGGTCGTCACGCTCGGCCGCTCGGCGAAGGAACAGCATCTGCTCGCGTCGCCCGAGCTGCTCAGCGCGCGAGGTGTGGAGCTGTTCGAGGTCGAGCGGGGCGGCGACGTGACCTTCCATGGGCCGGGACAGCTGGTCGGCTACCCGATCGTCGACCTGACCCGCCACAAGAAGGATCTGCACTGGTATCTGCGGCAGGTGGAGGAGGCGCTGATCGTCGCGCTCGCGACGTTTGGCATCGAAGCCGAGCGGAGCCCGGGACTCACCGGGGTGTGGACGCAGGGCCGGAAGATCGCGTCGATCGGCGTGCATGCGCGCGACTGGGTCACGTGGCACGGCTTTGCGCTCAACGTGTCGACGGATCTGTCGTACTTCGACCTCATGGTGCCGTGCGGGATTCAGGCGGTGACGATGACGTCGATCGAACGAGAGGTCGGGCGCCCGGTCGCCATGGGCGAAGTGGAGTCGGCCGCGGCCGCCGCATTCGGTTCGGTCTTCGACCTTCGGCCAAAGAACCTCGCGCTCAATGAACTGGCGGAGGCAGCCGATCGTCTCTCCGCGAAGTAGCCACGATCGCGCTTGTTTCTACGCGAGGGAGGCGCAGCGGACACACCGCCCGTTCGATTCCCGTGCGATGCGTTTCGTGGGGAGGCCATATTTTATGGTCACACTCTCGAGCTCGTTTCACCCAACGCACCCAGGCCGCCCGAAATGAACGTTCGCCGCCGTCTTCTCGCCGCTCTCCTGCTCGCCCTCGGAGCCGTTCCGACTGCCTGCGGAGGCGGCTCGACGACACCAGGGCAGCCGTATGAGACATTCGTCGTGAACAGCATCGACCTCGACGTCGCGATTACCCTGGACGGAGTCGACAAGGGTGTTCTGCGATCGGGCGCGATCCAGCCCTTGGAACTCGGGCCAGGCGATCACAAGCTGCACTACAGCGCTCTCAAGTCCAGCCGTATGTATGACGGGGTGTACGGCAAGACCGGCGCGTCTGATCCGATCTCCGAGACCGTCACCATCCATCAGGACGACCCTTCCGTCGGCATCGACAACATCGTCGGCAACGACACCTACTTCGAGGTGGAGATCGCAAACGGGGCGATACCGGTCACACCGGTGGATGTCGCATACTTCGGCGCCGGACAGCGGCGCTGCCTTGGGACCGCCGAGTTTGGATACAGCTGGTTCGGCTACTTCAAGCTCACGGCCGACGCTGAGATCAGATACTACCGCGGCCACACGGCGTGCACGGGCAGTTACAAGTCGGTCGATCACAACCGGCTGTCTCATTTCGAGAATGGCGCCCGGGGCGATGTTCTGGTCTACGTCGACACGGACGGGCTCCAGTAGCAACGCCCCCCCAAAGGGCGCCTACCCCGAACGTGCACCGAACCTATATTCCGTTCGATGCCCGTTCAGCCTCCCGACTCGCCTCCGCACGTCTATCCGACCCGCGAACGCGTCATCGGTGAGCCGGGTCGCGACATCACCGCGGAGCTGAATCGCGAGCAGCGCGCGGCAGCGACCCACGCCGACGGCCCGCTGCTCGTCATCGCGGGCGCCGGAACCGGCAAGACGCGCACGCTGGTATACCGGGTCGCGCACCTGATCGAGCGCGGCGTCGCGCCGGAGCGGATTCTTCTCCTCACGTTTACGCGCCGCGCCGCGCACGAGATGATCTCACGCGCGGAGCGACTGGTGGGATCGGCGTCGTCACGCGTGCAGGGCGGAACGTTTCACGCGACGGGTCATCGCCTGCTGCGTCAGTTCGGCCCGGCGGCGGGACTCGCGCGAGACTTCTCGATCATGGATCAGGGCGACGCTGAAGACCTCATGCAGCTCGCGCGCGCCAATCTGGGCTTCACGAAGAACGAGAAGCGCTTTCCGAAGAAGGAGACGCTGCACTACATCTACTCGCGGCATCTCAACACCGAGCAGACGGTCGAGACCATCCTCGAGCAGGAGTACCCGCAGTTCGTCGAGTTCTCGCGCGACATCATCCGGATCTACGCGGAGTACGTGAGCCGGAAGGGGGAGCGCAATCTGGTCGACTACGACGACCTGCTCCTGTTCTGGGCATTGATGCTCGAGCAATCGGAGGCGCTCGCCGAGCAGATCGCCGGGCTGTACGACCACATTCTCGTCGACGAGTATCAGGACACGAACCTGCTGCAGGCGCGTGTGCTGCGCGGCATGTGTCGCGCGCACCGCAACATCTGCGTCGTCGGAGACGATGCGCAGAGCGTCTACTCGTTCCGCGGCGCGAGCTTCCGGAACATCCTCGACTTCCCGCAGCAGTTCGGCGGCGCGCAGGTGATCGCGCTCGAGCAGAACTATCGATCGGTGCAACCGATCCTGGACGCGACGAACACGCTCATCTCGCGCGCGCTCGAGCGGTTCACGAAGAATCTCTGGACGGAGCGCGTCGGCGGCGACGCGCCGTGGCTCGTCACGGCGCGCGACGAGCAGCAGCAGACGCGGTTCGTCGTCGACCGCATCCTCGAGTTGCACGAGCAGGGCACGCCGCTCAAGGAAATCGCGGTGCTCGTGCGCGCCGGCTACATGTCGGCCGACCTGGAGATCGAGCTGACGAATCGCAAAGTCCCCTTCGACAAGTGGGGCGGCCTCAAGTTCCTCGAGGCCGCGCACGTGAAGGACGTGCTGGCCTTTCTGCGGGTGCTGGAGAATCCGCGCGACGAGGTAAGCTGGTATCGCATTCTGATGCTGCTCCCCGGCATCGGCGACGCCACGGCTCGCGCGATGATGAACGCGATGGCGGAGCGCGACTGGGATGCGAACGCGTTCGCGCAGTTCGATCCGCCGGCGCGGGCGCGCGACGCACACCAGGCGCTGAGCGATCTGCTCCGTCGCCTCAAGACGTCGCGACGCTCGGCGGAAGATGACGGCGGCATCGCCGAGGACATCGACGAGATCCGCAAGCTGTACGACGGCATCCTCGCCGAGCGCTACGATCGGTCGGAGCCGCGGCTGGCCGATCTGGATCAGTTGCGGGTGATCGCCGCCGGCTATCCGAATCGCGGCGCGTTCCTCGCCGCCCTCGCCCTCGAGCCGCCGTCGAACACGCAGGACTTCGCCAATGCATCCGATGCCGAAGACGACGCGCTCGTGATCAGCACCGTTCACAGCGCGAAGGGGAAGGAGTGGGACGCGGTGTTCGTGATCTGGGCGGTCGACGGCTGGTTTCCGTCATCGCGCTCGATCGACGACGCGGACCAGCTCGAGGAGGAACGTCGGCTGATGTACGTCGCGATGACGCGTGCGCGGAACCATCTCGCCGTGACCTATCCGCTGAACGTCTACGCCACCCGCCGCGGCCAGGATTATTCGATCGATCAGCTGTCGCGCTTCATCGACCGGGGCGTTCGTGAGAAGATGAAGCGCGTCGTTCCGAAGGAGGCGGATGAGAGCGGGCCGGCGGCGGTTCCGGTGGCGCAGGGGCCGGCGCTCGATCTTCGTGCGCTGATGCGTGGGCGGTTCAATGCGTGAACAGCGGAACGAAACAGCGGAACAGCTCTAACGCAGAGGCCGCAGAGGAACTGCTAAAGAAACGCGGAGGACCGCGGACGCCTCGTCTCGAAGAATCCTGGAACGAGTCTGAAGGATCGAAGAGACCAGCTCTACGGAGTCGAGAACACGAGTGCAAACAGAGACAAAAAAAATCTTTCGGGTGAATGAAGCCCAAATCCTTTTTTCTTTCTGTCGTTCCTTTGCGTCCTCCGCGGCCTCTGCGTCGTTTCTCTTTCCGTCGTTCCTCTGCGTCCTCCGCGGCCTCTGCGTTCGTTTCTCTTTCCGTCGTTCCTCTGCGTCCTCGGCGGCCTCTGCGTTCGTTTCTCTTTCCGTCGTTCCTCTTCGTCCTCGGCGGCCTCTGCGTTCGTCTTCTTTTGGCGGCGTTTACCTACTCGGATCCAGGCTCGCCCTCCTCGAACGGCCGCACCTCGGATTCGCCCTCGAACTCCGGCCAGTGCAGACGGTGCAGGTCCATGAATTTCGTCGCGGCGTCGAACGCTTCCTCGTCCGAGTCGAAATCCATGATCGCGAAACCGCCGACCAGTTCCTTCGTCTCGGCGAACGGCCCGTCGATCACCGTGAGCTGGCCGTCGTGCAACCGCACGCGCTTCCCGCGATGGCTCGACTTGAGTCCCGCCCCATCGAGAAACTTCCCCTGGGCTGCGTAGCCGCCGATGAACTCGTCCATCGCGTCCATGAGCGCCTGAGGCGGACGCTTGCCACGGTAGTCGTCGGTGTGCTTGATGAGCATCATGTACTTCACTGGCGTGATCCCCTGATGGATGGTTGTCGTTGGTGAAAAGGAAAGCTCAGATCGGTATCGCCATCGCGCTCACCGCGCGTGCTGCAGTCGCGGTGTGATCACCAGCAACCGGACCCGCGAACGGCTGTACGCGATCCACGCCGTGAGCCCGCCGACGATCGCCGGGAACGTCCCGGCCGCGATCCCCATGCCGATGATGCTGACCGTCGTCGCGCCGATCATGATGATGGTCAGTCCCACCGCCGCCAACGGCGTGAGAATCGGACGAATCCGAAACAGCCCCGGAAGCACGAGTCCGACGGCGCCGAGACACTCGCAAAATCCGATGAAGTAGATGAAAGCGAGCGGAAAGACCACCGGACCCTCCTGCAGCTTTGCCGCAGGCAGCATGAATTTCGTCGCTCCGGCGAACAGAAAAAGCAGGGCGACGAGAATCTGGACGGTCCAGAGAGCACGGTTGACGTTCTTCGCGGTCGAGGTCGACATGGCAAGCTCCGGTTGAGAGGTTCAGGCGGTCTCGGCGGCGGCGAATTCGCGCGCCCAACCGCTTCCTGCCTCCACGTCGAACGACTGCCGCCGAAATCGACACGGCAAGCCGAAAATCTCGAAAATTTCTCTGTTTCCTTGAACAGCTCAGGAGGAAGGCCTACGTTCTCCTAAGATCGATAGGAGAAATCGATGACCGACACCGCTGCCCTCCTCCCTGGAACGCTCGACCTGCTGATCCTCAAGGCCGTCTCGCTCGGCAGGCTGCACGGGTACGGCGTCCTGCTACGCATCGAGCAGATCTCGGGCGGGGCACTCCTCGTTCAGCAGGGAGCGCTCTACCCTGCTCTCTACCGCCTCGAACATCAGGGCCTGATCGAGAGCGAATGGGGCGTGTCGGAGAACAACCGCAAGGCGAAGTACTACCGGCTCACCGCTGACGGCAGACGCCGCCTCGGCGAAGAGACCGCCAGCTGGACCCGCCTCGCGGAGGCGATCGCCCTTTCCCTCGCGGCCACGCCGCAGAAGGTCTGACGGATTATCGCTCGCCGACCCAGTCCTTCATCGCTCCGAAAGGATCCTTGGGGCGTTGCTTCGCCAGCTCGATGATCCTCGCGATCGTGTTCTTCAGATCGCCATTCTCGCGGGCCATCACCTGATCGAACACGTCGAGATCGGTGTTGTAGATCCGTCGCGCCAACAGAACGGCGTTGTCGAGCCGCATTCGCGCTAGCGCCTGAACTGGAATCGTCTTCAACTGCGGCCCCATCACATCCACCGCTTCCCGGCGCGCGTTCGCGTAGATGCTGTCGCGCACGGCCAATCGGGCCAGCGAGTCCGTCGGATGTGCCTCGAACGCCGAGTCGACGCGGCTGTAGAGCGTTTGCCAGAAGCGTGAGAGGACCTTGTCGTCCGACCACTCGTCGTCGACGCGAGCCGCCGCCGCCGTGCCTCCGCGCGAACGGAAGAACCACGCGGCCCCCCGCGCGCCCACGAAGTTCGCGAACGACTCGTTGAAGACCGCCGAACCCGACGCGTAGAACGTGTTGTGCGTCAGCTCGTGGATGACCGTGTTCGCGAGATCGAGCGTGTCGGCGTGAAGCGACGTGGAGAGCAGCGGATCATTGAACCAGCCGAGTGTGCTGAAGGCGGGCGACGGCCGCAGATAGGCGTCGAAGCCGCGAGCCTGCATCGCCTTCTCGGCGTCCTTCGCCGCGGCGAAATCGAAGTAGCCCTTGTACGGTACGCGACCGACGATCGGAAACCACCAGGTGTAGGACTTCAGCCGGTCGCGATACGCACCGGAGAGAACGAGCACGAGCGTATCGCGGTCGAGTGGCGAGTAGGTCGTGAAGCTCTCCTTCGCGCGCAACCCGATCGAATCGACCGCGAAGGCGCGCGCGTCGAGCACCAGCCGCAGCTTCTTCCGGGTGGCTTCGGGGGTCGTCGAGTCGGCGACGATGTCGACGATCTTCCTGCGTCGCGCCAGAATTCCGGCCTCGGCCCACGCGGCGCGCAGCAGGTAGCGCCCCGTCGGGCTGGCGACGAGATAGGTGACGACGAGCACGGCGACCGCCAGGAGCAGGCGGCGCACCAGTTTCCAGCTAATTCGTTGAAGGAGACGCACTTAAGACATTCTAATCGACGGTGTTTTCTTTACCGAGGCCCACCCGGCGGCTACCTTTCGCCGAATGTCGTTCGTCCATCTCCACTGCCACTCCGAGTACTCGCTCCTCGACGGCGCGAACCGGATCGACGACCTGATCAGGCGCGCGCAGGAGCTCGAGCAGCCCGCGCTCGCGATCACGGATCACGGGAATCTGCACGCCGCGTGGGAGTTTCAGGAAAAGGCCAAGAAGGCGAAGATCAAGCCGATCCTCGGCATGGAGGCATATGTCGCCCCGGGGGACCGGCGAACGAAAGGTCGGCCCGCGCCCGGCGTAAAGGCCTACTACCATCTGGTGCTCCTCGCGCGCGACCTGCAGGGCTACCGGAACCTCGTCAAGCTCTCGTCGCTGGCGTACACCGAAGGGTTCTACTCCAAGCCGCGGGTCGACCGCGAGCTGCTGGCGAAGTACAACGAAGGGATCATCGTGTCGTCCGCGTGTCTCGCGGGCGAGGTCGCGACGCATCTCATGGACGAGAACTACGAGGCCGCGCGCGAAGCCGCCTCGTGGTACGCCGACGTCTTCAAGGATCGCTACTACCTCGAGGTCCAGGCCCACGAGTCCGAAGGCCAGGCGATCCTCAACCGCCGGATCTTCCAGCTCTCGGACGAGCTGAATCTCAAGGTCATCGCGACGAACGACGCGCACTTCCTCAAGGCCGAGGACCACGATGCGCACGACGTGCTGCTCTGCATCGGGCTCGGCAAGGATCGCAGCGACGCCGACCGGATGCGCTACGACCGCGGCTTGTACTTCAAGAGCCACGAGGAGATCGGGCGGCACTTCGCGCAGAATCCGGAAGTCCTGACGAACACCCTCGACATCGCCGATCAGGTCGCGGTCGAGTTCGGGAAGAAGTACAACGTGCCCGCGTTCCCGCTGCCCGACGGTGTGGCGACGGAGAACGACCTGCTGATGACGCTCGCCACGGCGGGCGCGAAGGAGCGCTACGGCGACCCGCTGCCGCAGCGCGTGCAGGAACGGCTCGACTACGAGTTGAGCGTCATCACGAAGACGGGCTACGCCGGTTACTTCCTGATCGTCTCCGACTTCATCAAGGCCGCGCGCGATCGCGGGATTCCGGTCGGTCCCGGGCGCGGATCGGCGGCGGGGTCGCTCGTCGCGTACGCGCTCAGGATCACCAACGTCTGCCCGCTCAAGTACGATCTGCTGTTCGAGCGTTTTCTGAATCCCGAGCGCGTGTCGATGCCTGACGTCGACGTCGACTTCTGCTTCGAGCGGCGCGGCGAGGTGATCGAATACGTCCGGCAGAAGTACGGCAAGGAATCGGTCTGCCAGATCGTGACCTTCGGGACGATGAAGTCGCGCGCGGCCATCAAGGACGTCGGCCGCACGCTGGGCTTCACGCCCGCGGAGACGGATGCGCTCGCGAAGCTCATTCCGAATCAGCCGAACTTCTCGCTCACCGTCGCCGAAGCGATCGAGCAGATCGCCGACGTCGGCAAGTTGTACAACACCGACGATCGCTATCGCCAACTGCTCGACTACGCGAAGGCGCTGGAAGGGCTGTCGCGGCACACCGGCGTGCACGCGGCGGGCGTCGTGATCGCCCCGGGGCCGGTCGACGAGTACGTCCCGATCTGCACGCAGTCATCCAAGGGCGCCGGGTCGTCGGACGACGAGTCCGTGGTGGTGAGCCAGTACGACATGAACTGCCTCGAGAAGGCGGGCATGTTGAAAATGGACTTCCTCGGCCTCACCACCCTCACGGTGATTCACGACGCGCTCGTCGCGATCAGGGAGCGCACCGGCGAGTGGATCGACGTCGACGCGCTGCTCGACGTGACCGACGAGAAGACCGAGAAGACGTTCCAGATGCTGCGCTCGGGGCGCACGACGGGCGTCTTCCAGTTCGAGTCGCCGCTCGCGACGGACATGCTGCGGACCATGCGCTGCGACCGATTCGACGATCTCGTCGCGTCGAACGCGCTGCTCCGCCCTGGCCCGCTGGACTCGGGGATGCACAAGGTCTACCAGCGCCGCAAGCGCGGCGAGGAGCAGGTGACCTACGCGCTCCCCGAGCTCGAGGCCATCCTCGAGCCGACGCTCGGCGTCATCACGTATCAGGAGCAGGTCATGCGTATCGCGCAGACGCTCGCGGGCATCTCGCTCGCCGAAGCGGACGTGCTGCGCAAGGCCGTGGGCAAGAAGGACGCGGAGCTGATCAAGATCGAGCTCGGAAAGTTCGTCGAGAAGTCGGTCGCGCGAGGCTTCGACCGGAAGATCATCGAGGACCTGGCCGGACAGATCGAGACGTTCGGCCGCTACGGCTTCAACAAGTCGCACGCGGTCGCGTACTCGGTCATCTCGTATCAGACGGCGTGGCTCAAGGCGCAGTACCCCGCCGAGTTCATGGCGGCGATCCTGTCGTCATCGATCGGCGATACGGACAGCGTCGTCAAGTTCATCAACGAAGCACGCGAGATCGGCATCGAGGTGCTGCCGCCGGACGTGAACGAATCGGGCTACAAGTTCACGGTCGTCGGTGACAGGGGAACCCGACCCGTTGAACACGGAGCGGATGGACAGAGCGCCGAAGAACGGAGCACCAACCGAATTCGCTTCGGGTTGGGGGCCATCCGCAACGTCGGCCGCGGCGCGATCGATTCCATTCTCGGCGCGAGGAAGGAAGGCGGGCCGTTCAAGGATTTCTTCGACTTCTGCGACCGCGTCGATCTGCGCGCCTGCAACAAGCGTGTCTTCGAGGCGCTCATCGCGTCGGGCGCGCTGGACAATCTCGGCGGACACCGGGCGCAGTACTTCGCGGTGCTCGACGCCGCGCTGCAGGACGCGTCGCTCAAGCAGCAGGATCGTGAGAGCGGCCAGGGCTCGCTCTTCGGCGGTCCCGACACGTCAGACGCCAAGGACTCCGCCAAGCTGACCTTGCCGAACATCGGCCAGATGACCGACTCGGAGCGGCTCACCAAGGAGAAGGAGATTCTGGGTTTCTACATCTCTGGTCATCCGCTGGAGCCGTTCCGTCTCGAGATCGAGCTGTTCGCGACGCATACCGTGTCGGAGCTCGGCAAGTGGACGTCGGAGCCGATCGCCCTCGGCGTGGTAGTTACCGCGATCAAGCGCCAGATCAGTAAACGCTCCGGAGCCGAGTTTGCGCGGTTGACAGTAGAGGATTTTTCGGGATCTTCCGAGGTGCTGGTATTCCCGGAAGCCTGGACGATGCTCGGCGACCGGGTGAAGACGGACATCCCGGTCCTGCTGAAGGGGAGCTACTCCAAGCGCGATCAGGACGTCGAGAATCCGACGTTCATCGTCGAGTCGTTGGAGCCGTTCATCGAAAAGCGGTTGACCGGCCAGGTGGCGGTGGCGATCGATCTGGAGCTGGGAAGCAACCTCACGCCGGACGTCATGCAGGACGTGCGTGCGGTGGTCGAGAGTCACGCGGTGGCGGCGGGAGCATCGCCGCCGCTCGAGGTTCGTTGGACGGATGGTAATGGCGGCCGGGCGCGATTCCGCTCCCGGTCTCTCAAAATTGCGGCGTCACAGGCGGCGCTGACCGATCTGCGCGCGCTGCTGGGCGCCGATCGCGTTCGTCTCGTACGAGGGAGCTGACGTGGGCACTTCGGTGACGATGGAGTTCGAGAAGCCGATCGCCGAGTTGGAGAAGCAGATCGACGAGCTGAAGAAGCTCGCCGATGGGCAACAGATGAACGTGGCCGAAGAAGTCGCGCCGCTCGAGAAGAAGCTCTCGGAGCTGCGCGTCGAGATCTACAAGAACCTCACGCCCTGGCAGCGGGTGCAGGTGGCGCGCAGCACCAAGCGCCCGTTCACGCTCGACTACATCCAGCTGGCGTTTACCGACTTCATCGAGCTGCACGGCGACCGCGCGTTCCGCGAGGACGCGGCGATCGTCGGCGGCTGGGCGCGTCTCGACGGCGAGACGGTCATGGTCATCGGCCAGCAGCGCGGCCGCGACACCAAGGAGATCCTCAAGCGCAACTTCGGGATGCCCCATCCGGAAGGCTACCGGAAGGCCCTGCGCCTGATGAAGCTCGCCGAGAAGTTCCACGTGCCGGTCATCACGTTCATCGACACGATGGGCGCCTGGGCCGGACTCGGCGCCGAGGAACGGGGACAGTCCGAGGCGATCGCGCGCAATCTGTTCGAGATGAGCCGCCTCGAGGTGCCCATCATCGCCACCGTGATCGGCGAGGGCGGCTCGGGCGGCGCGCTCGCGCTTGGCGTGGCCGATCGGACGAACATGCTCGAGAACGCGGTCTATTCGGTGATCACCGTCGAAGGGTGCGCATCGATCCTCTGGAAGGACGGCAAGAGCCAGGAGCTGCGCGAAAAGGCAGCGTCCGCTCTGCGGATCACCGCGCAGGACCTCCACGAGCTGCGCGTGATCGACGAGATTATCCCCGAACCGCCCGGTGGCGCACACTCCAATCACGAGGCGACCGCCCAGGCGGTGCACGACACCCTGGTCCGCCAGCTCGAAGACCTTCGCCGCTACAAGCCGGACAAGCTCGTCCGCCGTCGCCGCGATAAGTTTCTTCGAATGGGACAGTTCTCCGAATAGGTCGTGGTTGGCGGGTCGCCGGAGGTCCGCCGTCCCGCGACCGGAGACCGTGCGGCCCCTCCGCTGGCGGGGAATTCCCCGAGCCAGTCTCCCGTGACCCGTGACCCATCGTGCTGATCGAAGTCGCCTTCAAGGGCAACCGCAAGGATTTCTTCCTCTGGGAGCATGACGAAGCTCCGCCGGTAAAGACGGCGGTGATCGTCGACGCTGACCGTGGGGAGGATCTCGGCTTCGTCCACGCGGTCGGCGAGCTGGCCGAGAAGCGCAATCGCGGCACGCCGCACGGCTACGGAGAGGCCGGCACGACCAAGCACGCGCGCCGGCTTGCCACGCCGGACGACGTCGCCCGCGAGAAGGAGCTGCGCGAGCAGGACGACGACGCGCGCCGCCGCGCGCAGGAGCGCGTCCGCGCGAACGACCTGCTGATGAAGCTCACCGACGCCGAGTGGCAGTGGGATCGCAAGAAGCTCACGCTGTACTTCACGGCGGACAAGCGCGTCGACTTCCGCGCGCTCGTGCGCGAGCTCGCCTCGATGTTTCGCACCCGCATCGAGCTGAAGCAGATCGGCGTGCGCGACGAAGCCAAGCGGCTCGACGGAATCGGCCGCTGCGGACGGCAGTACTGCTCGTCGTCCTGGCTCCCCGAACTTCGTCCGGTGAACCTCGGGGTCGCGAAGGATCAGCGACTCTCGCTCAACCCGTCGCAGATCTCGGGCGCGTGCGGGCGGCTCATGTGCTGCCTGCGCTACGAGCACGAGTTCTACGTGCAGAGTCGCAAGCGCTTTCCGAAGGAAGGCCGGATCGTTCACACGGCCAAGGGCGACGAGAAGGTCATCTCGAACGACATCTTCCGCGAGCGCGTGACGCTCCGGGGTGACGACGGCGAGCTGCGCATCGTCGCGCTGGCCGACCTCCACGCCGAGGCGAGCACGGGCGGCGTGCCGTTGCCGGTCGCGCTGGTGACGTCGTCTGCCGTCGACGAGGTCGAGGAACCGACGCCCGAGGAGCTTCTGCTCCCCAACGAGGAAGACGCGGTGACCGGCATGCGCATCACGGCGGAGCACCAGATCGAGCCGATGACGGCGCCGGCCGGCGAAGCGTTGCCGGGAGCGCCCCCGACCGCCTCGCTGCCTGCCGCCTCACCGTCATCCGAGACCGACGCGGCGACGGCGGACGGCGAGAAGCTCGAGCGGCGCCCGCATCGTCGTCGGGGCCGCCGCGGCGGCCGACGCAACCGCTCTGGCAATCGCAGTCCGCGCGAGGAGTCCGGAGAAGGCGCGAACGCTGCACCAGAGACGGCGCACGACGATCACACGCACGGAGACGACGAGTAAGTGCCGAAGTTCTACATCACCACGGCGATCGACTACGCGAACGGCGATCCGCACATTGGCCACGCGTACGAGAAGATCGGAGCAGATGCGATCGCGCGCTATCATCGCCTTCGCGGCGACGATGTGTATTTCCTCACCGGGCTCGACGAGCACGGACAGAAGGTCGCGCAGTCGGCGGCCGACCGCGGCGTTGCCCCGCAGGCGTTCGTCGACGAGATGGCCGCGCGCTTCGAGGCGATGTGGCAGCGGCTTCACATCTCGTACGACCGCTTCATGCGCACGACAGCGCCGGATCACAAGCAGGGAGTCCGCGCGCTGATCGAGCGGATCCACCAGCGCCGCCCCGACGACTTCTACGAGCAGGCCTACGAGGGCTGGTACTGCGTCGGCTGCGAGCTGTTCAAGCGCGACGACGAGATCGCCGACGGCAAGTGCGTCCTGCACCCGACGCGCGACCTCCAGTGGACGACGGAACGCAACTGGTTCTTCCGGCTCACGCGCTATCAGGATTTCCTCAAGCGGCTCTTTGCCGATAACCCCCAGTTCCTCGCGCCCGACACCCGGCGCAACGAGATTCTGTCGCTGCTCGATCAGGGGCTCGAGGACATCTCGATCACGCGCGCTCGCTTGAGCTGGGCGATTCCCTTCCCGATCAGGACGAGCACCGGCGAGGAGCAGGGCACCTGGGTCTGGTTCGACGCGCTGCCCAACTACCTCACGGCCACGGGCTTCCCGAACGACGGCTATACGGATCGCTGGCCGGCGGACGTGCACGTGATCGGCAAGGACATCACCCGGCTGCACACGGTGATCTGGCCGGCGATGCTCGAGGCGGCGGGTGTCGCCCTGCCCCGGCGCGTCTGGGCGCACGGCTTCGTGCTGCTCGGCGGCGAGCGATTCAGCAAGTCGTCCGGCGTACGCCTCGACATGAGCGAGACGATCGAGCGCTACGGCGCGGACGCGCTGCGCTACTTCCTGCTCCGCGAGGTTCCGTTCGACTCCGACGGGACCTTCTCCTTCGAGCGGTACGACGAACGCTACAACTCGGATCTCGCGAACTCACTCGGCAATCTGGCGAGCCGCGCGATCTCGATGGTCGAGAAGTACTGCGACGGAATCGTGCCCGCCGGTCAACCCGTGGAGCTCGATCGCGCCGACGCGGCCGACCTCGCGGAGTACCACATGGCGATGGACGGCACCGCGGGCTATCTCCTGCACGAAGGCCTGAAGCGTGTGATGGCGACCGTCACGCGCGGCAACGAGTTCGTGCAGGCGAGCCAGCCGTGGGCGCTCGCCAAGAATCCCGAAAAGCGCGCCGAGCTGGAGTCGGTGCTCGCGGCGATCGTGCGCCAGCTCGCTCGGCACGCGATCCATCTCGCGCCCTTCATGCCGGAGAAGGCGCAGGACCTGTGGCAGCAGATCGGCGGCAGCGGCAATGTGAGCGCGCAACGGTTCGGCGACGTCGCATCGCTCGACGTCACGGGATGGCGGGTAGCAAAAGGGGCTTCGTTGTTTCCGAAGCCCCAGTCGCCCGCTGCGTCGTAGGTCTGAGCGATCGCTCGCGCCGCTACGGTGTTTTCGGCGCGGGCGAGATCGGCGGCGTCGCCGGCGCGGCCGGTGATGCCGGTTTGCTGAAGTCCACCGTAGGCGGCGCGCCCGTGGCGTTCTCGTTCGCCGTGAAGTACTTCCGCGGCTTGGCTCCGGTGAGCTTTGCCGTGATCACCGTCGGGAACTGGCGGATGAGCGCATTGTAGGCGTTCACCGCCTGGTTGTAATCGTTGCGCGCGACGGCGATGCGGTTCTCGGTGCCAGTCAATTCGTCCTGCAGTCGCAAGAAGCCCTGATCGGCCTTGAGCTGCGGATAGGCCTCGACCTGCACCATCAGCCTGCTCAGCTGCGTCGACAGCGCGGCATTGGCGTTGGCCATCTGCTCGGCGTCGCCCGACTTGATGGCGTTGACGAGGCCGGAGCGCGCTTCCGCCACCCTCGTGAACACTTCCTCTTCGTGCTGCGCGTAGCCCTTCACCGTGTTGACGAGGTTCGGCACGAGATCCGCGCGGCGCTGCAACTGCACCTCGATCTGGCTCTGCGCCGAATTCGCCTGCTCGTCGAGCGTCTGGATCCTGTTATACCCGCAGGCGCCCAGCAGCGGCAGCAGCAAGAGTGAGAGCCAGCGTTTCATGTGTGCACTCCTTATTGGGTGGTCGAACCTGAAAGATCGTCGATCGAACAACGGGTGACACTACGTACGATTTCGTCCCGGCGTTACACCGCCGCGGCCGGTTCGTACCTGTCGAGATATCCGACGAGATGCTCCATGCCACGCATGTAGCCGTCGAGAACGCGGCTCGCTTCGCCCGGCGCGATCCGGTCCTCGCCGCGCACGTGCCTGACGACGCGCTTGAATGGCTCGCCGTCGAACGACGCCAGGCTCGCGACTTCCTGTACCAGCGCGATGTTGTCCTTCGGGGGTACGGCACGCTGGAGTCGAAGGAAGGCCCGGCAGATCACGAGGATCTGACTCGCGCTCGCCGCGAGAAGCTCGACCTGCCGGGCGCCGTCGTTGCCCGACGCCAGCGTTCCCTGGCGAAGGCGCAGCAGCTTGCCCATCGCTTCCTGCTCGAGCTGCAGCCGCAGATCGCGGCGATCGACCTGGATGCCATCGAACGGCGCATCGCCGAAGAGCACCTTGTGTCGCTCGAGGATGTCGGCGTACTCCATCGGAAAGATGTCGGCCGAGCCGCGCCATTCCGTGGTCGTTAGCGTGAGCGGTGCGGGATTGCCGCCGTCGGTCCAAGCGCGCGCCGTTGCCGACGCAGCGCCGAGCCGCGACGCGTCGATCGAATCGACGATCACGAGCACGTTGTAATCGGATCGCTTCGCGATGTGCTCGCCCGCGGCCGCCGAACCGTACAACACGACGGAGCGAAGGCTCGGCCCGTACGCGGCCTTGAGCTGCGACACCAATTCTTCGAGAGACATCTGGGACATGCTCGAGACCTCGTCAGGGCTGCTGTCGTTTTCGCCTAATAGCGCTTCTGCCGGGAGCAAGCCAAAGCGGTCACAGGTCTCAGGTCTCAGACCTGAGACCTCTACCTATCATCCTGCCGTCGCGTCGTGGAGCCCGGGACCGTCTCCATCATCCTAGTTTCCTCACCAGGAGCCGCTCGAGCCACCGCCGCTGAAGCCGCCCCC
>Ga0164243_10000917_pt1 | contig 51448 bp, 56 predicted proteins | sample OricompcompostOP_FD_108781 | JGI IMG/M metagenome (GOLD analysis project Ga0164243, IMG submission 108781) | Organic Plus compost microbial communities from Emeryville, California, USA - Original compost - Organic plus compost (OP) | ecosystem: Engineered > Solid waste > Mixed feedstock >... | reverse complement strand
GGACATCGCCAAGACGCTGGCCATGTTCGGCGGCTTCACCGAGGGGCTGCAGCTCTTCGCCAGCTTCGCCATGCTGATGAACTTCCCGCGCTTCAACAAGATGAAGGGCATGGGGCAGATCGTGAGCTGGTCGGTGCGCGACGAATCGCTGCATTGCGAAGGCATCATCAAGCTGTTCCACGCCTTCTGCGCCGAGCGCGACTGCCTCACGCCCCAGGTGAAGGACGATATTCTCGACATGTGCCAGAAGACGGTGCGCATCGAGGACGCGTTCATCGACCTCGTCTTCGAGATGGGCCCGGTGCCCGGCATGACGCCCAAGGACATCAAGAAATATGTCCGTTACATCGCCGACTGGCGGCTGGGGCAGCTCGGGCTGAAGCCGATCTACATGATCGACGAGCATCCCCTCCCCTGGCTGACGCCGCTGCTCAACGGCGTGGAGCATGCCAACTTCTTCGAGACCCGCGCGACCGAATATTCCAAGGGCGCCACGCGCGGCCAGTGGAACGAGGTCTGGGACAGCTTCGACCGTCGCAAGAAACTGCGCGCCAATGACGGCGATGGCGACGACCCCAGCGGCGGGGACGACATGTTCCGGCAGGCGGGGATCGCGGCGGAATAGGCGGACGTGAGACCCATCCATGGCGGTCCGGTCCGGCGAGGGGCCGCCACAGGCCGGGCCCGGCGGGGGGCGGAAGGATGATGCGCGCCTGACGTGCCGCCGGCGGTTTCCCGCGCCAGCCGCTCTGCGCGGCCGGACGATATGCGGATCTCTTCCCGGGCCGGCGACGGCCCCGGGATGCGCCGGACAAGGAGGGCTCCATGGCGGGCCCTCTCGCGGGTCGCTCCGACCCGGCGGCGATCCGCCTCGGATTGTATCGGATCGACGCCGTTTAGCGGTTTGTTTGCCGTGATTTTCGAGCCGGCGGGCGGTCCATCCGCCTCGAAATCACGCCAGCTTTGGCGCATGAGAGCGCAGCGTGCGGCGGCTGTCTGCCACATGAACCACCCGTAGCCACCCGTTCAGCCAGATCGTCGTACTCTCCGATTCGTTCTCCATGACCAATGGCGGACGAGCGACAGATTCGGAGTGAGACAGATGCTCAAGGCTCTCAAGAACACAATCACCGCCCTCGCGCTGGGCGCCGTGACCATTGGCGGCATCGCCGCGACGCCGGCCCTTGCCCAGCCGGGCCATCATGACGACCGCCATGACCGGCGCTACGATCGTCGCGACGACCGGCGCGACCACCGCCACGACCGGCGTTACGACCGCCGCCCCGACCGCGTCCTCGTGGTGCGCGACCGGCGCCCGAGCCGGGTGATCTATGCCTATGACTGGAACCGCCCGGACCCGCGCTATCGCGGCTATTATGCGGACCGTTACTATCGCGGCGGCTATGCCCCGATCATCGTCGACCGGCGCACGCGCATCTATCGCGGCTATGACAACCGCTATTATTGCCGCCGTTCGGACGGCACCACCGGCCTCATCGTGGGCGCCGCGCTGGGCGGGCTGATCGGCGACGGGCTGGATCGCGGCCGCTCCTCCATCCTGGGCGCGGTGCTGGGTGCCGGCGCGGGCGCGGCCATCGGCCACGAGATCGACAGCGGCCGCGTGGTCTGCCGCTGAGCAAGGGATCGCAAGGACCGGCGCCGCCGCTTTCCCTTGCCGCGGCGGCATCGGCCAATCAGTGAAAAGGCGCGGAGCGACCAGCCCCGCGCCTTTTCCTTGCATGTGCGGATCGCAACGCCTCTTCCATGGTGCCAACCAAGACTTGCAAATCGACGCCGCGATCACTTCAAGGCACGGACGGCTTGTCCGTTCCTGATCCATAACCGATGCTGAACGGCGTCACGCGTGAGCATCGTCACGCTTGCGCCCGTCGCCTCCCCTATGCATTATTGATATAATACAGCGGGACGGATTCAGGGCGGAGGAAATCCCACCCCGTCTGCTCGGAACTTACCATGAAACAAGGGAAAACCGGATTGGTTCCGGTTGGATCGGGAAGCCGATCAAGTCTGGAAGGGGGAACGATGCCTGTCTTGCTGATCGCCGCGCTGATGCAGGGTGCCGCGGCCGCCGCGCCGCCGCCGCCATCCCCCGCGCCGCCCGTCGCCCTCCCGGAAGGGAGCGCGCTGACAGATGCCGTCCGCGAGGCCGACCGGTCGCTGTTCGATGTCTTCTTCATGCGCTGCGAGCCGGATGCGCTCGCGGCGATGGTGACGCCGGACTTCGAGATGTATCATGATCGCGATGGCGTCGTGGCGACCAGCGGACAGGCCTTCGTCGCGCTTTATGCCGAGCAGTGCGCCGCGCGCCGCGCCGATCCGCAGAGCTGGCGCAGCCGGCGGGAACTGGTGCCGGACAGCCTGCGCGTCGATCCGGTGCCGGGCTTCGGCGCGATCGAGGAGGGCGACCATCTCTTCTATGAACGGCGGGGCGAGGGGCCCGAGCGGCTCGCCGGGCGCGCGCATTTCGTCCAGCTCTGGCGGCTGGAGAACGGGCGCTGGCGTCTCGCCCGCGTGCTGAGCTATGCCCATCGCGCGGCCGGACAGGTGCCCTGAAACGCCCGCCGGAAACGCTTCCCCGCCGGGGGCGGAAATCGGCACGCCCTCCCCCCGAACGAGGCTCGAAACGGCGCGTGAACCTGTTGCATGCGCGCAACGGGCGTAAAACGGGATGAAACGAGTCGCCTGCGCCCTTGCCTTCGCGACTCGGGAGAACGATAAGAGCGCGGATTGGGGGATGTTCGAGGTTTGTGCCGCCAGGCACACCGGATTGGGAGGTTTCAACATGGCACCGCGCATGCCCGGGATCGATCGCCTGGTCGCGCTTGCCCTGCCGCTGGCCCTTGCCGCGTGCGGGGCCCAGCAGGTGGCGGAAGCGCCGCCGATCGCGTCCATACCGGCGCCGCTGCCGGAGAATATTCCGCTGCTGCCGCCCCCGCCTCCGCCCCCCACGCTCGTCAACCAGAGCAAGGGCGAGGATCTGTGGCACCTGCGTTCCGGCCTCAATGTCGCGGTGCTGCTCTGCCAGGGGCCGGACAATGTGGCCATGGTGGCGAATTACAACAGCGTGCTCAATGCGCACCGCGCGCTGCTCTCCGCCGCCGCCCAGACCGAGGTCGATCATTTCAAGGTGAAGGGCGGCCGCTGGCAGGACGCCTATGACGACCATATGACCAAGGTCTATAATGCCTATTCCGGCACGCTGACGCGCGACGCCTTCTGCAGCAAGGCGAAGGACATTCTCGTCCACGCGTCGGCCTCCACGACCACGGCCGATGCCTTCAACGATCAGGCCACGGTGATGCTCTGGGAACTGAACAAGGCCGCCGGCCTGCCCGATCCGGACGGCGCCCTCGCCCGTGCGGCCGCGGGAGCCCCCTCGGGCACGACGTCGCTGGCGCCCAACAGTCTGCCGCCAGCGCCGCCCGCCACGCGAACGGCAGGCCCGACCGCGCTCACTTCACGCTGAAACGCTTCCGGCCGGGATAAGCCATCCGCGCGCCGGGCTGGCCGAGCGCGGAGGCGTTGCCTGTCTTTCATCACTCCCCGCGCTCCTGCGCAGGCAGGGGCCCAGGCGGTTGCGCACCATCGCCGTTAGAGGTTTTCCGGCCTTGATTGAACCAATTCAGGTGCTGAGCTCAGGGCGGTAGCGGGCTGCCCATGCGCCCTGGGCTCCTGCTTTCGCAGGAGCACTGCATCTATCTTGGTCGGAAACACCTAGAGTCGATCCGCTTCGGATTGAATCGGATCGGCTCCGTTTGTCCGCTTGTTTGCCGTGATGTCCGAGCCGGCGGATGGGTCCATTCGCCTCGAAATCACTCTGGCTCGGGAAAGTATCCTGTTCAGGGCCTGTCCGTCTGGATGGACCCAACTCGTGCTCCTGCGCAGGCAGGAGCCCAGGGCGCAAGGGCGCTTCGGCGGGGCCCTGGGCGCCTGCCTGCGCAGGAGCACTGATTCCGTTTCACTCGGATCGACTACAGGCGCCTGCCTGCGCAGGAGCATCAGGTCCCGCCGCTCAGTCGGGCAGCGAGCCGTCCTCGTCGTCCATCGGCTCCTCGCCCTCGAACGCATCCATATCGATGCGGCCGCTCTGCAGCATGTCCTCCATATGATCGACCAGATCCTGCTCGTCGTCGGGGATCAGGCTGGCCGGGTCCGCCTTGCCGCCATGCTCGCTCGCCTCGTCGAGACGCGTGCCGGCGGGATGGGCGAGCGCGTCCGCCGCGACGTCCTGCGCCTGACTGCCGCTCTCGTCCTGCTCCGCATTCTCGCGGTCGGGGTCATTATAGCCGGAAGGCGCGTGCCTGGGCTCCTTGCTCATGGTCCTTGTCCCTAGTTGCCGTTGATCGCGTCCTCCCCCGCCTGACCGACCGACTGGATGTCGCGGCCCGCGCCCTTGACGGTCGCGCAGGCCTGAAGCGCCAGCGAGGCGCCGAGCAGCAGGGCAAGAATGAGATTGTTGCGCTTCATGAACAGTCCTTTGCCGTTGTTTGTGCCATGGTGCGTAACGCATCACGCCCGTCCGGGTTGCCGTCCCTGCGTCATCCGCCGGCTTGCCAGAGGCGAATCGCGTCGATCGGCCAGGCGAGCATGAGGATATTGAGCGTCAGATTATCGCGGATGAGGATCAGCGTCATCAATTCCATCACCAGCGCGAGGCCGAGCGTCCAGCGCCAGGGCAGCTTCGCGGCGATGAGGAAGCCGAGCGCCATCATGCCGATGTCGCTGAGGCTGTTCAGGATGGAATCGCCGCTATAGCCGACCGCGATCGTCGCCGCGCGATAGCGGTCGATGATGATGGGCGAGTTCTCCAGCAGTTCCCAGCCGCACTCGACCAGCACCGCGATGAACAGCCGCCAGAGCACCGGCAGACGGCGCACCGCCAGCCACAGCAGGGCGAAGAAGATCATGCCGTGGATGACGTGGCTGAAACTGTACCAATCGGCGAGTTGCTGGCTGTTGTCCGGCGTGTGCACGCCGCCCGCCCAGAGCCTTACGCGTCCGCAGGTGCAGAAGAAGACCCGGCCCATCGCATGGAGGAGGACGGCCGTTGCGGCCAGCGCGAGCAGGATGAGGGCGATCGGACGTCCGTTCCGCGATCGCCCGCGCCGCCGTCCAGCCATGTCATTCCTCCCGACCCGCCACCGATGCTCCGCGCGATACCGGATGGACCGCCTTCAGGAAACCACCATGTCGCCCTCGCCCCGCATCCCGCCGCGCCCGTCCCGGTGCGTCAGGCCCGTGCATCGGGCACGCCAGCCGCATTGACGCGCGCGCGAAGTCGCGGCAGGAGCAGGCATGGCCGAAATGTCCCCGATCGTCGCGAGCGATGCGCTCGCGCAGCCCCCTGCATTCAAGCGACGCGGACTGCTGTTCGTCCTTTCCTCACCCTCCGGCGCCGGCAAGTCGACCATCTCGCGCAAGCTGCTCAATGCCGATCCGGGCCTCACCATGTCCGTCTCCGCGACCACGCGGGCGATGCGCCCGGGCGAAGAGGATGGCAGGGACTATCATTTCGTCGACCTCGAACGCTTCCGCCAGATGGTGGCGGACAATGAGTTCCTCGAATGGGCTCATGTGTTCGACCATCGCTACGGCACGCCGCGCCGGCCGGTGGAAGGCATGCTGGAGGCCGGCCACGACGTGCTGTTCGACATCGACTGGCAGGGCGCCCAGCAGCTCCACCAGATCGCCGGCGGCGATGTCGTGCGCGTGTTCATCCTGCCGCCCTCGATGGTGGAGCTGGAGCGGCGCCTGCGCGGCCGGCGCACGGACAGCGACGAGGTGATCGACCGCCGCATGGCCCGCGCCCACAGCGAGATCGCCCACTGGGACGGCTATGATTATGTGCTGGTCAATGACGATGCCGACGCCTGCTTCGCCAAGGTGCAGACCATCCTCCATGCCGAGCGCCTCAAGCGCAGCCGGCAGACCGGCCTGATCGGCTTCATCCGCAAGCTCGACACCAACGAAGTCTGAGGCGCGCAGGCCGGACGAAGCGCCCATCGCGCCGCGCTCGGAAGGAAACGGCGCGCGCCCGCCGGTCCCGGGTCGGGAAAGCGGGCGGCCGATCGGCGCTGGATTCTATCCGCTTCAAACGGCTTCAGTGCTCCTGCGAAAGCAGGAGCCCAAGGCCCAGCCGAAATGCCCTTGCGCCCTGGGCTCCTGCCTGCGCAGGCGCACAAGCCGGGTCTCCGGAATGGACAGCCCCTAATCCGCCAGCATCGCCTCGAGCGTGGGGCTCAGCCATTCGCGCGTCAGGACGCCGTCCTGCGTCAGGATGCGGGCGGCGAGGCCTTCCCTTACCGCCAGCACAGCGCCATCGGCCGGGCCGAGCACGGTGAGGGCCGTGGCCCAGGCGTCGGCGTCCATGGCGCGGGCATGGATCACGCTGACCGAGGCGACGCCGTTGCGCACGCGGCGGCCGTTGCGCGGATCGAGGCTGTGATCGCCGCGCACATAATTGCCGGAAGTCGCGACGGCGAGCTGATGCAATGCGACGCGCAACGGCCGGACGCGCAGGCCCGGCGGTGTCTCAAGATCCACCCACCATGGGTTCCCGTCCGGCCGGATACCGCGCCCGGCCAGTTCGCCGCCGATCTCGACGAGGCAATGGCCGATCCCCCGCGCGACCAGCAGGTCCGCGACGGCATCGACGGCATAACCCTTTGTGATGCCCGACAGGTCGAGCCACAGGCCGCCGGGCTGGCGCAGCCGCCCCGCCCCGGCGTCGAAAGCCAGGCGGCGCCAGCCGGCATGGGCAAGCGCATCGTCGATGGTCGCCTCGGCCGGCTCCCCGGCCGCCTTTCGGGGGCCGAGCCCATAGGCATCGGTCAGCCGGCCGATCGCGGGATCGAAGGCGCCGCCGGTGCGATCCGCAATGGCGAGGCCGGCCCGCATCACGGCGGCGAAATCCGCCGGCAGCTTCATCCATTGCCCCGCCACAAGCCGCCCGAAGGCGCTGAGCAGCGAGTCCGGCGCCCAGTGGCTCATCTGCGCGACAAGGCCATCCAGCCGGGACCGGATTTCCGCCTCCAGAGCGGGCAGATCGACGGCCGGCCCGGCGGCGAGGCGCACCCGCCAGCCCGTTCCCATCGTCTCGCCGTCAAGGGCGGCGAGACGCGCCGCCGGATCATGACCGGCGAGCGCCCGCGCATCGACGATGGGAGGAACTGCGACCCTCGCCTCGCCGTTCATGAAGCGCCGCTCATGCAATGCCGCTCAGGGGGCCATCACCTCGAGCGTGGCCGTATAGCTCATCCGGCGGCTGGTCGCGCGCGGATTGGCCGGCTTGTTGTCGGTCAGCGTGGCATTGAGCCAGGTCATGCCGGCGACCGGCCAGTCGATCGTGGCGACGCCATTGGCATCCGTGCGCACCTCCATCGCCTGCTCGGACTCGCGATAGCGCTTGCCGCCCGGCACGATGGTGATGGGCAGGTCGGCCACCGGCTGGCCGTCCACGAGGAAACGGAACTGCGCCTTCTCGCCCAGCACCAGCGCATCCGGATGCGTGACCGGCACCATTTCCAGCCCCTTGCCGGTCGGCTGGAAGACGGTGGTGGTCGGCGCATCGGTGGTCACGAACACCACATTCTGGGCCGACATCTCGGTCAGCTCGACATCGGTGGCATTGGCCGGGATCTCGTCCACGCTGTTCACGAAGCGCGGGGCGGGGCGGCCGGCCGGACCGGCGCCCTCCGCGCCCCCGGGCCCGCCGGGACCGCCCGGGCCACCGGGACCGCCGGCACCGGCCGCGCCCGGCGGCGGACCGCGCCGCCCGCCCAGGCGCCATTCCGCGCCATCCACCTTGAAGCGCCCCATGATGCCGGACTGGACCGTGCCGATCTTCCAGGTGCCGGGCTGATCGATCTTCACGTCGAACACCGAGCGATACCGGCCGCTCGCGCCATTCTGGATATCTCCCTCGGTGCCGTCGGGCTTCCATACCTTGATGCCTTCCAGCCGGCCCGGCGCGTGATCCGCGAAGAAGACATCGTTGGAGGCGGCCACGTCGAACGTCACCCAGCTCTGGGTGCCCGAGAGCGTGGTGGCCGAAGGCAGCAGCCACTGGCGATGCGCATGGGCTCCGGCGGCAAGCGCGATGGTGGCGGCGAAAGCGATGAGTCGAGTGGTCATCCGCATGATCTGGCCCCTTGTCAGTTTGTCAGTTCCTGGTTGTCGGTTTTCAGCGAGCGGAAACGGTGATGGCGCCCAGCTCGGTATTGCCCCTGGCGGTGCCGTTGCCGGCGGGAATGGTGAGCGGCATCGAGACGATCTCGCGCCCGCCCGTCTCGCGCGCCGCCTCGACATAGAGCGTGTACTGGCCGGGGCGCAGATCGGCCGGGATCGTGACGCGATGCGTGCCCGGCGGACGGGTCGCGCCGCTGACGCCATCGGCCGGCAGGCGCATGGTGCGGCCGCTCTTGCGCCACCAGCTCCGCAGGTCGTGCAGCCATTTGGTGCCGGGTTCCGCGCCGCGCTTGTCCACATCATACCAGACGAACAGCGTGCGCGCCGCGCCGCCGCCGGCCGGCTCGACCCAAGCCGCGACATAGGGCTGGTGATATTCGGCGACGCTGAGCCGGGGGATCGTGACGCTGATCGTTCCCGCCGAAGCGGGCGCGGCGACCAGACCGGCGATCAGGAGGGGCGTCTTGCGCATGGAATCATGACCTCTAGTGGATGAAGAACAGGGCGATGGCGACCGGCACCGCCAGCCCGAAGCCGACCAGCGGCCAGGTGGACGGGCGATGCTTCGCATGAAGCTGGAGCAGCAGCAGGCCGGTGATGGTGAAGACCACGCAGGCGACCGCGAAGATGTCGATGAACCAGAACCAGGCGCTGCCCGTGTTCCGGCCCTTGTGCAGATCGTTGAGATAGGAAATCCAGCCGCGATCGGTCCGCTCGAACGTGATGGCGCCGCTCGCCCGGTCGATCGAGACCCAGGCGTCCGCGCCGGGCCCGGGCATGGCGACATAGACCTCGTCATCCGACCATTCGCCGGGCTTGCCCGCCGGATCGAGCCCTGTCGCGCCGGCCACGGCCTCGGCGACCGGGCCGGGCAGCGGCGCATCGGCCGCATGATCGCCGGCAAGGCGCGCGCGCAGCGGCGGCGGCAGGGTCGCCTCGCCCTGCGTCACCCTGGGCTGGGCGCCGATCGTCGCGGCGTGATTGAGGGTGAGGCCGGTGACGGCGAACAGAAGCATGCCGACGAGCGACATGGCGGCGCTGATCCAGTGCCAGGTGTGGAGCTGCTTCAGCCACCAGGTCCGCGCCTTGCGGCTGGCCCGCGGCTTGCGGTTCGCCGCCGGCGCGCCCGCGGCCGGCGGCGCCGCGCCCCGGTCCTGCCTTTTCGATGTCAAGAGCTCGCCGTCCATTCCATCCCTGCCGCGACCCGCCATGGCCGCGCTCCAGCGGGTGCACCGGCAGCCCGACTCAATTCACCGCCTGCCCATTGCACATATTGCGAAGCATTCGCAAGACCGGCAGACCCGAAACGCGCATTTCATCGTTCCCGCTGGACGAACCGGCCCCGAAGCGTTATGCGAATGACTCGCAATTTCGATCGATTTCCCCGGGGACGGCACTGGCAATGAACGCGCACTTCGAACCGGCTACGCTGGCCGACTCGCATGTGCGCGACGATTCCGCCTTCGAGATCGAACCCGCCGACGCCCCGCCCGCCGCTGGCGGTACGTGCGAGATGGCGGCCGCGCCCATGGAACGCAGCGTCTATCGGCGCGGCCATGGCGCGGACCCCGTGGCGACCGTCGGCGCGCTGGTCCTGGGGCTTGGCACGGTGATCGCCTTCGCGACGATGAATCCCAGGTTCGTCATGCCGCACAAGGAGCAGCCGATCATCGTCACGCTGCAGGACCTGCCCGACGATCCGCCGCCTCCGCCGCCGGAGACGCCGCCACCGCCGCCCGACGCGCCGCCGCCCGTGGCGCGCGTCACGGCCCCCGCGCCCGTCATCGCCCTGCCCGAGCGGCCGGTCATCAGCGCGCCGCCCGTCGCCCAGCCCGTGCCCTCGCCCGCGCCGCCCCGGCCGCCGGCGCCTGCGGTGGCGCCCCGCGCGCCGGACAATGTGGGCGACCTTTCCGCGCGCGTCCTGTTCAAGCCGCCCATGCCCCTGCCGCCGCGCGAATCCCGGCTGCGGCACGAGGAGGGCGCCGTGCTCCTCTCCGTGCTGCTCGGCCTCGACGGCCTTGTCGCGGACATCTCGGTCGCGCGCAGCAGCGGCTATCCGGGGCTCGATCGCACGGCGCTCGACTGGGTGCGCGGCTGGCGCTGGACGCCCTTCATGCAGAATGGCGCGCCGGCCATGGTCCGCGGCGCCATCACCATCAACTTCCAGGGCGGCCGGCGCGGGCATGGCGGCCGCCATGGCCGGGGCGGCCGTGGTCGCGATGGCGGCGACGACGATGCCCGGCCGGACATGGCGGGCGACCCTGCCTGATCGCGCGCCGGGCGATCCTCGACGACAGCCGACCTTCGGCTCCGCCCGCGCCGAACGGGCACGCGTCGGGCCCCTCGCTCATCCCGGATGATCGCCCCGCATAGCTGGCGCCTCTCCGCCGCAACCACCTTGCAAGCGCGTGCACCCGGAGCCCGGGCAGGCCGCGCTTCGAGACGATTTCGAGACAATGTTGCGAATGTCTCGCAATATCCTTGACCTCGATAATGACTCGCAATAACGACGCGGCGCGACCCACAAGACAACAAGGGGATATTCATGTCGACTTTCCGCTCACGCCGCACGCCGGCTTTCCTTGCCCTTTCCTGCGTCGGCGCCGTCCTGAGCCCGGGCGTCCATGCCCAGACCGCCGATCAGAACCAGCCTTCGCTGGGCTCGGACACCGTGACCTATGAGGATCTCGACGAGGAACCCGGCCGCCGGCAGGAGAGCCCGAAGGCGACCCGCCCGGTGCTCGACACGCCGCAGACCGTCACCATCCTCACCGCACAGCAGATCGAGCAGCAGAATCTGCTCACCCTGCGCGACGTGCTCTCCACCGTGCCGGGCATCACCTTCGGCGCGGGCGAAGGCGGCGGCGGCTATGGCGACAGCATCAATTTCCGCGGCTATTCCGCCAACACCGACATCACGGTGGACGGCGTGCGCGACAGCGGCCAGTACAGCCGCACCGACCCGTTCAACACCGAGCAGATCGAGATCACCAACGGCGCCAATTCCGCCGTGGCGGGCTCCGGTTCGGTCGGCGGCTCGATCAACCTGACGACCAAGCGCCCGCTGGCCGAGGACCGCACCGTCATCACCGGCGGCGTGGGCACGGACAATTATTACCGCGGCACGATCGACGCCAATTTCCGCGTGAGCGACCTCATCGCCGTGCGCCTCAACGCCATGGGCCACCGCAACGACATGCCCGGCCGCGACGTGGAGAATTACAAGCGCTGGGGCATCGCGCCCTCGGTGACGATCGGCATCGACAGCCCGACCAGCCTGACGCTGCAATATTTCCACCAGAAGGACGACAATATCCCCATCTACGGCGTCCCCTATGTGGCGGCGCTCGGCGGCCTGCTGCCCGGGGCGGACGCAAGCGGCTATTATGGCTTCCGCAATGTGGACACGCAGGAGTCCACGATCGACCAGTTCACCGCGATCTTCGAGCATGAATTCAGCGACAAGGTGCGCATCCGCAACCTGACGCGCTGGCAGAATGTGGACAGCTACACCGCCGTCAACCCGCCGCAGGGCACCTATTGCCTGGCTTCGACCGGCCTGCAGCCCAACGGCACGGACTGCGGCGCCGTGCCCGCCGGCTATTACCAGCCCACCGGCCCGCGCGGCACGGCGCGCGATGCCAACAACCAGCTCGCCTTCACCCAGCTCGACCTGATGGCGACGGTCGACACCGGCGGCATCGAGCATACCATCACCTTCGGCGGCGCGCTCAACTGGGAGAAGTACACGCTGTTCCAGGGCAATGTGCTGCGCAATGCGGACGGCACGTCCGTCGGCACGCTGCCGCTCATCAACATCGCCAATCCCGGCGAGGTGATCGTCGGCTCGGGCGACCTCAACTATGGCAGCAATCTCTATACCGGCCCGATCAACTTCATCCCGACGTCCGCCCGCCATGGCGAGACGAACAATTACGCCGTCTATCTGTTCGACACGATGGCGCTGACCGACCAGCTCGAGTTCACGGCCGGCCTGCGCTACGAGCGCAACAATGCCTGGTATCGGGCCGACACGATCACCGACGCGACCGCGACCAGCGCGGGCACGACCACCCCGGGCACGACGCTGCACAATAACAACGATCTCTTCTCCTACCGCTTCGGCCTCGTCTACAAGCCGATCCCGGAAGTGAGCACCTATGTCGCCTACGGCATCAGCAAGAGCCCGACGCTGACCTCGGTCATCAGCACCTGCTCGGACACCAACTGCAATGTCGATCCGGAAACGGCGAAGAACTACGAAGTCGGCGTCAAGGCCGAGCTGGGCGAGGGCGTGCTGCTCACGGCCGCCTTCTTCCGCAACGAGCGCAGCAACTATCGCGTGAACGGCGTCGTCTCGGACGAGAATCCGTTCGGCGAGCAGCAGCTCGATGGCCGCTCGCGCGTCAACGGCATCGCGCTCGGCGCCAATGGCCGGATCACGCAGAACTGGACGATCACGGCGAACTACACCTTCCTGGACAGCAAGATCATCCAGAATGCCGCGGACGGCGTGGACGATACGGCCGCCGGGGCGGAGCTGACCAACGTGCCGCGTCACTCGGGCAGCCTGTTCACCGTCTATACGCTGCCCTTCGGCCTCTCGATCGGCTATGGCTTCAACTATCAGGGCAAGTATAATCTGAACGCGGTCAACAATGCCGCCATCTATCAGGTGGACGATTACCTCATCCACAATGCCTATCTGGCCTACAGCTTCACGCCGAACATCAATCTTCAGGTCAACCTGAAGAACTTCACCGACGAGAAATATTATACCGGCGTGCGCAACGGCGCGACGACCAATGCCCAGTGGGCGCGCCCGGGCGATGGCTTCTCGGCGATCGGCACCCTCACCCTGACCTTCTGAGCCATCAGAAGTCTCCAACTGGGGCGGCGATCCTTGCATCGCCGCCCTTTCTTTTGCGTTCGCGCAGTGACAGGCGCGCGCAGGATCGCCAGGGGCCATCCGTTCCGGACAGGCCCGGCTTGTGTTCCTGCGCAGGAGCACGAATTCCGTTTGACTCGGATCGACTCTGAAGTGATTCCGAGGCAAGCGGACTCGCCCGCCGCCTCGGAAATCGCGGCAAACACATGAAAATCCGGACCGGCGCAGGCGCCGCAGGCTTCACGGTCCCCATCCCACCGGAAGGTCCATCCCCATGCTGCTCACCATTCCCGGCCTGCTGTCCGCCGACGAGGTGAAGGAGGCGCGCGCGGCGCTGGAAGGCGCCGTCTGGCAGGATGGCCGCGCCACGGCGGGGCACCGGGCGCTCGGCGTCAAGAGCAACATGCAGCTCCCGCTCGACGATCCCCTAGCGCGCACGCTGGGCGACCGCATCATCGAGCGGCTCTCGCACAACCCGACCTTCATCGCCGCCACGCTGCCGCTGCGCATCCTGCCGCCGCGCTTCAATCGCTATGAAGGCGGCGGCACCTATGGCGACCATGTCGACAATGCGATCTTCCCCATTCCCGGCACGGCGCTGCGCGTGCGCACGGACATTTCCTCCACGCTCTTCCTCTCCGATCCCGACAGCTACGAGGGCGGCGACCTGGTGGTGGAGGATCTCTACGGGCCCCAGCGCGTGAAGCTCGCGGCGGGCGATCTCGTCGTCTATCCGGGCAGCAGCCTGCACCGGGTGGAGCCGGTGACGCGCGGCGTGCGCCTCGCCGCCTTCTTCTGGACGCAGAGCCTCGTGCGCTCGGACACGCAGCGGCGCACCCTCTACGAACTGGACTGCGCGATCCAGTCCCTGAGCGCCGATCATCCCGAACATGGCTCGATCGACGCCTTCACCAATGTCTATCACAATCTGCTGCGCGCATGGTCCGAGACATGAGCGCGCCGCCCCCGCCCCGCCCGCTGCCCTCGCTCGCGACCATCCCGCCGGACCTGCGCACGCTCGCGGACTATGAGCGCCGCGCGCGGGACCATATGGCGCCGGCGAGCTGGGCCTGGCTGCAGGAAGCCGATGGCGACGGACTGACCATGGCGGACAATCGCGCCGCGTTCGACCGGCTGCGCCTGCTGCCCCGGATGCTGCGCGACCTGCGCGGCGGCGCGACCGCCATCGAGCTGATGGGCGCGCCGCATGCCGCGCCGATCCTGCTCGCGCCGGTCGCCTATCAGCGCGTCGCCCACCCCGAGGGTGAACTGGCGACGATCCGCGCGGCGACCGCCCTGGGCATGGGCATGGCGGTGAGCACCATCGCCAGCGCGACGCTGGAGGAGATCGCCGCCGCCCGCGCGCAGGCCGCGCGGGAACTGGGCGCCGCGCCCGCGCCGCTCTGGTTCCAGCTCTATGCGCAACCCGAGCGCGCGCAGACGCTCGCGCTCGTGCGGCGCGCGGAAGCAGCCGGCTACGGGGCGATCATGATCACGGTCGATGCCGCGATCAAACGCTCCTCCTTCGCGCTGCCGCCGGGCGTGGAGGCCGCCAACCTGCGCGACGTGCCGCCGCTGCGCCAGACCGCGCAGGCGCTGGGCGGACGCATCCTGCTCGGCACGCCGCTGGCCGATGCCGCGCCCCGCTGGGCGGACCTGGCCTGGCTGCGCGCGGAAACGGCGCTGCCGCTGCTGGTCAAGGGCATCGCCGCGCCGGACGATGCGGCGCGCGCGATCGACCATGGCGCGGACGGACTGGTCGTCTCCAATCATGGCGGACGCGTGCTGGACGGCATGCCGGCCGCGATCGACCTGCTGCCGGGTATCGCGGAGACGGTGCGAGGCCGCGTTCCGCTGCTGCTGGACAGCGGCGTGCGGCGCGGCAGCGATGTCGCGAAGGCACTGGCGCTGGGCGCGAGCGCGGTGATGATCGGCCGCCCGCAGCTTCATGCGCTGGCCGTGGCGGGCATGGCGGGCGTCGCCCACGCACTGCTCATCCTGCGGACCGAACTGGAACAGGTGATGGCGCAGATCGGCTGCGCGCAGGTGTCGGAGATCGGGCCGGACCGGCTGTTCCGCGCGTGAGCAGCGGATGACCGGCCGGGCATGTGGAGACATTCGGCCGGTCCAGGCGCGCCGTTGGATACCGGCCTTCCCTTCCCGTTCGCCCTGAGCGAAGTCGAAGGGCCCTGCTGGGCGCTGGCGAAGCGCGTGGCTTCGCTCCGTCCGCTCGGCGGAAAGCTTCGACTTCGCCCGGCCGGAACGGATGGCGGGCGCGTTCCCTCCACGCCAGAAGGCGACAGGCCGCTCCATATGGAAAAGGCGGGTTCCGCGACCGGACGATGCCGCCCGCGAAACCCGCCTTCCCGCTATGGAAGCGCGCCGGGCACGAATGCCCGGCAGCGATGTCAGAAGCGGTATGCCACGCCGACCAGCACCTGATGGCGCTGATAGTCGCGCGGGCCGCTGTCGAGATCGCTGAAGCGATATTCAAGGCGGGTCGAGACATTGTCGAGCAGCTTGCGCTCGATGCCGCCACCGACGAACCAGCCGTCATAAGTATGGTTGGCGCTCACGCGGGCCGCGCCGATATCCTGCGCGAAACGGGCGCGGGTGTTGGTATAGCCGCCGCGCACATAGACGAGGTTCCGCTCGCCCACGACATAGCCCGCGCGAGCCGACAGGTCGAAGCTGTAATGCGGATCGATCGTCGCATTGTCGGTCCCGGCCGGGCCGACGCGATCGCTCGCGGCGAGCGAGAAGCCGCCCTCCACGCCCAGCACGACATTGGGCGAGACGGTATAGTCATAACCCGCATAGCCGCCGGCGACGAAGGCGTCCTTCTTGTCGTTGAGCGTGATCTCATGGTTCCAGCCGGCCTGAACGCCGACATAGGGACCCTGGAACTCCTGCGCGAAGGCCGGGCCGGAAACGAGCGCGGCAAAGGCTGCCCCGGCGAGCATGAGACGGTTCATATTGTCAATCCTTTCGTGTGTCTGCCGACGGTCCTTGGGGGGCCGCTGTGGTTCAGCGAATTGCCCGCCGGCGTTGGGGTTGGTCCATCATACCTTTCGGTAGGAGGCCGGGCCGGACCGGGCTTGAGAACCCGTGACCGGAAACGTCTCCATTCTGTATCGAGGAGTATGGTAATCGCCCATCCCTCGTTCAAGGGGCGCTTCTGTACCGAACGATATTTTTTTCTCAACCGGCAGGATCACGCTTTATCAGAGGGTTGCGGCGGCTCGTCGCAAGGTGTCGCGCTGGCTCTCCGGCGAAAATGCGCCTATCATGCCGCCCGGCGCCGCGCGCAATCCGCGTCGTGGCGCTGCCACGGGAGATGCCGATGCCACGCCCCCTCAGGATCAATATCGTCTCGGACGTCGCCTGCCCCTGGTGCGTGATCGGGCTGCGCGGCCTCGAGGAAGCGCTCGGGAGGACGCGCGATGTCGTCACGGCGGACATCCGTTTCGAGCCCTTCGAGCTCAACCCCGACATGCCGCCCGAGGGCGAGAATATGGTCGAGCATATCCGCGCGAAATATGGCGCGACGGCGGAGCAGTCCGCCGCCAACCGCGCGATGATCCGCGAGCGGGCGGCCGCGCTCGGCTTCACCATGACCATGTCCGACACGATGCGCATCGCCAACACGTTCGACGCGCACCGGCTGCTGCACTGGGCGGGCCTCGAAGGACGGCAGCAGGCGCTCAAACATGCGCTGTTCGAGGCCTATTTCACCGATGAGCGGAATGTTGCGGACGCCGATGTGCTGGTCGCGGCAGCCGAAAAGGCCGGCCTCGACGGCGAAGCCGCGCGCGAGGTGCTGACATCCGGCCGCTATGCCGCGGAAGTGCGCGAGGCCGAGCGGCTCTGGCGCGCGCGGGGCATCGATGCCGTGCCGGCCGTCATCCTGGACGGGCGCTATCTGATCTCGGGCGGACAGCCGCCCGAGGCGTTCGAACAGGCCCTGCGGCGGATCGCGGCGATGGCGGCCTGACGAAGCCGGGGATACAGGCAGGCACCGGCCGGCACGCGGCCGGTGCCTGCCGGTTCATGGCGGACCGTCAGGCGAAGCGGACGCCTGTCCGCTGGCGCCGCAGCGCGGCGCCGGCAAGCGCCAGACCGCCGATCATCATCGCCCAGCTCGCCGGTTCCGGCACGGAGGGCGTGGTCGCGAGGGCGCCATAGAGCTGCACATTGTCGACGCCGAACCAGCTGTAGAAATTGCCGCCGCCATCGGTCGCCGAGAAGGTGATGCTGCCGATCGGCGCGTCGAAGGCGAGGCCGAGGAAAGCCGTCACGCCGCGATCCGGCGTGACGAACGTGCCGCTCTCGCCGGTATCGGTGAGAAAGGCGATCGTCTCGTTCGTGTCGGCGCCGAAGTCGTCCGTATAGGCCGCCAGGTCGAAGCCGATGAGCTGGACAGGCGTATCGAAGCTGCCGGTCACCGTGCTGCCGCCGACATCGAGCTGGAGCTGGAACCAGCCCGTCACGTTCGGCGTCCCGTAATAGCCGGGCACCACCTGATCGCTGCCCACGATCTGGCCGACGCCGCTCAGGGTCGCCGGACCATAGCTGGCCGGCAGGAAGGTGTAGCCCGTATAGGCATCGAAATCGCCGAAAAAGGATGTGCCCGCCCCGGCGGCATCGAAGTCGCCGCGGTCGGTATAATAGGTCGTGGCATGGGCGCTGCCGCCCGCCATCGCGACGCACAGGGCGGCGACGCTGAACAGTGTCTTCATGAAAATCGACTCCCACATGGCGGAGGGCGATGCGCGCCGCTCCGTCCGTTAACCCTGTTTCCATGCATCGGGCTTGTCAACGGGCAGGGAGAGCGCCCGGCGCGCACGCGGGGCCGGCCCGGAATGCCCCTCGGGCCGGACTGCCGGCGTACCTTCTCAGCCGGATATGCCCCGGCGCACCGGCGCGTCCGTGCGGGCGGCTTCCTGCGGCGGCGCGGCGCAGGCAAGCGCCGAAGCCTGGGCGTCGTCCATGGGAGCGCCCAGATAATAGCCCTGCGCCAGCGCGCACCCTTCCGATCGCAGCATGTCGAGCTGGTCACGGCTTTCCACGCCTTCGGCCAGCACGGGAATGTCCAGCGCCTGCCCCAGGCCCACGATGGTGCGCACGATCGCTCCGCCATTGGCCTTGCGCCCGAGCGCGGTGACGAAGGAGCGGTCGATCTTGATCTTGTCGAACGGGAAGTCGTGCAGATAGGCCAGCGAGGAATAGCCCGTGCCGAAATCGTCCATCGCGATGCGGATCGCCATGGCCTTGAGCTGGCGCAGGGCGTGCAGGGCATGGATGCGATCCCGGATCAGCACGCTTTCGGTGATCTCGAGTTCCAGCCGGCCGGGCGACAGGCCGGTTTCGAGCAGGATCGCGCAGATATTCTGATGGAAATCGCGCTCGGCGAGGCTCAGGCCCGAGACATTGGCGGCGAGACTGACATGGGCCGGCCAGCCCGTCGCGGTGCGACAGGCCTCGCGCAGCACATGCCAGCTCAGCGCGCCGATCAGGTTCGCTTCCTCGGCGATGGGAATGAATGTGGCGGGGGCTATGGCGCCGATCTGCGGATGATCCCAGCGGGCAAGCGCCTCGAAGCCGACCAGCGCGCCGTCATCGATCCGATATTGCGGCTGATAGGCCACCCACAGATGGCCGATCCCCTCGTTCAGCGTCCTGCGCAGATCGCGTTCCAGATGCCGGCGCCGGCCGATTTCCCGGGCATAGTCCGGCGCGAAGCGGTTGACGCCGCTCCCGCCCGGCTGCCGGGGCTGGTGCAGCGCCATGCTGGCGCGCTGGAACAGGTCCCGTGCGCCCTGCGCGTCGGCGGGAAAGAGCGCATAGCCCATGATCGCCATGATCTGCGGATCGACCATGTTCGCGCGCTGCGCCTGCGCGGCGAGGTCCATCAGCTTGCGCGCGCAGCCTTCCGCCTCATCCCCGGCCGCGCCCAGCGGCTGGATGACCGCGAACTCCGCATCGCCGAACCTGGCGATGCCATGCCGGGGGAACTGCGCCGACAGGCTCCGCGCGAAATCCACCAGCAGCCGGTCGCCGGCGGCGGGATCGGTGAAGCCGGTGACATCCTTGAAGCCGGCGAAACGGAGCAGGTGGAGCGCGACGCCCCGGCCGTCCGCCTTCGCCGCCGCCACCTGCGCCTCCAGCAGCGCCATGAAATGCGCGCGATTGTGGAGGCCGGTCAGCGGATCGTGCCGCGCCATATAGTGCAGCCGTTCCTGCGCCTCGTGCCGCTCGAAAGCGAGCGTGCAGAGATTGGCGCAGATGCCGATGACCTGCCGGTGGAAGGCGTTGGGCACCGCATCCTCGCGGGAATAGAGCGCGAAGGCGCCCAGGACGCCGCCATCGCTGCGCAGGATGGGCGTCGACCAGCAGGAACGGAACGGGAGGTCCTGGATCGCCGCCCGCCAGGGGCTCCACAGCGGATGGCTGTGAATATCGCGGACCATGACCTGTTGCCCACGCCACATCGCCGTGCCGCAGGAGCCCGCCTCCGGCCCGACCTGTATGCCGTCGATGAGGGCATGATACCAGTCCGGCAGATCGGGCCCGGCAAGCACGCCGATCCGCTGATGGTCCACAAGCCGCACGACCGACATGGAGAAGCCGTCCAGCCGGCTCTGCACCGCATGGCAGAGATTCTCCATCGTTTCGGCCAGCGGCCGGTCGTTCAGCATGTCGCTGAAGATGCCGTGCTGCAGGGCCTCGCGCAGCTTGGCGAACGTGATGTCCGAGACGGCGCCGACCACATGGCTGAACGCCCCCGCCTCGTCATGCACCGCATTCGCCACCACCTGCACCCAGAGCGGCATGTGATCCCTGCTGAAGAGGAACAGGTCGCCCTTGAAATGCCCCGTCTCGCGGACGCCCTCGATCATGCGCTTCAGGGCCGGCATCGCATCCCCGGCCTGGGGAAGCAGCGCCGCCAGAGGCTGCCCGCGCGCTTCCTCGAGCGTATGGCCGAACAGCGCGGCATAGCGCTCGTTCAGATAGATGACGCGGCCGTCCCTGTCGGTCGCGACGATCGGCTGGTCCATCTTGTCGGCAACGACGCGCAGCAGGTCGAGCGGTGTCGACAGCGCGGCATCCACGGCCGGTCCTTCGCCCGCATCCGCCGCCTGCCGCCCGAAGGTCCGCCCATCGTCCGGAAAGGCGCTCATCCTGCCCGGCTCCGGCCGTGGCCGACCTGTCGCGCGGAGTCGCGACCGCGCGCGGCCCTCTTGCCGTGAGGAAAGGGAGTCATCGCCCCATTCCGATCCCGTATCCCGCCTCCGGGCCCGCGAAACATCCCGTTCCGCTGGCCTCGCCAGCGTCAACGCCTATGAGCCAATCCTTAATGAACCGTCACCAGGGGCCGTCCGTTCCGGATGGGCCCGGCTTGTGCTCCAGGGCGCCAGGGCACTTCGGCTGGGCCCTGGGCTCCTGCCTGCGCAGGAGCACTGATGCCGTTTGACGCGGATCGACGCTAGCCGCGCGCGGCCGCGCGGATCGACATCCGGGGATCGGGGGCCGAACGAGCCCGACCCCGCGCGCATGCGGCGCATCCGCGCGCCCCGGAAATCGCATCACCCGTCTGGCCTTTGCCGATCGGCTCGCCTATAGGCTCGCACAGACGACCATGGCCTGCAGAACTGCCGGCCGGCGCGCGGGCGTGGCGGAATGGTAGACGCAGCGGACTCAAAAAGTGGTTTGTCTACCAATCCACAGAAAATCGCGACGAGTTGAAAGCGTCTTATTTTCAAGAGGTTGCGGAGGGTAGAGAAAGAGGAGTTCAGACTGCCGAAAGTGGCCCAGGTGCAGTATAGGTGCAGAGAGCCTAGGCTATAATCGGCGGCAAAAGTGCGGGCGTGGCGAAATGGTAGACGCAGCGGATTCAAAATCCGCCGGAGCAATCCATGTCGGTTCGAGTCCGACCGCCCGCACCAGAACCGCCGTGGCTACTACGCCACGGTGCGCCGGAGTTGCATCTCGTCGTCGACGACCGCCGAGACAACCTACCCCACAGCGGCGCTCAACATAGCTGATGCGGAACGGCTTGCCCGCATGCTGGCGCGAGGTAGGCCAGTGACATTGCGCCCTGATGATCGACGCCGGGCCTGCCGGTACAGCACAGTCCGGCATGTGATAGCTGAAGTGCCCGGGCGCGACGTTTCCGAGCTAAAGGCCATGGGGCCGTCTAGTCACGGTTACTAACTCCCCACCAGGCCAGAGGGGCAATTGCGGGGGCGGACTGCAAGCCAGGCTCTTCCGGAAAGAAGGGGAATGACGATGCGAACCTCGATCGAACTCGATCCCGATGTAGATGATGAAGCGCCGACAGGCGGTGACATCACGACGTATGACGAGCCACTTCGTGACCTATCTCCGGCTCCTCGATGCCAAGGCCGAGGGTGCGGACTGGAAGGAAGTTGCGCGAATCGTTCTGCACCGCGATCCCGTCGCTGAGGAGCTGCGCACCTGTCGATGCTGGCAAAGTCATCTCGAACGCGCGCAATGGCTCTCGCGCGAGGGTTACAAACGGATACTGGAACAAGCGGCGGCGAATAAGGCGTGAAGTCTGGATTTTGAATTGTCGCAGGTTTCCAGAAGTTTCGCGGCTGACCCATAGCTTAAGGAGATAAAGCATGTTCACCCACGTCATGATCGGAAGCAATGACTTGGAGCGGGCCAGACGCTTCTACGACGCTACATTCGCGGCCTTGGGAGGCAAGCCCGGCGATATGGACGCGAGAGGCAGGCTGATCTATGCCCATGAGGGTGGTCGGCTGATGATCACGAAACCAATCGACGGCAAGCAGGCGACCGCGGCCAACGGTGGGACGATCGGTATTGCCGCCATAAGCCGCGACCATGTCCTAGCGTGGCACGAGGCTGGTATCGGGCATGGCGGCACAGCGATCGAAAGCCCGCCTGCCGAGCGTCCGAACGGGTCCTTTGTCGCCTATCTTCGCGATCCGGATGGAAATAAACTCACCGCACGGTCTCAGCCGACAACGTGAGATCGGCGCACGCAATCCCCATCTGTCGCGTAAATCCTGAAAACATACGACACTTCCCCGAAGGCCGAATTCTCCGCCCCTTTTCGTGTCGCGCGTCATTCTCGTGAGTGGCGGAGATGGTGCGAGATGACTTGAGTCAGCGGCGACAACGAGCTCCGTGCGATGGCTCGCGCGCGAGGGCATATGTAGATATTCGAACAGGTGGCGGCCAATAAGGCATGAGATCGGTTTCTGCGCGGGCTCAGCCTCTGACGCTTCGCAAAATCCGTCGCAGGGTTTAGGAATTTTTGTGAATTCATCTGGCGACAGCAGATCAGTTTCGCGGCGAGGAAACATTGCGCTCCAGAAACGCCATGACGCGCGCGGTTTGGTCAGGAAGGAAGTGGTATCCTTCTTCGAGAAAGCAGATTTCAGCGTGCGGTATGTTTCGTTGCAGCCTGTCCCGCGTATCGGCTGAATCAAGCAGCACATCCCGCCCGCCCACGATCGCCAGTATTGGCATGTCGAGCGCCTTCAACTGGGAGTCGGTCAGCGCCGGAACCACAAGAAAACGCGGTTTGGTAGCCTTTCCTATGCTGCCCATGAGGGCAGCAAAGTGCTGCATCGCCACCGGCAAGACCTCGGGCTTGGGGCCTAGCACCAGCTCCCACAGCTTGCGCCGGCCCCACGGTCCCAGCAGCAGGAGCGGCAGGGCCTTGACGATAAAGTTCTTCTGCCGTCCGATCCCGGCCGGGCAGATAAGCGCCAGCGCCTGAACCGCGCCCCGCCGCCGTCGCGCATAGTCGAGCGCCAGCCATCCCCCAAGCGAGGTGCCGACGAGGATCGCCCGTGAAAGGCCCAAGCCGGTAAGAACGTCGTCCAGCCATAGGGCATGGGCGTCCGTGTCCAGTTCGGGCCTGACCGTCGCGCTCAATCCCGGCTCACCGATCATATCGACCGCATACAACCGGAATTTTTCAGACCAGAGCGGAATGTCGGGCATCCAAGCCGCCGAATTGGCTCGTGAGCCGTGGAGCAGCACGACAGGTGGTGCAGTTTCCGGCCCGCAGGCGATCACGAAGGTAGAGCCTTGCCGGGTCGGCACATGCAGTTCGGTCCTTGCCACGGGCCAATGTTCCAGCACGTCCCGGTATTGCGCCGCAATCGACTCCGCCGCCTTCGCGTTGCGATAAACGGGGTCGGTCATGGTCACGCCCTCATATGCAGATGCAGCATTTCCAGCAGGCGGCCCACGTCTGACGGGTTGCCGATCATTACGATTTTCAGTGCACGGGCGAGCGGGTCGAACGCCGTTTGTAGATGCAGCGGCGGCGTGCCGGCATCGCCGGTCATCGCTACAGATTGGAGAAATGTCGCAACCCGCTCCGATGCCTCGACCGTCACGTCGGGTATGTCGGTGATGCAGGTCGTTCGTGCCTCTGGACCTGTTTGGGCGCTACCACTCGCGAGACCGGCGAAAGCATCTACCTCGGCGCGGAGGATACGATAGGACTTCCCCATGCGGGTTGCGGTCAGCCGTCCGTCGCGAATGTATCGCAGAACGGTCTTGGGGTGCAGGTTGAGCTGCTGCGCCGCCTGTTCGACGGTGAAAAGCGGATTCGACACTGTCAGATATTCCCTATTACTCCTAAAAAGGCTATAATATGGCGATATATAACGCAATAAGGAATAATGAGGAACATGACGCTAACAGACGATGCCGCTCACGCTATGAAAACCCGTTTGCGGGCCGATCTGCGCGCCGCCATGAAGGAGGGACGCACCAGTGAGGCCAAGCTAATCCGGGCGCTTGTCGCAGCGATAGACAATGCCGAAGCGGCGCCGCTTCGGGTCGATCAACAAGCTGCGGACCAACATCGGTTTCATGATGGATCGGCGGAAGTCGAGCGGCTTTCCTTGACTCCGGCGCAGGTGCACGCGGTCTTGGTGGCGGAAATGCAGGAGCGTGAGCGCGCGGCAGCGGAGATGAACCGCGTTAAAAGGCCGAATCATGCCGATGCCCTGCACGCGGAAACGCTGCTGGTAAGACGCTACATCGAGTAGCGCACCGCCTTTCGCGGAACTCCCGCAACCTGCAACGCTTCCGCCGATGGCTGGATTCTCCGACCCTTTTTGTGTCGCGCGTGATTAGTGGAGAGCGCGGATCCGCGAGGAAGGTTGGGGATACCGCCCGGCTGCCCTTGTGCCGCGCCAGGCGCAGCGACCCCAAGAAACCGGATCGGCCAGAGCAGAGCGGAGGCCGGGCTACCTCTTGGGCGATGCTTTCACCGTCGCCGACGCGTATCTGTTCACGTGCTAGAGTGGACGTCGGCGTTGGCTGTCGATCTTGGGGGATGGCCTGACATCCTTGCGGGTTAGCCAAGCTCGCGCTTGTTTGGCGTCCCTGAGTAGGCGCCTGCCGTCAGCAAGATGCGGGTCGAGGAAACAGCACAATATTTTACCCGGATGGAATTGACTGAGGTATTTTACCCGGATATTAATCGCGCATCCCATTTAGCGAGCGCGACATGTCCGATCCCTCTACCAAGTCATGCACGGCGTTTGCCGCACAAAGATTGCTGCTCAATGGTCCGCTCGCGAAAGTGGCTCTGGCCGTTCGGCGATCGACCGGAGTGAACGAGACGGTTCTGGTGTTCGACGATGCAACGGGCCGCATCGTCGATCTCGATCTGCGCGGTAGTGATGCCGAAATCCTCGCGCGCATAGCCCAACCTCCAGCGATATATGCAGGGCGCTATCGACCCAGGTCGGACGTGCCGTCCGATACGACGGGAACGGACGAGGGCCAGAACCAAAAGCCCCGCGGCCGCCCGAAGCTGGGCGTCGTCGCCCGCGAAGTGACCTTGCTGCCACGGCAGTGGGAGTGGCTGGCAGACCAACCCGGCGGCGCGTCGGCGGCACTGAGGCGTCTTGTTGACGATGCGCGCAAAGTGGCGAATGCCCACCAGCAACGTCGGGCGGCGCAGGAGGCCGCGTACCAGTTCATGCAGGCGATCGCGGGCGATCTGCCCGGCTACGAAGAAGCGATCCGGGCCCTCTTCGCCGACGACCGGTCCTCATTCGAAAACCGAATCGCTGCGTGGCCTGAAGACATCCGCACCTATGCGCTGCGTCTCGCATTCGGTGCGGGCGACAACCAAGGCGCTTAACCGCCATTCAACGGAACGCTAATGACCAGAACTGAAACCATTTCCTACCTGGAACCGACACAGGAAGCCGGCCGCACGTTCGTACAGCGCGATCTTGCCGGCCCAGTCGTGATGCTCAACTTGCTGCGCTTCAGGGACATCGCCGATTATTCGGGTTATCCCGATCTGGCACCAACCAGGCCGATCAGCGGCGCTGAGGCTTTCGATCGTTATATTGAGCATACGCTGCCCCTTTTGCGGGAGACCGGCGGCGATATCCTGTTTCTTGGCCACGGCGGCCCCTTCCTAATCGGCCCCGGCGATGAACACTGGGATCTGGCGATGCTGATTAGGCAGGTCAGTGCCGCGTCCTTCCTCTCCTTCGCCGGCCATTCGGGCTACCTGGTGGGCCTCGGGCACCGCACGGCGGCGGTGACGGATTCCAGACTTCTGCCGCTGTCCGAAATGCCGCTACCCGTCGCAGGAGTGAGACCGTGAATATTGTAAAGGCCAATGGCATCGAACTTGCTTGGGACAGTTTCGGCCATGCCGATGCGGAACCGATCCTGCTGATTTCGGGGCTCGGAACGCAGATGATTCGCTGGTCCGATCCCTTCTGTAAGGGGCTGGCTGCCAGAGGCTCTCGCGTGATCCGCTTCGACAACCGGGATGCAGGCTGCTCGACGCATTTCCGCACTTCGCCCGCCCCGGATTTCGGCGCGCTCGCAGCTGCCCTGATGGCCGGGCGCAGACCTGATGTGCCATATACGCTTTACGACATGGCGGCGGATGCGATCGGCCTCCTTGATGCGCTCGGGATCGTCAAGGCGCATGTCGTAGGGCGCTCGATGGGGGGCATGGTCGCGCAGGTTCTCGCGAGTAATCATGCCGATCGTGTCCTTTCGCTGACGTCGATCATGTCGAGCACCGGCAATCTGGCCCTGCCGCAGGCAGAACCCGATGTCATGGCGATGATGATGCGTCCGGCTCCCGATCCCGTTGGCGACCCCGAAGGCTTTCTAGCGGTGCGCCTCGCGTTCGCGCGGAGGATCGCCGGGACGGGTTATCCCTTCGATGAAGAGGCTCATCGCGCCATTCTCCTTAACGAAGTAAGGCGTAACTACGATCCGGCAGGCACCGCGCGGCAGATCGCTGCCATGGCAGTGGCTGGAGACCGGCGAGCGCGACTTGCAAAGATCGCGGTACCGACGCTCGTCATCCATGGAACAGATGATCCATTGATACCGCCCGCCTGCGGTCAGGATACGGCGCTCTCGATAGCGAATGCGGCTTACCTGCCGATCGATGGTATGGGACACGATCTGCCGCGCGAATTCGAGGGACTGATCATCGACGCGATCTGCGGCATAGCGACAGACCGCTCGTGTCCTGGAAGAGCCTGACGGCTTCGCAGGGTTTGAGGGTGACGCCAATCGTCACCCCCGCATTCCTGTACCAGTCGACTTTACGAGGTCACGGCCGGGCCGACGATGGCCTGACCGAACGTTTCGCAGACGGCCTGGACGTGGTTGAGGTCATGCGGCACCGGCAGGGCGTCCATGGCCAGGAAAAAGCGGTCATGGCGTGCGGGTGTCGATACCAACATCATGCCTCCCAACGCGGAGAAGCCATGCGTGACGCTTTTGGCGACGAAAAGCCGACCTCCCGCCTTCACCTCGATCTTCTGTACGTCGATCAGGAACAGCAAGTGTCCTTCGCCGATGCAGAAGACCTTGTCCTCCTGAGATGTGCGTCATCAACCGGCTCGCGGGTTCCTTATCGACCGTCATCAGTTTGATGCCATGGGTCCGCCGGCAGTCTAGTCGAAAGATCCTTTGCAGAAATAGCAAACATTGACTGGAGCGCAGTCACCCGGTGCGAGCCTTGTGGTCGAAAGCTTGGCGAGCTTGCTCGACTTGTTCAAGGTTCTCAGCGGCCCAAACCCATACACCGCAGAAGGCGGAACCAAGGCTCAGGCCCAATCCGGTGAGCCTGTACTCGACCTTCGGGGGCACAACGGGGTGCACTGTGCGAACGACTAGCCCGTCGCGCTCCATCTGGCGAAGGGTTTGCGTGAGCATCTTCTGACTGATGCCTTCGACCAACTCGCTGAGACGTGTGAACCGCAACTCCCCGTGGTCAGCGAGGATGTCCAGGATCATCATGGTCCACTTATCGGCCACGCGCCCGATCAGATCGTTGACCAGGGCACCAATGCGAGGATCGAGCTCAGCAGGAGGAATCGCCATCGCGTAGCGCCGCGCCCTCTCGATCTCCTCTGCCGTAAAGCGCGCCAACACATCCATTCCACACTCTCCGCTCGGTAAGTATAGCACTTTCAGGTGTCTTCTTCCATTTGGAGAGTATAGAGCATTAGATGTGAGCCTCAAAGTCAAATCCCGGACCGGAGGCGTCACAGTGCAGCTTAGACAAAGAACCATTCTCATCACCGGTGGCACAAGCGGCATCGGCCAGGAACTTGCGCGCCAGCTCCTGGAACGAGGTAATACGGTCATCGTGACGGGCCGCGATCAGGCGCGGCTGAATCAGGCCAGTGCAGTTTTGCCCGGCGTTCATACGCTTCTCAGCGATGTAAGTGACCGGAGGGCTGTACAGACGCTTTACGATGAGGTGGTGGATCGTTTTCCGTCACTCGACACGATCGTCAACAATGCTGGTATCATGCGCAATTTGAAGCTCGACCAAGAGCGGTCGCTTGCTGACGTGACACGCGAAATCGAGATCGACCTGAATGGGCCGATATGGATGGTCCAGCAATTTCTCCCGTTCTTCCTGAAAGCGCGAAAGCAAAGCCTCATCGTCAACGTGTCGTCCGGTCTGGCCTTCGTGCCATTTCCTGCGGCCCCGGTCTATTCGGCGGCGAAGGCGGGACTTCACGCCTATACGCGATGTCTGCGTGCGCAACTTGAGGGCACCGGAGTGAAGGTCGTGGAGCTTGCCCCTCCCGGGACGGAGACCCCGCTGTTTCGCGGCGAGTTCGCCGAAGAGATGAAGGGTGAAAAGGGCATGGATCCGGCGGTGCTCGTGCAACGGGCCATTGAGGGAATCGAAGCCGGGAAGACCGAAATCCGGCCCGGCCCCAGCAATATCCTGAAGATCGCGAGCCGTCTCGCGCCAGGCTTCATGTTCAAGCAGATGGTCCGACTGAGCAAACTTCGCTCCGGCACAGCATGAAGCACGCTACGGCTCTCGTATGTCGACGGCGGCCGGCAGCCCGATCCTAGCCGATCTGCGATGCGATCTTCTCCGCATCCGCCGGGGTCGCCGGATTGTAGACCACCATGCTGAGGTCCGTCCGGCCGTCGACCGAGAAGGTTGAATATTCAAACGCGAGCGGGCCGAGAACCGGATGGCGTATGTGCTTGATGGCCTCGCCATGGACGCCGCGAACGTCGTTGTCGCGCCACATCGTCCTGAACTCGGGACTGAGCCGGCAGAGTTCATCGACGAGAGGCTCCACCTCCGTAGCGGCCCCGGCACGTGCGGCATCCACACGGAAGGCGCCCACAATGTGACGCGCTACGCTCTCCCAGTCATACTGCACGGCGCGGGCGCGTGGATCGAGGAAGATAATGCGCAGCACATTGCGCTGGTGCGGTGGTAGCGCGCCATAGTCGCCCAACATGACGGTGGCCGCCCGATTCCAGGCAAGGACATTCCAGGTTGCCGTGCGAATGATGGCGGGGCTGGGGTCCAAAGCATCGACGACGCGCTGCAGCCGAAGTGTGACGCCTTCCCTCTCATGGTAGCGGACCTCGGGCGGTCGCCCGAGGCCGAGCAGGAAGAGGTGCTCGCGCTCGACGTCAGTCAGCATCAGGGCTCGCGAGATTCGGTCGAGCACATCGGCCGAAGGGGCGCCGCCGCGCCCCTGTTCGAGCCATGTGTACCAGGTGGGGCTGATATTGGCGCGCTGCGCTACTTCCTCGCGGCGTAGGCCAGGCGTGCGCCGGCGCTCCGGAGAAAAGCCGAGTGCCGCGGGATCGAGCTTCATGCGCCGATCCCGCAGATAAACCCCGAGGAGGTTTTCGTTCGCCTGGTGCACGGTCATCCTGTTAATGATCTTACTATGATAAAGTCACTACTTTACCAGAATAGCGTTTGAGCCGAGATTTGTCTCCAAGGAAACCTGGAGACCAGTTCATGCGTGTTTTCGTTACCGGCGCCACCGGATTTGTCGGCATTCCCACCGTCAAGGAGCTGATCGCTGCCGGGCACAAGGTTCTCGGCATGGCGCGTTCCGAGGAAGGGGGAAAATCCCTGGCAAGCATTGGAGCGGATGTACATCGCGGTTCGCTCGAAGACCTCGAAAGCCTGCGGACCGGAGCAGCGGCGGCCGATGCCGTCGTTCACCTGGGCTTCGTTCATGACTGGTCCAACTTTGATCAGTCTTGCGAGATCGACCGACGCGCCATCGAGACATTGGGTTCGGTGCTCGCCGGATCGGACAGGCTCCTCATGGTTACGTCGGGAACGGCGGGATTAGCAGGGCCGGGCCAGCTCCCGACCGAGGAGGATGACGTGTCGCCGGATTTCCCGAGCCCTCGCGTTTCGGAGCAGACGGCTCTATCGTTGGAGGGCGTGCGCGCCTCGGTCGTGCGGCTTCCCCAAGTTCATGACACGGTCCGGCAAGGACTTCTGACTTACGCCGTCACTGTGGCGCGGGAGAAGGGCGTGTCCGCCTATGTGGGAGAAGGACGCAACCGCTGGGCAGCGGCGCACATCTCGGATGTTGCCCGTCTTTACAGGCTTGCGCTGGAAAAGAACGAAGCTGGCGCGAAATATCATGCGGTGGCCGAAGAAGGGGTGCCGATGCTGGAGATCGCCGAAGCCATCGGTCGCGGCCTGAAGGTGCCCGTGAAATCCATATCCGCGGAAGAAGCACCGGTGCATTTCGGTTGGCTGGCGAGGTTCGCCAGCCACGACCTTGTTGCCTCAAGCGAAAAGACGCGGAAGACGCTGGGCTGGAGTCCGACCGGGCCGGGGCTGATCGCCGATCTCGAACGGGTTGACGTCGCCAATAGCTGAAGCGAGCAGGCAGAGGTGCTGCCAGTATCTCGTTCAACGCCGAAGCGAGGGCAACCACCTGTTGCAAAGCACGATCACCGGCTTTGTGCGCAACCCACGGGCCGCCGGCGAGGCAGCGGGCCACGCGGGGCGAATGACCTGATCTCGGCGGCAAGGGCTGCGCTGCGACAAACGGGAGAGCGCGATTACTTGCGGATCAATGGCCTCCACGATATGTAACCAGTGTCGGAAAAGGCAGACTTGGTTTGGTAAGCCCAAGTCCTTTCGGTAACGAAAGCTCTGGTCTTTGGCCTCGTGCACGAGATCCCCACGACGAACGCAGGATGCTTTCGGGCGTCCCCACGTTCGTCCGTGTGGGTCTCAGGTTCGAGAAACGCTCCGGTCGAACGTCGACAACGGAGCCGAACCATGAATGTGCCCACTCCAGAATACCACGATGTACTGATTGCCGGCGCTGGGCCGGTCGGACTACTCCTCGCCTGCGAGCTGCGCCTGGCCGGCTGCTCGGTGCAGGTGCTCGAACAGGCGAGTGAACCGACTACGCCGTTGAAGCGTGCTCCGTTCGGACTGCGCGGTCTCTCCGTGCCGACCATCGAGAGCTTCGACAGGCGCGGCCTGTTGTCTGCCCTTAAAGCCCGGATCCCCGACAGGGAGATTGCGGCCGCGGCACCCTGGATGAAGGAAGAGCGCAGGCCGGGCGGACATTTCGCCGGCATCGACTTCTTCATGGACCAGATCGACCAGACGCAGTGGCCCTATCGCCTGCCACACTCGGCGGCCCCCATGGCCGGGGACGTTGAGAGCATCGAGGCCGTTCTGACGGATCGCGCTGAGGAGCTTGGGGTCACGATCAGACGCGGGTTTGGCGTTTCGGGCGTGGAGGTTACGGATGACGACGTCACCATCCACGCCGGTGGGGAAACGTTCCGAGGGGGCTGGCTCGTCGGCTGCGATGGCGCCCGCAGCATGGTGCGCAAGGCAGGCGGTTTCGGTTTCGCTGGCACCGACCCCGAGTTCACCGGCTACTTCGCCCGAATCGAACTCGCCGATCCGGCGATGCTAGAGCCCGGTCACCACGACACGCTCAACGGCACCTACATCTTCGACCTGCCCGACATGATCAGGATGGTCGAATTCGATGGCGGCGCCTTTCACCGCGTTCAGCCGATCACACGGGACCATGTCCAGGCGGTGTTGCGCCGCATCTCTGGGACCGAAGTCGAAGTGGCGGCGCTCGGACCTGCCACCACCTGGACCGATCGGGCGTATCTGGCGACCGAGTACCGGAAGGGGCGCGTGCTGCTCGCGGGCGATGCCGCTCACATTCATTCGCCGCTCGGCGGTCAGGGCCTCAACCTCGGTCTGGGAGATGCGATGAACCTTGGTTGGAAGTTGGCTGCAACGATCCGCGGCGACGCGGCCGCCGGACTTCTCGACAGCTATCAGCGCGAACGGCGGCCCGTTGCCGAGCAGATACTCGGCTGGTCTCGATCGCAGGTCGCATTGATGCGGCCGAGCCGGAGTTCGCAAGCGCTGAGAGTCATCGTTCGCGATCTGATCGAGACGCGCGATGGCGCGACCTATTTCGCCGAGCGGGTCTGGGGGATATCTCTTCGCTACGATCTCGGTGGTAGCCATCCACTCGTCGGCCGCAGCGTGCCGGATTTCGGACTGGCTGATGGAACGCGGCTTGGCGATCATCTTACGAGGGGCGGCGGATTGCTGCTGGATTTCGACTCGCGCCCAACGCTTCGGACGCTTGCCGGACGCTGGGGCGAGCGGATCACCTATGTCGCATGCGACGCCGCAGAGCGGCTTGGCTTGAGCGCTGTGCTCGTGCGCCCCGATGGCGTCGTCGCCTGGGCCGTCGAGACCACGTCTGACGAACAGGAAATCCACGAGGCCGCGTCGCGTTGGTTCGGCGAGCCGCAGGAGGCGCTTCAGGCAAGCTGAGCTCAATCGACCCCATGCTCTGGGATCCGCCCCCATCATGGAGCGAGATCCAGACCAGGCGATGATGCGTTCCTTGGCATTTACGCCGGCTGTCTCTGATGCCACCGGCGCCGTACGCTGCACGGCCGCGAAAATGGGTGCGACCTCGGCGGGTGCAACGTCGGCAGCACGCGATCCGACGAAAAGGATTTCCGTGACGAGGCGGTTCGACAGATCAGCGAAGTTCAATCGCGGAGCGGAAAACGATGTCGCGATTCGGCATAGGATCCCGGGGATGAAGCGGGTGCTAGAGGGCGTCGATCCAGGCGGTCACCGCCGAGTTCACCTCGTCCTTACGATCCTGCATGATCCAATGACCCGTATTCGACCAGACATCGACCTTCGATTGCGGGTGCGAGAACCAGGCCCGCATGCGCTCAGCCTGTGCGGGATCGCGGCACAAGTGATAGACTGGAACCTCCAGGCTCTTGCAGAACTTCGCACTCGCTTCGCCGATGCCAACCTGGTCAGCTCCGAAGAAAAGGGGACCAAAGGACTCGCGAACGACATGGGGCGGCATCCCCCGGACCCGTCTCGCGTGCCAACATTCAAGAGCCGGATCGGTGGTCGGGGCATAGACGAGCTGAAATAGAGCCGGGCCCACCAGGCCGGGATCGCCGATGCTCAAGTCGTGGGCGGTTTTCTCAAAGGCCTGAGCAGCCTCGTTTGAGAAACCGAGCGCGCCATCCACTGATACAACGGCGCTGACCAAGTCCGGCCGCATGGCGGCGAGGCGGGCGGCGATCTGCCCGCCCATCGAATGCCCGACGATGACGAACTTCTGCCCGCGATACTTGGTCGAGATCAACGTTTCGATGTCGGCGACGTAGCTGGCGGGCTTATAGCCGCCTGACGGCATGACCTCGGAGCGGCCATGTCCGCGCAGGTCGGGAACGACGACGCGGTACTTGCTTTCGAATAGGGGCAGCTGCCAGCTCCAGTCGTGGGAATCACAGGTCCAGCCGTGCAAGAACATCACGTTCTTGCCTGAGCCGGCCTCCGTCATGAAGAGCTTTGCCGTAGGCCTGATCGCCGCCTGGGCTCGATTCGGGCCTTGGGTTATTGTTGCTGCCGCAATGGTCGCGGCCGCCGCCAGTACGGTCCGGCGAGAAAAATCGTGCGCTTTCTTTTCCATTTTGATCCTTCCGTGACGTTCGAACCCGTCGGGCGCCGCTCCGCGCCCTCCGGTAGCGCCGCTTTGGAGGCGACAGCGACGGACTTGGGATACAGATATCCATCTGATATCTAGGATCAATTACGCACCTGCAGGTGCGCAGGTATACGGAGGGATATCGAGATGGCGTGCCAGGTTGACGCCGTGTTTTTTGCAGACTGCGCTGCGCGCTCGTTTTTTGATCAGGTCGCCAACAAATGGTCGGTGATGATCCTGGCCCTCCTCAACGAGAAGCCAACGCGCTTCAACGAAATCAGGCGACGGTTGGAAGGGATCACCCACAAAGCACTCACACAGGCCTTGAGGCGATTGGAGCGGAATGGGCTGGTTGCTAGGGTGGTGCTCGCGACCTCGCCAGTCGCGGTCGAGTATTCGATCACCGACCTCGGGCGTACCCTGCAAGTCCCGCTCGGGGCAGCTTACGACTGGGCAATCGATCACCTGCAGGAAATCGAGCGAGCACAAGAAGCCTATGATGCAAGGCCGGATCGGTAATCCGGCTAACCAAGAGACTGTCGCCTGCCGCTTGATCAACGTTGCGAGCGAGCGGCCTCGCCAGTCCGATGCTCGTGCCTCGAACGGATAGGCCAATCCCTACACAGCTATGCGATCTCTCTGTGCTCCGGCGATCTCCCGAGCATCCTGGCGACGGCTGCGGACATAGGCGCCCGTATCCACGTCGAGTCCGCTCCCGGACAGCACGCCATTTTGAAATATAATCTTGCAAGTTTACCTGTTCATTCCGCGACGGGCATGATAGGATGCTGATCGCCGAGCGCGTCCAATGAAGCCGCCCCGGAGAAGATCAGCATTCCACGCTAATGGAAGTCGCGAGGTGCCTATGAAAGCCGCTGTCTTGAAATCATTTGGCGCACCGCTGGACATCCAGGACCTTCCTGATCCGGTACTCGGCACTGGCGAGGTGATCGTCGATGTGGCGGCTGCAGGTATTGCGAGCTACGCTGCCAATGTCTTCAACGGCGCGCGCAACTATCCGTTGGAGCTACCCATAGTTCCGGGACCGGGTGGCGTGGGCAGGGTGCGGGCGACAGGCCCGGACGCGACCAAGTTGAAGCCCGGCGATTGGGTGTTCGTCGACTCCACGATCCGCTCGCGGGATAATGTCGCTAACCCTGAGCAGATATTGCTCGGCTGGACCTACCGAACCCCGGCGGCGCTGCCGCTCCACCGTTACTATCACCATGGCTCCTTTGCCGAGCAGATGTTGGTTCCGACGGAGAACGTCACGCCGATCGGGCAGATCGAGGCGTCGGATGCCGGGCGATGGACGGCACTCGGTCGGCTACTGGTGCCGTTCGGAGGTCTGCTGGCAGGCGATCTGCAGGCTGGCGAGACGCTGGTCGTCAATGGTGGCACTGGTGGCTTCGGCGGCGCGGGAGTCGCGGTGGCATTGGCGATGGGGGCCGGTCGGGTTGTGGTCACCGGCCGCAATCAGGGGACGCTGGAAGACCTTGCCAGTCGATACGGACGCCGCGTTCGAACGGTCCGGTTTACTGGCGATGAAGCCCATGACCGCAAGTCGATCAGCGACGCGGCTGACGGTCCGATCGACATGGTGCTGGATTTTCTGCCGCGCGAGGCGTCTGCCGCTCAGGTTAGGGCCGCCGCGCTCGCCGTCAAGCTGGGCGGGCGGGTGATCCTGATGGGTGGCCTGCGTGGCGATGAGGGCAATCTCGGATTGAACTACAACTGGCTGATGCACAACGAGACCACGGTGCGTGGCGTCTGGATGTACGGCAAGGATGCCATTCCCCGAATGGTCCAGATGGTGCGCGCCGGCCTGATCGACCTTGGACAGTTCGAACTGGCCGAGTTCGGATTGGATGAGGCCAATGAGGCAGTGGCCCATGCCGCAACTCAGGCTGGCCCGCGCCCACTGACTGTGCTCCGGCCTGACCGAAGCAGATAATTCAACATACAAACTTGCCAGTTTATCTTTCTTATAATATTCTGCGGCCATGACAGATGAACATGACCGAACGCTGGAGGTCGTTGCCAAGGACCTCACCACCGCCATCAGCCGGATTTTGCGGCGCCTGCGCACCGAAGCGAACCCGACCGAGTTGCCCCTGTCGCAGATGGGAGCACTGTCCCGCCTCGAACAAGGCGGGCCGATGACAACCGCGGACTTGGCGCGCGCGGAGCTGATGAAGCCGCAGTCGATGGGCGTCATTTTGGGAAGCCTGGAGCAGGACGGGCTGGTCGAGCGGCGGCCCCATCCGACGGATGGGCGTCAGATTCTCTTCGTGCTCACCGAGGCGGGTGCCGCGGTGAGAACGCGGCACCGCGCCATGAAACGGGACTGGTTGGTTGGAGCCCTTGGCGGGCTTGAACCGGCTCAGCTGGAAGCGCTTGTCGCGGCGATCCCGGTCATCCGGCAGGTCGGTGATTCCTGACATCATCTGTTCCGCAACGAGGGATGCGGCCCGGCGGCAATTCAACCTCAAACATCTTGGGAGGCCATTATGGCTGTGACTCAACTCGACTCCAGAACGGCGCTGATCGTGATCGACTTGCAGAAGATCGTCGCGTCGATGCCAACCGCACATTCTTTTGAGTGCGTATTGAAGAACGCTGGCCGCCTGGCTGAAGCCTTTCGTGAACACGACCTTCCTGTTGTCCTGGTCAATGTCGTCGGGATGGCTCCAGGCCGGACGGAGCAGAGCCATTCCGGTGGCGGACTTCCGCCGGATTGGTCCGAGCTTTTGCCGGAACTGAACCAGCAGCCGCAGGATCATATCGTTTCCAAGAAGACGTGGGGAGCATTCACCGGCACCGGTCTGGAAGATTACCTCAAATCCGCCAGCGTCACCCAGGTGGTGGTCTGCGGCGTCGCGACGAGCGTGGGCGTCGAATCAACCGCACGCCAGGCCCATGAACTCGGATTCAACGTCACCCTCGCTGTTGACGCCATGACCGATCTCAGCGCCGAAGCGCACGCCAATAGCCTTGAGCGAATTTTCCCCCAACTCGGCCAGACCGGTACGACGCAGGATATTGTCGATCTCCTGTCGAAGCGGAGCGCCTGAAGTGTCCTGGCTTCCGTTACTTGGCTATTTCTTCGGAGGCTTCTTCCTGGCGAACGCGGTGCCGCATGTCGTCAGCGGCACGATGGGGCGGTCTTTCCAGAGCCCCTTCGCCAGGCCGCCCGGAGAAGGTCTGTCGTCCTCGACCGTCAATGTGCTTTGGGGCTTCTTCAACCTCATCGTCGGCTACCTGCTTGTCTGCCGCATCGGCGATTTCCAGTTGAGGAGCACAGCCGACATCATCGCCCTGGGGGCGGGCGCGTTGCTGATCTCCCTGTTTTCAGCACGGCATTTCGGCCGGCTCAATGGCGGCCATGATGCAACAAAGCTCTCCTGAAGCCGATAGTTCAGATGCATCCGTCGACGATCGGCTTGATCCCTCGGTCTGGAAAATCGCGGGTGTGGCGCTGTTCGGGGCTCTGCTCGCACAGCTCGATGCTACGATCGTCAACGTCTCCCTGTCGAATCTCGCCGGGGAGTTGAATACCAGCCTTTCGGCGATCCAATGGGTCACGAGCGGCTATTTGCTGGCGCTCACCCTAGTTTTGCCGCTGAACGGATGGCTGGTCGACCGCATCGGCGCCAAGGCACTTTATCTCTGGTGCTTCTCAGCATTCACATTGTGTTCGGCGCTGTGCGGTCTTGCCTGGTCGGCGTCCTCGCTGATCGGATTTCGAGTGTTGCAGGGCGTCAGCGGCGGCCTCCTGGCGCCGATGACGCAGATGATGATCGCGCGGGCGGCGGGCAAGCACATGGCGCGCGTGGCGGGCTATATGGCGCTTCCCGTTCTATTGGCGCCGGTCCTTGGACCCATAATTGCCGGCGCCATTCTGCAATATGCGTCGTGGCGCTGGCTGTTTCTGGTCAATCTGCCGATCGGGCTGATCGCCCTTGTTCTGGTAATCCTGTTTCTTCCCAGTGACCGCGACGAGACAACGCGGCGGAGTTTGGACTGGTTCGGTCTCGCGTTGCTTTCGCCGGGCCTGGTGCTGTTTCTGTACGGTTCCGAGCGTTTGGATCAGATAACGGGGCGCGTCCTTTTTGCAGGCGGGATCGCGATGATGGCGCTCTTCCTGTGGACGGCGCGGCGAAAAGGCGATGATGCACTGATCGACCTGCGCCTCTTCAAGGGCAAGGTCTTTTCCACTGCGGCCATCACGCAATTCCTGTCGAACGGCGGCATGTTCGCAGGCCAGATGCTCATTCCGGCCTTTCTCATCCAGGCCTGCGGCCGGACGCCTGGCGAAATGGGTTGGATGCTCGCGCCGCTAGGGATCGGGATGATGATCACCAACCCGTTCATGGGCATGCTCACAGACAGATTCGGTATTCGGCGCGTGTCCGCAGGTGGCGCGCTCCTTACGCTGCTTGCCACATTGCCCATGGTGTTCCTCGCCATGCACGGGCTGAATCTGCTTGTGCTCGTGCCCGCTCTGCTCTTGCGGGGGATGGGCATGAGCGGGGTGGGCCTGCCGTCGCTGACTGCGGCCTATGCTTCAGTTAATCGGCAGCAAATGCCGATGGCCACGACTTCGCTTAACATCGTTCAGCGTCTTGGTGGACCCACCATGACGACCGTTTGTGCAACATTTCTGGCATGGAAGCTGGACTTGCACGGTTCGGCAGAAGCGGTTTCGAGCGCATATGCATGGGCGTTCCTAATTCTCTGCGCTCTTCACGCTTTTACCTTTCTTGGGGCGGCCAATTTGCCTCGTCGCCTGGACGAGGTGACGATTCATGATGAGTAGGGTGAAATGGTGCGAGTCATAATGGCTGCAAGCACTGCTCGTTGTCTTGGGCCCCAGCTCTCAATTATGAAGCCCAACTCCGTTCTTGAGGGCGGGGCGAAGATTTCTACGCCAGATTTTATGATCATTCTCTTCGCGCTCCATTTTGCGATTCAGCGCAATCACTGTGGTCGCGATTTAGGTCCGACCTCCCAGCGAGGTCCAGGTGCCGCACACACCCGCGCTTATCGGCGGAGCGGTTTCATGCCGGGCATGCCGAAAAGCGCGGCAGCAAGCGCTGTTCGCTATCGTCGGTCCGCGAGACGATGACAGACCTGACGCTCGATCTCCGCTACTTAAAGACGGCCCTATCTGCAGCTGAGCTGGGCAGCTTTCGCAAAGCAGCCGCGGCGCTCGAGCTTCCACAATCCACAATCAGCCGCCGAATATGCCTCTTGGAGCATCGCCTTGGTTTTCCGCTCTTCGTACGGTCCCGCCGTGGCGCGCATTTGACAAGAGCCGGGTCGGACTTCTTGAACGATGCTTTCATTGGGGCTCACCAAGTTGACCGCGCCGCGCGGCTTGCAGCAGCTTATCATCGGGGAAACAAAGGTGAAGTTCGAGTAGGAGTCCCAGGATCGCCCACCGGAGAACGTCTTCAAGCAGTCCTTCGCCGATTCAGAGAGGTTCATCAAGATGCTCGCGTTGTGCTGTGCGAGGAGGCACAGGACGCAATGCTTCACGCCTTGGCTATGGGAGAACTGGATATAGCCTTTGTGCTTGGTGAACCGCAGCTCGCGAAGCATCAGATCCGTGTTCTTTGGCATGACTCGGTCTATGCCGTGCTTCCTAGCGATCACAGGCTTGCACGGCGTGAGTCGCTCATGTGGGAGCACATTCGAGAAGAGACGTTCCTGGGCAGCAGGGGCGGCCCGGGGTTGGAATTTCAAAATTATCTGATCCGAAAGCTGACGACACCGGGATTTTGTCCGCATATTGAGATTCATGACGTATCACACGGCAGCCTAATCGAACTGGTGGCAATGGCATACGGCATCACGCTCACGACATCAGCGCTACCGATTCCCGGCACAGGAGGCGTTGTCTTTCTTCCCATCGCCGGTGAGACCGAGATGCTGCCTTCCAGCGCCATATGGCCGGAGGAGAGCTCCAACCCAGCGCTTCGCAAATTCGTCGCCTTGTTAATGGAGTGTGCGGAAGGTCGAAAATTGACGCAGGCTGCGGAGGGTGTCCGCGGGGAGCCATGACCGTAACCAGACGGAGGACGCACCGGCGGACCCTAAGGTCGATATCGTTGGAGAGTGCCCTTCGTTACGCGACAAGTTGCGTCGTTGTCCTGTAGTCCATTTCGTGCGAACGAGACGAAAGGCTCAGCGCATACGGGAACGGCTTTCCCCAGCACAGAGCCAGATTGTCAGGATCGGCGCATTCCGCCTTTCAGGCTCCTAGTCGTCCGGAGGTTCTGCTCGCGTACCGAGCTCTCAAAAGGCAGTCAGCGTGACGGCTCGATCTTCAGCGGGCTACTGTCGCAGCTCTATGGGCGAAGTACGATTTTGCCCCTTGTATGTCGCTGTTCTAGTGTACGAAATGCCTGCTGGACCTCATCGAGCGGGTATACACCGGCGATAGGAATCTCCAAGTTGCCGTCGGAGATGAGCTTTGCCAATTCTGCGAGCACATCGGCATTGGCGGCGTGGAGGCTGCCAGCGGCTTTGACCGGGAACGTCACCAGCGCGGGGAAGTCGATGACGGTGTTCACGCGCTGCGGCGGCACTCCGAGATCGGCCACGGCGAGCTTCGCATAGCCGCCACCGAAAAAGTCCAGGAAGGCGTCGACCCGACCCTGGGGGGCGGCGGCTTTGAGACGGTCGGCAAGGTTGTCGCCATAGTGCACCGGGATGACGCCGTAGGCAGACAACCAATCGTCGCTGGATGGGCCGGCAATACCGAGGACGGTGGCACCGGTACGCCTCGCCAACTGCACCGCGATCGTGCCTACACCGCCTGCGGCGGCCGACACGGCGACGACGTCGCCGGCGGCGAGTTCGACCGCGCGCACCGCGGCGTAGGCGGTGACGCCGGCGGTGAACAGCGCGCCGGCAGCTTCCCACGACACCGCCGATGGCTTGGGAGTCAGATTCATGGCCGGCACGACGGCAAATTCGGCTTGGCTTGCGCGCGCGTTGTTAGGGCACCATACGTGCTTTATATCTAAAATGCTGTATTCAAAAGAATATTTCTGACACACTTGCTCGCAGGTGCCGTGAACTGGGGTCGGCTGATCATGTTCATGCGTGACGCTCACGCCCGATTACTCCCATAATTGCTAGGTCCCTTGGAAGCACGGCACTGCACTTTATTCCGTTCATCCCATGCATCAAGCTCATCGAGCGGGTAGAGGACAGCCTTTCCGATTTTGACGAAGGATGGGCCGAGTCGCATCGCGCGCCAGTTTCGAAGCGTCCCAACTGAAACACCACCGCGATAGCGTTCAGCTACCTCGTCGGGTGTGAGGAATTTGCTATCTGTCATGCGGGCCTCCTTCCGCAGCACGACTACCGCGGCGTCGTCATGTTGATCATTGCGATGCTCAAACGAGGCGCGACCTGATTCATTCGTGATTCCCGGTGCCTCACGCATCCGCTGGGATATACATGCTGCGTAATTTCCCGCGACGAAAGACGTCGACGTCACCGGTCTAAGAAACGGATACCATAGGGGGCACATAGGCCGGATTCCACGCACAGCCGTTGTGAGCACATGGCCAGTGAGCACAGAGGACGTGCGAAGCGGTCAGATCTCTGCAGCGGGCCGTATCTACACTGTGGACCGAGGAGAAGGACATGAACGGAGGACCACCTTCGCGTGCTTTGCTCGTCGGTAGCGCCGTCGGCATCCGGCCCGAAACTGATGGAGTGGAGAAACGATCGACCCGGCGCCCATCGTCGCCCTTTCCGCTAGACCGGCCCTACGCACTTCAGAACCACCTGCCGAAGCCAGCGATGACCCGGATCGGCGTCGAGGCGCGGATGCCACATCATGCTGATGGTCAACTCAGGCGTGGGGACGGGTATATCGAAGCATACGACACCCCGCGCCTCTGTCCTTTCGTGCCGAACACACGAGCGTGGCACCAGCGCGACCAGGTCGGATCGTCGCGCGATGGCAAGCGCATCCACGAAACCCGGCACCACCGCAATGACGCGGCGCCGCAAGCCGAGGTCGTCCAGGGCCTCGTCCACCGGCCCCTCCCAAGCGCCTCGACGCGAGGCGGCGACATGCCCGCAGGCTGCATAGCGTTCCGGCGTGATTGGGTCGACGAGCAGCGGATGGTCGTCGCGCGCTGCGCCGACGAAGCGGTCTCGGAAGAGAAGCTGGCTGCGCATCTCTGGAGCGGAAGCGCCCGTCGTCCCGATCTCCAGGTCGATCGATCCATCTCGCAAAGGCGCCACCACCTTGTCGGGTTTGGGAGCGAAACGGAGCCGGACAAGAGGCGCCATTTCGACGACGGCTTCGACGATGGCGGAAGCGAAGAGCACCACGAACCCCTCGTTCGCGCGGATCGTGAACGTTCGGTCCAGAGACGCGGGCTCAATGTCTTTCGGCGCCGGCGCCAACACTGATCGTGCTTCCTGCACGGCGCGCTGGGCCCGTTCGCTCAGGCGTTCGGCGTAGGGCGTCGGCACGAGCGATCGTCCGGCCTGCACGAGAAGCGGATCGTCCGTCACGGACCGGAGCCGGGTCAGCGTCCGGCTCATGGCGGATACGCTGAGACCCATCCGCCTGGCGGCGGACGTGACGCTACGTTCGGCGAGAAGCACGTCGAGAGCGGTCAGCAGGTTGAGATCGAGGGTGGCCATGGCCCGCAGCATAGCCGTTCGACCGGAGCAGCCATAGCGTCCTGTGCAATCGTCATTTGCATCCCATGCGTCTGGCGCCTTCCATACCTTCGCCCACATGATGGAGAGGCACGTTGAGGATCGACATCATGGCAAACAGTTCGCACCAGCAAACGCAAACCATCCTGCTCGTCGGAGCGTCGCGCGGCCTCGGGCTGGCGATGGCGAGTGAGCTCGTAAAGAGGGGGTGGCACGTCATCGGCACGGTACGCGAGGATGGCTCGACCGGGCTGCACGAGCTCGCCGACGCGCATCCGACCCAGGTCACGATCGAACCTCTCGATATCACCAAGCCCGATCAGATCGCGGCGCTCCGCGATCAGCTGTCGGGTCGGAGCATCGAGATGCTGTTCGTTAATGCGGGCACCGCCAACCGCGATCAGGCGGAAACCATCGCCGAGACATCGACCGATGAGTTCATGCGCGTCATGCTGACGAACGCGCTGGGCGTGATGCGGACGGTCGAGGGCCTCGAGCCGCTGGTCCGCCCAGGCGGCCTGATCGGCGTCATGTCCTCCGGTCAAGGCAGCATCGCGAACAACGAAAAGGGCGGCCACGAGGTCTATCGGGGGAGCAAGGCCGCGCTGAACCAGTATATGCGCAGCTATGCCGCCCGAACAGCAGCCGATCGCCGTCCGCTGGTGCTGATGGCGCCCGGTTGGATCCGTACCGACCTGGGTGGCCCGGACGCGACCTTCAGCGTCGAGGAAACCATCCCCGATCTGGTCGAAACCCTGCTCGTCCAGCAAGGCACCCCGGGCCTGCGCTTCATCGACCGGCACGGAAAGACCGTGTCATGGTGAATTCGCAGGGCTCGGACGTGAGCGATACGGGACCGTGCCTGAGGCTCATCGGCATTGAGGAGCATTATCTGACAACGGACGTCCGTGATGCCTGGGAGGCGATCGGACTGGCCGCAACCGACCCGAGCGTCGCGGTCCATTCGGGCGAGGTCGAGCGACGCCTGCTCGACCTGTCCGACGAGCGGCTCGCCCTGATGGACGAGACCGGCCTCGATGTTCAGGTGCTGTCACTAACCACCCCCGCGCTGCACGATCTGGGGCAGCAGGGTCTGGAGCTGGCGCGTCGCGCCAACGATGCTGTCGCTGCGGCCGTGGCGCGCCGGCCGGATCGCTTCCAGGCGCTCGCCGCCTTGCCGGTCGGCGAGCCGGAGGCGGCAGCGCTGGAGCTCGAACGCAGCGTTCGGACGCTCGGCTTCAAGGGGACGATGCTGTGCGGGCGGGTCGGGGAACGCAATCTCGATCATCCGGACCTGGCGCCCATCTTCGAGGCGGCCGCCGCGCTCGGCGCGCCGATCCTGCTCCATCCCCGCACCCCCACCTTAGCGGTGCGATCGGCCTATTATTCCGGATTCACGCCGGACGTGGATGCGGCGTTTGCCATGTACGGGCTGGGCTGGCACTATGATGCCGGTATTCAGTTCGTCCGGCTGACGCTCTCGGGCATCTTCGATCGCCTGCCCGGGCTTCAGGTCATCCTGGGTCATTGGGGCGAGGTCGTGCTGTTCTACGTCGAGCGTCTGGCGGCCCTGGACAGAGTGTCCGGCCTGGAGCATCCGATCGCGACCTATCTGCGCCGCAACCTCTACGTCACCGCCAGCGGCATGTTCAGTTCCGATTATCTCGCGCGGGCGGTCGCCATCGTGGGACCGGATCGACTGCTGTTCTCGACCGACTACCCTTACCAATATCGGCAGGGCAGTGATGCTCGCCGGTTCCTTGCCGAATGCGGCTTAAGCGACACGGAGAAGGCGGCGTTCGCCCACGGCAACTGGGAAAGGCTCACGAATGGCAGCGAAAGGCCAGTCTTGGCTTCGTCGTGACACCGGTCGAGAGGCACGATGTGAAGGCATGGGGCCCGCTATTCCGTGTGATCGCGCACGAGGCCAGAGCTCTGCTCGCGGATCGCGTCCATGAGGCTTTCCGTGGCGGCTTTGTAGCATCTCAGTCGCATACTGAAGCGTTTGGCCGAAGGGCATCGGCGAACCATTCTCCAGTCGCGGCTGCCGGTGTATGGGTAGCTCTTTCCAACAGAGCCCAAAATACCCATGGCGAGTGATCAAACCTGGATTAGTGAAGGCGACGACAGGCTGAGGCTTGCCGAAGACCTTCGTCGTGCCGTGGGAACATTTGTTCGAAGCATCAGAACACAGTCGGACACTCCGACAAATTCTCAGTCCGAGACCCTGTCGATACTGGACAGAGGGGGCCCCCTGAGCGTTGCTGAACTGGCAGCGCGCCGCAATGTCAGGCACCAAAGCATGCGCCTGGTCGCGGCCAGCCTGGAAGAGAACGGACTGGTCGAGAAATTGCCGAACCCTGCCGATGGCCGCAGCCAGCTCATTTCCATTACTGCTGAAGGGCAGGCGGAATTATCCCGATCACGGGAGGCGAGGACGCGGAAAATTGCCGCCTTGATCGAGGAAAGGCTATCGGATCAGGAAAGGCAAGCCCTCCGGGCCGCAATCCGGATCCTCGATCGCCTCGCATAGTCTGAGCTACGAACCCTTCAGCGCGGCCAGGACTTGCGACAGCGTGTTCAGCCCCCAATGTTCCACATACCGGCCGTCATGAACGCGCACGATATCGATGACGTCGATCGAGACCTTGCTACCGGTCGCGGCAATCCCCATCAGGGTGCCAGAATGAACACCGCTGATTGTCTTGCGGGTCGTCACTTTGTCGCCCTCAGCGATCTGGTCATGGATCGTCACCTTCATGTCTGACAGCGCAGGACGAAGGATGTTCTGGAATGTGTTCCACATGCTTTGCGGACCGTTGGGCACTCCCGGCGGGGCAGCGTGATTGACGAAGCCCGGCGCTATCAGCGCCTGGAATTCTTCCTCGTTACCTTTCTGAATGACTTCGACGTTGAAACGCCGAACCACTTCCTTGTTGTCGACGGCCATGACTGCTCCATCTCGCGTGGCTTATGTCCGATATATGCAGTCACACTGTATTCTTGGCCAGAGGGAAGAAGCGGGTCTCGCCGAGGCGAACAACCGCCTCCATCCGATGGCTATGCTCCCTCCGCCACGGCCAAGCCGCTACGCTTGTCACTTCGGCTATACTGCCTCGGGGAGCAGCCCATGGTTCTTTTGAAGGCGGCACCGAAGGCGCTTTCGGTTTCGTAGCCGAGCGACGAGGCGATTGCAGCGATGGACTGGCGCGTGTTGGAGAGCCTGTCGCCGGCGAGCAGCATGCGCCAACGGATCAGGTAGTCGATGGGGGAAAGGCCGACCTTACGCTTGAACCTCACAGCGAAGGTTGTCCGGGACATTCCGACGTGACGAGCAAGCTCCGGCAACGTCCATGGCCGGGCGGGTTCGGCATGTATGGCCGCGATCGCCGCGCCGATCTGGTTGTCAGCCAAAGCTACCAGCCACCCACCGCCGCCATTGGCCGCATCCGACAAATGAAGGCGGAGGGTCTGAACGAGCATGATATGGGCGAGGTGCTCGATCACCAGAAACGCTCCCGGTTGTTGCTCCCGCAACTCCTGCCGCATCCGATCGAGCGACCACCGGAGTACGGCCTGATCGGCCTCTTTGCGGATAAGCACGATCGGCGGGAGTACGCTCAGAAGAACATCCGCCTGATCACCGCCGAGGATGAAGCGGCTGCCGGCGAGGAAGAACTCGCCGCCGCCATTGCACACGGCCACACCGCCCGGCCCGGCGGCTGCGAAGATCGGTCGGGCGTCGACGGGCGGCAGGCTGAGATCGCTGGCCAACAGAAAGGGATGTCCTTTGGCAAGCAGGAAACAGTCGCCAGCCTGGAGGTGAACGGGATCAGCCACGCCATCGACCGAAAGCCAGCACTCGCCGGCCATCACAGCATTGAACTTGATGCCTTCGTACAAGCCGAACTGGAGCGACCAGTCCTTGCCTGCATCTAGGCCAGCGGAGAGATAACTCTTTGGCTTCAGCAACGACAGAATGTCTGAGAGGGGATCCATAAACAATCCGAACAATCGCGACAAGAATACGAACTTTATAGCATGGATCGTTCGAACGGAAACCGCCTATCCTGCGTCAGACAGCGGTGACGGACGCGCTGCAGTCAATGTGCGCATCCACCGCAAAAGTGGCGTTAGGAGAAACAATGATCGTCATCACAGGCCCCACGGGCAACATCGGGAGCCAGGTGCTGGCCAAACTCCTCGACCGCGGCGAGCCTATCCGGGTGATCGCGCGCCACCCGGCAAAGCTCCCCGCGGACGTGCTGGCACGCGTAGAGGTGGTTGAGGGGTCGCACAGCTGTTCGGAAATCGTCGAAAAAGCATTCGAAGGTGCCGACAGCGTCTTCTGGCTTGTGGCGGGCGATCCGCGCGCGGCAAGTGCCGAAGCCGCCTATGTGGACTTCGCGCGGCCAGCCCTGGATGCGTTCAAGGGCCTCAAGGGCAAACGCGTCGTCAGCGTTTCCGCGCTCGGCCGGGGCTGGCCGAAGGACGCCGGCCACGTGACCGCGACGCTCAGGATGGACGACATGATCGCGCAGACGGGTGTGAGCTACCGGGCCCTCACATGTCCAGGCTTGATGGAAAACATCCTCCGCCAGGTAGAGGCGATCAAGCACCAGGGCGTCTTTTACTGGCCGTCGCCCCGTGATCTTCGAGCACCCACATGTGCGACGCGCGATGTCGCCGACACTGCCGCTCGGCTGCTCGTGGACCGGTCCTGGGATGGCGCGGAAGAAGTGCCAATCCTGGGTCCGGAAGACCTGTCATTCGATGACATGGCGGCGATCATGTCCGACGTACTCGAAAGGCCAGTGCGTTTCCAGGAAATCGCTATGGAAGAGATGCGAGCCATGTCGATCAGCAGGGGAGCGTCCGAGGGAATGGCGCAGGCCATGGTCAACATGCTGACGGCCAAGAACGAGGGCATCGACCGCATGGTGGAGCGTACACCGGCGACCAGCAGCCCGACCAGCTTTCGCCAGTGGTGTGTCCACATCCTGCGTCCCGCCATGCTTGCGTGAAGCAGTTCGTGCTTTCTCTCTACATCGGACCTTCGGGCAATGGCTGGGCGCGCAAGGGCGCAAACGACTGCCCGACGCGGCGTATCCGACGAACTCGTCAGCCGGACGAGGCCGTATCGTGATCGACATATTCAACCACCGTCCCGTCCGGGTGACGAAAACGGGTCTTGCGGCCCACTGGCGTTTTCTGAATCGGCTCCAACTGCTCGCTTCCGGCGTCGGCAAGGACTGCGATGACGGACTCGAGGCGATCGACCTTGATCGTCAGTCGGGTCGCCTCGAAGGGTGCGCGTCGTTCCGGCGTACCGGAGATGATCAGCACGGAAAGCCTGTCGGACGATACCGAGGCTAGTTCGAGTCCGGTGTCCGGATAGGTGAAGCGCATCGTCACCTGGCCTGACAGCAAGGCAGTGTAGAAGTCGATCGTCCGATCAAACGCATCGGGATCGACGAAGATGCGGGTGAAGGTTTCGATAATCATCTATCCATCCTGAATAGGCTCGGACAGGACCGAGTAAGGCGAGCGGACCATATTCCGCCGACCCATTTTCATGCCCATTGCGGCAAGCCCTTCGTGATGCTGGCATCGCGTTTCGGTGGCCTGCCGAACATTCGGGCGTATTCCCGGCTGAATTGCGAAGGGCTCTCGTACCCCGTCGCGAAGGCCGCGCTTTCTACCTTGGCCCCTTCTGAAAGGATCATTCGCCGCGCTTCCAGCAGCCTGAGCTGTTTTTGGTATTGCAGCGGCGTCATGGAAGTGACTGCCTTGAACTGACGATGAAAGGCCGAGGGGCTGAGATGGACTTCCGCGGCGAGATCGGAAACGCGAAAGGGCGCGTTGAATTCTTCACGCAGCCGATGGATCGTCCGCATGATCGGCGCTGCACGCTCGCGCCCCAGCGTCAGTTCCGCCAGCATCGCACCGTGCGGACCGGATAGCAGCCAATAAGCCAATTCACGACGGATCATCGGTGCGATGAGCGGAATGGCACGCGGATGGTCGAGGAGTCGCAGCAACCGCAACACGCAGTCCTCCACCTGTGGGTCCATCGCCTCCAGGACGAAGGCACCGCGACCCACTTCGACTTGGGACACGGGCGGATCGGGCATCCCGTCATACACCTCGCGCAGGATCGCGGGATCGAATTCGATAACGGCACCGAGAAACGGCGCCTCCGGGCTGGCCTCCGTGATCCGACCAACCGACGGCGTCTCGATATTGATAAGCAGCGCTTGTCCGGCGCGATAGATATGCCGCTTGTCGCCGAAGCTCGTCCATTTGGCGCCCTGCGCAACGACACAGAGGGCTGGGCGAGAGATTATGTGTTTCGGCTGATCCTCATGATCCGCCCGCAGGAGGATAAGGCCCTCGATCTGTGTCATCCACGGATTCCCGCCGGGATGGCGCGAGGTATAGGCCTCAATGGCCCGGCCGATTTCCGGCATCATGGTAGACCTCCGGTCTTTTTGATCCGTTGCAAATATAGGAGGCAAGGCACAATCAGGCAAGAAAGTGCTGATAATCGGCATTCGATTACGATCTAAGCACGATTATATGGCAGAAAATCCTCGAAGGGAGAGCCCTATGACCGAACATGCAAAGATCGCGGTGATCACCGGCGGCAGCCGCGGGCTTGGCCGCAACACGGCGTTGAACCTCGCCAGGCGTGGCGTGGACGTGGTCTTCACCTATCGCCAGAACCGGGACGAGGCCGAGGAGGTCGTTTCCCTGATCGAAGCGCAAGGGGGCCGCGCCGTCGCGTTGCGGCTCGACGTTGGCGAGACCGGGACATTCGATGCTTTTCTGGACGCGCTGAAGACGGCGTTGGCCGGGCTCGACGCCGATCGCTTCGACTTCCTGGTGAACAATGCCGGGACATCGAGCGGCATGAGCTTCCTGAACGCGGAGGAGGAGGAGTTCGACGCCCTTTATAGGGTTCATGTCAAAGGCCCGTTCTTCCTGACACTGAAGCTCCTGCCGCTGATGAACGATGGGGGGCGCATCGTGAATATCTCATCGGGCCTGACCCGGATCGTCATGGCGAACCGCGCCGCCTACGGCACGATGAAGGCGGCGGTTGAGGCGATGACGAAGTACATGGCCTTCGAGCTCGGCCCGCGCCGGATCACCGTTAACGTCGTTGCTCCGGGGGCCATCGCGACAGATTTCAGCGGCGGTGTCGTGCGCGACAATCCCGAGGTCAACAAAGCCGTCGCGAACATGACCGCGCTTGGTCGCGCAGGCGTGCCGGATGACATCGGCCCGATGATCGCGTCGCTGCTGTCGGAGGACAATCGCTGGGTCAACGCGCAACGGATCGAGGTTTCCGGCGGCATGGCGATCTGAGGAACGGCATGGAGAATGTCGGCTGTCCTCAAGCGGATGCCTCAGGGTGGAACCACCTTCAGCATAAAGCATCGCGGTGAAACAATACCAAGTAGGGTCGCGCCGAGCAGCGGGCGACCGGCTTCAGATCAGTCGGCTGCGGGCCTTGATCGGAATCCGAGAGTACGTTCCCGCTTGGACGCCGTGGTCAAGTAAGCCTTCTAAGTGCCTCACGTGTGACTGTCGGCGAAGGCCGCGACGAGATGATCCATGACGGCGCGAACTGTGGGGGCGCGGCGTACGTCGGCGTGGACTGACATCCAGAGGGGACGCGGTGGCGGCTCCGGTTCGACTTCGAGACGGATCAGTCCGGGCTCAGGGTCGCCGAGAAAGCAGGGTAGCAGCGCGGCCCCGACGCTTGCTCGCGCCCCTTGCGCCTGCGTCACCACATCGTTGGACTTGAGCGCGAAGGGTCGGCCGGCCGAAAAGGCGTTCAGCCATTTCTGTTGCGGAATATCGCTAAGCGAGTCCTCGAAACCAATGAATGTCCAGCTTTCCCGTGGCCGATCGGCGAGCCCGGGCGCACCGTAAAGCCCAAGCCGCAATTCCCCAATTTTCCGCACCACACGTCCCGGCAGATTGGGCCGGACAAAACCGATTGCGATATCGGCTTCGCCTCGCTCCAGCGACGCGATCATAGACGTCGCCGACAGCACCACACGGATGCCCGGGTGTTCGTCGGCAAGGGCCGGTAAGCTCGGCGCTATGACGAAGGCAGCAAGAGCGGGCAGTGCGCTAACGGTCACACTGCCAGAAAGGCCGCCCAAGTGACCGCGCACATGGCGAACAATGGCCGCCGCGTCATCCTCCATTATTCCCGCGGCCGCGGCAAGCGCGGCGCCGTCCTCGGTCAGGCGTGTCGATCGCGGCAGACGGACCATCAGCTTGCATCCGATAGCTGCTTCCAGGCGGGCGACGCGGCGGCCCACTGTGGCGTGATCGACGCCAAGCTCGCTCGCGGCCGCCGTCAGCGAGCCGAGCCGCGCAGCGGCTAGAAAATATCGAAGATCTTGCCAGTCGAACATGGGTGCAGTTTTGCACGCTTTACTCTTGTAATCACGCGTTTTCGCTTGGTTCGGATCATCATAGTCTTGCGATTTGAAACAACGACGGAGACGCGTCATGATCCTCTTTCATGCTCCCGGCGCCAGCTCCCAGGCGGCGCACATCCTGCTTAGGGAAGCCGGGCTTCCCTTCGCCCTCGAACGCGTCGATCTTTCAACGCATCAATGGTCGGGCGGCGGCGACTATCGGAAACTGAATCCGAAGGCCTATGTGCCGGCGTTGAAGCTCGATGATGGCAACCTTCTGACCGAATGTGCTGTGATCCTTGAGTTCATTGCCGATCAGGCTCCGGCGAAAAACCTGATCCCGCCGGCCGGGACGAGAGAGCGGTACCGCGTGCTGGAGTGGCTGGCCTTCATTGCCACCGAATTGCACAAGAATTTCATTACGCCGGAGCGGCACGGTGGGGTGGCCGCGAACTTCCTGTCGAAGACGGAGGAGGGGCAGGCGCAAACCCGCCTCCACGTATCGCCACGCCTGGCCTATGTCGACCGACAGCTGGAGGGACGTGACTATCTCGGGGGCAGCATATTCACCGCACCGGATGCTTATTTGTTTACGATGTTGACCTGGGCAGGCCGCTTATCGCTTGATCTCTCGTCGTGGCCGAACCTTTCAGCATTCTTCAATCGTATCAGAAGCCGTCCAGCGGTTGAGGCGGTGCTGCGTGTCGAAGGGCCGCCGCACGCGCTGCTGGAGGCCAACAAATGAGTTGGGTGGATTGAGGTGGTCCCGCCTATTTGGACAGGTTTGCGGCTAAGTTAAGCTAATCCCGGTTGTCGTTCATGCCGCCTGTTTGATCATCAGATCATGGGGGGCATGCCCCCCATGATCTGATTGCCCT